>OIZI01000031.1_pt1 | contig 78432 bp, 63 predicted proteins | sample 1588441 | NCBI WGS metagenome assembly OIZI01 (sample SAMN03283284) | human gut metagenome | biome: human-associated habitat; material: feces | host: Homo sapiens | place: Peru | collected 2012 | reverse complement strand
GGGCATAGCTTTTTCTGGTAAAAACTGTTTTATATCTTGTAAAAAGATTAAGTAAAAAAAGATAAAAATAAGAATATGACAAAAGGAGAACTAATTACCAGGATTAAAAAACTCTTAGCTCTATCAGATAGTTCTAATCCTAATGAAGCTGCCATTGCCCTGTCCAGAGCTCAAAAGCTCATGCAACAGTACCACATTGAAATGAGTGAACTTGAGGATTCAGTTATTTCAGAACGTGTGATTGAAACTGTAAGGGGCATGAAAAACATCAAACATATTTCACAAATAGGCCATATTTTAACAAAAGTCTTAGGTGTTGAATTTATCTACCATACCAATCAGTACGGTACCGTAAATAAAGTTAATATGATTGGACCTAAAGACAGCCTAGAGTCTTGTGAATATATTTTTGTGATCCTAACGCGCTCAGTGATGGTAGCTAAAAAACTCTATAGCGAGAAGATCTATTGTCATATTGTAGACTATATCTTGGGATCTCCTAATCTTAGAGAAGGATTGTGTCAAAACAAACGAACAAAAGAAAGTTTTGATCACTTTGAAAAGAGTAAGGATTTTTGTTTTAACGATCCCTATGGATTTAAAGGTTTTAAAGCAATTGTTGATTCGCTCTGTATTTTAGATCCTCAATTTAATTACGTTTTTAATAAACTAAAACGAGAACTGCCTGAGAGTTTCATGTTTGGCTATTTCAAATCCATTTATGGAAAAGTAGCTGAATTTGTTCAAGACGATGAAACAAAAGAAGCTATTGAGAAATTCAAGTCAGGAAATCATCAGGATCTTAAAATTCATAGGACTAGAACTCGTCGCATTCATGCTGATGCTTATAATGACGGTTGTGAGCAGGGTGAAAAGGTAAACCTGATGAACGCTGTAAATGGTCAGGGTGGTGTAAGAAAACTCTTGAAGTAATACAGCTTTGTAAAAGTTTACTGCCATTAAGGAAAATCTTGCTGGCAGTTAAGAAAAGTTTAATTGAAGACAAGATCCTTAAAAGCTAAATCATCCCCCTATTCATTATCATAGTCTGAATATAAAAGCTCTTCTAACTTATCTAATCTGTCCTTTAACTTAAAGTTCTCTACATAAGGCAATTTATCTATCTTATAAACCTTAGGTGATCTTTCATTATATAAAGGCCATCTGATTGGAGTCATGGACTTACCATTAAAATTAGGATCGCCTGTCTTAATAAAGTTAACAAATCTTTGGTGCATGTTGTCGCTTACTTTTTTCATATCTTTTTGCGCACCTTCTGGCAATGTTGAAAAGACATAAGCAATCTCACTTGAATGGCTAACTCCTTTATGAGACTTCTTATATTCAAAAGGAGCATAGTCAAAGTGATACATATAAACCTTATGATTTTTGCTCATAGCATCAGCAAAAATCTTCATACCAAGATTGAACATGATGTCAGCGTTATAGCTACTTGCTTCTTTAAAAGCAGAATCTGTAGGCTCTTTATCCTTTAGATATAAAGCAGCTATACTCTGGACTTTACTCTCACCAAAGGTGTTTTTTATGGTAGCTTTTAACTCTAAGACATTTAGGTTATCTGTAAAAAGTGAGCCTTCATCGGTATTGTAGCCAATTAAAATTTCTATGTTATCTTTAGGATTAGCCCCATCTACCTTCTTTTTCTGCTGCAGTTCTTTATAAGGATCTTGTGGCAGAACTACGCCATCAAAGTAAGGCTTAAAGAAAGAGAAGGTGTTTTTGACCATATCAAAGTCATAACCGCAGTTATAGGATAAGAGCAGAGGATCAATAGTTCTTAGTGCCTCAAGACCGGACTCAGAATCATCTGCCCCGAATAAAGTAGCAATAGCAGCACTATTAGTAAAAGCAGACTTACTGTTCTCGCTTTTATATAAACTTACAAAGGGATAACTTAAGATAGTGCCACTCTCTAAGACAGCTCTTTTAAACAGACCTTTTGCTAAAGGACTTAAAACTAAAGATGACACTGCCATGCTGCCAGCTGACTCACCACCTATAGTGACTTTGTCAGGATCACCGCCAAAAGACTCAATATGATTTCTTACCCACTTTAAAGCTTCAATCATATCAAGGTGGCCCCAGTTACCAGTGGTACCGTACTTTTTGTAGGTGTATTTTGAAGAATAAAAGCCTAAAGCATGTAATCTGTAATTGATGCTTACTAAGATCACACCATCCTTAGCAAAGGCAGTGCCATCATAATAGGGATTATTTGAAGCCCCCATCATATAAGCGCCACCGTGTATCCACACAAATACCGGTAACTTATCGCCTTTTTTAGCATTTTTAGGGCGGTAAATATTAAGACATAAAGAGTTATCACCTGTTCTAAAGCCTTTACGTTTAACAATAAAGCTAGACTGAGGCACTACAGGGCAGAATGAATCAGCCTTGAAAGTATCAGCAAAAGGATCAGCTGCAACTGTTGGCGCAAAACGCAAGTCATGCACTGGAGCTTTAGCATAAGGAATACCATAAAAGTGCTCTACTCCATGTTCACTGACACCTTCAATAGCACCTATATCAGTGATCACTAAAGGTTCTGAATTAGCATATGAGCAATTTACTGCAAAGGTGAAAAGTAAGGTTATAAACAGAGTGTGAAATAGCCTTTTCATTATTTTGTCTCAAAATATTTCTTAATGCCGTCTAAAACAATGTTCTCATTATTCTTATCGCCAATAAGCAGCCTTTCCTTTACTAAAGCGCTGTCATCTTTTGATAATGAGCCTCGAAGCCAGGTCATCTGATGTTTGGCAAGCTGTGCTGTAGCGATTACACACTTCTCAATCATGGTATCAAAGTCGTATACCTTATCAATATATTCCCAAACCTGTCTGTAACCTACGCATCGCATGGATGGCATGTTTAAGTTAAGATCTCCTCTTTCCTTTAAACAGGCAACCTCATCAATAAGACCATCATCGACCATCTTTAAAAAGCGCGCTCTGATAAGTTTTCGTAACTCAGTTCTGTCATCAGTTTCGGGCAAGAGGATGTACTCTAATCTGTCAAAAGGACACTTGTCCTGATGTTCAACAAAAAATGAGCTCATAGCACGCCCTGTCATGTAATAAACTTCTAAGGCTCTTGAAACTCGCTGCTTATCGTTTGGATTTAATTTTTGATAAGAGACAGGATCCACATTCTTTAATTTCTCGTGCATGGCAGGCCAGCCACGCTCTGAAGCCTCAAGTGCTATCTTTTCTCTTATCTCAGGCTCGGTTACAGGGAGAGGAGACAAGCCATCGACTAGAGCTTTGTAGTACATCATGGTACCACCGCAAATTACTGGGATAGCACCTCGTGCTGTAATTTCATCTACAAGTCTTATACAGTCTTCTCTAAAGGAAGCAGCACTGTAGCTGTCTTTAGGATCACAAATATCAATTAAATGATGAGGCACTGATGCTAACTCTTCTCTTGTTGGTTTTGCAGTTCCAATATCCATATCTTTGTAGATTAAAGCTGAGTCTAAACTTATGATCTCAACTTTGACCTTTTTAGCAATTTTTAAAGATAGAGCACTCTTACCAGAGGCGGTAGGACCTAATATTACAACTGCTTTATTCTTCAAGTTCAGCTCCGAGCTTTTCACTTAATTTTTTTAAATTCAATTCTAAATAAGAACCTTCAAGATCTTTTAAAGGATTATCTTTATCTAAGATTGAAAGTAATCCTTTAGCCTCATTCTCTAAAATCTCTGATGATTTAGGACTTTCATATCCCACAATTGAAGATAGTTTTTGAGGGCAGTTACCTTCTTCAATGGTTCTAAATTCAGCACAGACAATTAAAAAGATCTTTTTACTTACACTTGCTAAATCAATGCCTTTTAATAAGGCAGGGATCTCCGTTAATTCAATTCTGTTTCTAAAGATTTTGACACCAAAACCAAGTCTGCCTAAAGCAATAGTGCAGTATTTTAAGGATTTTGCCAAAGCTGGATCGACAGTAAAAGAAAATGGCATTAAGAGTCTTTGTTTCAAGACTGAGGCATTCTTAACCGAATTTTGATACTCTAAAGCTACTTTTATAGACTTTAACTTTTTCAAAGAGATTAAGTAGTACTTCTTTGAAAGTTTAATTAAAGCTACATTTCTGTCAGTCAAATCTAAAAACAGGATGCCATTAGGAAGTAGATTTGAGGCAATATTGTTTTCTGTATTTTCGCTTCCATTTGGCACAAAACCATTTTCTAGATTAGAGTTAGGAGCATTTACAAAAGATGTAGGTGCGAATCCTCTTACAGCACTTCCTATAGGATTAGAATACACCCTTTGCTCAATTCCAGGCTCATTAAGATTTACATTAGCATTGACACCAACATTTGAAGCATTCACTGCTGATTTATAAACATTGATGTTGCGCTGTAGCGTATCCTGATTTGAAAAGGTTGAATGGTAATTACCAGCGCTTACTCGATTTGAAGATACAGATCCACCAGAAGATCCTGATGAAGAACTTATAGAGACAGAGCCTTTAGGAGTATTAACAGATGCTCCATTGAAAAATGAGCTTACACCTGTAGGGAATGCTGGCAGAGCTTCATTGTTAATATCAAAAGAGGCTGCATGAGGAGACTCTGTTTTGTTTGCATTAACATAACCTACGATTGGAGCTTTGTCTGTAGCAAAATCAAGCTCAGACTGACCGACACTGTGTGGACCAATATTAGCTTTTCTCAAGGCTAAAACTAACGCATCTGTAATTAAATCATGGATTAAAGAAGGTTCATGGAAACGCACTTCATCTTTACGAGGATGCACATTAACATCCACCTCATCAGGCTTTACCTCAAGATAAAGTACACATCTTATGGGCAGGGTTCTGCCTAATACTTCAAAAAAAGCTTCTTTTAGCGCATGAGTTACAACTTTATCAGCAATAGGCCTGCCGTTTAAAAACAGATATACCTGCTCTGAAACGCTCTGCTCTACACTAGGTGGTGGTAAGAGCTTTCCTTCCATCTTAAGATTTGGATCTTCACAAAGGACTTTAATCCCCTCTTGAGAGAAATCACTGCCTAAAAGAATGGCTGTTCTCTTTAAATCAATACCTTCATTTAAGGACGACTTTGAAACTTTAAAGACAGTCTTGCCTTCATTTACTAACTCAAAACCAGTATCAGGATGAGCAAGTGCAATTCTTATAAAGGTATCTTTAATTCTTAAAAATTCAGTTCTATCTGACTTTAAAAAGCGACGACGTGCTGGAGTATTAAAAAATAATTCACAGACATCAACGGTAGTACCATCTGGGTGAGCTGCAGGCGCAATCAAAGGTTCCTGTTCAGGACCTTCTACTTTAACACAATAGGCATTATCCTCATCTTTAGTTTTGGAAGTTAAAGTTAATTTTGAGACAGAGGCAATAGATGCTAAAGCCTCTCCTCTAAAGCCTAAGGTAGTGATGGAATTTAAATCATCTGATGAATAGATTTTGGAAGTAGCATGAGGTGCTAGAGCTAACGGCAACTCGTCTTTTACAATACCAGTACCATTATCTCTTACTCTGATTAAAAGCTTACCAGCCTCTTTAATCTCACAGAGGATATGAGTTCCATGAGCATCAACAGCGTTTTCTAAAAGCTCTTTGACCACAGAGGCAGGTCTTTCTACAACCTCACCTGCTGCAATTTGACTTGCTAGTTGCTTTGACAGACGTCGAATTGTAGACATATATTTCCTATGGCAGATATAGAACCTGACCTACATGAACAGTATCGCTCTTTAAGGAATTTAATTTCTTTAATTGAGCTATAGTTGTGCCATATCGTTTAGCAATAAGACCTAAAGACTCGCCTTTTTTAACGGTAACACTTTTGGCAGTACCACCGTTTTTAGTCATATTCTTAGTTCTTGCATAAGACTCCTGGCGTGATCTTAATTTCTGAGCAGGATACTTCTCATAATATGACTTAATACCTAAATAAATTCTGTAAGCGATTTGCTTTTGGTAATTAGGCTGATTTAACTGAATTTCTTCATAACGGTTTGAAAGGTAGCCAGTCTCAATTAAGAGAGATGGGATATCAGGTGCTTTTAATACGGCTAAAGAAGCCTTAATAGGCTGACTTTTTCTTACATGGGTAAAGGCTGACAACTGATGTAAGATTTCCTGAGCTAAAAGGTTACCCTCTGAACGGGAGTTTGTAGATGACATATCAAGGATTGCAGTTGCCAAATATGGATTACCAACACTCTGATCCATCACCTCGCCTGCGCCACCTATGAGTTTCTTTTGCTTGTTGTTACGCAGAATTTTACCGTTTTCACGTACTGCTCTGTTCTCTGATAACACGAGCACACTTGCGCCACGAGCTGTTGAACTGCCAGAGGCTACAGAATCAGCATGAATTGAGATTAAAAGATCAGCTTTTCTTAATCTTGCAATTTCAGAACGCCTATCCAGATCAACAAAAACATCACGTGATCTTGTAAGAGTTCCTCTAAATTGTTTATTAGAGTTGATGTAGCTATAAAGTGCTTTTGAAATAGCTAAAGTTACATTCTTCTCTCTTACACCACGTTTACCAATAGCACCAGGATCTTTACCGCCATGGCCTGCATCAATTGCGATAATGAATGGACGAGACACTGGTGTTGCCTGTACAGGTACAGGAGGCGCTGAAGCGTCAGACACTAACTCCTCAACATCATGAGATTGAATTTTGTATTTGGTATTAGTCTTGGTATTTTTAGTGATAGTAGTCTTTACACGTCCCTGTTCAGATGTCTTTTGTGCTTGAGCTTTCTTGTAGTCACTTCTTAACTTTGAAAGCTCCTGCTGATATTTAGCAGCATTAGCAGTAGACATTGAGCGAAAACCGTCTTTTGAGACTGTTGTATACTTAATAAAGAGATCTCTTTCATAAGTAGAGAGAGGAACGGTAGTATCTAATTTGCCATTTACGGTTTTACTTGTTGAGACGACTGTATCTTTAATTACAGTGCCATTTGAAGCTGTCTTGGTTACAGTATTTTTTACAGTTGCATTTGTAGAGGAAGTAGCATCTGAGCTATTTTCAAAATCAATGACCAGTCTATAGTCATTGTTACCACCCTTTGGAGCTAAGACAAAGGTCTTTGGAACAGCACATCCTTTTAAAGAGAACAGATATCTGACATCATTTTTCTCAATGCGTCTTTGAACGCCCTTCACACAGCTCTGTGAGGACAGTGGTACCTTTGAAGGAGAAAGAGTTGCTTTTGATAAATTGCGAACTCTAATCGAGAATACAGCTCTGTTTTGACTTAATGAGGTTGCATAATTAGGTTTTGAATCAAGATCAAGTACTACTCTGGTTTTCTGAGCATTATGAAATGAGCGTACGGACTTAATAGCAGATGCCGAAGCCACTTCGGTAAAAGTGCAACATACAACTAGAGCTACTGCAAAAAATAATAAGAACTGTCTGCAAATTGTTCTGATTTTTTGAATTAATTTACTCTGGATCAATTTACAGAAGTTATTCAAAAGGTGTTTCACGTTATCTGAAATTTGAGCTTATTTTATTAAGATCTTCTGGTTCTATAAGAACTGATTTTATCACAACATCCCTTGAATCAACTGAATAACTAAGCTCAATTGTGATATCCGCTTCAGGTAAAACGCCCTGTGCTTTATCAGGCCATTCAATAAGACATACTGAGGTCTTCTCAAAATAGTCACGAATGCCCATATATTCAAGTTCTTCAGGATCTAAAAGTCTGTAAAGATCAAAGTGGTAAACACTAAAGTCATCAAAGTCATAAGGCTCAACTAGAGTATAGGTAGGAGAGCGGACGATATCCTTATAGCCACAAGCTTCAATAAAACCACGTGAGAAAGTGGTTTTACCTGCACCTAAATCTCCTTCAAGATTTATAAGCACACTCTTTTTTAATTTTTTGCATAGAGGAATGCAAACAGATGACATCAGAGCACCTAGTTTTACAGTCTCCTGTTCACCATTTATCTTAAATTTAATTTCTGCCATATTTTTTATTCTTTTCTATTAGCTTTTCCGATTAGCACTTTTGATTAGAGTTTGTAAACTTAAAAATCTAGTCTCTGCCGTTTACAAGTTCTCTTACATATTTGCTTACATCAAGTGGAAGTGTACCAATTACACCTTCTTTTTGACCGCAAATAGCACCTGCTCTTGCATGGATACAGGCGCCTACTATCACGCCCATCTCAAGACCTAAGCCCTGAGCGATTAAAGAGGCTATGATGCCGGTTAAAAGATCACCAGAGCCTCCGGTTGCAAGAGCTGGTGAGCCTTCATTGATGATAGACAGTCTGTTGCCATCACAAACAATAGTACCAGCCCCCTTTAAAAGCACTACACCGCCGAACTTTTGCCAGAGTTTATAACAACTGCCTAACCTATCGGCATTGATAGCTTCAACTGTGCAACCTAAGAGTCTAGCTGCCTCGCCAGGATGGGGTGTAATCACACGATTCTCGTTATAGAACTTATCCTCATATTTAGATAAGACATTTAATGCATCAGCATCATAGACTACGTATTTGTCGATGACATCATCTAGGGTATCTAATATTCTTTGAGTTCTCTCATTTACTCCAAGACCAGGACCTACTGCAATCACATCAGCCCAATCGATTGCCTTTTGCAAAGCTTCAGCTGAATTTAAATCCACAGTCATCAGTTCAGGTCTTACGCTTAACAGAGCCTGATAGTTATCCTTTTCAAGTGCTACTTTAACTAAGCCAGCCCCTGATCTTAAGGCACCAGTACCACACAAGATAGCAGCGCCTCCAAAACCTGAGGCTCCTGCGATAATTAAAACTTTTCCATTATCGCCTTTATTAAATGATGGTAAACGCACTGGCAGTTGAGGCTTAATGTCTTTATAAGACATTCTTATGATTGGTACAGGATAGGTAGTCTTTGAATAATCAAAAACATCATAATAACTGTAAGATTGAACACCTAATGGAGCAAATTCAAGTTTTCCTACAAAGTCGACAGCATCAGATGTTAATAAGCCAGGCTTTAGAGCCAGCATACAAACAGTAGCATCTGCACTTACGCACATGCCAGGGACACTACCAGTATCTGCAATTACACCTGATGGAATATCAATACTTACTACGTATGTATTTAACTGATTGATATAGGCAATCCATTTTGCCATGTCGCCTTTAGGTGAAGAGTTTGTACCAGTACCTAATAGGGCATCAACAATGACATCAGGTGCGCTGTAAGCTATGACACCATCATCTGGCAGTTGACCGTGATTTGGCAGTTCGTATTCAACAATACCGCCCTGTCTTACATAGTACTCATAGGCAATGCTAGCCTCAGTGCCCTCATGAGGAACACCGGTTGCAAAGACTCTATGATTGATGGAGTTTTCTAAGAGCAAGTTTGCAACAATATAGCCATCGCCACCATTATTACCTTTACCGCAAAAGATCCACACATCTTTAGCTTGTGCGCATTCTCTGACAATAAAATCAAAAACAGCTTTGCCTGCCTGTTGCATCAGATCAAAGCAATGACCGTTATGCTCTTTAGCATGCTCTGCTTCGATGAATTTAACCTCATCACTGCTATAAACTTCTAATGGGAGCTGATCCATATATACTCCATCACTGCTATTTTATTCTGTTCTAAAGTCAGTCTAGTTAAGACTGCTTTTAACTGCTTATAAACTCTGTTCTCTACTTCTTGGGGGCTCTTTTAAGCTACCTTTTAAGATTTGGAAAGATGCTCTGTACTGTTCAAATCCATACCGTTTGAGGCTAATAGAACCACATCCTCTGCTAGATCTTCTAATGAGTATTGATTGCAGGTAACAAGCTCTTTGTCTACCTTAACAAAGCCTAAACTGTCTTTTTCTTTATCTTTAAACAATCTGTCAAAGTCATAAGAACCTAGAACCATAACCTCTACCCCGTGGTAGGTCATGAGAAATCTTTCAACATCGTATGGAAGTTCAGGCTCAGACTTAAAATCGGAACTGTTTTCAAAAAGGTCATGCACACTGCCTAAAAAGCGACGTTTGAGAGTAATGTCATCTGCAGTTAACAGATCCTCGTAAACTTCAAAGTCATAGTCTTTTAATTTTTGAATTTTAATTGACCAGTCTTTTTCTGTAAGAAGATATCCAAAATCAGAATAACTGATACAGTAAATTTCAGACATGCTCTTTCCTTTTTAGTATTCTCTCCATAGATGAGTTAATTATAGAGAATAGGCTGATATAAAAACAGTTTTCACAATGGTGTTAGATAAAAGATCATCAAAATTTAGCTCAAATAAGGCAATTTTGATGATCTTTACGATGAGTTTAAAGATAACGACGTATGAATGTTATCTTTGATTAAACATCTTTGGTTACATCAATATGAAAAGTACTTATAAAGAAAGCTAACTCATCACTCATTGCATCAGCTTCACTGACCTCACCTGCTGATACTGAGTCACCATAAACTTACATCTTAAGACATGGCTTTTTCTCATAGGGAATGAGCTTGGCATTATCTGAGAGAACTAACTCTTCAAGTGTGATCTCATGACAGTACATGCGCTTGAAGAACAGAATCTCATGCTCTTTGTCTGTATCTTCACTGTCTAATAAGGTAATGACAGTTGTATTTTCATCATCATTTAACTGATAACACTTTTGTACACCATCAACTCTGACACCTACGAAGTTATGCCAATTGTTCCTGTCTAGATGCTGATTTTTAATCTTTAAAGAGGCAAAGCTTCCAATAAAGCGGAACTTTAGATAAGTAGCAGGAAAGATAAATTGTGGATGTAGAGATTCTCTGTCATCTATTCTTCCTCAATATTCAATTTCAGGTAAACTTAATGGAATGATATTCATAGATATACCTTGTGTGTTTTAGTATTTTTATTGTGTAAATATCTTTTTTGGAGGTAGGTTAGATAAGTCACTAAGACATATCTCTGCAGAAAACTAGACTTAATTGATGAGTTTTTAGGTGCTTTTTTTAGTTTAAAGCCGGCAACAACTTGTAATTTATTACGACTTTTAATTTACTAAAAACAATCAGCTTCATCAGTATAATTTTCGCTTTTATATAAATTTCTTCAACTGTATAACCTATCTCTAATTCTTGTTAATAGTATATTTAACCATTGATAAAAATAGGGATAAAAAGTAAAAAAATAGCGCTTATTTTGTGCCATAACATATATTTTTCAAAATTTAACAAAAATTAGGTAGATAAGACTTAAAACTTTTGCCTATACTCAAAACATAAAATTTACAAAATCAAAACAATCATTTATAAGCAATCAAACTTATAAAAAATTAAACTAAAAATAGGTGGTTTACTATGGACATCCTTGGTGTTGATATTGGCGGTAGTGGTATTAAAGGAGCAGTTGTTGATACTCAAACCGGTGAGCTAAAAACAGAAAGAATTAGAATTCCTACCCCACAGCCAGCAACCCCTGAAGCTGTTGCAGAGACTTTAAAGCAGTTAGTTGACCAGATTGGCTTTAAAGGTCCTATTGGTTGTGGTTTCCCTGCTCGTGTTATTGATGGTGAGGTACTTACAGCAGCAAATATTGATAAGTCATGGATCAATGTAAAAGTTGAAGAACTGTTTACCTCTGTTGTATGTCAACAGGTTTATGTAGCAAATGATGCTGACGTAGCAGGTTTAGCAGAACTTACCTTTGGTGCAGTAAAAGATTATAAAGGACCAGTACTCTTTTTAACTATCGGTACTGGTATTGGTTCAGCACTCTTTATCAACGGTCAGATGTACCCTAATACAGAATTTGGTCATATCAAATTCAAAGGCGATATTGCTGAACACTATTGTGCTGACTCTGTTCGTGAAAAAGAAGATCTCGGATTTAAAGAATGGGGTGAAAGATTAAATAAGTTCCTAGAGTATATTGCTTTCCTAACTCAGCCAGACTTCATTGTCTTAGGTGGCGGTGTTTCTAAGAAGTTTGAAAAATATGCTTCAAAGTTAACTCTAAGCACTAAGGTTGTTCCTGCTAAGACCTTAAACCTAGCAGGTATCATCGGTGCTGCTATGTACGCTAAGACCAGAATTTAGTTTTTAAGTAGTCTTGCCTTGTTAAGGCAACTTAACAAGGCTTTTGTTCTTTTCATAAGCACTCCTTTAACTCTTCTCTTTTATCCATTTGCTTTTCTATAAAAATCTGTTTTTTATTTGTCTCTGACACAATCAGGCATTCGTTTGCCAAAATCTGACACACTTTAAAAGCTCATTTGAACGATACTAAATATCTAGCTTAGGTAGATTTTTCTACTTAAGCTTGAGTAAAACAAAACTAATCAATGCTGTTGAATGAACATAAACAAAACTTTGTGCCTATGAAGAAATTTGCTGTAACTTTTAGTCTGATTACTGCTCTATGCCTTACATCATCTGTTTTTGCAAAAGACATACAGACAGCCGATCAAAGCTCTTTAGTATCTTTAAGTGAGAATAATATGAGTACAAAAGAGAATGAAGCTTTAAAGATTAACCTTACTGTTGATGGAAAAACTGTAACTGCAACCTTAATTGATAACTCAGCATCTCGTGATCTTATATCCCGTCTGCCACTTGAAATCACACTTGAGGATTTTAATAACACTACAGAGAAGATCTTTTATCCAAAGCCTGCTTTGAATCTTAAAAAGACAAATAATGGTACTGCACCAGTTCCTGGTGACATTACCATCTATGAGCCATGGCAGAACGTAGCTATCTTTTGTAAGAGCATCCGTTATAGTGATGATTTAATTAAGCTTGGTCATATTGACGGCGATGGCATTGAGCTTTTAAAGAAAAAAGGCAATGAAAAAGTTACAATTTCAAAGTAGCCTAAAGAGTGTTTAGGGCAATAAATGTAAGGTCGTTTTGCTTTTGAGCATATTTTGTGGCAAAGAACTGTTATAGGGCTCAATAAGCAAAACGATTTAAAGAAAATGATTAAACAGGTTCAATTGCGTTAATCTTAATTTCAAGTCTTTGTGAGCCCATATAGTGGTTGATACCCACGGTATATACAGCTCTTACACGCATGAACTTAGTAATAGAGCGCTCATTTGGTGTAGCTCTTAACTTAATAGCATTCATGCTAGAACCATCATCATTTCGAAGTTTGAATTTCAGATGTCGATTTGCAACTAAAAATACATCCTCGACTGTGAACTCACCATCAAAGCAAGGCTCTTCAAAACCGTTACCCCATGGACCGTATGCTTCTAAATCTTTAGCAAAGTCCACGGTAATATAGTTAGGTGGCAAACTACCATCTGAGACAATCTCATCCTCTGTTGGTTGACCTAAATTCTCTGTAGCCACCTCATTAAAAAGCTCTTTGAATTTCTCAAAATTAGCTTTATGAATTGAGGCTCCTGCTGCCATAGCATGACCACCAAATCTGATTAAAAGATCAGGACTTTTCTCAGAGAGTGTTTGCAGAATTTTTACAATACTAAAGCCAGGAACTGATCTTGCTGAGCCTGACAATTCATCGCCTGTGCCTGAAAAGACAAAACAAGGAACAGAGAACTTCTCTTTAATTCTGCTGGCAATAAGACCGCCAAGTCCCACTAACCAGTTTGATCTGTAAAGCACGATTGCAGAGTTACCTGACTGTTTTTCAGCATCCTCACAAGCTTCTTTTAAGAACACGCGCTCATAGTCTCCACGGCGCTTGTTACACATTTCAAGATCTCTTGCAATGATACAGGCCTCAGTATCATCATCAGTTAGCATTAAAGATACAGCAGGGTTGTTTTCCAATTTGATTCTGCCAGGAGCATTCAGGCGTGGACACAAGTCATAAGCAATAGATACTGAGTTAATTGAAGGTAAATCCACTCTGCATGAGGAGGCAAGTGCTCTAATACCTACAACGCACTCTCCACGACGAATTCTTTCAAAACCGTACTTTACTAACTTGCGATTGTTAGCATCTAGCTGCATTACATCGCCAATAGTGCCTAGAGCTACTAAATCAAGAAAACGACCTATCTTTGGGACAGCTCTACCATCATAGTAACCTCTGTCTCTTAAACATGCTCTGGTAGCTACTAAAACATAGAACAGTACACCTGCACCACAGAGATTTTTAGATGGGAACTTATCGATTGGTAATTTAGGATCGACTATCGCATCGGCTAAAGGTAAATCCTCAGGTGTTTCATGGTGATCTGTAATCACCACTTTAAGACCACGAGATTTAGCATAGTCTATTGATTCTTTACAGCTGACACCGTTATCAACGGTTAGAATGAGCTTCACACCATGAGCTATAGCATTATCTACAGCATCTTCACTTACACCGTAACCACCTTCATAACGTGATGGCACATAGTAAGTTACATCTTTCGCACCTAAATCTTTAAGGCCTCTGACGCCTAAAGCAGTACCTGTAATACCGTCAACGTCATAGTCTCCAGCTACTAAGATAGGTTCTTGATTGATGATGGAATCGGCTAAGATAGAACTTGCTTTATCAATATCATGAAAATCCTTGTAATGAAAAATATCACAAAGCTTACAAGCAACGTCTTGTTCTGTTTTGATGCCTCGTCTTGCGAGGATCTGGCGGATGACAGGATCCGGAATATAAGGTTCTAAATGACTGTCATCAATGACGCCACGACGTACGATTTTCACGATTGTTCCCCAAGGTTCAGTATCTTTTCAAGCGATAGATGTTGATATGTGGTTCAATTATATTTGTATTGAAGACAAATTTATATAGAGCAAGAGTAATTAAATTCTTTTTGTGACAACAGGCATTTAAGATAAGAATATCGTATAGAGGATGATATAAAATTATCATCAGGCGAATTTTGTTATATTTATGATTTAATCCAAGATACCTAAAAAGACTCTAATTATGTTAAATTCAGTATTATGTACAACTGTACGTTTTGTAGAGTTTTCCAGTAGTACCATAAAGATATTCCCACAAAATTTATACCTCCACAAATAATTATTTATATTTATCAATTAGATAAATATAATTTTTTTTAATCTTATTCTTAATAATCAAAATTAATGTCTCATTAGATTTATCAGCTTATGTGACGTTGTACGATTCTTATCTCCGTACAACGTCACAAAAGAAGATTTTTCAGATTTTCTTTCAAATTTTCTTGATTTTGTATCTTTTTTAATTATGATCTGAAATAAGGATGTTTTAATAATATTAAATAAGGATAGAAGATCATGATTGATAATATTAAATATTTCATATTTGGTGCTTTAGTCATCGCTGCTGCTATTGCAATCACAGGAAATAAGGCTAAAGCTGATCTTTTAAACTTCTCCTTGCCTCAAATAGAAATGATAAAGACAGATTCTAATAAAATGGAATCCTCGACTACAGCAGGTCTCATAGGCACATATATAGTAATGAGGCAGATGGCCAAAAGTGATCATGAAAAAGAGGAACGTGAAAGAAAAGATGCTGAAGCTCAAAAGAAGGTACAGGATGATGAAAAGAAGATGTCATCTTTTGACAACAGTGCCTACTGCAGATTTAGAATTAAAAATTCAGGCATTGATGAAACTGAAGTTGTAACTTTCAGAATGATGGTGAACAGGTATAAGCAAGAGTGCAAAAAGAAATATCTAAAAGATCATATCTATTTAAAAGACTTTTTAGGTTACTACTTCTCAGCAAGAGATGACACTAATGATAACGGAGCTGATATTTATCTAAAATTCACTATCGATTTTGAGCATCCAACCATTATCAGTGAACAGGACATTAAAGATCATAATGATGAACAAGAAACAGTCTTCTTTGCTGTCTGTGCTCTAATTATCTTAATATTATCCTTACTTGCTTTCTTTTGGATCCTGTTAAAAGCAGCAAGAGAGTAGGTGTTAGTAATGATGACTAAAACACCGGACTAATCTTAATAATATAGTCTGTAATATTAGGATCTTTTAGTTCAAGATTACGACCATGCTCCCTGTACCACTCGGATTCGAGCATGGCTTTTTTATGTCTGTAATAGGTAGCTTTCTTCATCTTGAGCTTTTCCATGATCTCATAATCGGACATGGTCTCTAGCATCATTAAAACTTCAGCACACTTTACAGGACGCCCTTCTTCAGATACAACCTCAAGTTTTTTGCGTCCTGCTCCTCTTAATACCACTGAGTTATAGACTTCCTCATCAAAGTTTATATAAAAGTACTTTTTATAGGAAAAGGTAATACCTATATGCTCAAGCTTTTTAAATACATCTTCGTGGTATTTTTTTACCTTTTCAAAGGCAGTGTCAGAATTCTCTTCAGGATTAGGATCAATATAGATTTGGTATTTCATAGCTACTCAAGTTTTACGATAAATACAGAAGTTTTATAGCACACAATGAAACTTTATTAAACTTTTAAATACTAGACTTGTAGCTTTAAGAAAGAAATCTAAACTGAGGACTGCTGCGTAAAATTTGGTAAAATGTTGAGACTGAATTTACTCTTAGGTTTCTTTATTTATGAATAACGCAAATTATCAACAGCGAAGCTTATTACTTCTGTTCCCTTTAGGACTGCTCGCTATTGCTTCATTTGCTCTTGATAAAAGAATTCCTATTGGCATCGACTTTACCATTCAGAACATTTTGCTAGAGATCTGCAGAACCATAATCCCTGGCTTGTTTGCTGTAACTGTAGCCTGCCTTATTCCAACATTTAACCGTTTTTATCAGCTCTTTGCTGTAGGTCTTAACTACTCACTGTTGTGTGGCATCTCGATTACCTTTTACCCTCACCTGTTTACTCAACCTACTGCATGGGTGATTGCATCTTTAGCTGCAACCATGTTCTTACTGCCATCAAATGATCTTGATCAGGAAACTGAAAGAGCAAGTATTGGTGCAACTTTAATCAAAGTTTTAGGAGTGCTGTTTGTACCGGCTTTAGTACTTATAAGTTTTGTAGTAATCATTAAAAACATTGAGCACTCAATTCTAATTACCTTTACTACAGTTTTCGTAGATTCATTCTTGTCATGCCTGTTTGTACCTATCTACGAAATCATGTTAACTCTAGGTTTTAGCTCCTTACTAAATTCTCTAGTAAGTCTGCAAACAGAGAGCGAGACTATTCATGCCATGTTAAACAGTATTCTGCTGACAAACCTCTTTGTACTGCCAACTCTAATCATGGTAAGAGCCTATCTTGCTAAATCCTATAACAGACTGTTTTTAGTCTTTCTAGCCATGATCACCTGTTTAACCTCAAAAATTGGATCATGTATCTCAGTTGAGCTTTCAATTTTAATGTTCTTCTACCCTGGGACCTTAATTGTTCTGTGTATATCCTCAGTCATACTGTTCTTTTTAAGTTTGTATTTAGATCTGTCTACTTTTACAAACTTCTTTATGCTCTATCAGCCTGATTTAGTATTAAAGAATTTAGCCTTCTTCCAGTTATCCACAAGTCATTATGCTCTGATGCTGACAGCTGTGATTGTGCCTGCAATCATTCAGGTGATATTGTTAAAGATTGGAACCGTGAATTATCTTAAAAACAAGTTCAAAAAGCGCTCAATTACAGGAGGATTGTCTATTGATGAAATAGATAATCCGGAGTTATTACTCATTGCCATTTTAAAGAACATCGGTGGCAAGAGTAATATTGAAACCGTATCAAAATTAGGTAATGAGCTTATCATCAAAGTCTTTAACTATAAGCTCATTTCCTCAAGAGAATTAGGTAAATTAGGCTCTAAGAAGGTACTGTTTATCCGTTCTATCAATAAGATAAAACTTGATTTGGGAAGCATGACAAATGTAATCTACACACGCTTACACAACATTGTGTCAGATTCAGCTAACTATACCCAAAATGAAGTGTCATTATCAGAACCATTTAATTTTGAAGGCTATGTAAAAGCGCAAGAAGGAGACAAAAAGTGAGTGATACAGACTGGATACAAATTAAACTTCGTACCACCAATCAGTCAGCAGATACCATTGCTGAACTATTAGAAAGCTTTGGAGCTCTTGCTGTAAGCTACACCGATGCAGAGGATTCTCCTATTCTTGAGCCAAGACCTGGTGAAAGAAGACTTTGGCCTAATACCGAGGTAACAGGTCTTTTAGCACAGGGCACCGATCCTAAACCTATCTTAGACAAGTTAAGAGCTCTTTTAGGTGATCATATCCCAATGGCTGCAACTCATCTTGAGGATAAGAACTGGATCAGAGCCTGGATGGATCAATTCAAACCATTAAAGTTTGGCAAAAGATTGTGGATCTGCCCTTCATGGCTTAGCGTTGATGAAAAAGACAGCGTAGTGGTCATGTTAGATCCTGGTCTTGCCTTTGGTACAGGAACTCACCCTACTACAGCTTTATGTTTAGGTTATCTGGACTCTTTAGATTTAAAAGATAAACAGGTTTTAGATTATGGTTGCGGTTCTGGAATTTTGGGAATTGCAGCACTAAAGCTTGGTGCTAAAAACGCAATCGGAGTTGACATTGATGAGCAGGCTCTAATAGCCTCAAAAGAAAATGCCTCAAGAAATGGCGTTGATGAAAAGTTACAGCTTGTAATGGGTACAGATAAAGAACTGAATCTGCCAAAATCACCTGTTACTGTAGCTAATATTCTGGCAGGTCCTTTAGCTGAACTTGAGCCTATTATCGCTTCACTTACAGAATCAGGTGGTTTATTAGCTCTGTCTGGTATATTAACTGAGCAGTCTCAGTCTGTGATTGATGCTTATTCAAAAGACTTTGTGATGAACAAAGTTAAAGATCTTGATGGATGGGCATTGTTAACTGGTACTAGAAAGTAGTACTAACTCAAGCTTTACCTCTCACTACTTTTGACAGCAGAACTTACTATACTCTGCTGTCAAATTTCTTGTCCAATTATTTTAAAATCCACATTCAATCTCTTTCAATCACCAAAATAGCACAGTTCATGATTAGTGCATCTTTGCACCAACATCAATCTTTGAGTTTAAAACTGCTCAATCGTGTTGCCTTTTGCAACATTTGCTTTGAATTATGTTGAAAGTACATCACTAAAAAATGATACTGAACTAAACATTCTTTAGTTAATCTTAAGGAGCTTTACTATGGGCGCATTATCAATTTGGCACTGGCTTATCCTTTTAGTAGTTGTAGCTTTAGTGTTTGGTACATCAAAACTCAAAAATGTGGGTAAAGATCTTGGGGGTGCCATCAAAGGTTTTAAAGAAGGCATGAAAGAAGCTCAGGATGAATTTGAATACAAACCTGTAGCTAAAGAAAGTTCAATTGAGAAAAAGTAAATGGACTTTATAAGTTTTGACGAACTCATCATCATAGTTGTCGTAGCGCTGTTAGTTTTAGGTCCTGCTAAGACCTTTAAACTAATGTTCAGCGTAGGACAGCTCTTTGCTAAAGCAAAGATCTACTTAAATTCCGTCAAAACACAATTACTGCTTGATGAAATAAGACACAACTTTTCTTCCGTAAAAGAAAACGATTTTCATGAGGTTGTAAACAGGATCTCTCCAATACCTACAAAAAGTAATACTCAAGGTAAAAAGCAGTGGACTGTTAGTGCTGAGGACTTTAAAGAATCACCATCTGATAAGTCTACAACTCATGATGAAGATGCTTCTAAAACAGCTCTCCATCAAGATAAGACTGATGCAAATTTAATCTTAAGAATTGAAAAGCTCGAACAGGAAATTGCACTGCTAAAAGAAAGAGTTGCAAAGTAACTGGTACATGAAAGGTATTTAAACTCTCATAGTTATCAATATTGCAGATAACCTTATAAAGGTGACTAATATGAAAGAAGCTACCACAGAAAAACTTCAAAGTATGACTGTAACAGCGCACCTTTTGGAGTTAAGAAAAAGGATCATGCTGATCGTTATAGGCATTATAGTCTGCACTGTAGCACTAGCTCCTTTCATGCAATTACTGTTTGATTATTTATCAAAGCCTTTATTAAGCTCATTACCTCAAGGCACACAGTTACTCTCTGTAAGTGTAATTGCACCTGTAATGGGACCTTTAAAAGTACTGCTGTTCTGCGCTTTTTGTATCAGTTTTCCTTTTACTCTTTTTCAGATTTGGGAGTTTTTCTCCCCTGGTTTATATAAACATGAAAAGAAAGTGGTGATCCCTTTTATTATTTCTTCAGTATTCATGTTTGTTTTAGGCATTGCCTATTGCTACTTTATAGTCTTTGGCTTTTTATTTAAGTTTATAGCTTCATTTTCACCTGAATCTATCTCTTTTGCGCCAGATATCGACTCTTATATAAGTTTCGTACTGCACATGTTCTTAGCATTTGGAATCACCTTTGAAGTACCAGTTGCAGTCATTTTATTAAGTGCACTTAATGTTGTAACTCCAACAAAACTCAAAAAATTTCGTCGTTACTTAATTGTAATTGCCTTTTTAATTGCAGCTATACTCACACCTCCAGATATTACCTCACAGCTAATGTTAGCTTTACCAATTATCATTCTCTATGAGATTGGCGTAGTTATCTCATATGTTCTTTTCATGAAGAAAGAGAGCATAAAACTTACAACTCAAGTAGCTAAATAGCATTCACTAAGGCTTTTAGAAAAATCTTTCGACAGTGCTTCACAATGAATCAATGTTGATCTTTGTGTATTATTTTTGAGCATAAGAGTGCACTGCAACATTATTTATGTTCTTTTAGTTTGCAATTACAACATTTATAATGCATTTTGTTGTTACATAGTTGCAGTTACCACATTTATGTGTTACTTTAAACATAACAAAACAACAAATTGGCTTTCTGAATATAATAGGAGCTCTTATGGCAATTAAATCAATTCTTTCTATGAATGCCTTTGATCAGAGCAATGTAGGCACTCTCCCTGAAGACATAAAAGGTGAAACTCAACGTCGTTTAGATGTATTTGGTTCAGCATCAGTGTTGTTCTTCCAAGAACCAATTGAAGTAGTTAAAGGTGAAGGTTGCTACCTGTTTGATAACAGAGGCAATAAATTCTTAGACTGCTATAACAACGTAGCTTGTATCGGTCATGGTCATCCTCGTGTAGCTGAATACGTAGGAAAGCAACTCTCAATCGTTAATACTCACACTAGATACTTAAACAAAGTAGTTGATGATTATGCCGAGAAGTTACTAAAGACCTTCCCAAAGCCACTAGATAAAATTGCTATGACCTGTACAGGTTCAGAGAGTAACGATCTTGCTCTGCGAGCTGCTTTTTACTTAACTGGTGGTAAAGGCGTTATCGTCACCTCCGGTGCTTATCACGGAAACTCTTATTTAACTACCTTTGTATCCCCTTCAAGCACCAATGGTAAGGTAACAGCTGACTTTGTAAGAGCAGTACCAGCACCTGATACTTACAGAATTGCACCTGATGTGTTAGCTGATAAGTTTGCAAATGATGTAGAAAAAGCAATCTTAGATCTTGAGGCACATGGAATTAAGTTGGCTGCCATCCTGTTTGACGATATTTTCTCATCAGATGGTGTGTTTGCAGATCCTAGTGGTTTTATCAAAAAGGCTATTGACGTAGTGCATAAGCACGGTGGTGTCTATATCGCCGATGAAGTACAGCCTGGTTTTGGTAGAACCGGTAAGATGTGGGGATTCATGAGGCACGATGTTGTGCCAGACATCGTAACCATGGGTAAACCTATGGGTAATGGCTACCCAATGGCAGCAATGGTTACAAGAAGTGAAATCATTGATGCCTTAAAAGGCACTGGTTACTTTAATACCTTTGGTGGTACACCTGGTGCTGTTGCAGCTGGTACTGCGGTATTAGAAGTTCTGCAGGAAGATGATTTAATCAACAATGCAAAAGATGCCGGTGACTACCTAAGAGCAGGATTAAAAGAACTAGCAAAAGATCATCCTTGCATTGGAGATGTAAGAGGAACAGGTTTATTTACTGGACTTGAAGTTGTAAAAGATCCTGAGACTAAAGAGGTTGATTCTGAAAGCGCAACACTCTTAATCAATAGATTGCGCTATAACAACGTTCTTATTGGTGCAGCAGGCCCTTATGGCAACATTCTTAAGATCCGTCCTCCACTACGTTTCTATAGAAAGGATGCTGATTTCTTTATAGACGCAATTACTAAGTCTTTAAAAGAGATTGGTAAATAGTAAAAACTAATATAAAGTACAGCATAAAGCTACAGATGTACATTTTGAAAGAGTCTGTAGCTTTAAATTTAGAAAAGAGCTGAAGTGTAGATTTAAACAATTGGCTATAGTGGAGAGGGGGATGCGGACAAAATCCTGGACACCTTTGCTAATACTAACCAAATCTGAGCCTGTATTGTACCGGGCTCAATCCTCCTAATGTATTTTTGATTCTGTCGTTATTGTACCATTGGATATAATTACTCAGGTATGTTTTTAATTCATCTAAAGAAAGCTCTTCAATTGAATGATTATAAAAGCATTCTGTCTTCATTCTTCCAAAGAATCCCTCACAGGCGGCATTATCAGGACTGCAACCTTTTTTAGACATTGATCGTATAAGTTTGTTGTCATTAGTTAATGATATCCATCCTGGCCATCTGTAATGACAGCCTCTGTCAGAATGGATTATTGGTCTGCTGTCTGTCCTTTTAAGTTTTTTTATGGCTTCAGTTAAAGTATCATTTGCTAGAGTTGCTGTAGGTTTATCTCCTATCTTATAAGAAACAATTTCATCGTTGAAGCAGTCTCTTATAATTGACAAATAGAGTTTTCCCTTACTGCATGCAAATTCTGATATATCAGTCAGCCATTTTTCATTTGGGGCTGATGCAGAAAAATTCCGATTCACTATATTAGGTACTGCAGGAGAAAGTTCTCCAAGGTAAGAAGAGAAGCGTTTCTTTTTACGTTTGACAATCTTTATTCCTTCTTTTTTCATAAGCCTTCTTATGACTTTTTCTGAAAGCTTGTGGCCTGCGTTCTTTAATGCAGTATAGAGTCTTCTATAGCCGTAGCATTCATAGTTTTTTATAAATGTTTCTTTTAGCAACGCTCTGCTAGACTGATATTTATCATCTTTGAGCCGAGACTGTTCAACATAATAGTAGCTGCTTTTTGACATCGATAGAGATTTAAGCAGAGAGAGAATCGAATACTTGTTTTTTAAGGCACTGATAATTTGATACTTCTCTTTGTTTTTTAAAGCTTTTATATCAGTGCCTTTCCCTTTTTTTAATATTTCAAAGACCTCTGTCATCACGTCAACTTTCATCTGCAGCTCTTTTACCTGCTTTTTAAGCAGAGCTATGTCATCAGAACTTGCTTTAGAGGTTTTAGGAGATTGACCCTTTAGCTCATTTTTCTCATCTGCTACTTGAGTTTCAAGCGAATCGGTCCTTTTGATTTTCTTTTTCTTCTGTTGCAAGCCAAATACTCCGTATTTAAGATACTTTTTTCTCCATATATATATTATATTGCGAGAAATACCTTCTTCAATTGCAACATCACGAATGTTTTCTGTTCCTTCAAAACATCTTTTTAGGATCTGAAGCTTACGCTCTGCTGAATAGCCATCATGATCCATCTTAACCTTAAGATTTATACTCTTGACTCCACTGGGCATAAGATTTGGAAACTTACCATTTGTTGCCTTTCTTTGGTTTATCCATTCATACAGGGGATGCGCAGCTGGATAACCTAACTGCCTGACTGTAGGAACAACCTTTTTAATTTTGTCATACAGTTTTAATGCTGCAATAATTTGTTGGACTGTATATGCCATAGATCACCTCGTTTAGGTGTCCAGGATTTTGTCCGCATCCCCCTCTCGAATTTGTTTTGAAATGTTGTCTAAGTATGAATTCATATATGTCTGATCAGGTGATGGCTCTATATAAGATGCTCCGTATTTACTTACCAATAACTTATTTCCTGAACAATCTTCTGAATTGTTAACAGACTCGTCTGAAAACTTAACCGTAAATAACTTTTTATCAGAATTACATGCAGTTATAGCTGCATGCATAGAACCTCCTTTTTCTGATGATTGGACAACAATTACAGCTTTAGAAATTGCCGTCTGAAGCAAATCCCTTTCAACCAAGGTATATTTGCTTACTGGTGTTCCGAGTTCATACTCTGAAATAATTAATCCTCCTGAATCCAATATATTAGAAGCTAACTCCTTATGCTCTTTTGGATAAACAATATCTAATCCATTACCTACAACAGCTATAGTTTTACCTTGTCTGATAGCTCCTGAATGAGCAGCTGCGTCACATCCTATAGCTAACCCTGATACAATTGAGAAGCCTCTGGCAGCAAATTTATCAGAAAGATACAAAGCAGCTTTTCTTGCACTCTCGCCACAGTTTCGACTACCAATAATCAATAAACAACTACCATTAAGTAACTTAATATTGCCTTTATAAAAAATTATTGGCGGGGCAATGCTGTTCTTTCCATTCTCTGAAACAGCATTTCTTAATGAAGTTGGATAATTGTCTTCAAATATATTTACCCATTTAATTCCCAAAGATTCAGATTTATCGAACACAGTCTTTGCATGAGTTAAACTTGCCAATAAAGTTTCTTTTTGGATCTGAGGTTTTACTCCACTATCTTTATTTGACAGTTTTTCTACGAATTCCTCATCTAAAGGTACTTTTTCAAAATTTAGACTTAGCTTTAGCGCCGTTTTTTTTCCAATTCTAGGAACATTCAGCAAAGCCAAAAGTTGTAATGAAGATAAAGGCATTTTAGAATCTCTGATAAATCAATCTACTAAATTCTCATATGAGAAGATTACTTTGTATTTTTATGATATTTTTCAACGAACTTGTCGTTATTAAACAAGTCATCTAACAAGCCGTTGCCCACACGTTCTACAGAGATATAACCATTTTTAGCTAACCTAGATAAACAGTCATCTGTAGAATTCAGGTAAATAACAAGAGAAGGATCTTCACTTGCAAGCTTTTTACAAGCGTTTTGTATAGCCTTTGCATAGTTCTTATTTTTAATAACATATTCATATAATTTTGTTGAAATGTTATTTGTTAATAATGAAGATATCCTTTTGTTAGAAAGTTTTAGAAAAACTTCAATCATTGATGCATTCTTAAGACCTGGTCTTATTGAGATGGTTACAAACTCATCGCTTTTATCATCTTCCATTTTGGAAGCTTTGATGTCGTCTATTACTTTGTTTATTAAAGAACTATCGTTCATGCTATTTCTCCAGTAATTTTTCTCTTAATTTTTTATAAGCTGGTGATCTCGAATTCTCGATATATTCTTCTTCATTAATTCTTCCGTAATCAGGGAACAAATAATCTTTTTCAAATACACCATAATTAAAATAATTTTTCAGAGCTTGCATTTCTTCAGTTTTAACGATTTCTCCAGACCATCCTGATGGATTTATTACAAGTTTATCTTGAGAATTTGGATGTACCATTTTCTGTGCAATAGCATCAGCTCTAGATGCAAACAACATTCTCAATTGATTATTAACCTTATCATCTTCACTGTCTTCAATTGAAGACAATTCGTTCAAGAAATAATCATGAATAAGTTTATTAATAAGCTCCGCTCTGCTTATACTTTCCAAATTTGCAATTTCATCTATCAGAACTAAATCTCTCTTTTTTATCTTCAAGTTATATTTAGGACCTTGTTCCTTACTTTTTGAGATATCATCAGAACTCTCAAAATTCGTTACGTTGAGCTCCACATTCAAAGCTTTCAATGCTGGATATCGTTTATCAGATACATTGATCGTCACTTTGATTGGAGTCCCTTTTGCTTTACAGACATTATCCAAATGATTTTCTTCTTTCATATACTTCCCTTTACAAAAGAATTTAGTAAAAAACTGTTATGAGGGCACCGTTTTCTAAGACTAAAGTATATTTTTTATGAGAAAACTTTTCTAAGTCTTTCAAATTTTTGTGCATCTCTTTTAAATTTCTTTTTTGTTCACGTCTTTCTAAGATTAAGTTAGACTTTGATAAATTTTCTGACGGATTTTTACCATGTGCAAGCAACTGCTTAAGGTACTGTGAAGTTCTTTCACATTCTTTTTTCAATTTATTCTTTAATTCAGTTAGCGCTTCTTTTTGTTGGTTGCAAATAACTAGTCGCTGACAATTTTCATTAAACTCGCCAAACTTCAATAGCATATCTACCATAAATGGAGATATTTTTCGTTGATGCATTCTCTGTTTAAAATGTCTTGTTGTAATCATTATAGTCACCTTCACATAAGTTATTAACTAATTTTTATTATAGTCATGATTTGACTATTTACAATAGTGTTTTTACAACTTTATATTATTTATTTGATTTATAAAATAATTTTTAAGACAATATCAGCTGATTTTAGATTGTTTTTTTATTTTGTTAGAGTGTCATTTTAAGTAAATACAGTTAAGTCTGTGGCAGAATAAGCTTCGCTTAGTTCAAAGTCTAATGATTAAGCTTAAACAAATATGAAGATTATTGACTAAATTACTAGGAATTGGAGAGCTAAAAAAGCGTTATCATAAAGGTAACGCTTAAACACAAGAGAAATAATAATTCATTAAGCTTTGGCTATATCAGCTTCATAGAGCTTGCACATTTCATCTAGAGCTCCTGCTGATTCTGGCAAGATTTGACCTCCGTCAATAATCAAATTATGACCATTTACATACCAGGACTCTTTTAAAGCTAAGAACAAGGCTGCATTTGCAATATCAAAACCTGTTCCTAATTTTCCGACAGGGACTGCCTTTTCCATGATATCAACGTAGTTCTGTCCTAATGATTTTAAGCCTTCAGTCATTACGTTGCCAGGAGATACAGCATTTACGGTAATTCCATATGGAGCTAATTCCATGGCAGCGGTTCGCATAAAGCCTAACTGAGCAGCTTTACTTGCTCCATATACAGCCCAACCAGGATAGCCTGTGATAGGACCTGTAATTGATGAGGTTAAAATAATTCTGCCATACTTTTGTTTCTTCATATAAGGCATTACTGCTTTTATCGCATGAAACATACCTTTGACATTGATATCCATCACCATATCAAAGTCTTTGTCAGTCATCTCTGATAGAGGAACTTGCGGTATAACACCTGCATTTGACAATAAGATATCAATGCGTCCATAGGCATCAACTGCAGTCTTAGCCATTGCTTGCATCTGTTCATATGAAGTTACATCACCTGCAAAGGCAATAGCATCTCCACCTGCTTTAGTGATCTCTGCTACAACATCATCTAAAGTAGCTTTACGTCTTGCTACACAAACTACCTTACAACTAGATTTGGCAAAGCTAATTGCCATAGCTTTACCAATACCAGATCCTGCTCCAGTTACAATTGCTGTACATTCCTTTAAGCTGTCATACATGATGCGTACCTCTTACCTTAAATAACTACCAGCTAAATATGACTCACATAGTCTTACAGTATCTTTGGTAACCTGTAGACCTTCTTTTGCTGCAAATGGAACTTCACTGTGACTGGTGCACCATGACATCAGCTCAATACGACGCATGATAGACAGTGTAGGCAGCAGATCCTTTTCATAGTCAGATAACTTAGTTACCTTTTCATAACCTTTAATCCAGGCATTTGCTAACTTAACTGCATCATCAGACTGCTCCATGAAACTTAAAGCCGCTGCAAAGTCGAACAGATACCAACCAAAGCCCATATCATCAAAATCAATCACATGAAGATCACTTCCATCTACAAGCAGGTTGGTTGCTCTGCAATCAGAGTGGATCACACCAAAGTTGTAATTGTTCTCACCGTAGTCATCCATGAGAGTCTTTACAACATCTACAGTCTTACCCACAGTTAGTTTTCCAAAATCATCTAAACCGTTACTGTTCTTCCAATTACCCCAGTAAGCGTGTTCTCCGATGATGCCATCAAAGTCCCAAATACGTCTTGTAAACCACTCAGGACGCTTCCACTGTCTTGCATGGTTGTGCATCTTGGCACTAATCTCACCTACAACTTCAAACCAGTGATCAAGTCCAGCTAACTCTAAGGTAGGTTCACTACCATTTAACTTTTCAAAGGCAACAATCATACGGTGATCGCCTGAAGCTGTGGTTGTCATCGCAACATACTCTCCTGTAACTAGAGGAATAGGTCGTGCTGTAGAGATAACATTATCATCAGCTAGAGCTTTAACCCAAGCCAACTCTGATCTAATTGCATCTTTGGTTGAATAGTCGTTACGTTGAACTCTTAAGATTAGAGAGTGTCCTTTATTGGGGCCCTCTTTAGGATCAGTTGCACAAAAAGTGGCATTCTCTGACAAATTGATTAGTTTTGCATAAGCTTCATCGCTCATACTCCACAGTTTTAATGAACTGTTTACCATATCAGTAAGCTCTTTAACTGTTTGTGGCTCGTACTCTTTGCTCATAACGTCACCTTTTCTATCCTGCTTATATACAGATGAAATAAGGCTTTTGTGCTTGTTTACTGTATATAGCGATTAAATGTGGAACAAAATTTGACCTTCCAACATATTGGAACTTATCAACATAATATGTTGTACTTTTAACACAAAAATAAATCTTTGTTGATTATCAGTCAATATACAACAAAATATTTTTAGTTTTTACAATTTTTATATTGTCATTACAACATTTTTTAGGTATCGTTAAATAAACTTCAACATTTTATGAACAAGGTTACACATTTGGAGGTCATTATGACTGAGTTAACACGCCGTTCTATGTTAAAAATGATGGGAGCATGTGCAACAGCAGCTTGCGCTCCTGTAATGTTGTCTTCAAAAGCATTCGCTGGTGAAAGAGACAAAGAATTGAATATTCTGTGCTGGGAAGGTTATAACAGCGCAGATGTGTTAGATCCTTACAGAAAGCTAACCGGTGCTTCAGTTAAAGCAGAGTCTGCTACTAATGACCCTACCATGGTAAATAAGTTACGAGCCGGTGAAACTAAGATTTGGGATTTGATCAACGTTAATAACCCTTGGGCCCGTAAAGTTCTTTTCCCTGAAGGCTTAATCACACCTTTAGACGAGAAAGTTTTTGCTCCATATTTTGAGAATATGCTACCTACCTTTAAATACCCATACAGCTGGGCAATGAGCGAAGATGGCACAAAACTGTTAGGTATGGTGCAGAGATTTGGTCCTTATAACTTCGTAGTTAATACCGACAAGATCTCAAGAGAGACCGCTGAAAAGACTGGTTGGAAACTTTGGGCAGATGGCAGCTTAAATGGGAAATATGCTATTAACGAAGCTGATGACTGGAACGTAGCTCATATGTTCACCATAGCAGGTATCGATCCTTACAAAGAGCACAGCGCAGATGAAATGGCAGCATTTGAAAAGACCTGCAAGAGGATCTTTGGTAATGCTAAGTTCGTAGGTGATATTGCAGCTGTAAACCAGGCTTTAGTAAACGGTGATATTGATGCTTACATCTCTGGAGGTACCTATACAGCATCTTTAGCAAGAGCTGAAGGCTTAGATAACATTAGAGCTATCTCACCACTTGAAAATGCTCTAATGTGGGTTGAAGTAACCTCTATTGTAAATAACCCAGTTCACTCACCACTAGCAGAGGACTTCTTAAAGCATGTACAGGATCCTGAAGTTGCTCATACCGTAGCATTTGCAGAAGGTACCTTTAACCCTGTAGCTCAGATGGGTAACAAGAAGTGCTTTGATCTGTTTACATCAGATGAGTTAGATGCAATTCAGTGGGATTCATTAGAGGAAGAAATGTCACGTTCTCGTGCTTATGATATCGTTCCTGACTATGATAAGGCACACGACATCATGGTAGAAGCAAAGAGAACCAAAGGTTAATCAGATTCATCATCTCCATAATATGCCGGCTTATGCCGGCATTATTTTGGACATGCAACTGTATATAAGAACATTTCCACTAATATAGTTAAAAATTAGTCATCTTATGAACCATTTTTTAATGTACTTGCAATTTCACTTAAATTCATACGGACGATATTTAGCATCTCTTTTGCGTTGTAATTATACGAAATATTCCAGTTAGGAATTTTCTGTTTAAAAGATTTAGCGTTATATAACATTCCTCGCATATCAACAACATTCGGTACGTTCCAATTTTCTATTGGCTGATTGAATGAAGTAGCTCCTTTGAACATTTCCTTCATATTTTTAACATTGGAAACATTCCAATTTTCTAAAGGTTGGTTAAAAGATATTGCTCCACAAAACATTTCGCTCATATTGGTAACTTTTGAAACCTTCCAGTTACCAATAGGATGGTTAAAAGCTTTTGCTTCTTTAAACATTTCACTCATGTTAGTTACATTCGATACATCCCATTCATCAATACATTTATCGAATAATTTTGCCCTACAAAACATACCAGACATATCTGTTACATTTGAGACATCCCAACTATCAATTGGTTTATTAAATGATAAAGCACCACAAAACATTCTGCTCATATCAGCTACATATACTACTTCCCATTTTCTTATAGGTTGATTAAAAGATATTGCCCCACAAAACATTTCGCTCATATCGGTAACATTAGAAACATTCCAATTGTAGATAGGCTGGTTAAATAATATTGCGTCTTTGAACATTGCACTCATGTCAGTTACACTAGATACATTCCAATTTTCAAGTGACTGATTAAAAGATTTTGCTCGATAAAATAAAGCAAACATATTAGTAACACTAGAAACATTCCAATATCCAATTGGCTGGTTAAATGATGCGGCCCCCTTGAACATTGCACTCATATCTGTAACATTGGAAACATCCCATCCTTCAAGAGAAGAGTTAAATGAAGATGCTCCCATAAACATTTCTCTCATATTAGTAACTTTTGAGACATTCCACCCTTCAAGTGAGTGATTAAACGCTTTAGCTCCACTGAACATAGAATCCATTACAGTTACATTTGATACATTCCATTCTCCAATCGGTTGATTAAACGAGATTGCCCTTCCAAAAAGTAAATACATAGATTCAACATTAGAAACATCCCAATTTTCTATTGGTTGATTAAAATCAGAAGCTCCACAGAACATTCCACTCATGTCAGTTACACTTGATACATTCCAATTTCCTATCGGTTGATTAAAATCAGAAGCTCCACAGAACATTGCTCTCATATCAGTTACATTTGATACATTCCAATTTCCTATTGGTTGATTAAAATCAGAAGCTCCACAGAACATTGCTCTCATATCAATCACATTTGATACATTCCAATTTATTAAACCTTTTTGATTAGGCTTTAGCTTATGAGTGACTACATCTACATCTTTGGTAAAAGAAGAATCAGAACAGAATAAAAAAGACATGTCAGAAATATGAGAAACATTAATATGCTCATATTCGACATCGTCTCTATCTAGCAAAATATCTAATTGTTCTCGAGTCCTTGGTTGATATTTAAAATATAGCCTAAAGTAATATTTAAAATTCTTAAAATTCATGATCGATACCTAAACAAAGATCTGAAGACTCTGAAATATAAAAAGAAAACTGAGTTATGAATCTAAGTTGAAGAAAGTTAACAACTCGACATAAAAGTTAAAAGATCGAAATCATCAACAAAAAATAGTGACTACAACAAGTGAGAAATGACAAATTTAACGTCTTTTTTATACTGATCAGTTTTAATTTAATCTACAAGCTTAAAACATAACGTTGCAAAATTTAAAAGAATAATATGTAAATAACTTCTTGATAACTGGTACAGAAAAAACATAACTACTCAGGCACTCAAAATTCTAAGTAGTTATGTGATATCTTGATCTTTCTGACTTAAATAAAAAAACTATAAAGGTTTACTTGTGATTGGGTGTCCTTTTGCGTCGTAAATATGGATAAAAGATCCGACTTTTATAGAAACAGTTGTTGATGTAAAACCATATAATTCACCAGGTTTACTATAAATAGGATGACCTTTTTCATCGTAAACTCTAACAAATCCACCGTTTTGAATTGCAGTTCCAATAGCCATAATTTCAACTCCTAAAATTAGAATAAACAATATAGCTACTATACCCCCCATATAAAAACAGTGATATTAATCAATTTATTAGTTTTTGATCGAAAAAAAACTACATTGTAGTTTGATAGAAAAATTGAGTACGACACTCAAATATGGGGAAAACAAAGCACCTAGCTAGTGCACCTGCACTTTATTAAACAAGTTGCAACATTTACGATAAGAGCAGTAATTCTAGTTGCAACCTCAACATTTTATTTAACCTATTGTTATATCTACATAATTTAATAACTATTGTTTTATTCATGTTGCACTTACAAATAAACTAAACAGCTAATGTTGTAACACCAAATAATAATGTGTTGATTACAACATTATTATGTTGTACTTTTAACTTATGAAGTTTGATTCTTTCACATAACACATTCTTCATTTACTTGGGAGCTACTTAATTTCCCAATTTATAAAAATTACTTTATGAGGTTTTAATTATGAATAGCAAAACCACCTCTTTAAAAGATGACGAATCAAAAGTTGAAGTTCTTCCTGGTCAACCACTACTTGATCTTGTAAATGTTTGCAGAGATTTTGACAAAGTAAAAGTTATTAAAAATGTAAACCTCATTGTAAAAAAGAATGAGTTTTTCACACTAGTAGGACCATCTGGATCAGGTAAGACCACTATTTTGAAAATGCTAGCAGGTATGGATCAGCCAACCTCTGGTGATATTGTGCTTGAAAACAAGAGTATTTCTACACTACCTCCAGATAAGAGACCTACCTGTATGGTGTTCCAGTTCTTGGCACTGTTCCCTCACATGACCGTAGGTCAGAACATTGAGTTCCCTATGAGAGTTAAGGGCACCGCTCCTGAAAAATGTATTGAGAAAGCTCAAAAGCTGTTGGATTTGGTTCATTTACCTGAGGACTACTACAACAAGAACGTTATGAAGTGCTCAGGCGGTGAGCGTCAGCGTGTAGCTATTGCTAGAGCCTTAGCTTATGACTCAGAGATCATTTTATTTGATGAGCCTTTATCTGCTATTGATGCAAAGTTACGTAAGACACTGCAAAAGGAATTAAAAGAGCTGCACAGACGTTCTGGTAAGACCTTTATTTACATTACTCACTCACTTGAAGAAGCTATGTTCATGTCAGATAGAGTAGGTGTTCTTTGCAAAGGTGAATTAAAGCAGGTAGGTACCCCAGAAGAGATTTACGCTCACCCGGTTTCACGCTTTGTGGCTGAGTTCATTGGTGACGTTAACATCTTCCCAATCAGAGTAAAGCCTACAGGAGGTTGGGAGAGTTCAGATTTTCCTAAGCAGGACTTTAAGGTAGTTCCTCATGGAAGGGACTTAGAAGGTTACATCATTGTAAGACCTGAGGCTTTAAAGCTTGCTAAAGAAGGAATAACTCTTGATAACGTGGTTGAATGCAAGATCTTAAATCAGTTCTCACTAGGCTCAAGATCTCAGTTCCAACTTCTATGTGGCAAAAAGGAAATTACCCTTGAGTTACCAAGATCAGAAGTTGGTGAGCACAAGACAGGTTCTGTTATCAAAGTTGGATGGAACGCTGAAGATGCCATCTTTGTAACAGAATAATATGGGGGTGCTACTATGACTATCCAATTAAAAAAGCACAGTTTTATTACTAAGATTGAGGATTTTGTCCGTTCTAAAGGCGGTCGCTGTGCACTACCTGTATACATTCTTTTGTTTATAGGCTTTGTGGCACCTTTATTCATGGTATTAGGTTTCTCATTTGCCGAACCTAGATCATTCCATGCATTTACCTCTTTTACATTAGAGAACTTCATCCACATTTTTGATGGTTCAAGCTCTGTATGGAGATCATTTGCCTGGTCTATAGGACTTGCAGCATTTGTAACTGCAGTTTTAGCTGTAGTTTGCTATCCGGTTGCCGTAGGCATGGTAAGAGTATTTGGTAAAGGTATGTCTACTTTTATCAGTATTCTCTTTGTCTTTCCTCTGTTCGTATCAGAAAACGTTCGTCTTTATGGATGGATCTTATTCTTTGGTAAGAACGGTGTTTTAGATGGTATCTGTAAGATGGTAGGTCTGTCTGGACCTGATATTCTGTTCACACCAGGTATGACAGCAATGGGTCTTGCTTACTCATTCTTACCATACATGCTGTTCCCTGTAATCATGGGTGTAGCTTTAGTGCCAAAGGATCTAATAACCGCAGCAAGAGACTTAGGTGCGTCGCGTCTTAGAACATGGTGGCAGATTGAGTTACCTCTTTCAATGCCTGGTGTGCTAATTGGAATGTTATTAACCTTTGTCTTAGCAACGGGTTCAATGTCTGAATCAAAGATCTTAGGCGGTCAGTCAATCATTGTGATTACCAACGATATTGATGTGTCATTTACCTTCTCACAGAACTGGCCACAAGGCGCAGCCTTAGCTGTAGTGCTAACTCTGATTATCGGTGCCTTAACACTATATGCTTTCAAGAAGATCGATTTAGACAAGCTCATGGGCCGTGCATAGGAGGCCATTATGGAATACACAAAACAAGGAAGACGCAACAGAACCTTTATCATTATTTGGACTATTGCAGTTATCGGATTTATTTATCTTCCAGTACTATGTGATGCTTTATCTTCACTTTCAAAAGGTCGTTACTTCATGTTCCCTATTAAAAAGTGGGGACTTGACTGGTGGACAAAGACTGCTAACTCAATTGAGATCAGTCAGTTAGTAAGTAACTCTCTGTTAATTGCATTCTTTGTAACTATTTTAAGTACCATCATTGCATTCTGTGGAGCTTTAGCATTTGCTAGATTCTCATGGAAAGGAAAGAAAATGTTCCAAAAGATCATCTTAATGCCAGTTTTCTTCCCTCAACCTGTATTAGGTCTTGCTCTATTACTGTGGTTTAACGCAATTGGTATTCCTCTGTCATGGCATACAGCAGTATTTGCTCACTTAGTATGGATAACCCCTGTTGTTACTCTAGTTATCGCAATTCAGGTTTACGGTTTTGATCCTACACTAGAAGATGCAGCAAAAGATCTTGGAGCAACTCCATTCCAGATCTTCTGGAGAGTAACACTACCTCTACTGTGGCCTGGTATTTGGTCAGGAATGCTGTTTGCATTCTTACTTTCATGGGGTAACTTCCCATTATCACTGTACACTACTGGTGTAGACAACACTGTTCCAAAGTGGTTGTACTCTAAGATGGTTGCAGGTTATACCCCAATGGTACCAACATTAGGAACCATGAGCACCTTAGGTGCTGCAGGACTAATGTTATTAGGTGCTTTAACAGTTTACATGATGCACCGCAGACAGGGTCGCATCTAAGAGTTATAAAGCTAAAACATAACATATAGAAAAATAATACGGTGGCAATTATAATGAAAACATGAAAATAGATTGTCACCGTCTTTGAATCATAAGTGAAGGAGCAGGTTCTGAAATGAAAACAATAAAGCTTACAAAACCTGAAAGGCAGAAACTTATAACTGATAAATTAAAAGAATACCCCGCCCTAAGAGTATCTGAGTTATCTCAGGATATTGGTGTTTCTACAGAAACTATTCGCCGTGATTTGGACGAACTTGAATCATTAGGTCTAATCAGTCGTACCTATGGTGGTGCGGCTCCTGCTATTACTAAGGAACCATCTTTTAAACAAAGAGAGATGGTTAATGTTAAACAGTATGAGATTATTGCCAGAGCTACCTGTCATTTCATCAATGATGGTGAAGTTTTAGCTATCGGAAGTTCTGTTACCACTTTGCAGGTAGCAGTAAGACTTGCTGCTGAAAAGAGAGATTTAACAGTCTTTACAGACTCTTATGCTATTGCATCAGCTCTAAGTTCAAATCCTACTTTTAAAGTACACGTATGCCCTGGTCTTTATAACGATGATGAGAATTGCGTATTTGGACCAGAATCAATCAATTATTTTTCAAATATCTATGTAAATAAAGCAATTTTAGGTGCAACTGGACTTAACCAGATCGGTGTATCTAATGTTGACTTAGAAATCGGAGAGACCTACAAAGCCATGGCACGCAGTGCTAGTGAAACTATCATTGTGGCAGACTCTTCAAAGATCTCAAAAAATGCTGTAAGTTTATTCTTACCATGGAATCAGATCTCAAGACTTATCATTGATAAGCCTCCTTTTGATGAAGAGCTTACTGTTGGTCTAAAACACGGCAAGGTTGACGTAACCATTGCTACAGAGAACAGTTGGTCTTTCTAGTAATTCTGTTGTTAGAGCTCACTTATGTGAGCTCTTTTAAAATCTCAAGGATTTAACATTGTCATCATCAGAATCTATCTTAAATACTCTCACTTCACAAAAAATCTCATATGAAGTTCTTGAGCATGAGCCTTTGCTTACCATGCAGGATGGTCTTTATGTAGAGCAAAAGTTAAAGATAGTTCCTTGTAAAAATCTTTTGTTGGTAAACCGTCAGCATGAGTTCTTTTTACTGATGATATCAGGAGATAAGAGGGTCAAAGTAAATAATATCGCCAAAGAGATTAACTCATCTCACCTGTCCTTTGCTTCAGATGACGATTTAAAAGTACTCTTAAATGTATCTACAGGAGCTGTAAGTCCATTAGATTTAGTCTCAGATACAGAACATAAAGTAAAAGTACTCATGGACAAAGAGCTCTTATCTCAAGAGTTCATTGGCTGTCATCCAGGTACTAACACAATGACTGTTAAAATGAAAACAGCTTCTCTTGTGGAGGTATTCTTTAAGTCATTACATGTTAGTTACACTTACGTTGATTGCTAAGCCCCACATACTCATGTGATCTAATTCAAGTAAATCAGGTCTCTTTTATTTACAGTTCACTAGTTTTTCAAAGATTCTTGCAAATCCACTCAAAACTTGTGAAATATCTCCAAATATTTTCTTAGTTTTCTCCATACAATGAATTCATCAATCAAATAAACATTTCTTGGAAAACTATGAAAACAATAATTAAAACTACCCTATCTTTAGTTTTATTAGCTCTGTTGTCAGGCTGTGCTTCTAATAACGGAATTGATGAATACACACTAGATTCAGTTAATTCTAACTGGTATAACACTTTTAAATCTTACAGAAATGATACTGGTACAGTCGATCCAATAGCCGATTTACGTATTTATCAGGTAATGGTTGAGTCTTTCCAAAATGGAGATGATTCTATTAACTTTGATACAGGCTATGGCACCTCATCTCACAAAGGAGATCTGCAAGGTATCATCAATGCAATTCCTTACATTAAAAGTTTAGGCATGAATGCTATCTGGATGACACCTGTCTTTAGGACAGTGCCAGACGGACAAACTCCATCAAAACTTGATGCAACAGGCTATTACATCTATGACTACTTTAATGTAGAGCCACGCTTTGGTACTAATGAGAAATTAAAAGAGTTAATTGATACTGCCCATAAGAATGGTCTGTATGTCTTCTTAGACGGTGTCTTTGGTCACTTTAGATCAGATGTAATCACCAAGTCTCCTAAAGGTAATACCTTACATATGACAGGTAAATGTATTGGTAGCAATCTACAACCATACAATCCACCTGAGAACACCTCTTGTACTGACTTTGATACTAATGGCGATTCAGAAAAATTTATGACAGAAGTAGCTACTCACTATATTGAGGACTACAAGATTGATGGCTGGAGACTAGATCAGGCCTATCAAGTACCAATAGATACATGGCGTCATATTAAAAAGGCAGTTGAGAACACCAGTGCCTCAGTTACCTATAAAGACAGTAACGGTAAAGACGTGCATCCTTTAGGCTATATGGTAGGTGAAATTTGGTCTGACAATCCTACTATGGCAAAAACAGGTTATGGTCCAAATAAAAATCCTGCCCTAGACTCATGCTTTGACTTTGGATTACGTTACGGTATCGTACAAACCTTAGCCACTGAAGAATGGGGTAAACAGAACCATTCAGCACTAAATTTAATCGATCTCTTAAAGTATGACGAGAACAACCTACCAAGGCATGCTTATCCAAATTTAATGATCACCAATCATGATCTGGTGCGCTTTGGTGATCTTATCCAAAGAGCAGGCCTACAGGAGAGCTATGACAAGAGAGTTGATCTTGCACTGTCATATCTTGCAATAGCTCACTCAGGACCTATCACCAACTACTATGGTGAAGAAATAGGTCAGGACGTTCCTAACTTTGATAAAAAGAGAAACGAGATGGGCTACTATGACGATCATGTAGCTCGCGATAATGGCAAGATCAGCAACTTCACCGACAAAGAGTCACAGCATCAACTCCTCTTTACCTATTTAATGAAGCTGCGCGCTCAGCATGGTGCTATCTCTAATGGAAAGATGGAACTTTTAAAGATTAGAGGATCCCTCTTCTCATGTAGAAAGACCTTTAAAGGTGATGACACCTTCTTCTATCTAATGAATCTTGATAAAAGCAATGTAGCTAAGATAACTATTAGCAATGAGCTGTTTGCAAAAGACAAGGGCTTAAAAGCTTTGATTAGCAGTTCTCCTGCTGTAAAGAATGCTGATGGCTCCTACACAATTACTGTTGCACCTTTAAGTTTTGAAGTTGTAACAGACGGTGAGGCAAAAGGCTTTTACGAATAAAAACACTAAAGCTTATCATCAAAATGAAGCTTTTATAAAACAAATCTTCCACTGACCTCATGACATCTTGAGCATATCCAGAATTACTGGATGTGCTCTGTTTTTATCACACCTCCTGTAATTTGCTCTGAAAAAATTCAATCAAAAAAAAGTTTGACATATATCACATAAAATACTTAATATGTGTAAATTGATTGTCGTTCAGATCACATATTTTTAGAAAGATTATAAAAATGACTAAGAAAAAATTGACATATATCACCATACTTGGTGCATGTATTGCTGCAGGTATATTTGTTACCGTTCCATCACAGGCTGTTTCTGATGAAGGCAAGAGCAAAGCTATGATCATGCTTGAAAAAGCTAAAGCTGCTAGATTAGAGCGTAAAAAAGCTTTAGAAAACAAGCGCAATGAGATGGAGCAGTACTATTCAGATAAGACTGGTCATAAGTACAAAGTAAATGTTTTCTTTGAAGGTGAGATGGTTGATTCTGATGCTCTAAATCAGTGGGTTCCTAACGGATATAATGCCGTTTTATTCTCTAATAACGACAGTAAAACTCAAAAGATCTTGGTATCAAACGCTGAAAAGATGGTAACTGCTTACATTGATTTTACAAAAGAGATCAAGGATAAGAATCAGAAGACTTTCTGCAAAACTTTATATAAGCAAGCAAAAACAAATCATTCACAGAAAGTTTTAAGCAAAGCTACCATTTATACAGGTAAAGATTCATCAGTTTGTCAGTTTGCTCTTCATGACAAAAATACCAATCTTTTCGCATTTGAAAGTTATGAACTGTATAAAGATGGTTCTTTAGCTTATGTTCATACCTTAAGTAAAAATGAACAGGATTACATCTCTATTGTCAAAGATGCTTTCCCAAGAACAGTTGCTGACAAGGCAAGAAAAGCAGTATCTCATGCTTTAGGTGAGTTTTTAGCAACTGAAACTTATAAGAAAACTCAGTTATAAAAGAGAAACTAAATCCAACATAAGGCCTCTATCAAAAGCTCTGAGGCCTTTTCTATTTAGGAATAAAAGATCTTCTTTCTAACTTATCCACCGAAAAACATTTCAAAGTGCCACCAAAGTGCCAGCCAAAGTGCCACCAAAGTGCCACCAAAGTGCCAGCCAAAGTGCCAGCCAAAGTGCCACTTATTTCTCTACAATTGAATTCTTTTGAAAAGAACAAAATAAACAAGAGCAAAAAAATCTGATTTTTTCTGCTAGAGATAGAGAATTACTTTAATACAATCCATTTACCGTAGCGTTTGCCTTCAGTTCGTTCAATGTGCCCAGAGTCAACAAGCTTTTTAATTTCTCGCTTAATTGTACGAACTGATGTTCCTGTAATTTCGGCCAATCTTGTTTGTGAAATTGAAGGCTCTACTTTTATTTCAGAAATAATTCTTTGTTCCAATAAATTATCTAGAGAATTACTTTCATCTACTTCCAAAGAGGCACTCTTTGTAGAAGTTTCAGAAGGCTCTTCTATTACAGCACTCTCCAATGCCCTAAAAGTTAAACTAATATCATTTCCTACTATTCTATAAACAGGAGGTTCTGCTCCCAACTTTTTACAGGCAGTAAATATCTTTTCAATGCCTCTCCCCCAATGTTCTATATATCCTGCAATATAAAAGACATTAGCTAATGTTGCATTGTAAGGTCTTGAGTTATGTCTTTTTAAGAGTTCATCAGCAGTCCAATCACTTGGCAATACACAACAATTGCTAATCATCATTTGTTCGTCATCAATGCGGATCTGAATAGGAGCTCCAAATCTATAGCAATTGTGAACAATTGCATTAAATATGGCTTCTCTAACTGCATCACGTGCAAAAGGATATACTTCATACCTCCTATCATGCTCAAATGTAATCTTGGCTTTCAAATACTTCAGATAAATTATGTCGATAATTTTATCTGCAATAGAGATCAAGGATCCATCAAAAGTATCCTGATATAAAATTTCAGGACCGTCATAAAATTTACCAACCTGAACCATGGTTCCTGCTTTAATTACTGAGGGTCTTTTATAAAAAAGAAGGATCGCCGTTCTAGTTAGTTTACCGTTTACTATCAAATCAAGTTTTTCTAAAAGCTCTTCATTAGATAAATTCAGATCATCTTCAGCAATACGTTTCTTTTTTAAAGCCTCTCGTCTGAAGATTTTAAAACTCTCATCATCCAAATCATCAACAGAGATGTTGTCTACAACACCATCTTCCCAAATAACTCCAGTCTTTCTTGAAATAAAATCAACTAAATTGGAGCCTGTAAGTTTTTGATTTGTGGTGCCACTTCTTAAAAAGAACACGCCCTGATAACTAACAGGAGAAGCACTCTTTTCAACTTTAATTTCTAAATAATCAACTGAATCTTTGGTTAAGGTATTTATCTGAGCGATTATTCCTAAACCTGAGTTAATTTTATTTGGAAGATCATCAAGTAGTTTTTTTATGTTTTTAATGCCAACAACATTTCCATTGTCATCAATACCAACAAAAAGAGTTCCTCCCTGCGCATTTGCAAAACCGCAGAGCCACTTTAAATATTCATCTTTCCAAATCTCTTTATATTCTATATTTTGGCTTTCAGCCATAATGCACACCTAAAAGTCAGAACTACTATGATATAGAAATTTACCAAATAAGAGTTGCATTACTGTTTTGTAAAATTTGATTAACAGGTAATTTTCACATGCATCTCTTGTTATGCTTTATTTTTCAGATAATTATACAACGTTTTAACATATTAAAGATTATCTAATAATTTAGTTATTATTCTCTTTTTTTATTCTCTGCACGAGGATTTAAAGTGTATTGATACCGACTTAGATCTTTTATTTTTTTGTGCTAGTTGAGCTTAATTCCCTTAGCAGCAATGTCTGTAGCACCTGCTTTAGTCTTTAGAGCAGACGCACCACTGTCAGCTGCTGTAGCTTCAGTTGTTGCAGCCTTACCTTCAGTTTCTGCAGCATCAATTTCGCCTTTTTGAGCAGCTACATCATCTTTTGCAAGAGAGCTATCGTTATCTACACCCGTTGACTCTCTTGATTCTAAAGAGGTCTCATCATTTGTAGGAGTGACAATCTTATTACCTGTAAGTTTCTTTTCTTCGTAATTAGTGACCGTTGCAGACATTAAGATGCTAGTAGCAATTGATGAAACCGCACTTAATGCAATCTGAGAACATACTTTCACTGCTTCTGATACTGCTGTATTTTGATTATCTGCCATACTCTTACCTCTAATTAGTCTTGCTTTACTACGTATTAACAGTCATACTCGACTCTCATTTGTAAATTTCAAGTTCAAACACCTATAGTTAAATTTCATCAATTTGAGCAACAATTCAGTCAACACTCTCTTCAACAGTGACTGTTTTATCTTGTGTAGAATCAGCTAAGATTTTAGATTAAGAGTCACTTCCTTTCATATTTTCATTTTTATCTTGGGAAGGTTATTTTTTCACAACTGTTCCTGTAGTTGTAGATGTTGTTTCTGTAGTTGTAGATGTTGTTCCTGTAGTTGTAGATGTTGTTCCTGTAGTTGTAGATGATGCTCCTGTAGTTGTAGATGATGACTCTGTAGTTGTAGATGATGAATCTGTAGTTGTAGATGATGACTCTGTAGTTGTAGATGATGACTCTGTAGTTGTAGATGTTGTTCCTGTAGTTGCAGATGAAACAAGCTTCCAATCCTTCGTAAACCAAATATTTTTAGGGGTATTTTCGGTCTTTTTATCTGCACTCATAATAATAGAACTTACACTAGACGCTTTCATTTCTGCGCATATAGCTGGAATTGAGCTTGCTATAAAAAGAGCTTTAGACATTGCACTTGTTGTCAGCCTAAACACGTCTCTAGAAGAGATATAATTATTTGATGAATCGCGTTTTTCCCATGTTTCATCATTATTTTTTCTTTCGTCGATATCAATTGATGTAATAACAATATCTTCTATTAAATCAACAATCTTTAAAAGTGACATAAAACAAGTACAAATAAAACTAAAGCGTTGACCTCCTGACGAATTTATAGCTTCACCAATATTTCTAATAATAGATGTTATGTTTGTGTATGAATTCATAAGATCACTATACAATAGCACACATCTATTGGCGTCTCTTATTTGTTCATCACCATAGTTAGCACCTGATTTAATACTAGATGTTACCAATTTAGCTAGACTTGTTGAAAGAGTAGCTAAATTATCAACAACTTCGCCTCTAGTTTGCGTTGCTACATTTATAAAATTTCCTTTTACACAAACCTTTCCGCCCACAGTAGAAAATCTTCCTCCAAAAGAATCTGAAACTGTACTTGATGAGAATGAATTTATTATGGTGTCAGAGGCTGATATTTTTACGCTTCCCATACTATCAATTGAGATTGCACTATCCCAAAGAACAGATTCTTCCTTAAATTTTCTTGAAGATAAAGTGATACCGCCAGCATCAATGACAATAGAGGAATTTCCGACCTGGAAAGCAATTGAATTCTCAGACTTAATAGTGACTTTTCCATCAGCACTAATATTAACCTGCCCTGCCTTTCCTTTTTTGTCTGAATCTGTAGTCCTTGATGATGTAACGGTTACACCACCTTTTGAAGATACATCAACAGATGAAGACTCCCCAGAATTATTACTAGATTCTGATGTTGTTTTTACACTACCGTTAGATTTTATAGTTACATTGTCACTAGAATCTATAGACACATAATCAGACAACGATTTTTCTAAGTTTGTAGAATAGACTTTTGTTGTTTGTAATAATGAACCTAATGATGCTTCACATTTTTTATAATAAGACCTTAATTTTTTACATTCATCTTCATCTTTTTCATTCTGCAATTCATAGGATTTGAGTTTTTGTGAAACATCTTCTTTTAATTTTTCCACAGATGATATTTCTGATAGCAAATACTCCGCCCATTCTTTATAAGTTTTGCTGAAAGATACGTGAGTTAACTCCACAAGATCTTCATCACCAGAAGCAAGAACTGCTTTGTCATACTCTAAATTGATTTGATTGGTCTCAAATATTTCTTTTGGAAGTAAGCTGTTATTCTGGATATTGAGTAGACCTACATAAGATGACAATTCATGAGATAAGAGCTTTTCTCTGATGGCTGCCTTAATGTCAGTCTTTGCACCTAGTGAGAATGCACTGGATCCATCGTTATTCTTAATTAAAACAGAATCAGCTTGCTTATTCTGAATAGCTTCATCACTAAGTCCAATTGTCTCTTTTGGCATAATACCTAGTAAATAATACTTACAGCCAGTAAAGAGCATAACAACCTTTTGTCCTAATTTTGGCAGGTTGTTAACTCCTAAATAGGAGCTTAGATAGTTGCAAATTACAACTGAAGGTTCACTACCATCACTTGAAACTTTGACATAAAACTTATCGTAGTTACTCTTATTAGACTCTAAAGCAATTCTGTTTACTTCATTGTCATCTGAGATCTCGCCTTTTGCGTTGCAGACAAAACCGGTTACAGTCACAGATTGATTGTTCTTTGAGCCTCGACTCTCACTTACCTTTGTCAATCCAAAACATGTATCAAGATCTTTACCATTGTGTAAATCTAGGTTATCTAACTTTTTAAAGACACCAATTGGACCTAAAACAGCATCTATCGCGTTATCTATTGGTATTGCTACAAACTTTTGTGTAAGTGTGCTCTCTGTCTTTTCATAAAGGTCACTACTTGCAAAGTAGCTTGGATATGCCACATTAAACTTTAGATAAGATCTTACAATCAGGCACTGACAGTTATTAAAGCAAGATACCTCATCCTTTAACAGGAAGTTCACACCAGATGCAAACACTAGATCTGAAGCAGATAATACCAAGTATTCATCAAGAATATTTCTAATCTTATTATGGCTTTCATTGATGTAATAAAGCTGTTTTGAGTTACCTGCTATATCGGTATTAAGGTTACTCTCGACCTTATCTGAGAAGAATGCATCCTCTTCATCTGAATAGATTGAGCCCTGCAAAGAGCTTCCTTTATAATAAGCATTAAAGATGTAACTGTTATCCCCTGCTTTAAGCTCAAGATTAGGATTTACAATTGCATTTACCACGGTATCTTTAGTGGTATCTTCCTGTGTAGTTACAGGAAAATGAGAATAGACAGAACTTGAGCGTGAGAAGGAAACTTTATAGTCATCCCTACTGTCATCAAAGCAGTAGTTAATTGAGAACTGTCTTAAGATCCTGTTTAAAAACTCAAGATCGGTTTCCTGATTTTGCTCAAAAACAAAACTTTTATCATCAAATTTGTCTTGTCCAAAGTGGCTTAAATCAATCTCACAATATGATTGCAGATCATGCTTTTTAAACAAATCTTGAATGATCTCAATTACCGACATACCACTGTAATGGCAGGTTCTTTTCTTTAATGAGAGTAATACAAGCTCAGGCTCAATTGTAAGCTCATAGACATAGCAGGACTTTTCTAAATTCTGAGCTGAAGGGGCAGAGCCTCTAAAGGCATAAGAGGTAACGATACCTTTAAACTTGCGTTCACGCTTTACTCTTGCTGATACAGCGTCACTAGATTCATTATCTTGACGCAAGGTAACTGTGTATTTACTAAATAAAAGATCGTTTTTTAATTCAGTGCGACTTGGTTTTAATGAACTTAAAACAGTAAGTTTTAATGTAAATGGGTAGGAGATACCTTCTGATACTTCAACTGAGTAAGCAACATCAGCTATATCATTTGACTTGTTAAAGAAAACAATAGAGTGCTCTTTTGAGCTGTCATTTTCTTTTGCAGGGGCACTTTGTTTTGCTATAACAGATACATCGATACTTTTTTTAAATACACCGTTATACATGGACATAAGGTGGCTCCTTATAGATTAACTTACATTTTCTGATCATTAAATTTGTTGTTCTTACTCTTTAGTTTTAGCCTTTAAAACGTGTAAATACAAGATGACTCTTACGTTCTGTTTCTTCTTCATTTTTCTGAGTATTCTGTTCGTTATCGATCTTTATTCCGCTATTTATGCTCTCATTTTCTGCAGATGTATCATCAGGATTTAAACTGCCTTTAAAAGCTTCATTATCGCCTACAAGACCTGTAAATCTCTTATCAGAGATGTCTTTATGTGGAGGGAGCTTATTAGCTACATGCACTGACCAAACATTGTGACCATAAGCAATCTCTTTACCAATTTCAAAATAAAGCTTTACTCTCTCAGCATACTTACGGGTACCACCTTTTGCTAGAGCACACATAAGCAGTAATGAGTTAAGACCGTTAGCTGCAAGACCAGGAGGTGTCTTAATGACCATAGTTTTGTTGTTATCTACATTAGGTGTCATATTGCCATATGACCAGAAGCAGACTAATGAGAGTAAACCTTCAGGTAAATCAGGACATAAATTACCTAAATTCAGGCAGTTTAAAGCATTAAGATCATTTGGTGCAACGATATAGGCATAGGAGCTGTCCATTGCATTTGTGGTCTGCTCTTTTTTCTCCTCATCACTCTTTTGAGGAACTGCAGCCTTAATGTTTTTAATAGTCTCCTGTCTTACCTTTTCAATCTTTTCTTTGAGTTCTTTTTCAGCCTTAAAGATAGGAGATTTCTCCATATCAATATCAGGCTTGTTCAAGTTCTCATTAGCAAGTTTCATCAGATCGTTAATAAGATCATTTGGAGATTTACCAAACTCTTTAGTGAACTGGTCATAAACCTCTTTTTTGACCTTGTAGTATTTGTCCTTTAATTCCTGAGGGAACTTGTCAAATTCAGCCTGTGCCTTAGCTCTTGTTGCATCTAACTCTGCTTTAATCTTTTTAATCTCAGGAATGTTGTAAACATCCTCTAATGATTTGATCTCAGGCTCTTCATTCTCTGGTATCTTAGCCCAATCAGGAATATTAAACTCTCGAGGCTTACCGATGTCCTCAAGTTTTCTCTCATAAGATGGTTTTTCCTGTAACTCCTGTTCTAATGAGAGCACACAACAATACCCCCACCAAGCTAGAGCACGGCGCTGTAAGTTATAAGCTAAAAACTCACTGGCTTTTTTCAGCTCATTTTGTTTTTCTAGCTCATAGATATAAGCATCTGACTGAGGATAGGTTAAAGCAGTCTGTCTTAACTCAAAAGGCAATTTGTAATTCTCATTTGCAATTACCTCCGTTACTGTCTTATGCAATAAAAGTACAAAATGCTGATTTAACCAATCTAATTTATCTGCCATTTCAAAATTTTCCATACAAAGGATCTTTTACAAATGATGCAAGCTAAGCTTACAGAGTACTGCTAAACATGTAGCACTAAACTATACGGTTGAGGTTTGGGCAGGCAGCAAGAGCTGTTGCAACAGGAATACCTGTAATAGGATTTACACCAGTTACAACTGAACCTAAGTTCGCTGATGGTCTGCCTTTAGTCAGAATATTTACAGCAGTAGTTGCCGTAATCGCACCGGTACAGACAGGACCTACAACTAGATCTCCCATACAAGCTTGAGGTAATCCGTTTACAAGATTAGTAGGCATTCCAGGACCTGTAACAGCATCACCTGTTGCAGTAAGGTTTACTAGTGTGGCACTTGGTGTTGGCATAGCTACACTCCTTTTTTTGCTGGTATTTAATTTATAATTTGTCTTTTATTTTTAGCTGAGATTTAACAGACAACTTTTAGTTTTGACTCTGATAGCCTTTAGTTACTCTGTAAAACTCAAAATCATCTGTAACTTATTGAAGTATAGATTAATATCAAAAATTTACTTTTCTAAGTTTGATCTTTTCTAAAAAAAAATAGCACCTTGTTATACTTTTTGAATATAAGTTAGTGCCATCTCACATTTTTTGTCTAATCTATTGTTTGTATCCTGTCGATACGCCCAAAGATAGAGCTTTTGTGCTTTATTAGAACATCGTAATTGAAGGCCAGTTCTGTGAATCAGGCCAGTCATCAGGACGGAGCAGTTCTTTGTTAAAGGATACTTTTACAAAGAGTACACTCTCGTCACCACGATTTGACACAATCAAAGGTACATATGAGCAATGCTCTTTATCTGAGTAGATGGCTCTGTCATTTAAATACATACGCAATGCTGCATAGTTACCTTTTACTTTATAAGTAGTGTCAGGCATATTTGAGTCTGAATATCTGTAGAACTGGAACTCAAAATTACCGTTGGCAACATCAGAGTTCACTATTTTTCTTTCACCAGCTTCAACTGCAGTGCTAAAGCGAGAACTTTGAACAGTAGATAATGAGCTTGATAAACTAGATAAAGCTGTAGACTTAATACTTACATAACGCATAGTTACCACAGCACTAGGTAATAAGATACCTGACATCTGTCTTAACTCTTCTTGTTTTTCCATAGATGGAATTGAAAGTGTAAACTCAAGCTTATTCTTTCTGTCACCTACATCAGTTAAGATCCTGCTTACAGCTGATGCCCACTGACGGATGTCATTACGTCCTGCCATGACATTGTTCAATAGAGGCTCCTGTAAATTGTCCACACCTTCATCTGCGCTCTCTTCAATCTTTGGCTCATTAAGATCAGACTCTTTAGATTTAACAATGCTATAGCTCTTTAATCTGCGGTTTAATAAAGGCATGTCATCATAGCGAAGTGTCATCGCATCCGTTGCTGCATCCTTTAATACAGGGAAGAAATACAACTTTGACTGGAACTCTTCAAGTCCTGTTGCAGTCTGATATGAAGCTTCAGATTTTAAGAGTGTAGTGCCTAAATTTACAAATGAAGTCCACCATGGGATATTGCCCTTAGCGCTGTTTAGATTACGTACAGTGGTGTAGTCATTTCGTACAGATTTCTTATCTAAAGCACTGATAAAGTGATTAGCTTTAACAGGATCTTCAGGGAGCATTGCCCATGAATTTAAAACATTAGTACATGCCTGAGTGAAGTTTAAAGATAAGGCTTTACGCCTGTCATCAATTAAAGAGAGCAATTGAGCTTTAGTCTTTTTAGTCTTAGCACTTAAAGGCTCATCTTTAATTGAGGATAACAAATCATAGCTAAAGTTATAGATATCAGATAACTGAGAGTTGATCTGATAAGCCTTGCTGTCTAAAGCAAAGTCATGGAATGAAGCATAATCCTGAGCATATGGCTTTAGAGAGTCAGCAAAATTACCCCAGTAATTGATGAATTTATCAGCATAATCCTCAATTAAGGCACTTACCTGTTTTACCTTCTTGCTCTTTGAGATATAGCTGTTAAAGGCAACTATGCTTTTGACCTGTGCTGTGCTGTTATTATCAGATGCATTATTGTCTTTTAACTTTACATTCTTAAAGCTCTCGAGTGTAGCGATAGGATTGATAAACTCATGTACAGCAGATGGAGAGAACTCGTCTGCTACCTCAAAATAACCTAAAGCTTCTTTAGCTAAAGCAGTTGATAAGTACTCATCATAATCAAACTCTTTAGAATTGCTGATGGCCTCTGCTAATAAAGTTAAATTGCTACCTTTTGAGCTTGAGGCAGGATACTTGTCTAAAAGTGCATTAGCTAATTGCATGCGACAGGTAAACTCAGAGAACTTCAGATAGCTCTTAATGCTCTTAGTTAAAGCATTGATCTTTGAGTCCTCAGTATTCTGACTGTCAAAGTTATCTAACGCTTTATATTTATCAGCAAAAATAACATTTAACTGGTTATAGCGATCGATAAAGTCAGCAGTTGAATCTAAGGATAAGTTTAAATTTGAAGTATCGGCGATGTTTAACATCTCTGATAAGAGCTGATAGTTCAATCTCATACCGTCCTTTTCATTGACAGTCTTGTCAAAAATTCTTGAATTATTGACGGTCTTCATGACTAGATCGAGCTTTTGTCTGTCTTTATCCAAATTGTTTAAGGTGTCTTCCCGTGAAGTCATAACCTCACCTGATAAGACCACATCCTCAACCATATCAGCGCCTGAGGCATTACTTTGCTCTACATATTCGATAAATGATTTATAGTCATCTGTGACAATTTTTCTGTAGGATCTGTAAGCGGCATCAACTAACATGGTTCTTTGAGCTGTTACTGTAACCTTTTCTGCCTTATCTGAAGAGTTAGAACTCTTTATTACAGGGGAGGCATAATCATGTAAAAAGACAGCAGCAGTCTTATCAAGCTCTGAAGAGATCTTGATAGCTTTTTTAATTAAAGCCTGTAGCTCCTGATACTCTTGTAGATAGTCCTCATCTTTTACTTTATCTGAATAGTTAAAGGCAAATTCATACAGCCTCTTATAAACAGAGACTAAGAAAGCACCTGAGTTCAGATCCTGTTTTATCACCTGATATTTAGACTCTGGAAAGGCCTCAATCTTTGATAACTGATTCATAAAGACCTTTAAGCCATGATTTACAGATGGAGCATAGTTTGGATCTAATAAAATCTCCGTTGCAGCAGCTTTAGCGTAGTCATCATCACCACAGCTCATTTGAGTTAAATCAGCTAAAATTTTAGGTGAGATATCAGGATACTGATAAGCTAAGATCTTTTTGATGCTGTTCTCTAAGATCGCAATACCTTCCACATCATGACCTGTTCTTGCTATCGCTAAGAACAGGTATGAGAACAGGGCATCAGCCTTTTTCTCTGTAAAAGGATCATCTCGTCTTAAAAGATCTAAGGCAAAGTTAGAGGCTGCAGGTGAGAAGACCATGTTTACCAGTAACTGATTATAAATAGTATGTCTGTCTTCTTTCTTTAAGTTATTAAAGTCTGCTAACAGATATGATGATGGGAAATAGATAAATGGCAGTGACACATCTTTTATAAGTCTTGATTTTGACTCTGTAAAGAAGTTTAATCTACTGTTTCTGGAATTACCGGCCATAAGCTCATTAAAGCTGTTATAGCCTCTGCCGTTTTTATCAATATCAATTAAAGGAGATGCACCAATGTATCCCCTGTCAAACATGGTATTTAAATTCTTATAGAAGATAACATCAGAATGTAATCTGTCATAGATAAGCTCACGCCCCATCAGGGCACCTGTCAAGTAGTTCAAGCTCAAAACAGTAAGCACAGTGCATAAAGCTACAACAGGAATGTTTCTAATAAGTCTTTCTCTTTTAGTAAAGACAGCTTTATCATTCATATCAGGAATGAGCTTTAAAAACAGCTGTTTTATAAAAAATGACTTTTCAGAGACTTTATTCTCATCTACTAATAAAGCTTCATCTACAGCTTTGTTCTCGTGAGCAGCGTACTCAGGATCAAGACATACGCCCTGATCTGTAGCTGAGGTAAAGTACACTCCTTCAATAAGGTTAGGCTTAAATGAGCCGGTTCTTTCAAAGATGTTCTTTAAGTAAATCTCAAGAGCATGTCTTAAATAGTTCATATGCTCAGGGAATGTAAAGATATAGGCTGTTGAGTCTAATCTGTTCTCAGAGGTATAGCTCTTATCGCTGACCTCACGAGATGAGAGTAAAGATACAGCGCCTGACTTTAATCTTTCAATAAAGTTAGACCAGCTGTTATAGAACAGCTCCTCATCATAAAATCCATCATCATTTGAAAGATCTAAACCTAATACCTGCTCGCGCATCTCATCTGAGAATGAAGAGAAGTACTCTCTAAAACCTACAACACAATCGCATTTGGTGATGACTACTTTACAAGGCAAGTTCATACATACAGTTGAACTTAATTTATGTAATTCTGAGGCAATTAGATTAGCTTTTTTAATGGTAAGTTCTCTGTCATCAGCGATCAGAGCATCAGCAGGAATAGTTAAAACTACACCAGAGAGGGGCTTGTTATGATGATACTTTTTAATCTGCTCACAGATAACTTCCCATTGAGCTGAAGATCCACCTAACCAGGTATCAAAGAAAGTCTTACCTTTAACATCTAAAAAGACATTGCCCTTTGAGACAAAGACATGCAGACACTCTTCGTCTTTTAAATCCAACTCACGGCGAGACTGGTCATAGCCTAGTGTTGAGTCTTTTAAAATCGAACTCTTACCTGATAATGGTTCACCTAGAATGATGTACCAGGGAGTTCTCTGTTTTTTATAGCACTTAGTTTTAATGTAAGTTACAGCTGATTCTAAGATTAACTTTGCAATCTTTACATCAGCTGTCAGATCTTCTTTACCCTGCTTTCTTTTCTTGCCACCTGAAACCAAGTTTGCAAGGTTAGACCAAATCATCAGATCTTCTTTTAAAGAACGTCTTTCCTTGTTCATCTGATGCTTAAACTTAAATCTCTTGAACAGGAAGAAGAGAATTAACATCAGAATAAAGACGATAAGTACAACTAAAATAATGCCAGTTGCACTGTCGAATAATCCATCAAACAGTCCTGAGTCCACGCTAGGAGTAATATCTTTGCTGTTATCCATGCTTATCTATCCGTAAATTCTTATTTCCTGGAGCCTAGTTCTCATCAGTTGTATAGTCAGCATTACCATTGCCAACTATTACAGTTCCATTCACAGTTCCATTATTAGGATTTGTAGAACTATCTTTACTTAAGTCATCGTTTAAATCATTTTCTGTAGCTTGTGTATGTAAAGACATGCTCTTGTATGGAGATGCTGATTCAACGGTATCATCAACCACAGAATTAAAGGCATTAGTGTTTTTATAGACACTGGCCATATTGATCACAAAACACAGCACGGTTAAGGCTATTAAAATAAAGATCAAATTCTTTTTTAAAAGGAAGGCTGCAATCTCACGAGAGGTCTTTTCTTTTAGAGACTGATTGTAGTTTTTGCCATCAGTACGATTGTCTAATCTGTCCTCTGGCTGTACATCTGGAGTTAGAAACTCCTCTTCAGGATTTAAATCTAATGACATTCTGTCAGCACAGCCATTGATGTAAGGTATCAACTCTTTAGGATCACGCTTATAAGCACCATCAAAACCAAGACCTAACATCAGATAAAATGACTTAATCACATCACTTGAGGTCTGACTTGTTGCTAGAGCTTTATCTAAGATATCAAAGAACTTATCATCTCCTGATAACTCATTGTACATACGGGCTAAAGGCTCATATTCTTTTGAGAAACTAAAGCCGTTTTCTTTAAAGAAATAATCGACAAAAAAGACTAATGGCTTTTCAACCTGTGCATATTCTCGTTTTAAAAACTCATCGCCGTCAACTTTACGTCTGATGTCAGCAAAGAGATTTTTTAATTTGCTCTCAACTTCATTTAAAGCGACTTCAACTCCATGCTGTCTGAATAAATAACAATCACAGACATACAGAAGCACCGGTCTTATGAGTTCATGTAACTGACTTGAAACCATAATTCTTTAACATTCCTTTAAGACAGTAAAAGTATCTTTTAGCTTTAAACTATTCTTACTTTTCTAATAACTGTCCTTTTAGCTTTAATAATCTCTTACTTTAATTTCTTAAGCTTCATTATCAACTACAGCCATATACAGCTTTGCTTCAAATGGCTTGAACATATTAGGAGCAAAGTCGATGACCATCTTATGATCTTCGACAATGTAGCGCCAAATACGAGGAGACTCATCACGCATTACTTTAAAGATCACAGTGTCTGATGAGGTAACCGGCATATAGCGTGGAGGGAAGCGTACATAGCTTAGCTTTAGACCTCTTACACGGCTGTCTTTTGAGCCAAAGTCCATAACTCTAAAGTTATCACCTGTTTCAATATCAGAGATAAGCTCTTTCCAGTCGTTGTTGCCCTTTAACGCAATATAGTAATCACGAGCTTTGACAATATGCTCATCCGCAATAGCTGCTACATAGCAGTTATCTTTTTCATCAAAATTAAAGTCAACCTCAAGACATTCAGCTCTACCCTGTGAGGTTAGAAGAGATCTAATGGAACTTATGATCTCACTGAACGCAGCATAGAGATCATAGTGATTATATGCAACCACTTCCTTTGAATCTGATAATGGGAAGAACGTCTTTAGTGCTGATAAGAACTCTGAGAGTTTCTGATAGAGAGTAAATGGAGATACTCTCTGTGGTAAAAGCAAAGATGTCAGTGCAGTGATATTTACATTTAATAACTGCAACTGTAACAGTCTTAATAACTGAGGACCTGCAATTAAATTAGGATCATAACCTTCATTTTCAATATCAGAGAGGATCTTTGATTTATATGACTTTAGCTCATAGCTAAACTCACGCAACATAGTGTACAGATTGCTGTTCTCATCTAATACTACATATGGGGGTGTGTATTTGGTATCTAAAACCAAATAGTGGTCATTGTTCTCTAAACTTGCCCAGTTTAATTTTAAGATTGGCAGTAGAGCACAATCAGATACCGACTTTACATCAGTAATCAAACGTAAATTTAACTTGCGTTTGATTACAAGAGCAGGATTATCTCCTGTGTTCTCATCAGTTAAATTGTGTGATGCAACTTCATAGCGCCCATAGCTGTTTTCACTTTGACTGTTCTCACAAAGGTTACTCTCATCTTTTAAGAAATTAGGCAGGCACAGATAAACTGTAACCTCCGCATCTTGAGTTTCAGGCACAAAGTCTACAGTCAAAGGCTGTAATGAGCAGTTACCTGGAAAGCTCACACCTGCACCATCAGGCATAATCGCACAGAGATTTTTAATTACGACTCTGCGAGAACGTAAGGCATCTTCATCAATTTCAATGCTGACTAAACCTTCAGGATATGGGGTGTATAAAGCGCGCTCAGAGTTAATAGTCTCAATTAAAGAGCGCTGCATCTGCTGAAAATGATGTGGCTGTAAAAACTGACCTTCAGACCAGTGTACATACTGAGGATATTTCATAAAATTCTGTCCTTTGCCTTATCTTATTTCTTCTTGTCACTATCTTTTGGTGTTTCTTTGCAGTCCATATTCTTACTGCCTTTTACAGTAGTGCATGACAGTGAGAGTTTTATTGGCTGTTTATCACTTTCAAGTGCTTCAGGGCTGTCTTTTATAGAATCAAGTCTTGTGGATTTAATAAGACCTGTAGCCCCTATCTTTAGGTATAAGTCACTCATGGTAGCTAACATACCTGTATCTATCTTCATGATATATTTTCGAGGATCTAAGGTCTTGCTGTCCTTATCTGCAAAAGGCAGATTAGCAATCAAAACTAAATGACTAGGTTCTTTTTCCATGATGCGCTCGAAGACTTCACTATCACCTTTTAAGGTCTTAGCTTTTAAGTCCTGAGCTGAAAAATGCATGGTATATGGCTCAAGATAGCCTCTTAAAGATGAATCATTCTCAAAATATCTATCTACAGGATAGGATGAGAACTTTACAGCATCAGATCCTGATAAACCTGCAATATCCACCTCTACAGAAGGATAAGTTCCGTATTTTTTAACTAACTCCTGCGAGGGAGTTACGGTAATATCAAATTTTGGATAACTGCTACATGCTGTAACCAGTAAAGCAGACAGCAATCCAAAGATTATTGTTTTTTTCATATTTATTTTTTCAAGCTAGCTTTTATGCCAACTATTTTCATACAGCATTTAGAGCTGTTTTTAAATCCAGCATTAATGCTTTAATCAAGCGTTAATGCAGGATTTTAATATTAGTCCTTTGAATATCCGTCTGCAGGTTCATCTTCAAACTTATAGACAAACTTACCATCGACACTGTCAGCTTCAACAGAAATTACCTTTCTGCCATTCATAGTCTTCTCTAGGAACTCTGAGCTAATTTCAGGTAACAGGTCGTTACTGATAATAGCATCAATCATACGAGCACCTGAGGCGACATTGTTGCATCTTGAGATGATTTCATCACGCAAGGCCTGAGTAAAGACAAATGTAGCCTGATAGTTCTCTTTGACTCTCTTTACAATTTTTGAGAGTTTCAAATCAATAATATGGTTAAGACTCTTCTTGGTTAAAGGATAGTAAGGAACAATACTCATACGACCAATTAACGCTGCAGGGAAGACTTTGTACATCGCAGGACGCGCTGCCTTCTCTAGAGTATCGACATCAGGCAGATGATCTTCATCCTGACATAAAGCCATAATCTCATTGTCACCTACGTTGGTAGTTAAGATGATGACAGTGTTTTTAAAGTTTACTAAACGACCTTCACCATCTTCCATCTGTCCTTTATCAAAGACCTGAAAGAACAGTTCATGTACGTCTTTATGAGCCTTTTCAACCTCATCTAATAAGACTACACTATATGGCTTACGTCTTACCGCTTCGGTTAAAACACCACCTTCACCATAACCTACATATCCTGGAGGCGCACCTTTTAGGGTTGATACAGTATGAGCCTCTTGGAACTCACTCATATTGATAGTAATGAGGTTCTTCTCTGAGCCATATAATGTCTCTGCTAAGGTTAAAGCTGTCTCAGTCTTACCTACGCCTGAAGGACCTGCTAACATAATTACTGCAATAGGCTTATTAGGATCACCTAAAGATGCTCTTGCAGTAGTAATTCTCTTGGCGATAAGCTCAAGTCCATGATCCTGACCTATAACTCTCTGCTTCATAATGTCAGCTAATGAGAGCACAGACTTAATCTCATCTTTTACCATCTTGCCTAATGGGATACCGGTCCACTCTGAGATCACTGAAGCTACAGCCTGTGAGTCAACCTCAGGTAAAAACATTGGACTTTCACCTTGCAACTCATTTAAAGCTTTACGCAAAGCTACAAGGTCTTCTCGCTTTTTAGCTTTCTCTTCTTCTGATACTGAGTTGTCATTTACAAACTCATTACGTAGAGAAATATAGTTTTGAGCAGCCTCTTTTATCTTTGCCAAAAGTGCTGTTTTTTCATCTAATTTAGACTTGGTGTCTGCAATCTTTTTTAAGACATCATCTAACTTATCTTTAGATTCAAAGCCTGAAGCATCCTCTTTTTCTAAGATCACTTTTTGAGTATTTAAGAGATCTAAGTTACGACGTAAATACTCTATTGCATAAGGCTCTGAGCTTTGTGATAAAGATACCTTAGCACAGGCTGTGTCTAGAACAGATACAGCTTTATCAGGTAACTGTCTTGAAGGTATGTAGCGACGAGAGAGCTTTACAGCAGCTTCAAGTGCTTCATCTAACACGGTTACATGATGGAAGTTTTGCAATGGAGTTACCATGCCACGCATCATGGCAATAGCTTTATTGTCATCAGGCTCATCTACTAAGATCTTTTCAAAACGGCGAGAGAGTGCAGGATCTTTTTCAAAATACTTTACGTACTCTTTCCAGGTAGTAGCTGCTACACAGCGCAACTGTCCACGGGCAAGAGCAGGCTTTAAGAGGTTAGCAGCATCATTCTGACCAGCTTGACCTCCAGCTCCTACTAAGGTATGAGCTTCATCGATAAATAGAATAATTGGAGTATCTGAGTGTTGAACCTCTTCAATTACCTGTTTTAGACGGTTTTCAAACTCACCTTTCATAGAAGCGCCAGCCTGTAAAAGGCCGATATCTAAAGATAAGAGCTTGCAACCTTTTAAGCTGTCAGGTACGTCCCCACTTGCAAGACGACAGGCAAAGCCTTCTACAACAGCGGTTTTACCAACACCTGCTTCACCTGTAAGAATAGGATTGTTCTGTCGACGACGTAAGAGAATATCAATAATTTTACGAATTTCCTCATCACGACCGACGATGTTATCAATCTTACCTTCTTTAGCTTTAGCGGTAAGATCCTGAGTATATAAGGATAAAGCTTCACCTTTGCCTAGAGCAGGCTCAGACATCATTTTACCTGCCTGTCCTGTTGAAGCAGTATTAGTAGCTACAACTGATGACTCATCAGAGTTTTTAACAGTATCAGCAAAATTATCCACTAAAAGATCTGCATTTATCTTTTTAAACTCTGAAGAGATTGCATGTAAGGTTCTAGCTAATTCTGGATTCTGCTTTAGAGCAATAATTAAATGACCAGTTCTAATAGCAGCATCAGAATAAACTAATGAGCATACCATCCATGCTTCTTTAATCATCTTTTCAAAATCAGATGAGAAATCCTCAATGGAGCTTGCGCCTCGTGGCAGAGCATCCATAGCTTCGATTAAATCCTGAGCTAACTTTCCTTCATCAAGATTAAAAGCACTGATGATCTGGTGTAAATCAGTGTTTTTTGACAATAAGATCTGGTTTATAAAATGGCATAACTCTACATAAGGATTAGTACGAGTTTTGCACAACACAGTTGCACTTTCTAAAGCCTGATAAGCGACTTTATCTAATTTTTTGAACAGTGCTACACGTTTTAATTTCATAAAATACCTCTCTTTTGAAGGGAGACTTAAAATCTGTTTTTGATAAATTAAACAGGACTTACAGAACCTACCTTTACTAATCGATATTCTTCATTGCATATTTTTGATATTAAGTGACAACTCTGACCTAGCGCAAATTTTCCATTAAGATTTAACATTTTTATGCTAGGTGCCTCAATTTTTAGGTAGATATCAAAGCCTAACGGTCTATCAAGGTACAGTTGCACTATTTCTACTAACTGCAAGTACAGTTTTCGCCCTGGCATAAAATCAAAACTTTTATCAAAAGTTATAGGTCCTACCGTAATTGCAAAGTTCTTACTTTTAGACAAATAGTGAGAGCCTAATTGAGTATTTAAGCCCAAGCGAGAGTTCTTACTTTTTACAAGGCGTAAACGGTACTCCTGTGGGATCACATAACTTTTTTCTACAAAGCTCATTAACTCAATTTTTTCACCAAAAAAGTTATGCAGAACATGACGCAGACCATCTACACTGCGATTTTTTAATGATAAGAAGTTCACCATCGATTTAATGGTGAAATGAGGTAATGAGCTTTGCTCTCTCTTACTTGAACAGGTAAGCAGCATCATCAGCTTTTCTAATTTGCTATTCTTTCTGTCAAAGGCCACCGCCATTTCATTTTCAGAGAAAGCTTTATAGAACAGCGTTAAAAATCTGTGGTTGATGATGTCTAAAAAGCGTCTTGTAGCTGAGTCATAGTCATGAAAGGTCCTCTTTCTGACATAATCAGTTACATCTAAAGGCATAGGTCCATTTACGCCTAAAAGGCCAAAGAAATAAACTAAGAGTAATAACTCTTCGTTTTTATGGCTATGATCATCCTCGATTACCGCAATGGAGGTCTCAGGAAAACGCAGATAAGGCATCTGACCTAGACGCACAGCTTCATCCTCTGGACCTTTAGCTTCGCCTAGTCTTGGCAAATCTGAACGCAAATTTTCCACAAGACGCATTAAGTAAAAGAAATCAGGCTCTCCTTTACCCTGCTTTAGTCTTGATGAGTATTTATTAACTAGTCGTTTAAGCTCTTGCATGTGTATACCACTCCACGCTCTTTTGCGACTAGTTCAACCTGCAAAGGCAGATTTACTGAGGTAAATGACATCAAAAGACTTGCTACTACTTTTGAAAATACAAAGAAACCTACACCTTCTAATTCCTTTTTAGAGAAAGTAAGACGTACGTTATAACCATTTTCAAAGTACACACAACCTTTTGAAATGAATCTAAAAACTTTGTTTTCAATCTCTACTTTATTTAAAGCTTCAACTAAGATTGCTGTCTCATTCTCTTTTCTAGTGCTAAACAGAGAAATCATAGACTTTAGATTATCAAGGCAGACTTTGTTGCCTCCACTTAGCATTGAAGCAAAGTTCTGCAACAGATAGGTAGCCTGCTTTAATTCATCTTTGGCACTACGACTTAGAATTGAATTTTGAGGTTTAGTAGGATTGCTGATTAACTTTAACTTCTTTAATTTATCTACTGTAGGACAGGTAAAGGTATCTTTTGCTGAGATAAACAAAGGTAAATCAGCATTGGTACATCTGCAATTAGCACTAAACTGCAGTTCTTCAGACATATACTTTTTAAAGTCCTGACCTGATACAGTTACAAAGCATTCAGACTTGTTATAGCCTGAGCGCACTGAACCTGTAAGACCACTCTGTCTTTGTCTGCGATTTACGCAAAAGAAGTTTCGATACTCACCGCTTTCACTTTCACCCATACCAGCAGTTGTAAAGAATGGGTAAGCAGAGAACAAGTACTGATTAGCTTCATTGAAAAACTCTAATTTACTGATAGAGCTTATTTCATAATCCAGTGGAGAGATAGACTGAGCACTTACATTCACTTCATAGTTATCTTTTAAAACTACTCTGTCTGAGCGTTTTGAAAACAGATTGATTAGAGGAATGCAGTTTAAGAGTACAGACTCCTGTAAGACTCTACTCTCTAAAGAGATATCGCTTTGCTTTTTTAGCACAAAGACTAATTCTAAAGCATTAGTTTTTAGCTCTTTTACAAGTTTGCCTAATCCCTTTAATCTTATGAATTTAAAGAACTCTGGATAGGCACTAAAGGCAATTAAAAGAGAAATACCTGACAGTGACTTTGATGAGAACAAAGAGATATGATCTTTTTCATCTAAGATTGAATATTCAAAAGATAGATCTTCAGTTCTATGATATTCATAAGAACTGTCATTAGCATTTTGAGCTCTTACATACACAGCTTCTACCTGTGTAAACAAAAGCTCGCTTAAAGCTGAAGCATCCTGATCATTTAGATTTAAATAAAGATCTAAGTTATTTGAGCTACTCTGCTCATATAAAGATAAATTAGATAATGATAATGAGAAACTTGCTGTAGCACCTTCTACATCTAGTGTCAGTAATCTTGAGTCATGACCTAAAAATTGAGCCTTGTCTAATACACAGGTATTTAAGGTAGTATTAAATACAGATTCAAACTTAACACTAGTACCTAGAACACTGCCGTCTTTTACAAATTCAGTATTCTTTGGGACCATCATCAGTGAATCACTTACTCCATCTGAAGCTTTGATAACACATGATGAAGGGATCTGCGATAAGACATCAGGAGATAAGGATGACAATAAGGTTTCTAAAAATCTATATGAGCCATCATCCAACTTTTTCTCGACACGGGCACTTAAAAAAGCTGTACCTTCTAAAAGTCTTTCGATAAAAGGATCCTGACACTCAAGAGAACTTAGATCTAATCTTGAGGCAATCTTTGGATATTCTCTTGCAAACTCAGCTCCTGACTTTCTGATAAAGGAAAGATTGTCACTGTAGTAGTCTAGAAAATCTTTGCTCATGAGTTGTCTTGTCCTTTATCTATAGTTGCAAGTCCAGTTTCAAGATCCAAATTTGAGATGCATAAAAATTCGCCTTCTAAAGCTTTTACAGCATATTTTCCGGAGATCTCCAACGAGAACATGCATTTTGAGCGAGGATTCTCACTGTTTAAAAGCTTAACTTTAATTGAGTCCTTTACAAGTCTTGGTTCAAACAGTCTTAACTGATAAGTGATTTCCTCGCAGATCCTGTTTATCTCAACTAAAGAATTAGAACGTCCACAAAAGTCGGTAATTCCATACCCTAATACAGAATTAGCTATATTCTCGTCATAACCTAAATCGCTTAACTGAGGTCTACTTCTTGAATTTAACAGCTGACTTACGTTATCTACAATTTCCTGTCTAATTTTTTCAAGAGGTACAAAGCGGTCTAAAGTATCCACTCTAGACTGAGGATTGTCATCGGCAAGTCGTGTCAAAATACATGGAATATATTTATCTTTTACAGATACTGGCACTTTTTATCCTACATTTATACATCTTGAAAAGACTAGACAGGACGACACATGGTGTCGTCCCTTTCTAGTCTAGAATTAAAGTCAAATTGAAATTAACTTTCTGTCAAATAACTTACAGGTCAAAGCTAATTACAAATTTAAACTACTAGCCGTTCTCAACCTGGTTGTAGCTTGCCTCAACAGCTCCATCCTTGGTGTTATCAGGCTTAATAGCAGTGCACTTCCAAGTGATCTTGCCTGCAATTAAAGATACCTCTTCAACTGGAAGCTCAACTGAACCTGGAACGTCATCAGCCTTACCTACATCTCTAGTTAATACTTTAGCTGAAGCGATCTTTACGTTCTCTAAAGTAACCTCATATACAGGAACCTGAAGGCCTGCTACAGCACGGCATACAGCAAACTGAACTTTAGCTACTTTCTGACCTGACATACAGAACTGCTGAAGTTTTGGAGTAGCTTTATCCACCTGATGAATAAAGATAAAAGGATCAAAATGGCCACGTCCTGATACATCAGTTGAACGACCAGCAGCAATTGGCTGTACAGAACCATGTGAGAATTCTAATACTTCAATCCACTTAGAATGATTCTTATCATTTGACTCGCCATCAATACCGTCAATCTTTACAAAGAAATCGCTAGCCATAATTTTTATCTCCCATTACAGAATTTTTAAATACTTACCAAGCTCCTTGTGTTTGTCCTAATCAAAGGAGCTTAAATCTTGATAAAAGAAACTATTTAGCTCCTGATGGAACCTTTGTAGTTAGTCTTAATGAAGTAGTAAGTCCCTCCAACTGATAGTGTGGTTTTAAGTAGAACTTGGCATTGTAATAGCCAGGCTGTCCTTCAATATCTTCAACTGTAACCTTAGCCTCTGATAGAGGGTATTTAGCCTTTACCTCTTCTGAAGCATTAGGATCAGAGGTTACATAATTGCTGATCCAGTCTGATAACCAGCGTTCCATATCAGCTCTTTCTTTAAATGAGCCTACCTTGTCACGTACGATGCACTTTAAGTAATGAGCAAAGCGGCTAGTTGCAAAGATATAAGGTAATCTTGCAGAAAGAGCAGCATTTGCTGAGGCATCAGGGTTATCGTATTCTTGTGGTTTGTTTACAGTCTGACCACCTACGAATACAGCATAATCAGTGTTCTTCCAGTAGCATAATGGTAAGAAACCATTCTTTGAAAGCTCTGCTTCACGTCTGTCGGTAATAGCAATTTCAGTAGGGCACTTCATAGCTACACCACCATCATCGGTTGGGAATGAGTGTGTAGGTAATGACTCTACAATACCGCCTGACTCAACACCACGGATACGAGCACACCAGCCATAGTCCTTAAATGAACGATTGATGTTTACGCCCATAGCATATGAAGCGTTCATCCAGTTGTATTTTGATGAATCGCCAGAACCTGTATCCTCAACAAAGTTAAAGCCTTCTACAGGATTGGTCTCAGGACCGTATGGGCTACGGCTTAATACTCTAGGTAGAGTTAAAGCAACATAACGGCTCTCATCAGACTCTCTAAATGATCTCCAAGCAGCATACTCAGGAGTTGAGAAGATCTTGGTTAAATCACGTGGATTTGACAGATCTTGCCATGAATCTAAATTCATGATGGTAGGATCTGCTGCACTGATAAATGGAGCATGAGCTGCGCATGAAATCTTAGAAATACCCTTTAACAGCTCAATATCAGGAGCTGAATGATTAAAGTAGTAATCACCGATGATAGCGCCATATGGCTCACCACCTGCAGTACCGTACTCATCCTCGTATAAGCGCTTGAACAATGGGCTCTGATCCCAGGTAGCTCCTTTGAACTTTTTGATTGTCTTCAAAAGATCTTTTTTGCTGATGTTCATCACACGAACTTTTAAGCTATCAGATGTCTGAGTGTTATTTACTAAATAAGACAGACCTCTCCAAGAACTCTCGATATTCTCAAAGTCCTTGTGGTGAATGATCTCATTTACCTGTGCGCTTAACTTCTTATCAAGCTCAGCTATCATGCCCTCAATAGTTTTGATTGAGTTATCTGAAATTAAAGCCGCATTGCTCAATGCCTGCTGAACTAAAGTTTTAACTGCACCTTTTACAGCAGAATCAGCTTCTTCTGACTTAGGATTGAACTCTTTATTTAAAAGTTGCTCAAAGTCAGAGACTTCCATGGCTTGAGCTGTGCCTTGAGCTTTTTGTTCTAAAGTATCTGACATCTCTTATTCCTCTGCTTCGTTATCTTCAGTCTTTGGCTTTGCCTTTGCTGCTAGAGCCTTTAGTAAGGTTTCATCTTCTAATAACTTAGTGATAAGTTCTTCAGCACCAGTCTTACCATCCATATAACTTAATAGATTTGATAATTGGCGTCTTGCCTCTAACAGCTCTTTTACACCGTCAACTTTCTCAGCTACCTTATCAGGAGAGAAGTCATCCATGCTTTCAAAAGAAACATCAACAGCCAAGTTGCCCTCACCTGTCATTACATTAGGTACATTAAAAGCAACTCTAGGCTTGATGCTCTTCATTCTGTCGTCAAAGTTATCAGCATCGATATCGAGGAACTTCTTATCCTCAACTCTCTGATCTTTAGTAACTTCACTCTTACCTGAAAGATCTGCCATTACGCCCATTACAAATGGAAGATTAACTTTCTTCTCGGCGCCATAAAGTTCTACGTCATACTCTACTTGAACTCTAGGAGCTCGATTTTTGCCGATAAACTTCTGACTGCTGTTATTTGATGCCATAAAGTTTTTCTCCTTGATAATTAAATTCTGTTAGTTATCGCCATTGTCAGGTTTGACACCAAACTGCTCGCGACCTCTGTCTAAGGCATTCTGATCGATTTCGCCTAACAGATCCATAAAGTTCATATTTGCCATCTTCAAAGCCCTGTTAATTAAGAAAGGAACAGGACTTGTTGGCTCAGCTACCTGGAAATACTCAGCACTCTTTTTCAAAAGCAATAAAGCATCATTACGATTTTTAACCTTGTAGCTTTCAAGATTAAAAGCCTGTGGTGCTAAAAGTGAATCTTGTGCTTTTAAAGCAACAGCCTTGGCATTTCCAGAATTTGTTTCATTAGCTACTAAAGCTTCATTTGAACCATTACTTAAACCTTGTTCATCTGAAGACTCTGTAGAATCAGCTAAAGACTGATTAGAATTTTTGATTACACTTGAATACAGGCTCTTTAAATAATTAAGTTCGTGATCCATGCTATCCATAGTGAGATAGCCTTTGTCGCCAACTTTTTCATTAAATATAGAACACAGATTCTGATTTATCACTAAAATCTGCTCAACTTTTTCAAGTTGTGCTGTAACTGAGCTTACAGGCACGGTTGCAATCTGAGCTAATAGAGAGGACAGGTCTTTATCCTCTTTTGAGTCTAAATAACCTGTAAGCACCAGATAATCTCTTAGGGTGTAATCAAGCTCTGGTACCAGTTTTAAATCACGAATATGAGCTTGTACATGATAAGCATCAGAAAATGCTCCATCTGTAGGTGAGAGCATTGCAAGAATATTGATACGCTCGGTAGGATCGTTATCATCGTCAGGATCGAGCTGTGGATAAAAGGTATCAAACTGCTCTTTTACAAGATATTCAATTAAGCTTAAACCGTCTTTGAGACCGTCAAGACCGAACAGGCATAATGATGATAGAGTAAAGAAAGAAGCTACTCTTAAATCTCTAGTCTTTGACCATAGAGATAAAGTGTTCTTATAAAGAGTTCTGTAATCAGGATCTTTACCTTCGATGACGCTGTCGCCCATTTCACTTTCTTCAGTGCCAAGAGCAAGTTCATCTAGCGCAAGATATAACTCATCATACTCACAATTCTCACCGCTTACGCTCTCTTGGCTCACTGGAGTTAAGAGTTTGTTGAATTCTTCAGCATTCAATCTTTCCACAGGTAAATCCTCACCAAAAATTTAATGCACGTACCACTATGGTTTTGATATTAGTAGTTTTTTGCATAAAAAAAAGCCATTTTTCTCACAAACGCTGATAAATACAAAGAATTCTAGTGATCAAGTTCAAATTTCCACTCTAATCAAAAAGTAATACATATAAAATAAAGGCTTATATATGTCGTTTAAAACGATATAGTACAATTTACTATGCAAACTGATTTTTTTTGTTCAAAAGCCATATATTTCACAAAAAAATCCTAACTTTTGGTGAAAATCATTCAAATGGTAATGCTAGCTTTCGGAGCTTTCATGTTAATCTTCTGCAAAGTACCTGTAGCTAAAGTACCTAATGGTGTTGTTTTCAAATCTGGTATGGTGGCATGTATTGCAATCTTTGGTATTGCCTGGATGTCTAATACCTATTTCCAGCATGCAATGCCTGAGTTTAAAGTAGCCATTACTGATATGGTAAACACCTATCCATGGACTTTGGGTTTCGCGCTCTTTGCTGTATCTGTGGTTGTAAACTCACAGGAGCTACCGCCAAGATCTTAATTCCTGTAGCACTAGCTTTAGGACTGCCAGCATCAGTGCTGATTGGTCTGATGCCAGCTACCTATGACTATTTCTTTATTCCAAATTACCCATCAGATATTGCAACAGTAAACTTCGATCCTACTGGAACCACTAAGATTGGTAAATACTACTTTAACCATTCTTTCATGTTCCCAGGTTTAGTAGGTGTAATTACAGCCTGTGCTGTAGGTTTAGCTTTAGGACAGATCTTGCTTTAGTCTAAAAGCAACAAGTTATAACACCTAAGTCAAGGCTAACAACTTACGTTGTTAGCCTTTTATATGTAAGAGCTGAAATTACCTGTAGGAAGAACTCTAAAACAAACGCTTTATGCATTCTTCAGACAGCATAATGACAAGTAGATTGTTTTCTCTCCTTTGCATCCTGCTTATTATTTCTCATCGTTAACTATTAACAACAAAAATTGTCTAGGATATGTTTGATAAAAGTGAAAATATTAAGAAATAAAGCAATTCGTAGAAGAACGTTAAGAAAGGGAAATAATGATATTTGTTGATTGTTTGTATCAATAATAATGACAGTGTATTGACAATATACTATTATACTGCATAATATAATAACGTACTTCACGAAGAGGTATTATCTATGACAACAACAAATTTGAATATTAGAACAGACAAGTTTATAAAAGATCAGGCTGAAGAAATATTCAAAAAACTAGGTTTGAATATGACAACAGCCATAAATATGTTTCTAAGAACTGCTGTACGCGTACAGGGTATTCCTTTTGAGCTTAAATTGGATGAACCGAATGAAACTACAAAGTCAGCTATTGAAGAAGGAAGAAAAATAATGTCCACTCCTTCTGCTCAAAGATATTCTAGTATGGACGCTCTTAAGGCTGCATTGGAAGAATGAAATATGACGTTCAGTTTACAAATCAGTTCAAAAAGGATTTGAAACTTGCCAAAAAACAAAACAAATGTCTTGATAAACTGTTTGAAGTAATTGATATTTTGGCCAATGGCGGAACTCTAGAAGCAAAATACAAAGATCATGACTTGAAAGGCAACTATAAGGGGACTCGTGAATGCCACATAGAACCTGATTGGTTGCTTATTTACGAAATCCGTGGCGATTTACTTGTTCTGATGCTTTATCGTCTAGGCTCCCATTCAGAGTTGTTCTCAAAATAACATGCTCGGAGAATTCGTTCACAACAGATCATGAAAGCGAGCATTCTTCGCACAATCACATTTCTCGACAAAATCTCTTATTTTTAAAGAAATGATCTTTCTCGGTCCATGTGGCTTTCATAAAAAAGATAAATAATAAAACAGAGTTCCGTTCAAGGCTTCTTAACAGGGCATTACTTATGACCTGTTCCCACGTTTTGTTATAAAAACGCAATATTTTGAATTGAATTTTCCTTCTACATTAATACCTGCTTATAAGCATCAACCTCTTTTTTAGAGAAGCAACAAAGGTAGATATTCATAGTGTGATTTGGATGTGATGTTATCCACTCTTTAATACTATCTCTTGCTACTGTACAAGCCTCTAAAAGAGGATAACCGTACACACCGGTTGATATTCCACAAAAGCCAATACTACTTAAGTTCAGCTTTAAAGCCTCATCTAATGATCTTTTGTAGCATGAACCTAAAAGCAGTGGATCATCAGCACAATGCTGATAAACAGGTCCTACAGTATGGATGATGTAGTTAGCGCTCTTTATATTAAAAGCAGAAGTTACCTTAGCATCTCCTGTTCTGCATCCATTAAGTTTCATGCAGGCATCGTTCAATTGAGGACCTGCTGCCAGATGAATAGCTCCATCTACACCGCCACCACCTGCTAAAGCACAGTTTGCAGCATTTACAATACCATCAGCATAAACATCTAAAACGCCACCATTAAAGAGCGTTAACACGCTGTGAGGCTTGTAGTTATCTAATAAGAGACTTTGACGGTCTAGCGATAGCTCAGAACAAAGATCATCTAATAAAACGTCAACAGAATCAGCATCAAGATGCATAAGTTCAATTACCTTACAAAGAGCATTTTTTAGGCAATCTAAGTTGAAATGAGCTTTGTCATTTTTAAAGTTCTTTGAACAGTAATAAAGCTCTGATTTCCATTTATTAAGAGCATTGTCATTTAATTTTTTAGTCTCAGTACTCATCTAAAACTCCTAATAAATCCAGTGCAAAAACCTTTGAAAGTAACCTTTGCGAAAGTAGCTTTTGAGTTAGTTGCTTTTTAGCAAGTATCTTTAAAGACATGTTGTAAATACAAGGCTAAAAGACAACACAATCAGCTCCTCTCAAGGTTAGTTTTGTACCTGTGATTTGTCAAAAGCAAATTTCAAAATTTGAAATGACCGATGATCATTAAAATGGGACTGAACAAAAAAATAGCTCTTAACAAGAAATGTATTCAGTATAGAAAATTTACTCAGTGCAGAAAATTTTGCCTGCACAGTATTTGAAAATTGTGTTCAAGTTAGCGTAAATCCGTACACACAACAAGAAATCATGGTATATAATGATCAGTTCGCAAAAAATTAAGGAGCAATCATGGCTAACATTAGACCTCGTGAAAGATCTGCAATTATTCAATCATTGCGCGCAGGTGTGACCCCAAGAATTGGACTTGAATATATTCAGGTAGGTCGTGTTAATGAGGTAAAGGCTCTAATTGAGGATTTAGACAACATCGAACAGGGTGGTAGTGCTTTTAGAATTATCATCGGTGACTTCGGTGCTGGTAAATCATTCTTTTTACAGCTGATCCGCTATATTGCCTTAGAAAAAGGCATGGTAGTCATCAATGCAGATATGTCTCCTGACAGGCGTTTGTTTGCATCAAACGGTCAGGCAAGAAACCTCTATAAAGAATTAGCAAGAAACTTAGCAACTCGCGCTCATCCTGAGGGGAATGCCATGATCCCTCTGGTTGAAAAGTTCATTACAGAACAGCGCCGTATTGCAGATGCTGAAGGTAAAGACGTTGAGCGAGTAATTAAAGATAAATTAAACTCACTCTCTGAATTAGTTGACGGTTATGATTTTGCTCAGGTAATTGCAACTTACTGGAAAGCCTATAACGAAGGCAACGAAGATCTTAAAAACAACGTTATACGTTATCTGCGTGGTGAGTATACCTCTCGTGCTGACGCAAGACGAGATTTAGGTGTAAGAGCCATTGTTGAAGACAACAATGTTTATGACCACATCAAGTTATTAGCCCGCTTTGTAACTCAGGCTGGCTACAAAGGTCTGCTAGTAAACCTAGATGAGGTTGTAAACCTCTATAAGTTACCTTCTCAAAGAGCTAGAAGCTCTAACTATGAGCAGGTTTTACGTATTTTAAATGACTGCCTGCAAGGCAGTGCTGAGAGTTTAGGTTTCTTACTAGGTGGTACTCCTGAGTTCTTGATGGATCAGAGAAAGGGGCTGTACTCATATGAGGCTCTTCACTCAAGATTAGCTGAAAACACCTTTGCTCAGATTGCAAATGTTGTGGACTACCACAGCCCAATTTTAATGTTACAAAACCTCTCCCCTGAAGAGATTTATGTATTGTTGTGCAACATCAGAAATGTTTTTGCAGGTGGCAACAAAGATAAATACATCTTACCTGATGAAGCTCTAAAGGCTTTCTTAGAGCACTGCTCTAAGAACATCGGTGATGCTTACTTTAGAACTCCAAGAAACACCATTAAAGCTTTCGTGGATCTTTTATCAATTGTTGAGCAGAACCCAGATTTAAGCTGGCAGAGTTTAATTGGCAACATTAAGATTGACTCTGAGACTGATAACTCATTAGTTACCATCGCCGATGATGACAAGTTAACCGAAACCGTGATTAAAAAAGAGGACGACAATTCATCAAAGGCTGATGACAACGCTGACGATGATGAATTGACCTCATTTACACTGTAATCACTAAATCATCCTAAAACGCTGTAGTTTCTACAGCGTTTTAAATATCTAAAGACCATTCAAACCTTATTTAAAGCAAAAAAAGAGGATCACTATGAGTGCTCAAGTGCTTTCGCTTATAGACAAGGATCTACGCCGTTTCATGTTCAAAAAAGGATGGCAGGAGCTAAAGCCTATTCAGAACAATGCCGTAAAGCCTATTCTTGAGAGAAAGACTGATGTGATCATCTCAGCATCTACTGCTAGTGGTAAGACCGAAGCTGCGTTCTTACCAGCTCTTACAGCAATTGCAAGCTCCAAAGAATTAAAAGGCATTCGTATTTTGTATGTAAGTCCTTTAAAAGCTTTAATTAACGATCAGTACCGCCGTTTAGAGGAGATGACTGAGTTTTTAGATGTCAAAGTCACTCCATGGCACGGTGATGTCTCAGCTTCAAAGAAAAACAAACTCATGGATGAGCCTGAAGGAGTGATCTTAACCACTCCTGAGTCATTAGAGTCATTACTCATCAACCACGTGCAGTGGATTAAAAACTCCATGCAGAATCTTTTCTATGTGGTCATTGATGAGTTCCATGCTTTTATGGGTACTCAAAGAGGTTATCAGTTACAGTCTCAACTACACCGTATTGAAAACTTAATTGGTAAAAGAGTTTGCAGAATTGCCCTCTCTGCTACCTTCTCAAATGCTAATGGTGTAATCAGCTATTTAAGACCAAACAGTAAGGTTCCTTGTGTGGTCATCACCTCACCTGACAGCTCCAAAGACAAACTTTCTGTTCAAATTAAAGGCTACGAGCATCAGGAGCTCCCTGAAGAAGAGGAAGGTAAGGTTCTGCCTTATGAGTTTGAAGAGATTGCCAATGATATCTTCAGACTGTTACGTGGTAGCACCAATTTGGTGTTCTGTAATTCTCGTTTTACCACTGAGTCTCTTGCTGCCAAATTAGAGAGTTTGAGTAAGAAAAAGTTTGTTCCAAACGAGTTCTTCCCTCACCATGGCTCTTTATCTAAAGAATTAAGAGAAAGCTTAGAGTACCGTCTGCAAGAAGGAAGATGGCCTACTACAGCTATTTGTACAGCTACCTTAGAATTAGGTATTGATATCTCTGATGTTGCATCAATTGCGCAGGTTGAGCATCCTATTACTGTAGCTTCATTAAGACAGCGTCTTGGTAGAGCAGGTCGTCGTGACCATAATGCAATTTTAAGAGTGTTCTTACCAGAGGGTTCTACCTCCACAAAAAGAACCGAACTTTTTGAAGACACGGTGCTTACAGTTGCAATGATTGAGCTGTTACTAGAGCGCTGGTATGAACCACCATTAGAGCATGAATACGCTTTTTCTACCATGTTACAGCAGTGCTTATCTGTAATAGCATCTTTTGGCAGTGTTTCAGCAAAAGCTTTATATGATCTTTTATGTAAGACAGGTCCATTTAACCTATGCTCTGTTAAAGTCTTTATGGCCTTTTTAAAGAGCCTAGGAGAAAAAGATCTTATCGTACAGTTAAATGATGGTACTTTAGCTTTAGGTCTTGAAGGCGAGAAACTGCTCTCTGACTGGAGCTTCTATGCTGCCTTTGATACTCCAAAAGAATTTACCATCGAGTATGACGGTCACAGCATCGGTACTGTACCTTTAACCCGGGATCTGATGATTGGCGATACATTCTTATTTGCAGGTCGCGGCTGGAAGGTAAACTTCTTCTCACAGGAAAGACATATCATTGGTGTAAAACCATATCAGTTTGACGCACAGCCTCTGTCTATGAACGGTTCAGCAGGCCACATCCACGATACTGTCCGTGAGAGAATGCTTAAGATCTACAAAGAAGGCATCATTCCACCATATCTTAATAAGACAGCTAAAGAGCACCTAAGATTAGGAATTGAGTTCTTTAAAGACAGACAATTAGACAAACATTGCCTTTATGAAGGACCTACAGGAATTGCCCTCTTCCCATGGCGTGGTGACAAGGTCATCCGCACTATTGTGTTGATGCTCAAAAAAGAAGCTATTAGCGCTACAGCTTACAAGTCTCATATTGAACTTGAGTTCACCCCAAGAGACTCATTAAAAGTTGCTGTCTTTAATATTCTTGATGCAAGAGATATCGATAAAATCGAGCTTATCAAAAAGATCAATAATCTTGATAGAGACAAGCACGACAACTTTATCAGCATGGACTTAAAGCGCACTGCCTTTGCCTACAGTGAGCTTGATGTTGATGGAGCTCTAGAGTTCTTCAATCGCTTAAGAAAAGAGCTTTAGGATTAAGTTTTAACTTGCGCTTTTAAACTTGCTCCTTTAAAACCTTCGATAAAAAGACTACCTCTTTTTCAATAAAGTGATTGAGGTAGTCTACACCTACCTTGTTTCTTTTATAGTTGTGCATGGCACTATAACGTGTGGCAAGTAATGCTCTTGAGTAATCAACATAAGTAGTTGCACTCTTAATTGCAGCATCTAAATCAAAGTCTATGGCAAAGGCACCATCCTTGATAAAGCCGTTGACTACATCAATGACAGGTTTAATCCTCGATACTCTAGAATCTAAAGCGCGCTTAATTACATTTGATGACAAGGTATGATCTTTTAATTTGCTTACGATCAGCTTGTAAGCTTTGGTAGTATTGGTGTCACTTACCTGAGGATCTGTGACATCAGCTAAACTCTCCTTATAGCAAAACCTGTTTACAATTGCCTCAGTTCTCATAAGATTTGACATTAAACTGTCATTACCATTGTCTGAAAGTCTTATGTCACCTAAGGTAGTATCATCAAGACTTGCGGTGGAGCTTGAACTCAGATTCAAGTTGTCATAAGAGGGCTCCTTTGCATCAATACCTGAGCACACCTTATTTTCAGGGCTCAGACTTGCACTGTTAGCCCCTACAGCATTATTGTCAGGAGCACATCCTAACATTAGATCTTCAAGTGTAGGAGCTGATGAAATGACAGCTGGAATTTTGTTTTCAGCAACTGAAGATCCTCCTGTTACAGTCATCTCATCTTCAATAGCTGTGTGTTGGTCACTATTCTCATGGGAATCATATTCATGGCTACCACTCTTTCTCTTTTTAAAGTCGATGGTGGCAGCAGCACTTAATAAGGTTCTCTCATTTTTAAAAGCCTGTGCCTGCGCCTTTTCAAGAGCCTTCTTTTCTTGAAGCGCTTTATATGAACTTAAGAAGGTCTCTACAGCTTTTTTAGAGTGATTTACATAGCAGCATATGCTCTTATGCAACTTTACCTTTTGTAAAACCTCATCAGGGTAGAAGTAATTCTCGCCATTAAATTTAGGATCAGAAAACCAGTTTTCAGGAGTATGCGGTACACCTACAAAGACTGGTCTTACAGCTTCTAAAAACTCACAGTCTTTGTAAGACTCACCATTTGCTATAAGCTCTCGTGCTCTTAGTAAGAGAGTATAAAGACGAGAGGTAAGTTCTGGCTTTACAAGATCAACTAAAAGTTTGTCGCAGTTGTGCTCTTTTAAATAGGTGACGATGTTGCACACCTTGTCTTTTAGTATCAAAAGGCCTAATGAGACTAATTGCTCAGGTCTTATACTGCACTCACAAGGAGTTGCAGTGACACTAATCTCTTTAAGAGATAAGTCTTGATTAAAAAGATCGGCTAAAGAGGTATTAACTAATGAAATGCTCTGCTTTTCTTTGCCATAGACAAAGTTGTGCTCATATAAGAGCTTTGAGATAACAAAGGAAGATGAATAGAGCACAATCGCAAGATTAGCTTTACTGCTAGCAAAATCGTCATAAAGATAAGTACACTCTTTTGCAAGTTCCGTCATCATTGTGGTCAGTTTTAAAAAATATGAAAAGGCATCCTCTTTCATATTCTTTAAAACGAACCTGTAGGTATGTGAGGCTGTGTCTTCAATTACAGGTAAATAATAGAGTTCAAAAGTGTTTTCATCAGCAAAAAGCTCTTTTAAAAGCTCAATTGCACTATGATTCTCTTGTAACATCACCTTTAAAAAGTCTTTACTTAATAAAAGAGTTTGCCTAGAACTGCGCCTTTTAGGCAGAGTATCACTGTATTTTTCAGAGAGCTTTAAAGCTTCATTTACAGCATGCTCTTTTAATTCATCTTTGATCTTACCTACAGTAAGAGCTCTTACTAAGCTTTCAGATACCTTATTCTCAAGACTTGCCTGTACCTCATCTCTTATGGCTTTTTTAAGATCATCGATAGTTAAAAGAACTAATGAGTCTAAAGAGATCTCATTGTCATCTGATTTAAAACAGCCATACGGTCTTGAAAACAAATTTGAAAGTAGCGACATATACACCTCACATGAGACTTGAAGTGTATACCAGGAATTTTTAAGACCTATTTTTTACTGACAAATTTTGTCAGTAAAGAAAAATAATCTGTATCAACTTATCAAATTTAGCTTTCAAAAGGTGAATTTTTTACTATTTATTCTATAATAGTAATTATTATCAATAAGAAATTTTAATAGCTTACGTTCAAGGTTTCTTAAGCTGTAGAACAGATAAAATTCAGGAGAACACATGAATACTAAAGCAATGTACAAATTAAGTTATGGCCTTTTTGTCCTAACTGCAAAAGATGGTGAAAAAGATAACGGTTGTATCATCAACACCGCAATTCAGGCAGCCTCTGGTCCTAATCAGATGAGTATCTGCATTAACAAAGCAAACTTCACTCATGACATGATTGTAAAAACTGGCGTATTTAATGTGTCAGTACTCTCTCAAAAAGCCCCTTTTGAGCTTTTCAAGCGCTTTAGCTTCCAGTCAGGACGCGATGTCAACAAGTTTGAGGGATACACTCAATGTCAGAGAGCTCAAAACGGCATCTACTATGTAACCGAAGGTTCTAATGCTTATTTTTCAGTAAAAGTTGATAAGACACTAGACTTAGGATCACATACCCTGTTCGTAGGTGAAATTACTGATATGGAAGTTTTAAATGACATCCCTTCTGTAACCTATGAATACTATTTAAACAACATCAAACCAAAGCCTGAAGCTGTAGGTGTTACATCTGAAGGTAAGACCATTTGGAGATGCAAGATCTGTGGCTATGAGTATGTAGGTGAAGAGCTTCCTGAGGATTTTATCTGCCCTATCTGCAAACACCCAGCTTCAGACTTTGAAAAGGTTGTAGTTAAAGCTGTAGCTGAAGATAAAGCAAACGGCAACAAGTACGCTGGTACCAAGACTGAAAAGAACCTTCAAACAGCGTTTGCAGGTGAATCACAGGCTCGCAACAAGTACACCTACTTTGCTTCAGTTGCCAAGGAAGCAGGCTACGAGCAGATCGCTGCCATCTTTTTAAAGACAGCTGATAACGAAAAAGAGCACGCTAAGATGTGGTTTAAAGAATTAGGTGGCATTGGTTCTACTGAGGACAATCTCGAGGCGGCAGCTGACGGAGAGAACTACGAGTGGACCGATATGTACGAGAGCATGGCAAAGGATGCTGATGAAGAAGGCTTTACAGATCTTGCTTTTAAATTCAGAGCAGTAGGAGCTATTGAAAAAGAGCATGAGCAAAGATACCGTAAGCTCTTATCTAATGTAAAAGCTAAAAAGATCTTTGAAAAGAGCGGTGTCAGTGTATGGGAGTGCAGAAACTGTGGTCACCTCTCTATCGGTACTAAAGCACCTGAAGTCTGCCCTGTATGCTTCCACCCTCAGAGCTATTTTGAGGTAAAAGAAGACATCTAACCTATAGTAAAAAATAACAACTCATAAACTCTCAAAAAATCCTGCGCTACTAGTTCTTGCTGGTAGCGCTTTTCTTGTTACCACTTCTGCGCTACTAGACTCAAGTTAGGCGCGCGATCCACCATTCTACATATTCTGGTATGATGGTCATCTAATTATGAGAAGATCTTATAGAGAGCAGCATCTCATTATGCTCAAGCTGATAATTTAACCTGTGATCTTTTGTAAATAAAAACTGCAACAGCTAATTTTTTACTTGATCTTTTTACAGGTTATAAAGCAGTTCTTTCCTGAAAATGCTATGCCATAAGTATAGATACTACTTATCATTCTACTTTGTACAAAAGGCTCAGCGTAATTCTTTCTGTCAATTTGTGCTACAGCATTTTCACTTAAGGTAATTAAATCTGCACCTGCACTGGCGGCTTTTATTTCAATAATTACAGCTTTATCTTCTCTTTTACTCTTAAAGACGATATCAGCATAGCCGTCACCTGCTTCACAGTTTGAATGATATTCAGAAAAGAAACCTTTAGAGCAGTTTGAGAACAGTCCATTCAGATAACCGTGATAGTAGTTCTCAAAAGGAGCTTTTGTGGCAGTGTCTCTTATGGAGATATAGCTCTGTAACAGTTCAAAGATAGTGTCAGATGCAGTATCTGCCTTTCCTTCAAAAAGACAGTTTGCCAGAGTATCTGCAATATTGTTAGGAACAACTTCTGTATTAAATCTGTTCTGAATATTGTTTGTAAAACACTCTTTTATTTCCAGATTTGGAATTCTTGCAAAGATGTTCTTATCAGATGAACTGTCTTTTGTAAGCTCATTTTCATCTGTCTTTTCAAAGTCTACTGTAAGATATCCTGTATGCAGAAGAAGTGACCAGAAGTCATCTGAGTTATGCTCACTGAGTGTGTCATAATTCATGGATTCATTAAGCTTAAAGCTGATGGACTTACCGTCTATTAAGTCCTGCATTCTCTGATTGTCTTTGTCGGTCAGATATCCTATATAGTCTGATAAGCTTTTATCAGAGGTAGAGCCTGCCCAGTAGTTGCCTGCAACTATCTTCTGAAGTTCTCTATTCTGTTTGAAATCAAAGTTCTTTCTTACAAACTTAACCACATCCCATGGACAGAACATCTCTTTGTCAAAGAACCTGTATCCGTCATAGTGTTCCTTTACAATAGTGGCATAGTCATCCAGTTCATAGTCTTTCAGGAACTTTTGTGTTTCTTCCTTGGTAAAGCCAATGATACCGGTGTACTTCCTTTCATTATCGGTAACACTGTTTACAGAAAAGTTGTTTACTCCCGTAAACAGACTGTTCTTGGCGACCTTTAAACATCCTGTAAGAACTGTTCTTGTAATGGTGTTCTTATCTTTTAAAATTCCAAAGAAACCTTTTATCAGAGTTACCATATTCTCATGGTAATCTGCTACAAAGCTTTTATCATTAGAGTAAAGCTTTTTGTTTGTGGTGTCATGATATGAGGCATTGGCTAAAGGCACATCATATTCATCTATGAGCAGAACTGGATATTTACCGTATTCACGGTAAAGAGCTGAGGCTAAGATCCTTAATGAGTTTTTAAGATAATCTGAATTTTCCTGTTCTCTTAAAAAAGCGATATCTGATATTCTGCTTATTCCATCCTTTTCATTTTCATCCAGTCTGTTACTGTCTAGAAGGTACTTAAATTTTGAGGCAACAGAACTCACTGTTGATGCAAACATCTTATAGGCATCATCATAAGTTTTACCGTCAACATCCTTAAGGCTGATTTCTATAACAGGATACTGTCCCATGAACTTTTTACAGAACTCTGTATCTTCAAGTATCCTTGTGCCCTTAAAGTATTTTTCCTGTAAAGATGTATCAAATGGTTTGTCTTTATTTATTTTCAGGAAAGACTCAAACATGGTCATGAGCAGTGTCTTGCCAAATCGTCTTGGTCTTGTGAACAGAAGAACTGTGGCTGAGTCTGTAAATACTGTTTTTATATACTCAGTCTTATCCACAAAGTAGCTGCCTGAATTTTTCAGTTCCTCAAAGCCTGCAGGACTTTCTGGTAATGGTAAAAATAGAGACGATAACATTTAAATACCTACAAAACCGAAGATCATGATACTTTTACTCAGTATACAAGAAATGATCTAAGATAGACAATCAGGACATCACAGATCAAAAACGTGATCTTTTACTGTAACTAAATGATCTTCAGGTCAAAAAGAGATAGGAGAAAAACAAAAAGACTTAAAAGCCATTTTGAATTATTATCTGAAAATATGAAGGGAAATTTAGGCATAAAAAAAACGAACTTTTATCTTTAAAAAACAAAGAGTTAAGTTCGCTGGTGCTGATACCGAGAATCGAACTCGGGACCTCACCCTTACCAAGGGTGCGCTCTACCAACTGAGCCATATCAGCAGCGAGTTCAATAAATATATTGAAAGGGAAGCCTGGCAGTGACCTACTCTCACACAAACGTACGTTGCACTACCATCGGCGTGACTGCATTTCACTTCTGTGTTCGGAATGGGAACAGGTGGTACTACAGCACTATGGCCGCCAGGCAAATAGGGTAAACTAGAGAAAAGCTGAAGTAAAGTCTGTTTTGAGGAAAGAAAGTATTAAGTAAATTACAACCATCAGATGCCTTCCGGGGTTGTATGGTCAAGACGTTCAGACAATTAGTACTGGCAAGCTACACACCTCACGGTGCTTCCACATCCAGCCTATCAACGTCGTAGTCTTCAACGGTCTTTATTGACTTAAAGTCAGGGATGACTCATCTTAGGGCCTGCTTCCCGCTTAGATGCTTTCAGCGGTTATCAGTTCCGGGCTTGGCTGCCGGGCCGTGCCATTGGCATGACAACCCGTAAACCAGAGGCTCGTTCACTCCGGTCCTCTCGTACTAGGAGCAATCCCCTTCAATCATCCAACGCCCGCGGTAGATAGGGACCAAACTGTCTCACGACGTTTTGAACCCAGCTCGCGTACCACTTTAAATGGCGAACAGCCATACCCTTGGGACCAACTTCAGCCCCAGGATGTGATGAGCCGACATCGAGGTGCCAAACACCGCCGTCGA
>OIZI01000027.1_pt1 | contig 84661 bp, 65 predicted proteins | sample 1588441 | NCBI WGS metagenome assembly OIZI01 (sample SAMN03283284) | human gut metagenome | biome: human-associated habitat; material: feces | host: Homo sapiens | place: Peru | collected 2012 | reverse complement strand
AAGGGTTCGGCTGTTCGCCGATTAAAGTGGTACGCGAGCTGGGTTCAGAACGTCGCGAGACAGTTCGGTCCCTATCTGTCGTGGGCGCAGGATATTTGAGGAGCTCTGTCCTTAGTACGAGAGGACCGGGATGGACGTACCTCTGGTGCACCAGTTGTCACGCCAGTGGCACAGCTGGGCAGCTATGTACGGAACGGATAAACGCTGAAAGCATCTAAGCGTGAAGCCGACTCCAAGATTAGATATCCCATCAGAATATGAGTAAGACCCCTTGTAGACTACGAGGTTGATAGGCTGCGTGTGTAAGCATGGTGACATGTTCAGCTTGGCAGTACTAATAGGTCGAGGGCTTGACCACAAGAGTCTTTTTTGGTCAGCTAGTAAAAGCTAAAAATTCTTTATTCAGTTTTCAGGGTGTAACCCCTTTTAAATAGGTTGCCAAGCAACCACTACTGAATAAATTATGGCACACTACTTAGTGTGCCTTTTTTGTTATGTTTTGAAATTTTATTTTGTGATATATTTTGCATTGTAAGTTAAATTATGATATTATAACATTATCTGGAATTGCTATTGTGCTAATGTATTGTGATAGTGATATATATGATGATAAAATTACATTATTTGTATGAGGATTGTTGTGTTATGGGTGCTAAATTGTATCAAGTATGGTTAAAGCGAATATATAAAAAACATATTCTGCTGAATTTATCGAGTATTTTATTAATCATTGTAAATTAGGTGGAGTGGGTGGTCAATAATATGAAGAGAAAATTATTTGTATTATGTTTATTGTTCGTAATGTCAGTTATTTTTGGTGGTTGCAGTATTCCAAATTTAATTCTTAATAATAAGACAGAAAGTCACAAATATACTTTAACTGCAAGGCAAAAGCTGATTTTGAAGCAAGAAGGATTGCCTTTAGACTATGAAAAGTTGAATGATACGCAGAAGAGTGCAATTGACTCTATAGAAGATATTTTTAAATATCTGGACAAGACATATCCAAAAGAAAAATTTGAGTATTCAGGATATGTACCATACTCTACACTAGAGCCGGAACATTTAATTGTAGAAAGCCAATATGGTAAGGTCACTGTTAATAGATATGTATCAACTTACTTACCCGGTTTTCCATCTTCTTTTGATGACGATTTTAAGACTGTTAAAGCTGCTGATATTTATGCAACTGTTGTTGATGATTATTTGGCAAAAAAATATGATACAGATAAGTATCTTGTAGATGTAAGTGTAAGCAAATATTTAGATGATACTTTTGACACTAAAACGATAGCTCAGAATTGTTATGGATGTGTTTCTGTTTATGTAGATGATAGTGTAGGTAGAAAAATATTTGAAAATATCGGTAAAGATGTGATTAATTTTATGAAAAGTAAAACAGGTAAGACGGGGGTATATTCAAATATTTATTTAATTAACAGTTCTGATTTTAGTATGAATTTACTAGAAGAGTTTAGAAATGGTACATTAAATTCTGATTCAAAATTAAAGCATATAAGGTATTATAGGCGAGATGGTAAGGAAAAAGTATATGTAGTAAAGGATGAGTAATATGAAATTGTCAGATTCTCAACTTATGTTACTAGAACTGATAACATATACATATACTTTTTCAACATTACTATAATTCTTTAACATTTATTTTATATTTTATCATTTAAGAATTTATGATATAATATAACAAAAACTAAAGGATGTTATTTATGAAAAGACTGATTATAATTTCACTTGTTATTGTTACAATTTTTACTTTCGTTGGTTGTGGAACAGATAGTAATTCAAGTTCAAACACTTCAACAACAGTAACTACTACTGTTGACTCAGTAAAAAGCAATAAGTATTATAACGATATTGACAGTGCAATTCAAACAATTGTAAAGGCATACAAGACAAAGTCATTTAATGAGAGAGCTGCTATGTATCCTGATTACTTTATTAAGGGTGAATATGGTGGCAATGCAGGCCTAAAGGAAGCTATCAAAGGCTTTTATACTTGTGATACTGAGTATAAGATTAATTCAATTAAAGATATGACTGACAAATATGCTGAGAAGTGTATTAAAGAAATAAAGGACTATTACGATATTGATGTTAATATTGAGAAAGTAGTTCTAGCTAATGTTTCTTACAAATACACTAACTATTCTGATAAGAGACTTGATGATTCTGAGTTAGTTCCAACTGATGAATACTATATTTCTATTGACGGTAAATGGTACTATGGTTGGGGACTTGAAATTAATTCTGAGGTTTCTGAGCAGGTTGTTGAGTGATTTAATTGTAAAATATTATAATTAAACTACATTTATTTATTTCCACTAATAAATTTTTCACATTATTTTTCTATTATGTAAATGTCTCTAAAATACAATTTTTTAGTTGACATTTCCAAAATACACGAATATAATAGGGACAAATCAAGAAATTGAAATGACAAAGGCGTCACACATTGAAGTGTGATGCCTTTTTTGTTTTCTTGAATATTATTGCTGACAATGGGGTTATGCTATGTGCATAACCTCTTTTTTACTTATCTGAATGTGTCAGAAATCTTGTTCAGATAGAAAGAGGGAGTAAAAAGTGGAAAGTAAATTTCTCAAGAGATGTGTTTCAATACTGCTAACTGTTTTGATGGTATGCAGTGTGGCTGTTATTAATGTTTCAGCTGAAGAAACTAATGGTGATGGAAAGTTAAAAATTTCTGTAGTCAACTTTGATTCAAAATGGGGCGATGTTAACGCCAATGTAGCAAAAATGGTTGACTACATTGAAAAGGCAAAGGAAGACAATGTTGAATTTTTAGTTTTCCCTGAAATGTGTGTTAGTGGTTATTGTTATTCATATGACCTTGATGATGCACAAAGCAAAATGGCAGTTAAAACTGCTGAAACAGTAGATGGTCCAACAGCTACAAAGATTGCAAAGTTAGCTGATGAATATGATATGTGGATTGCTTATGGTGCAACAGAGGTTGTTCCTAACGATAGCAAACATGCTTACAACTCAGTATTTGCTTGTTCACCTGATGGCACAGTAACAACATACCAGAAGATGCATCCTGTTGAGGGTATATGGTGCAAAGCCGGTTCTACTCCAACAATTTTAAATACTGCTGAGGGTAAGGTTGGCGTTAGTATTTGTTACGATACATATGCAGTTCCTGAACTTGAAAGATATTACGATGCCCAGGGTTGTAGAGTTCTTCTAAATCCAACTGCTACATCAAGAGGCAGCTATGATGAAGAAGATGGTTCATTAAATACAACTAATTGGCAATGGTATTATGAAAACAGACTTGAGTCCATTGTTGATAGAGATGGAATGTACATTGCAAGTGCTGATTTAGCAGGTAAAGAATATGATGAAAATGGTGAGTTGCTATATAACTTCCCAGGTGGTAGTGTTGTAATTGGTCCGGGTGGTACTAGTGACTCAGGTAAATATTCAAAGGACTATGCCGGTGGTGCATCAGTTCAAGAACCGGGAATGTATACAGGAGAAATTACTTTATCAACAGCTCGTGGTGGTGATGTAAACAGTTCAATCTTCCAACCTAACCTATATACAGAATGGTATAAAGATTTAGCTGATGACACTAAGGAAGATAAAGTTTCTTCCGGTACAGTAAGTGACCCTACAATTGCAACAGTTAATTTCCAAGCAGTATGGGGTGATTTAGATAAAAACCTAGAACAGATGGAAAACTATATTGTAACTGCTAGTAAGAGTGATGCAGACATTATTGTATTCCCTGAAATGGCGCTACAAGGCTACTGTTCAGCATATGACCCTGAAAGTGCTACATATAGACTTGCAGTTGACAAGGCTATTACAAAGAAAGGCTACTATGCTAAGACACTTTCTGAATATGCAAAGAAATATGATATGTATGTAATCTTCGGTGCATCAGAAAAAATTCCGGCATCTGAAAATCCTGATGAACTTGATCAAGCATATAACTCAGCATTCTGTTGTAGTCCTGACGGTACAGTAACTACATATAAAAAGATTCAACCGGTAGAAGGTGCATGGTGTAAGAGTGGTACTAATCCGGTAATTATTGAAACTCCTTATGGTGGAATTGGTTTAAGTATTTGTAAAGATACTTATTCCTATCTTGAACTTGAAAGATACTATGGTGCTAAGGGTTGTAAGTTTATTGTGAATCCAACTGCAACTTCTCGTGGTGGTGCATCAAGATGGAGTTGGTACTATAGCAGAAGACTTGAAAGTATTGTTGATAGAGATAAACTTGTTGTTGTATCTGCTGACCTATGTGGTACTCAGTATGATAATGATGGTAATGCACATTCTACATTCCCCGGTGGTAGTTGTGTAATTGCTCCACTAAGAAGTGCAAAGAACAGTAGTTATGTTGACTATGTTGCCGGTTCATCAAAATATGACCCTGAAAATGTTGGAATGAGCATTGGCAGAATCAATACTGCATCTAAAAAATATAGCATTGGCTTTAGTATTGCAGGATTTAACCCAAGCATTTATTCAACAATGTACGGTGTATTAGCCGGTACTAAGGATGTCGGTGAAATTACTGCAACTGAGTCAGCAATTGTCAGTGAGTCAACTGAAATAGTAGATGCCTCTACACTTAAAAAGTCAGATTATTCACTTGAGAGTAAAGTATATAATGTTGAAACAGGATTAACAACACCTTTCTATGGTGACTCAATTTATAAGAAACTATCAAATGTTACTGCATCTGTAGTAGGTGATAGCACATCAGAAGTATATTCTGTAGTTGACGGTAAGTTAACTAAGGTTGATACAACATATAGTGACGGTAAACTATCATTTACAACATCAGGTGGTACATATTGTGTAGTAAGATATAAGGAACTTCCTACAACCGTTACTGTTAATAAATCTGCTAAAGTATATGTAAAGGGTACTTATCAGATTAAAGCTAATGTAACTAACGGTAAAGGTGCAACAACTTATAAGTCAAGTGACAGTAAGGTTGTAAAGGTATCTTCAACAGGTAAGGTAACTGCACTGAAGAAAGGTACTGCAACTGTTACAGTAACTAATAATGGTGTTTCAAGTACTGTTAAATTCACTGTAAGCAAACCTACACTTAATAAGAATATTGTAAGACTAAAAGCTAAAAAGTCCTTTACACTTAAAATTACAGGCAAAATCGGTACTGCTAAATTTAAGTCAAGTAATACTAAAATTGCCACTGTAAGTGCTAACGGTAAAGTTATTGCAAAGAAAAAGGGTATTTCATTCATTACAGTAAATACTAATGGCATTGTACTAAAGTGCAAAGTTGTTGTTAAATAATATTGATAAAAACTGCTTTCTCCTAATATTAAAATACTCATACAGATTGACCTTGCTTATGCAGGGTCAATTTTGTTGCAATAAAGTAATAGTTATGTTAGAATGAAAGAACAGGATATATATTTTTGTTTTTTGAAAAGAGGTATATATGAAAAAAATATTGATTATGGGTGGAACAATCTTTGTAAGTAAATATCTTGCTACATATTTTATTGCAAAAGGCGATGATGTTTATGTGTACAATAGAAATACACACCAACAACCGAAAAAAGCAAAGTTAATTGTTGGAGATAGGAACAATATCGGTGATTCTTTGAAACAATATGACTTTGATTTAGTGATAGCAGTTAATACTTATACAGGTGATGATATGAAGGAATTGTTGTCATCTTTGTCCACTATAAAAGATATAGTCTTCATTAGTTCCAGTGCAGTTTATCCTGAAACCCTACCACAACCTTTTAAAGAGGAACAACTTGTAGGGGATAATTCAATATGGGGAGATTATGGAAGTAATAAAATAGAAGCTGAACAAGTATTGCTTAGTAAAGTTCCAAATGCTTATATAATAAGACCTCCTTATTTGTATGGGAAAATGCAAAATTTGTATAGAGAGGCTTTTGTATTTGATTGTGCTGAGATGAATAAACCTTTTTATATTCCTAATAATGGCGATATGAAATTGCAATTTTTTGATGTTGAAGATTTATGTAGGTTTATCGAAATCTTAATAGACAAAAAGCCTGACAATAGAATTTTTAATGTCGGTAACGAAAAAGTTGACACAATTAATACATTTGTAGAAACTTGTTATAAAGTTGTTGGTTCTGAATTGGAGAAAAAATATGTAGATGAAAGCTACAGTCAAAGGGATTATTTTCCTTTTCATAATTATAGTTATTGTTTAGATGTATCAAAGCAGAAAGAACTAATGCCAACAACAAAGTCATTGTATCAAGGATTAAAAGAATCTTATGAATGGTACAAAAATCATAGAAATGATGTAAATAGAAAAGATTACATATCTTTTATTGAAAATGAATTAAAAGATATTTAAATATCACACAAAATTCATAAATCTATGATATAATAAGAAAAAAATTAAAAAGGAATGTATAACATGAAGAGATTAATTGTTATTGCACTACTTGCAACAATGATGATTGGTGTTACAGGTTGTGGCAATAGTACAGACACAGGTTCAAGTACAACAACTACTACAGCCCAAAGTACCACACAGTCAACTACTGTGACAACAACTGCATCATCAGCTGATACAAATAGTGTTGCAGCCAATGTATATGACGGTACAGGTGAGAAACAAGGTAAAAAGCTGGTTTCTATCAAGTGGAAAGAAAAGTCTAAAATTAATGTAATCAACAGTATGTTACATACAAGCAATGTTATTACTAAGTCAGGTGGGGGAAAGAAAAAGACCTTTAAGGCATCTGATGCTGACAAGATTTATGAAGTTGAATTAGTCAATAAAAACTATGATAACAACTACTTCTTTGTTTATATTATTGATAACAAGGTGTATATGCTTGGCAAAGAATTTGCAAAGGATGAGAATGCAGAAGTCAGTGGTTATGCAGATGTTACCGTTAAAGAATTTAATAGTCTTTTAAAATAAACTTTAGGCACTTACAGTTTTGTAAGTGCTTTTTATGTGGAAACAAAAGAAAAAAGCTAACCATAAAGGTTAGCATATAAGAAAGTTTTATAAAATTTGTATAATAACATAAAACAAAATCCCTACTCTTTCGAGTAGGGATAATTTTTTTATAGTAGAAAAGTAATTTTAAATTACTTTACGTGCCATAGATCCTTAGCATATTCTAGGATTGTTCTGTCAGATGAGAACATACCTGCATTAGCAATGTTGATTAAGCACTTCTTACCAAATGCTGTTCTATCCTGATAATCCTTGTTGCCCTTAATCTTAGTATCAACATAATCCTGAAGATCAAGTAGTAGGAAGTAATGGTCTGGGTCATGCCAAGCAGTACCATTTAGGATAGCTGTGTATAGTTCAGCAAATGAACCTTCGCCAACTGCACCACCGTCAGAGAATGTACCGTCAACAAGAGTATCAAGAACTGCCTTGATTTCTGGGTTGTTATCATATACTTCTCTTGGGTTGTAAGACTTGTTAGCCTTTAGTTCGTCAATTTCTTCAACTCTTGCACCGAAGATGTATTCATTTTCGATACCTGCCTGCTGAGCAATTTCAACATTAGCACCGTCATAAGTACCAAGTGTAACTGCACCGTTTAGCATAAACTTCATGTTACCTGTACCTGATGCTTCTGTACCTGCTGTAGAAATCTGTTCTGAGAAGTCAGCAGCAACAACAATCTTTTCTGCATAAGAAACATTGTAGTTCTGTACAAAGTGAACCTTTAGCTTATCCTTAGTATCAGGGTCGTTGTTAACTAGCTTAGCAACTTCGTTGATGTACTTAATGATAGCCTTAGCTCTGGCATAACCAGGAGCTGCCTTAGCACCAAAGATAAATGCTGTTGGCTGCCAATCCTTTAGTTCGCCCTTCTTTAGCTTGTTATAAATCATAACAATTGAGAATGCGTTTAGTAGCTGTCTCTTATATTCGTGAAGTCTCTTAACCTGAATGTCAAAGATGAATGATGGGTCGATTTCAACACCTTCAGTATCCTTGATGTAGTTAGCAAGCTGAGTCTTCTTCTTCTTCTTAATTGTGTTAAATGCACGAACAGTCTTAGCGTCAATGTTCTTTTCAAGACCCTTAAGAATTGATAGATCCTTTAACCAACCATCGCCAACTCTTTCTGTGATGAAGTCAGATAGTTCTGGGTTACATAGACCTAACCATCTTCTCTGTGTGATACCGTTAGTCTTGTTTTGGAATCTTTCAGGATATAGTTCATACCATTCCTTTAGTACATCGTCCTTTAGGATTTCTGTATGAATCCAAGCAACACCATTTACATAAGAACCAACATAACAAGCTAGTCTAGCCATATGAACTAGGTCGCCGTCAATGATAGCCATTTTCTTAGCAAACTGTTCATCGCTAACACCCTTAGAGTGCATATCGTTGTATTCGTGAATAGCAATTCTTTCGATAATTGTAAGAATTTCAGGTAGAATTTCTCTAATTAGGTTCTTGTCCCACTTTTCAAGTGCTTCGCCAAGAACTGTGTGGTTTGTATAAGCAAATGTCTTCTGTGCAATATCAAGAGCTTCTTCAAAACCAATACCTTCAAGTGAAAGTAGTCTAATAAGTTCAGGAATAGAAATAACAGGGTGAGTATCGTTTAGCTGAATAGCTGCATGACTTGAGAACTTGCTGAAGTCATTGCCGTACTTAGCCTTATATCTCTTAATAATATCCTGTAGTGAAGCTGAACAGAAGAAATACTGCTGTTTTAGACGAAGTAGCTTACCTTCGTGAGTACCATCGTTTGGATATAGAACAGAAGAAATGTTTTCTGCATCGTTCTTAGCCTTTACAGCTTCATCATAGTGTGATGCGTTAAATGCTAGGAAGTCGAATTCGTCAACTGCTTCTGCCTGCCATAGACGAAGAGTGTTAATGCTCTTTGCACCATAGCCAATAACAGCCATATCATAAGGTACAGCCTTAACTGTCTGATCCTGGAACTTAACTTCAACTGCATCTTCTTCTCTACGGATGCACCATGGATCTTCAAATCTCTGCCAGTTATCAGCAATTTCTACCTGATAACCGTCTTCGATTAACTGCTTAAATAGACCGTACTTATAACGGATACCATAACCGTCTAGTGGAACTTCCTGAGTAGCTGCTGAATCTAGGAAACAAGCTGCTAGTCTACCTAGACCACCGTTACCAAGAGCTGCATCATCAATATCTTCAAATACATTGATGTCAATACCCTTAGACTTTAGTAGCTTCTTAGTTGTGTCAAGAATACCCATGCAGTATAGATTGTTGTACATCATTCTACCCATTAGGAATTCAGCTGAGAAGTAGTATGCTCTTCTCTTAGAAGCTTCCTTCTTCTGACACTTTTCCCAAGTATCAGCGATTTCACCCATCATTGCTTTACCTAGGCAAAGGTGAAGTTCTGCCGGTGTAAGTTCCTTAAGAGTCTTACAGTAGTCGTTTTTTGCTGTTAATTCAAGATTTTCAATAATGCTCATTTTTTAATTTTCCTCCAGTCTTGAACTGTTGATTACCATTTCCTTTAGCTGGTCTGCTAGTTTATCTGTTAGCACACTGCCGTCAATTCTCCAAACCCAGTTACCACCAAGTGTTGATGGAACATTCATTCTTGCCTCTGTACCAAGACCAAGAATATCCTGCATCTGGATAATAGCTGTGTTAGCAACACTTTCGTATGCTGTTCTGATGATACCCCAGTTAAATGCTTCCCATTCAGGCATCTTACAGTATTGTCTAGCAAAAGCAACATCTTCAGGCTTAGCTTCTGCTGCCCAACCCATAAGGGTATCGTTGTCGTGTGTACCAGAATAAACAACACAGTTTTCTGTGTAGTTGTGTGGTAAGTAGTCATTAGCCTCACCACTATCAAAAGCAAACTCCAATACCTTCATTCCAGGGTAACCGGTTTCTTTTAGAAGTTCCTTTACACTGTCAAAAAGGTCGCCTAAATCTTCAGCAACGATTGGTAGGTCACCCAGCTTTTCCTTCATCATATTGAAGAATTCAATGCCGGGACCGTCATACCAGTCACCACCGATAGCATTTTCGGCCGGATAAGGAATGGCATAATAAGTATCAAAAGCTCTAAAGTGGTCGATTCTTAGAATATCAAAGAGCTTTGATGCAGCAGCAATACGATTGAACCACCATTCATAATCTGTTTCTTTTAGATAATCCCAGTCGTACAATGGATTGCCCCATAGCTGACCTGTTGCAGAGAAATAGTCTGGTGGACATCCAGCTACTCTTACAGGTTGATTGTTTTCGTCAAACCAGAAAATTTCAGGATTTGCCCAAGTATCTGCTGAGTCCATAGCAACATAGATTGGCATATCACCAAGAATCTTGATGCCAAGGTCATTTACATACTTTCTGAATGCTTCCCACTGTTCATAGAACTTGTACTGTAGGAAACTCCAGAAGTCAATTTCATCCTTGAACTTTCTTTCGTATTTTTTAATAGCCTCAGGCTCACGAAGCTTGATTTCTTCGTCTGGCCATTCTGTCCAGGCTTTCATATCAAAGTTTTTCTTAACAGCCATATAAAGGGCATAGTTCTTTAGCCACTTGCTGTTCTTTCTCTTGAAAGCAGTAAAAGGCTTTCTGTCGCAATTCTTCTTGAAATTCTCAAATGCAACTCTTAGTACATCAAATCTGTACCAATAAATAGTAGCATAGTCGATTTCAAATTCTGAGTCGCCCCAGTAACCCTTGTCAATATCTTCTTGAGTAAGTAAACCTTCTTCCTTGAGAGTATCAAGGTCGATCATATATGGATTACCTGCAAAAGTTGAAAAAGACTGATAAGGTGAGTCGCCGTAGCTTGTAGGACCTACAGGAAGAATCTGCCAGATCTTCTGACCTGCTTTCTTCAAAAAGTCTGCAAACTCACGAGCTTCTTTACCTAGTGTACCAATACCGTAAGGAGAAGGTAAACTAGTAATAGGCATTAAAATGCCGGCTTCTCTTGCCATAATGTCAACTCCGTTCGTTAATATTTAGTTGTCTATTTTCCGTTTAATGGAATACCAATATTAAAAATGTTGTGTTTGTTTCGGTTGCCTACACAACTTAGGCAAAAACCAACTTCTAAAATTTTACCATAAATCTTGACAAAAATCAAGTATTTTCTATTCTGCTGAGTTCCTAGTAGCCTTGATTGCAAGTAGCATACATAGGTTTGTAGTCATTGTTCGCACCTCATTCCTAGAATGTGGTGTATAGTGGCAAAGTTCAGCCCTATATATTGTGGTACTTTCTTTTGTTGCAATTCCTATAAAAACTAATCCCACGGGCTTTTTGGCTGTTCCACCGGTAGGTCCGGCAATGCCTGTTGTTGATACCCCTATATCAGATGAGGAAAGTTCCTTAATTCCTTCACACATCTGTGTGGCAGTTTCTTGGCTAACTGCACCTACTGTATCTAGTGTTTCGTTACTAACACCTAAGACTTTGTTTTTGATTCTGTTTGCATAGGAACAAACTCCCAGTTCAAAAACATTACTTGCACCACTGACATTTGTAATCCTCTGTGAAATCATACCACCGGTACAACTTTCGGCAGAACTGATTTTCAGTTTTCTGTCTGTCAGTTCCTTTACAAGGGTGTTTTCTAAAGTAGCAGTATCTATATCTTTCATTAAGTTATAATAATCTTTGTCTGTGATTAAAGTAGTCATTTTATCACCTCGTTATTATTTTATCAAAAAACCTTATCTATTGCAATTATAGTTGTGTTTTGTTATATTAGTTATAGACTAAAATGACTTTACGGTAATTTTATTTGGGTGAACATTGTTTGCCCTACCTTTTATAATATAGGATACAAGGAGCAAAGCTATGCCACATTTTTTTGTTGATGAAGAAATTGAGTCAAAGGAATATTCACTTTTTGGTGAAGATGGTCGCCATATATCAAAAAGTCTTAGAATGAATAAGGGTGAGTCCTTAACCTTGTGTTCGCCAAGTGGTACTGTTCACAATTGTGTTGTAGAAGAAATAAGTGGCGATATGGTAAGGGTAAATGTTCTGTCTAGCAAAATTTCCGAGGCTGAACCTGATGTAAAGGTAACACTTTATCAAGCCCTACCTAAAGGTGACAAAATGGAGCTTATTATTCAAAAGGCAGTTGAAATCGGTGTAAGTGAGATTGTACCTGTTATTTCTTCAAGATGTGTCAGCAGACCTGACAAAAAGTCATTAAGTAAGAAAACAGTCAGATGGCAAAAAATTGCAAAACAAGCTGCTATGCAAAGTGGCAGAGGAATTGTACCTAAAGTTAGGGAATGTATTTCCTTTAATGATGCAGTAAAAAATGCTAAAGGTGATAAAGTTATTTTTTATGAACTTGGTGGAGAAAGTGTAAAAACTATTCTAAAGGATAAGCCAAGTGAAATAAGTATGTTTATTGGCAGTGAAGGTGGATTCAGTTCTGAGGAAGTTAACCTTGTTACAGAAAACGGTGGCAGAAAAGCCACCCTAGGTAAAAGAATTTTAAGGGCAGAAACTGCACCTTTAGTTGCATTAACTTTAATTATGTATGAAACAGACAATATGGAATGAGGTAATAAAAATGACAGGGATTATTTGTGCATTAAAAATTGAAGTTGACGGTTTAAAGTCAGCAATGGATAGTAGCGAAGAGAAAACAATTGCAGGTCTTGACTTTATCAGTGGTAAAATCAACGGTAAAGATGTTGTACTTCTTGAATGTGGCATCGGTAAAGTAAATGCTGCTATCGGTACTCAGATTATGATTGACTACTATAAGCCTGATGTAATTATTAATTCAGGTATTGCAGGTAGTTTAAGTAAAGACTTAAAGATTGGCGACATTGTTATTTCTAAGGATTGTGTTGAACATGATATGAACGGTACTGCAACCGGTGATCCTAGAGGCGAAATCTGGTACACTGATGAAAGAAGAATTGACATTCCGTCAGATAAGGCTACATATGAAAAGTTATATGAATGTTGCAAAACTATTGATGACATTAATGTTGTTGTTGGCAGAGTAGCAACAGGTGATATTTTTATTGCTGATGTGGATAAGAGAAAGTATGTTGCAGACAAATTCGGTGCTTTATGTTGTGAAATGGAAGGTGGAGCAGTTGGCCATGTTTGTTACAGAAACAAAGTGCCATATGCAGTTCTTCGTTCAATTAGTGACGATATGAACCACAATGAATTCTTAGATTTTGAGAAGTTTAAGGTTCTGGCTGCTGAACATTCAATTAAAGTTATGAAAGAATTTTTAAAATAATCATTACACTAAGAAAGCCTTACAGAGTTCTGTAAGGCTACTTTAGTATTTATATTTCATTTTTGTTTCTATTATATCTACAGCTTCAAGAACCTTGTTGTATTTTAGGTACTTGATTTTGTAGAATTTTCTTTTGTTTGAATAAACATAAATTCTTAGATGAGCAGTTTTGTAAAAAACCTGGAAAGGACTTTGCCTAATCTGTACATACTGAATTTTGTCATACGGAATGTAAGTTCTTGTAATGTTCAACTTATCAAAGTAATCAATCTGTACTGCCTTGTCACAAATGGTTATGCTACTTTTTGTGTAGGAATAAATTCTGAAAAATAGCCAGTAAACAAATACTCCAAGTATAGCGTATAAAGGAAATCTGACAATTTCTGCAAAATAACCTAGGTAGTGAAGTATTAGCATTACTGCAACAGTACCTAATATACAATAGAAAGGAAACCATAGGTAGGACATAAATTCTGTCTTTTTAGGTTTAACTTTGTAGTTTTCTTCTGTTGGCAGAGTTGTGATTTTGCTGAGAATTTTGTTGATATTTTCTTCTCGGTCAGCAGGTATAAGCAAACTTCTGTCACCTTTTTGTGCACCACTGCCTATTGTTTGAATGTAGGCACTTTTTAGACGAAGAAGTAACATCAGTACACTTTGCTTTATTTGAATTGCATTTAACTTTTCCGTAGTTGTAACAAATTCATATCTGTTCAGTAATCCTCTTGAAATGTGGATTATGTTATTCTTTATCTTTGTTGAGAAAAACGCATTGCTTGAAAGCTGATACACATAGGCAATACCCCAACAAATTATCAGTAATGTTGCAAGACCGGATACAGCAGGAGGTACACCAATCTTAATAATGTAAGAAGAAATATCCAGCCTATTTACAAAATAGTTTTTAAAAATATCCACAACAATATCGGAAGTTTTATATAGGACAGGTGCTATAATAAGCAAACCTGTAAGTGCGTTACTCCATGTTGCAGCCATTAGAATAATTCTAAGGAAACCACCATTATACTTTAAGTCAACATCTTCTTTGCCGAAAATTTCAGTCTTTAGTGCAAGGTCGTTCTTTTTACTTAGAAAAAGATTGTAGTCACCTTTAGCAGTATAAGAACCGGGTGTGTTTATAATAACCTTCCTTGCTCTGAAAATTCTGTACATAAATGCCCTTTCAACATAAACAGACTGAATACAGTTGTAGGGAATATCAGCTCTTTTCTTAAAGAAAAATCCTTTCTTTGTATAGACACTTTTCTCCTTCTCTAGGTACATTGTACTTCTGTATTCAAGAATAATATACGCAAATAGAAAAACAACACACAAAGCAGAAATAGAAAAGTTAGTGATAAAAGCAGCAGTTGTTGTTGGTTTATACAAAAGGTTTTGTAATACCGGAACAACAAGCAAAGGAAATAGCCTTGTTAAATCATATAAAATTGTATAGAAGTGAGCTTTCTTGTATAGCTTTCTGTTCCTAAATTTCACAACTATATCCTTTCTTTATTCTTTGTATGACCTAAATAATCTTCCTAAGTCGGCATCAACCTGACTGACATAAGTAGTAGCACCTGCAGTATGGAATGCTACAGTATAAACCTTGAAAAGCCTTTGTACCGGTGTTTGGATAAGTTCAACATACTGAATTTTCTTTGCCATTATGTTCATTCTTTTTCTCATCAATATACCTTTGGTTATGGTGATACCGTCTTTCCTTACAACAAGTGTTGTAACATGATAAACAAGAGGTACGGCAATAAGGTATATAATTAAGAATGTTAACAAATCCACTCCGGCAACAATAAAAGCTATTAAAGGTGAAAAAATATATATGCCACCACTAATAAATGCAAAAAGTAAACAAACCATAGCACATCTTGTGCGCCAAACTTTCTTTGCATTTTTGGATAATTTTCGTTCCATTAGTTACTCCCAATAAAAAATATATGTATAATCATTATATATAAAATGAAATGACTTGACAAGTTGATATTTTTAAAGTAGAATATTATACAGAAAACCAAGGCTTTTTCTAAATAATTTAATGATACTAAAAGTAATGATCAGGAGAAGTAAGCAGCAAAATCTTTTCAGAGAGTTGTCGGATGGTGCAAGGCAATATGATCGGCTGGTGAAAGTAACCTGTGAACTTAACATTCCAAAGGGAAACTCAGTAGAGTGTTACGGTAGTTCTCCGTTAACAGAACAGCATTCGGTTGTTGCCTGATGTGTAAGGCTTATTTTTATAAGCGAAGTAGAGTGGTACCACGGGGTTTATTAGCTTCGTCTCTTATGAGACGGGGTGTTTTTTTATTTCCGGAACTTTTAGTTATTTTGAAAAATAAAGAGATAGGGGAAAAGAATATGCAATTAACAGGTGCAGAAATTATATGCGAATGTTTACTTGAACAGGGTGTTGACACAGTATTTGGTTATCCCGGTGGTGCAGCACTAAATACATATGATGCTCTTTACAAGTATAGCGACAAAATCACTCATATCCTAACTGCTCATGAACAGGGTGCTGCTCATGCTGCTGATGGTTATGCTCGTTCAACCGGCAAGGTTGGTGTTGTATTTTCAACATCAGGTCCTGGGGCTACTAACCTTGTAACAGGTATTGCAACTGCGAATATCGACTCAATTCCTATGGTTGCTATCTGTGGTAATGTACAGAGAGATTTACTTGGCAGAGATGCTTTTCAGGAAGTTAATATTTCAGAAGTTGTTAAGCCAATTACAAAGGCTTCTTTCCTAGTAATGGAAATGGAGGACTTAGCTCCAACAATCCGTAAGGCTTTTGAAATTGCTCAAAGTGGCAGAAAAGGTCCTGTTCTTGTTGATGTACCTAAGGATATTACTGCTATGAAGTGTGAATACACTCCAAAGGAAAAGTTTGTTCCTAATAATGAGTTTAAGGCTCAGGATGATGCAATTAAGGAAGCTCAAGAAATTCTAAGAAATGCTAAAAGACCAATGATTTATGCCGGTGGTGGTATTATTTCTGCAAATGCTTGTGATGAATTTGTTAAGTTTGCAGAGAGAATTGACGCTCCTGTATGTTGTTCACTAATGGCACTAGGTTGTATGCCTGCCGACCATCCACTATTTGTTGGTAACATCGGTATGCATGGTGGTTACGAAACAGGTATGGCAGTAGACAATGCTGATGTTATTATCGCTTGTGGTGCAAGATTTTCTGACAGAGTTGCAGGGGATAGAGAAAAGTTTGGTCAACAAGCTACTATTATTCAGCTTGATATTGATGCTCACGAAATTCACAAAAATGTTAAGGTTGACAACTGGGTTATCGGCGATTTAAAGGATACACTTGTTAAGGTTGTTGATGGATTAGAACAGAAGAGCAATCCTACTTGGATTGAACAGATTATGGATTGGAAGAAGAAAATCACTATCAGCGATATTAACAAAGAAGGTTACTGCCATCCATATCAGATTCTTGACGAAATTAACAAGATTAAGTCTAGAGAAGACATTGTTGCAACTGATGTTGGTCAGCACCAAATGTGGGTTGCACAGAGAACAAATTTCTTTGAACCAAGAACATTCCTAACATCAGGTGGTTTAGGTACAATGGGCTTTGGTATGGGTGCTGCTATCGGTGCTAGTATGGGAAATATGGACAAGAGAGTTTTCTTAGTAACAGGTGACGGTTCTTTCCATATGAACATTAATGAACTTGTAACAATGAAGTCATATAACATTCCTGTTGTAGTTGTTGTTATGAACAACTCAGTTCTTGGTATGGTTCGTCAATGGCAAAAGCTATTCTACGGTTGCAGATTCTCAAACACAGACCCACACAGAGCAACTGACTTTGTAAAGGTTGCCCAGGGTTACGGCATTAAGGGCTTAAGAATTACTAAGCCTGAGGAAATTCATAATGTGCTAAAGAAGGCATATGATATGAATGAACCGGTAGTTGTTGATTGTGTAATCAGCCCTGATGAAAATGTACTACCAATGATTCCTCCGGGAAAAACAGTAAACGAAATTGTTACTTCAATGGATTAATTAAATATAAATTTATTATTAGCAAAGGTGCTTGTCTTATGATAAGCACCTTTCTGTCATTTTGTCATAAATTAAATTTGTTATTCATATAGAATTAATAGGAATTTATCTTGCTAAAGTTAAAAAGTTGTGATAAAATGAAAGATATACATATAAAAAATTAGATTATTATACCATTTTAAAGGATGTGATTTTCATGGGTAAATATAGCGACCTTACTCCTGAAATTATAGAACTAAGTAAAATTTGTTGCAAAAACAGTCTTATTGACCCTAGCAACTATGATAAGTATGATGTTAAGAGAGGGCTTAGAGACTCTAACGGTAAAGGTGTTCTTACAGGTTTAACAGAAATCTCAGAAGTTAACTCTGTTATTGAAGATGAAAACGGAAACAGAACTCCTATTCCCGGTGAACTTTTCTACAGAGGTTATAGCATTGAGGACTTAGTAAACGGCTTTATCCATGATAAGCATTATGGATTTGAAGAAGTTTCTTATTTGCTACTGATGGGGGATTTGCCTAACCAAGAACAGTTTGAAGAATTTAATCAGCTACTTGGTTACTACAGAACTTTGCCTGATACATTTGTTCGTGACATTATTATGAAAGCTCCATCAAGAAATATTATGAATGCTTTGTCTAAGGAAGTACTTACACTTTACAGTTATGACGAAAAAGCAGAGGACACTTCTGTTCCTAATGTACTTCGTCAATGTATTCAGTTAATTGCACTTTTACCTGTACTTGCAGTATATAGCTATCAGGCATTTAACTATTTCCACAACAAGCAGAGTTTGTTTATCCATTCACCACAGCCTCACCTATCTACAGCAGAAAATATTTTGTATATGCTACGACCTGACAGTCAATATACAAAGTTAGAGGCTAAGCTACTTGATATGGCACTTGTTCTTCATGCAGAACATGGTGGTGGTAACAACTCAACCTTCACAACTCATGTTGTAACATCATCAGGTACAGATACATATGCAGCTATTGCAGCAGCACTTTGTTCTCTAAAAGGTCCTAAGCATGGTGGTGCAAACATTAAGGTTGTAAAAATGTTTAACCATATTAAAAGACATGTAACAGACTATAACGATAAAGAACAGATTCGTGACTATCTAATCAAAATTCTTAACAAAGAAGCATTTGATAAGTCAGGTCTTATCTATGGTATGGGTCATGCTATTTATACAATTTCCGATCCAAGAGCAAGAGTGTTTAAGGGCTTTGTTAAGTCACTTTCTGAGGAAAAAGGCAGACAGGCAGAGTATCAGCTATATAATAATGTTGAAGAAATTGCAGCAGAACTGATTATGCAGAGAAGAAAGACAGATAAGAAGATTTCTGCTAATGTTGACTTTTACAGTGGCTTTGTTTACAGTATGCTTGACTTACCTACAAAGTTGTATACTCCACTTTTCGCTATTGCCAGAGTTAGTGGTTGGTCTGCTCATAGACTGGAAGAACTTGTAAACCCAAGTAAGATTATTCGTCCTGCATATCAGAATGTTCACGATAGACAGAACTATGTTCCTATGGACGAAAGAGATTAAAATACAAATTAATCAATGCATAAAGAAAAGGTGTTGCAAACGCAACACCTTTTTTATGTTTATATTATAAAATTACTTGTTTCTTTTCTTGTAAAGTTCAAGTCCCTCTTTACCGGTAATATGTTCCGGTGTAATCTCAACCATAACCATTGTTTTAATGTCAGAATTAATGTTGAACATTCTGTTTTCTTCTGTGTCTGTTGGATGAAATTTCTTTGCAAAGTCATAAATAACTTTTTTGATTTCCTCTTTATCATCCATAATCTTTGCATTACCGAAAACAACAACACTTTCATAAGCAGTTGTATATTTCTCTGGAATAATCTTGTCTTGAGAAATAACACAGAAACTTACCTTTGAGTTGTTCTTTATACTGTCAAATTTGTGACCTTCACTTGCGCTGTGAAAATAAATTTTGCCATTATAAAACATATAGTTAAGTGGAACAGTATATGGATAACCACTATCCCCATTAACTGCTAAAATTCCTACCTTGCTATTTTCGAGAATAGCAATAGCCTCATTATCAGGAATTTGTTGCTTTTTTCTTCGCATTTCTCTAAACATAATAACCTCTATTATTCGTAATTCCTGACTAAGCTGATAACTGTACCCAGCAGTACAACCTCATCAACAATAATCGGTTCAAAAAGTTCGTTTTCAGGTTGAAGTCTGTAGTGACCGTTTTCCTTATAAAATCTTTTGCAAGTTGCCTCATCTTCAATAAGTGCAATTACAATGTCACCATTATTTGCTACAGGTGTTCTATGTACAATAACAATGTCACCGTCAAGAATACCGGCATTAATCATAGATTCACCGTCAATTCTTAGGGCAAAAAGCTCTCTGCCTCTTTTTAGATTCTCTGTTACAGGTACATATCCTTCAATATCTTCAACTGCTAAGACCGGTAAACCGGCAGTAACTCTACCCATAATAGGAATTTGGTTTACCTTTTCTTCACCGGCAATTCTAATACTACGGTTAAGACCTTTATCTCTTTCGATTAAACCCTTTTCTTCAAGGGATTTTAGGTGAAGATGTACTGTTGAAGTAGATTTTAGTCCTGTATGTTCACAAATCTCTCTAACAGATGGCACTCTGCCTTCTGCACTACATTCTTTTATATAGTCAAAAACTTTTTGCTGACTTTTTGTTAGTGGTTTCATAGTAATCACCTCACAACTGTTTTACATATTGTAACATATAATTATAGAAAAATCAAACAAATGTTTGATTAATTCTAGTCAAAGTCCCATTATTTGTACTTATCCCACTTTAGTGCAGTTAAAAATTTATCTTTGTTGCTATTTTTTATAGCAATGTAAAAAGAAACATTAACTTCTTTGTCAAGTATAGGGATAAAAACTCTCCCATCAGGATAAGAAAATTCCCTCAGCCCAAGGTCAGTAGCAAAACAAGGTAGGGTGGATGCCCTTATTAAAGTTTCAAATGCCATTCTGTCAGTTTGGGTGATAAACCTAGTGTTAGGCATTTTCTTGTCAATAATATCTTGCCAAAATCCTAAGTTAGGCATAAGTATCATATTTTGACCATCAATATCCGAAAGGTATAGTGTTTCTTTCTTTGCCTTTGGGTGGTCCTTTGGCAAAGAAAACATTAGGTGTTCATCAAGAAACTTTTTCACAAATATACCCTCAGTAGGTTGTGGCTTATAGGGCAGTATAATTATGTTGTAGGTGTCATCTTGTAAACCGTTAATTAGGTTTTCTGTTGAATTTATTTCTGACGAAATATCCATATCGGGAAAGGCATTGTGGAATTTCTCAGTAAGAATGGTTATTGGCATTGGTGCAGAAGAACCGATATTTATACAGTTATGTATTCTGTTATAATTGCGAACATTATCATACATACTATTCATTTCATTAATAACTTTCTTAGCGTTTTCTACTGCGACAATACCGTTATCATTTAATGTGATTTTGTTTTTGTGTCTGTCAAAAAGTGTAACTTGAAATTCCTTTTCAAGCTGTTGCATAGTTCTGCTTAATGATGGTTGAGAGATATGTAACACCTGACTTGCTTTAGACAAAGTTCCGTATTTATGGAAAGCAATCAGTTGTTCAAGTTGGTATATTTCAATCATCTTTATCACCTCTGTTATTAGTGTAACATTTTTCTGAGAAAAATCAATATGACTATTCATATAATGAATAGTAGAATTCAAAATTAATATTGTACTTTTTAAATTTAAATATATATAATAAAGGTGAAACTAAGGTTTTAATAAAATTTTTGGAGGTTTTATCTATGGAATATATTACTTTAAATAATGGTGTAAAAATGCCTATGTTGGGTTTTGGTGTTTTCCAAGTGCCTGATCCTGAAGTTTGTGAACAAGCAGTCCTTGATGCTATTAACAGTGGTTATCGTTTAATTGATACAGCAGCTGCTTATTTTAACGAAGAAGCAGTAGGCAAGGTTATTGCTAAGTGTGGTGTACCTAGAGAAGAACTATTCATTACAACTAAATTATGGGTACAGGATGCAAGTTATGAATCTGCTAAAAAGGCAGTAGAAACTTCACTAAAGAAGCTAGGTACAGATTACCTTGACTTATATCTAATTCATCAGCCAATGGGTGACTATTACGGAGCTTATAAAGCTATGGAAGAAATGTATAAAGAGGGTAAGCTAAAGGCTATCGGTGTATGTAACTTCTATCCTCATATTTTAACTGACTTCTGTGAAACTGTTTCTGTTAAACCGGCAGTAAATCAGGTTGAATTACATCCATTCTTCCAACAAGAAAATGCACTAAAGGTTATGAAGGAATATGGTGTTACTCCTGAGGCTTGGGGTCCTTTTGCCGAAGGTAATCACGGCATCTTTACTCATCCTGTTCTAAGTGCTATCGGTGAAAAGTATGGCAAAACTCCTGCACAGGTTGCTCTTCGTTGGAATATCCGAAGAGGTGTTGTAGTTATTCCTAAGTCTACTCATAAAGAAAGAATAGAACAGAACTTTGATGTGTTTGACTTTGAACTTTCAAATGAAGATATGAATGAAATCGGTAAGTTGGATTTAGGTCATAGTGAAATTGTTGACCACACTAACCCTGACTTTATTAAAATGATTCACAACCTAAAAGTACACCAATAATTTGTTATGTGAATTTATGTACATTTATAATTAGAATGTACATAATAGATAACTAAAAGGTGAAAAACAAAGTGAGTTTTCACACAACCAACAAAAACCTTTCAGTTTTCTATAACAACAAAACTGATTTTTGGGTATATAATATAGGCGTACTAAAGAAATGGAGCCGCAACCATTTCAGTACATTGTTCTACCCTCCTCAATGTTAATCTACAAAAAGATTTACATTGTACCCCTCATTTTAATGAAAACAAAGCACCGAGCTATCCACAAGGCTCGGTGCTTTGCTGTGTAATAGAGTATAATTCAGTAGAACAAATTTAGGTAAAAATTAAGTTAAAAGTATTGTGACTTCTTGACTTTATGCACTTTTGGTGCTAAATTGATATAAGAAAATATTGGAGGTGAAGTTAATGGACAGTTGTGATAGTTTTGGTGGGTGTATTGTTTATGGTGATATGGAAGTTAGAAATGTAGCACTGTCTGTTGATTTCGATAGTTTACTTTAATTTAATATTATTCTGTACCACCGTATTTATCCTAATACTACGCAACGATAATTTGTGAAACTGCTATGGATAGTGGTGGTATTTTTATGCCTATTTTTAGGTAGTAGGAGGTAATATTAATGAATCAAGTAACTAAACCAATGTATTCAGATGAAGTACTAAAGATTTTCAGAAGTAATCTTCCTAAGGAAGAATTAATAGAAAAAATTTCTGATTACCATATGGGTGATATTGCCGATGCATTTGAGAAAATGACATCGGAAGAAAGAAAGTCACTATACCCTGTGTTGGGTGTTGAAATGGTAGCTGAGATATTCTCTTATATTGAGGACTCAGAAGAATATATCAAAGAAATTAATTCCGATAAGGTAGCTAACTTGATTTCAGAAATGGACTCAGATGATGCTGTTGATATTCTGGAAAAGTTAAGTGATACTGACAGAAAGAGAATTGTTGCTTTACTTGATAATGATGCAAAACAAGATGTTAGTATGATTTTGTCATATGAAGATGATGAAATCGGTAGTGAGATGACAACTAACTATATTGTTGTAAATAAAAATCTTACTATTAAAGAGGCTACCCATCAGCTAATTACTCAAGCAGGAGAAAATGACAACATTAATACTATTTATGTTATTGATGATAATGACAGTTTCTATGGTGCTATTGACTTAAAGGACTTGATTGTTGCAAGGGAATATCAATCCCTTGATGAATTGATTATAAAGTCCTATCCATATGTAAAGGCTAATGAAAAAATAGTTGATTGTATTGAGCAACTAAAGGACTATGCAGAAGACTCAATTCCTGTACTTGATGACAACAAGCATATCCTAGGTGTAATTACTGCCCATGATATTGTTGAAGTTGTTGATGAAGAACTTGGTGAAGATTATGCAAAGCTAGGTGGTTTGACTGCTGAAGAAGATTTAAACGAAACAACCTTGCAAAGTACAAAGAAAAGATTGCCTTGGCTGATAATCTTGTTATTCTTAGGAATGGGTGTTTCTTCAGTTGTTGGTATGTTTGAAACTGTTGTTGCAGTTATTCCTATTGTAATATGTTTTCAATCACTAATCCTTGATATGGCAGGTAATGTAGGTACACAGTCACTGGCTGTTACAATTCGTGTGCTTATGGATGAAAACTTAAAAGCATCTGATAAAGTTAAGCTGATGTTTAAGGAAGTAAGAGTAGGTTTTTCTAATGGTCTTTTACTCGGAACTATGTCATTTATTTTTGTAGGATTGTATATTTTCTTGTTTAAAGGTAATACATTTGGATATTCTTTCTTGGTATCCGGTTGTGTTGGATTTTCACTTTTAGCCTCAATGGTTATTTCAAGTTTGGTAGGTACTTTAGTGCCTATGTTCTTTAGCAAGATTAAGGTTGACCCTGCAGTAGCCTCAGGTCCACTTATTACAACAATAAATGACCTTGTTGCAGTAGTAACTTACTACGGTATGGTATGGATATTCTTAATTGATATTTTTAAGTTAGCATAGTAAATAGATTTTCTCATAGTTTTCACATAACTGACAGATATATTTCAAATTATTATAACAGTAAAAACAAATTGTAGGGTTATACTATAACTGTACTAAAGAAATGGAGCCGCAACCATTTCAGTATATTGTTCTACCCTCCTCAATGTAATCAATAAGATTTACATTGTACCCCTCATTTTTAATGAAAGACACAAAGCACTGAGTTATCCACAAGCTCAGTGCTTTGTTATTTTTACAGAAAGCTTTTCTACTACTTTTCACATAAATTACAAGTATATTTCAATTATTTGTAAAATGAAAAACATATTGACTTTATATACTATAAGCGTACTAAAGAGATACAGAGCTTTAGATACATTGTTTTATCTCCTCAATGTAAAACATTGAAAACCCCTCATTTTTTCATTAAGTTGAAAACACCGAACATATGGTTCGGTGTTTTGCCTTTTGTAATGTGTTTTTTCTTTTCACACAAAACACATTTATAATTCAACCGTCACTAACAGTAAAAACAAAGTGGTGCTTTATACTATAACCAAGTTAGAAAAATATAGAAATTAATTAACTTATTATATAGTAAAAATTGTAAAGGAGATTATTATGGCTTATTTAACAGAGAAGAATATCGAAACTATTGCATATAGTATTGTACAGCAGTATATGAATATTTATAACATTAGTAGTAATGAAGTCTTTAAGGTTAGCCCTGAGAATGTTGCAAATATGCTGGGTATTAAGATTGAGTATGTTGACTTTAACGATAAAGAGGTTCTGGGTAAAGTTGCTTTGTGTGATGTGAAGGACAAGATAGGTGAAAGAGAAGTAACCCTGAACAACCGGACTGTTTATATGAATGAACAGTTGTTAAAGGGTAGTAGTGGTCACAGAAACTTTGTAACAATGTGTGGAATTTCATTTTTAATTCTTAACCGTATTAATAGTGAATTTTATAGTGAAAAGTATCGTAAAAAGCCTATCACTTTAAGGGATGCACCAAGCGATGATATTATTGAAGGTATCACTTCTACTTTAGCATTAGAAATATTGATGCCAAAAGAAACTATCAATTTAGTTTTTAACAAGGTTTATGGTGTTGATAAACTGAATGTTATCAATCCTGTTGTGGATAAAAGTAACTTTATAAAGTTTAACGCAATGGCTGATATGTTCGGTGTAACTAAAGAGATTTTGGCTATCAGACTACAGAAGATGGGTAAGCTGACAGAATATCAGTTTTGTGGTTATGAAAACTTGTTGCAACTGCTTATGGCATTGAAGAACTACCACTGTAAGGCTTAATTTGTGAACAGAATATAGATTTACTATGAATAAATTTACTATTATAAGTCTTTAGTGAATTTGCTATAAAAATTTTTAACTTTTTTCAAAAAAACCATTGACATTTTATATTTATGTGGTATTATTTAATTAAAGAAGAAAAGAAATAGTAAACAAGATATAAACATTCTAGAGTGTTATTATATAAGCGTACAGTGTATTACAAGGAGGTATTACCGATGTACCATGGGATTATAGTTCTTGCCGTAGTTTTGGTTTTAATGACTTTACTTTTAGCTACATGTGTTGGGATTGTATTATATATGAATAGATCTAGCAAACCAACAATTAGCAAATCAAATAACGATAATGTTAAGAAGAAACAACCAATTCCCGACATTGAAAACCTTGATATGGTGGCTTTGTTCGGTAAAAAAGCCTAATTTTATCAAGTAAATTACAATTGAATATTTAAAAATTTGAACTTAATTGTTCAAAACGATTACACGAATAAAATTAAATTTAATTAATACGAAAAATTAATTAAGAATTTTTAAAACCTTTATTATAATTCCATTGTCACGTATGTGATAAATATAGGTGGCTTACTAAGATGTAATACTTACGGATAAAATTTTAATTTGGAAGGACATAAGGAACATACCCAATAAGGTATGTTCCTTTTTGTGTTTCTATATATTTTTACAAAAGTATTTGACAAATATCTTTTTTGATGATATTATAATTGCAAATCAAACAGGGGAGCTACAAAAGTGGCTGAGAGTAAGGTGTGTGCCTTAGACCCTTAACCTGATTCGGATAATGCCGGCGTAGGGAGCTTTAAGATAGGATTTTTATGGCACTGTGCGTCTGCATAGTGCTTTTTTTATTTAAGGAGAAACAATAATGGAAAAGAGAAAAAAGACTATCTTAAGATTATGTGAAAGTGCTATTATGATTGCACTTGCTACTGTGCTAAGTATGATTAAGTTTGCAAACCTACCTTTTGGTGGCAGTGTAACACTTTGCAGTATGTTACCACTTGTACTGATTGCTTACCGTTATAAGTGGAAGTGGGGAGTACTTACCGGTGTTGTCTATGGACTTGTACAAATGGTACTGGGAGCAAACAACCTTTCTTACGGTACATCAGCTTTAGCAGTTATACTTATTATTTTGTTTGACTACCTTGTAGCTTTTGGTGTAATTGGTTTTGCCGGTGTGTTTAGAGATAAATTCCACAACCAACCACTTGAAATTGCTTTAGGTGCATTTCTTGCTTGTGCATTAAGATACATCTGTCACTTTATTTCAGGTTGGGCAGTATGGAAGATGTGGGCACCTGAGGGACAACCTGCTTGGCTATATTCAGTTACATACAACGCAACATATATGGTACCTGAAACTATTGTAACGATTGTTGTTGGTGTATTAATTGCACTTGTACTTGACTTTAGGAAGGACACAGTCAGAGCATTAAAGAGAGCATAAGTATTTAATATATCTACTATTACAGCAAAAAAGCCTAGGGAATAAAACCCTAGGCTTTTTTGCTTTATATAATGTTGTGAATTAGTCTGAATCAAGTTTAAGAACTGCCATAAATGCCTCTTGTGGAACTTCAACAGAACCAAGCTGACGCATTCTCTTTTTACCTTCTTTTTGCTTTTCAAGTAGTTTCTTCTTACGAGTAATGTCACCACCGTAACATTTAGCAAGAACATCTTTACGCATAGCCTTAACAGTTTCTCTGGCAATAATCTTACCACCGATACAAGCCTGAATTGGCACTTCAAATAACTGCCTTGGAATTTTTTCCTTTAGCTTTTCTGCCATTTTTCTTGCTCTGCCATATGCTTTATCTGCGTGAATAATAAATGAAAGTGCGTCAATTACTTCACCGTTTAGCATAATGTCAAGTTTAACCAGCTGACTTTCTCTGTAATCCTTTAGTTCATAGTCAAAGGATGCATAACCTCTTGTTCTGCTTTTTAGTGTGTCAAAGAAATCATAAATAATTTCAGCAAGTGGCATTTCATAGTGAATATCAACTCTATCTGAGTCGATATAATCCATACCCACAAAGATACCTCGTCTATCCTGACAAAGCTCCATAATATTACCTACATATTCTGATGGTGCATAAATATGAGCATCAGTCATAGGTTCTTCAGCCTTTGCAATAAGTGCAGGGTCAGGGTAATTAGTAGGGTTACTAATCATTTCAACAGTACCGTCAGTTTTTGTAATTCTGTAACTAACTGATGGTGCAGTTGTAATAAGGTCAAGGTTGTATTCTCTTTCAAGTCTTTCTTGGATAATTTCCATATGAAGCAGACCTAAGAAACCACATCTAAAACCAAAGCCTAAAGCAACAGAAGTTTCTGCATCAAATGTTAGTGATGCGTCATTTAGCTTTAGCTTTTCCAGTGCATCTCGTAAGTCACCGTACTTTGCACCGTCAGCAGGATAAATACCACAGAAAACCATTGATTGTGCTGCTCTGTAACCCGGTAAAGGTTCTTCTGCCGGATTAGATACAAGAGTAACGGTGTCACCAACCTGTGCATCCTGTAGACTTTTGATAGATGCTGCAATATAACCAACTTCACCGGCATAAAGACCATCTCTCTGCTCAAGAGAAGTTGCTCTCATATAGCCACATTCAACAACTTGGAATGTACTGCCTGTTGCCATTAGCTTAAATTCATCACCCGGGTGAATTTGACCGTCTTTAACTCTAACATAAATAATAACACCCTTGTAGCTATCGTAGTAACTATCAAAGATTAATGCTCTTAGTGGGTGGTTGTAGTCACCTGTAGGGGCAGGTACATCACTGACAATTCTTTCCATAACATCGTGAATGTTAAGTCCTGTCTTTGCTGATACACAAGGACAACCCTCTGCCGGAATACCGATAACATCTTCGATTTCTTTAATTACTCTGTCAGGGTCGGCACTTGGTAGGTCGATTTTATTAACAACCGGTACAATCTCAAGACCACCGTCAACTGCAAGATATGTGTTAGCAAGGGTTTGAGCCTCAATACCCTGACTGGCATCAACTACAAGCACTGCACCTTCACAAGCTGCAAGTGAACGAGATACTTCATAGTTAAAGTCAACATGACCGGGAGTGTCGATTAAGTTGAATTGATAAGTTTCACCATCATCTGCTTTGTACAGTAGTGTTACTGCGTGAGCCTTAATGGTGATACCTCTTTCTCTTTCAAGGTCCATATCGTCCAGAATTTGGTCTTCCATTTCTCTCTTTGCAACCGATTCTGTTTGTTCAAGAATACGGTCGGCAAGTGTGGATTTACCATGGTCGATATGAGCAATTATGCTGAAATTTCTAATTTTGTCTTGTGGAAATGACATATAATCACCTTTATATTAAAACTTTCTTTTTTATTTATTACCCGTATCATTATAACATATAAAAAATTGCCCGACAAGATGTCAGGCAACTTCTTTAGATTTTATTTTAAATCTGTGTAAATGTAGTGAGAAATATTTTTCCTTGTGTCTTTCCAACTGTTCATTTGGATAATCCATGCACCTGCATCAGTTGTGCCATCTGTCCAACCTGAGGTTTCTTCCGGATAACACTTATCACTGGTTTTGTAGGTGAAGAACTTGTAACTGTACTTAATTAGCCAGTTTATATCATTCTTGCTTAAATCAGTTAGGATGTATTTCTTTAGCTTGTTTGTAATATCTTTGATTTCCTTAACGGAAGAATTCTTGTATGACTCAACAAGACCCATTAACATTCTTCTTTGACGAGATGTTCTTGTAAAGTCTGAGCCTGAGAACTGCTCTGAACCTCTGTCACGACAGAACCAAAGTGCCTGTTGACCGTTTAGCTTCTGTGAACCGTCCTTAACCTGTACTTGGCCATAAGTACCGGCCTGACCGTTCTTGTTTAACTGCCAGTTAATGTAGCCACATTCGTCCTGATCAAGCTGAACATCAACACCACCAAGGGCATCTACAATATCTTTAAACTTGCTAAAGCCTACTGAAATGTAGTTGTCAATCTTGATACCATAGTTCTTTTCAATAGTTTTTACTGCTAACTTTGGACCACCATAAGCAAATGCTGCATTTAGCTTATCTTTGTTGTATCCGTCAATATCAACATAAGTGTCACGCATAAATGAACTGAACTTAATTTCCTTGTTGTTGCTGTCAATAGATACAAGAATCATTGAGTCTGAACGGCTAGTGCCATTGTCAGGTGCATCAGTACCTAGCAGAATAATATTCTTAACTGCAGGGTTAGTGTAGCACTTAACACCATCAACTTTTACGGTAGTAGTTTTGCCTCTCTTAATGTCAAGACCTGTTGTATCGAACTTACCATTGTGCCAACCGTTTTTACTGTCAAATGTGTAGTTTAAGTACAGTTTGCCTGACATATCAGAATTGCTGATTTTAAAAGTGAATTTATCTGTTTTCTTTGGTAGGTTTGTAGTATGAGAATCTAGCTTTGCATTTTTGTAAGTTTTGTTTACAACTTCCTTTGCATAATCCTCAGGAAAACCACCTACAGCAGTATATTCAATATTTTTTAAGTCATAGCTTATGGAATCAAGTTTATAAGACTCTTTAGAGTCCTTTTCTTTAGTGTATTTTAGGTCAACAGGAAAGCCCTTAACTTCATAAGTATCATTTGTCAAATCAGCCTTTGCAGTTAGAGAAAGTTCCTCATCACCTGAATTTGCTTTGTTTTTGTCATAGTCAATGCTTTCAACTTTAAAGTCGAAGTTAAAGCCACTAATCTTTTGACTTGCTAAACCTTTATCATTCTGTAAATCCTTTACTATTCTTGACTCACTAAGTGACATAGGATTTCTCAATACAAAATAAAGTGTTACTGCAATAGCTGCAACAACCACTACCCCTATTACAGAGAAAAGTATTATTTTAGATTTTTTACCCATATTATCAAATTACCCTCCTTGAATTTTAACAAAATTCTATAATAGAATTATACCACTATACAATATATAATATCAACACTTGTTACAACATTGATATATAAATGTGCTTACTATTATATGTATGTAAAAAGTAATAAAAAAATCAGCCCCTAAGGGCTGATGAGTAATTTATTCTGTAATTGCTTTTACAATTTCTTCAAAGCGCATTGAATGACTTGCTTTTATAAGGATTGCATCATTGTCTTTCAGAATACTTGGTAATTCTTTAATCAAACTTTCGTTATTATCAAAGTGATAACCCTTAGTATTCTTTAACTGACTTTGCATTTCCTTTGCTAAGTCACCAACTGTAATCAGCACATCAATCTTGCTTTCTTCAGCTTTAGCACCAACTTCCTTGTGTAAAGCAATTTCGTCCTTGCCAAGTTCCTTCATATCACCAAGAATACATACTTTTCTAGGGTTGCTAAAGTTAGCAATTGTGTCAATAGATGCTTTAGTTGAAGTAGGGTTAGCGTTGTAACAGTCATCAATTACTGTGTATTTGTCAGTTTTGATAACATTGTTTCTGCCACCGATTGTACTGTAGCTTTCGATACCTCTGACAATTTCTTCATCAGTCATTCCAAGGTATTTACCGATAGCAACTGAAGCCATTGCATTTGCTACCATATGGTTACCGATAGCAGGTACAGTAACAGGAATACTTTTGCCATCAAAATGCAGATTACACTTGATACCCTTTTCACTGTTGTTTTCTATAATTTCACCGTAATATTTGTTGGTGTCATTTAGACCGTAGAAAGTAGGGACAATGCCTTTGTACTCTTTAACGGTACTTAACTTGTCATCATCGCCACACAAGAAGATTTTGCCGTCTTTCTGCATATTTTTAAACATTTCTGTTTTAGCCTTTAGTACACCGGCTCTGTCACCTAAATTTTCTAGGTGGCAACAACCAATGTTAGTGATAACACAAATATTAGGTTTGACTATTTTAGAAAGTCTGGTCATTTCACCAAAATCGGAAATACCCATTTCAATAATAGCTACTTCTGTATCTTCTTCCATAGCAAATAGTGTAAGTGGTACACCAAGTTCATTGTTAAAGTTACCTTGTGTTTTGTGAACCTTAAATTTTTCCTTTAATACTGATGCCAACATTTCCTTAGTGGAAGTTTTACCAACACTACCTGTTACACCAATGAAAGGAATTGTGAAAAGACTTCTGTAGTATTCTGCAATATCCTTAACTGCTTGTAATGTGCTTTCAACTACAATCTGTGGAATATCACAATCTACTTTTTCTTCAACTAATGCACAAACTGCACCTTGACTGTATGTCATAGGTACAAACTTGTGACCATCAACCTTTTCACCTTTAATAGCAACAAACATAGAATTTTCTTTTGCTTGTCTTGAGTCAGTAACAATAGAAGTTACCTTAGTATTTAGATTTTCTTCTGCACCGATAAAGTTACCGTTACAGCTATCCAGTATTTCTTTTATAGTTATAGCTTTCATATTACTTATACTTCTTTAATGATACTTCAATAATCTGTTCGCATAGGTCTTCATAATTTGTACCGAGAACTAATGCTTCCTGTGGTAGTAGGCTTGTAGGTGTCATACCGGGTAGTGAGTTAGCCTCCAAACAGTATGTATTGTTATCCTTATCTAGTAGGAAGTCAATTCTTGCATAAGAGTCAAGGTTAAGTGCCTTGAATGCCTTTTCAGCTTCACTTTGCATTTTCTTTGTAACTTCTTCTGATAATTCGGCAGGACATACATCCTTAGTTTTACCTGCCTGATACTTGTTTACATAATCATAGAAACCACTTTCAGGGATAATTTCAATAATAGGAAGTGCTTTGCCTTCAATTAAACCGATAGAAAATTCTCTACCTTTAATATATTCTTCAACAACAACCTCATCTTCCCAAGCAAAAGCATCATCCATTGCTTTGTCAAAGTCTTTCTTGTCCTCAACAATAGAAACACCAACAGAAGAACCACCGTTACAAGGCTTTACAACACAAGGGAAGTTGTTCCACTTATCAATTGTACCGTTTTCCTTGTCAGCAGGAGTGAAAATTTCACCCTCAGGAACAGAAACTCTGTTTTGTTTTAGAACGCTTTTTGTAACACCCTTGTTCATTGCAATTGCACAACCAAGGTAGTTAGGACCTGTATATTTAATTCCAAGCATATCAAGTGTAGCTTGAATTTGACCATTCTCGCCAACACCACCATGTAAAGCTAAGAATGTAATATCTGCTTTTCTGCAAATATCGGCAACATTGTCACCTAGGAAACAGTCACTCTGATTCTTTCTTGATGCCTTAACAGCCTTTAAATCAGGTACAAGCTCATCAACAGTTATATCACCGGCAAATGAATAGTTGTTCTCAAATAGTTCATCAATATCACAAGGTGATTCCTCGTAACCCATAAATACATCAAGAAGAACAACATTGTGACCTTTCTTTCTTAATGCGTTATATACTTGCTTACCGGAAACTATGGATACATTTCTTTCGCTACATAGTCCACCGGCTAATACTACAATTTTCATTTCTTACTCTCCTATATATCTTAGGCTAAATTTTAATACCGTTTTATTATAATACATTTAATATGAAAATTCAATTGACATATATACAAAGTAAAGTTTGATTTAAAGTTCTTATTTATACAATGTGGGAAATCCACAACCTGCATTTATATTGTATAGAAGAATAAAAATGCCGGTATTTATGAGGTTTATAATTAAACTGTCCAATTATATAAATGAATGTTAAATAATTGTTAGTTTCTTGTTTTCCAACATTTAATCTGCGCAAAACAAAAAATAAAAGGTAGAATGTGGGAAATCCAACTCGTTTAATACAAGTGATATAGGGGTAATTTTGTTAACAATTAATTCATTAACAGAATTATATATAGTCATAATAGTATAAAAATAGTTAGGTATGTGGAAATTATTATATTTATATTGGCATAATGCACAAACGAAAGAGTCTTTTGTTGTACAAGCCTACAAAAGTCCGAAAAAAAGAAAATAATGCTTGAAATCAACAAATAGTAGGTGTATTATATAGGTGTCAAATAAATAAAGCCCTTCGATAAAGGGCAAAAAATTAATTCATAAAGGAGATTTATTTATGCATGCTTTAAAAAGATTCGGAACAGCATTTGGTGGCTACAAGATGATGGAAAACTATCCGGAACCAGAATGTGGTCCAGACGACATTATCCTTGAGATCAAGGCAGCAGCAATTTGTGGTGCTGACATGAAACACTGGGGTGTTGACAACGGTTATGATGATACAAACTGTGAAGGTCAACAGCAGTCAGTTCGTGGTCATGAATTTGCAGGTGAAATCGTAAAGGTTGGCGAAAACGTAAAAGACTGGCACGTAGGTCAGAGAGTTGTATCAGACAACAGTGCTCATGTTTGTGGTGTTTGTCCGGCTTGTGAACAGGGTGACTTCCTATGCTGTGAACACAAGGTTAACCTTGGTCTAGACAACAACACATGGGGTGGCGGTTTCTCAAAGTACTGTAAAGTACCCGGTGAAATCCTAGCAATTCACAAACACGCAATTTGGGAAATCCCAGAAGGTGTTAAGTATGAAGAAGCAGCAGTTCTTGATCCTATCTGTAACGCTTACAAGGCAGTTGCTCAGCAGTCTCACCTAATTCCTGGTCAGGACGTTGTAGTATTCGGTACAGGTCCACTTGGTCTATTCTCAGTACAGATTGCAAAGCTAATGGGTGCTGTAAACATTGTTATGGTTGGTCTTGACGATGATGTAGAAGTTAGATTCCCTGTTGCTATGGAACTTGGTGCTACACATTGTGTTAACGGTTCTAAGGAAGATGTTGTTGCTAGATGTACAGAAATCTGTGGCAGAGATAACCTAGGTTTAGTTATTGAATGTTCAGGTGCTAATGTAGCTCTTAAGCAGGCACTTGAAATGACAAGACCAAACGCAGAAATCGTTAGAGTTGGTATGGGCTTTAAGCCACTTGAATTCTCAATCAACGATGTAACATCTTGGAACAAGAGCATTATCGGTCATATGGCTTATGACTCAACTTCTTGGAGAAACTGTATCAGACTTCTTCAGTCAGGTCAGATTAAGGTTCAGCCAATGATTACTCACAGAATTGGTCTTTCACAGTGGAAGGAAGGCTTCGATGCAATGGCAAAGAAGAAAGCTATTAAGGTTATCTTCCATTACGATTACAACGACTAATAGTTAATTAAAAAGGTATTTATATAAGGTTTATATAGAGGGTATAAAAAATGAGAAAACTTTTGATTGCTCCTTCAGTGGGATGCTGTGATTTATTTCGTGTTGAAGAACAAATGAAGATAATCAATGAAAAATCAGATTTTCTTCATATGGATATTAAAGATGGCGTATATGTTCCAAGTTATGGTATTGGACCTGATTACTTAGATTATCTTAATAAACATATTGATAATCTAAAGCCAATGGATGCTCACCTAATGATTAAACATCCTCAACAGTATCTTGAAACATTCGCTAAAGCAGGTGCTACTTACATTACACCTCACACAGATTGTATCGAAGGTGATGCTTTCGTAACAATCAACAAGATTAAAGAGTTAGGATGCAAAGCCGGTGTTGCTTTAAGTCCATCAGTTCCACTGGAAGCAATCGAGTTTTATCTTCCATTACTTGATAAGGTAACAATAATGATTGTTGATCCCGGCATTTCAGGACAGAAGGTTGATCCTCAGATGTTTGTTAAGATTAAGAAGTTGGCAAAGATTAGAAAAGAAAGAAATCTAAACTTCTTAATTGAAGCAGACGGTTCAATGAACAAAGAGCTATATGCTCCACTTTATAAAGCAGGTGCTGATATGATTATTCTTGGACCTCCTGCTCTTTGGAACAAGGATGAAGATTTCTCAAAGGCTTGGGAAATTATGGAAAATGAAGTTGAAACGGAACTTCAGGGTGTCGAAAGGGACGCAATCTAAGTGAGAAATTAAAAGTTACGGAAACTTTTAAAAAATAAAAAGGAGAAAATAATGGGTAAAAAAACAAATGCAAACATTGGTGCGAGGTTAGACCGTTTGCCTCAATCTAAATGGCATATCAAAATGTGGCTAGTTACAGCATTCGCACTTCTAGTATGCTGGTCAAACGGTATCGGTGGCGCAGTTCAAAATATTTTGAACGAACTTGGTTGGTTTGAAGGTAGTGCAGGACTACTTGCTATGTGGGGTACTTCTTACACTATTGGTCAGTTATTTGGTGCACTTATTGGTGGTCCAATCGGTGATAAGATTGGTAGAAAGAAAAGTATTCTTCTTTACGAAGCAATTCATATCATCGCTATGATCGGTGGTGCTTGTTCACCTAACGTCTACGTACTATTCGTATTCAGAGTAATTCAGGGTCTAGCTCTTGGTGCTCTTCTAGTTGTTCTATTCGCCGGCTTTACAGAATATGTTCCTGGTAAGAACCGTGGTACATGGTCAAGCCGTACATCATTCATCGGCAACTGGGCACATCCAATCTGCAATGGTATTGCACTTCTAATCGTTTCAGCAGGCGTTAGCCAGGCAATGAACTGGAGAATCCAGTTTATGATTCCATCAATCCTATCAATCATCGCATCAATTATCATCTATGTTAAATTCCCAGAATCTCCAAGATGGCTAGAATCTCAGGGTAGAGTAGAAGAAGCAGATGCTATTATGACAAAGATCGAAAAGGAAATCGAAAAGTCAACAGGCAAGGCTCTTCCTCCAGTTCAGGAAGTGTCAGAAAAGCCAGTTAAGAAGCTTCCTTATTCAGCTCTATTCAAGGGCAAACTTCTAAAGAGAACTATCGTTGGTTCACTTGTACTTATCGGTATGAACACAATCCAGTACACACTAATGAACTGGATGCCTACACTACTATCAAGCTGGGGCTATGATACAAAAGACTCTCAGTTTATGACAATGTTTGGTCTATTCGGTGCTCCATTCGGTATCTTCATCGCTTCTCTAATTATGGATAAGCTACCTCGTAAGGTTACCGGTGTTGCCTTACTAGTATTAATGGCCGGTTTAGGTATTGCTACAGGTACTTTAGCTCCTTCTCTAGGTGTTACAGGTATCATCGTTATGACATTCATCCTAAACACAGTTATTTATATGTATGTTTGCTACGCATCAGCAGTTTATGTTCCAGAAATGTGGCCAACATCAGCTAAGCTATCAGGTTCAGGTTTCTGTAATGCAATGGGTCGTGTAAGTAATGTTATCTTCCTATCACTTATCCCAACAATCGCAGGTACAGTAAGTAACGCTGACGGTACAGCATCATTCAACACACCAGGTAACGTATTTATCGTTATCGCAGTTATCGCAGCAGTAATCGCAGTTTCTATCATCTTCCTAGGTGTTGAAACAAGAGGCGAATCTGTAGAAGAAATCGGTAACGTTGACTAATTAAAATTTATTAAGAGAGAAAATATTAAAAAGCAGGTCTTGAGCAAAAGCTCAAGTTGAGTAAATCTTTATGAGTTCGGAGCCTAGGCAACTAGGCTCCGGTAAAGAAAAGGAGTAATAATTATGAAAAATTCTGAAGCAATTTTGGTAACTCCTAAGAAGTTTGAAATCCAGGAATGTCCTGTTCCGGAGCCAAAAGATAATGAAATCTTAATGAAAGTTGAATATGTCGGAATGTGTGGTTCTGACATCCACGGTTTTGAGTTTGGTCCATTCATCCCACCTAAAGATCCTAACACAAAGATTGGTCTAGGTCATGAGGTTGCAGGTGAAGTTGTAAAGATTGGCTCAAAGGTTACAAAGTTTAAAGTTGGTGACAAGGTTCTTATTGAACCGGGTGTTCCTGACAATACTTGTGAATACTGCCGTGAAGGTAGATATAACATTTGCCCGGGTGTAGATTTTATGGCAACACAGCCTAACTACAAGGGTGCATTAACACAGTATATGACTCAGCCAGAAGAATGGACATATCATATTCCAGAAGGTATGTCAACACTAGAAGGTGCTTTAGTAGAACCGGCAGCAGTTGGTATGCATGCTGCAATTCTTGGTGGTGCAATGCTTGGTAAGAGTATTGTTATTCTTGGTGGTGGTACAATCGGTTTGATGGTACTACAGGCATGTAAGAGTCTAGGTGCAACAGATATTACAGTTGTTGATGTTCTTAATAAGCGTCTTGATCTTGCTAAGAAGTTAGGTGCTTCAAGAGTAATCAACGGTAAAGAAGAAGACACTGTTGCTCTATTAAGATCAGAAGAATTATATGGTGACCATGGTGTTGACCTAGTATTTGAAGCAGCCGGTTCTGTATTTACAGCTCAACAGGCAGTTCAGATTGTTGCTCGTGGTGGTAAGATTATGATGGTTGGTACTCAGTCAAAGCCGGTACCAATTGACTTCCTAAAGATTAACAGAGAAGTTACAATTCAGACTTCTTTCCGTTATTGCAACAACTTCCCACAGACAATCGAAGCTATTGCAAGTGGTAAGTTCAACGTTAAGGATATGGTTACTCATATTTACGATTATAAAGATGTACAACAGGCATTTGAAGACGCTATTGACCCTGTTAAGAAGGCAGATATGGTTAAGGGCGTAGTTAAAGTAGCTGAGTAAAATTACAAAATAAAATAAGGAGAATTAATTATGTTATCAGATATCAGATATTGGGAAAGAAAAGCAACAGAAGGACATTACGCTATTCCTCACTTTAATGTTTGGAATGCTGAAATGCTAATGGGCGTTATTGACGCAGCAGAAGAACTAAGAGCTCCAATCATTATTTCATTCGGTACAGGTTTCACAGGTAACACTTCATTTGAAGATTTCTGTTATATGATGGATTCAATGGCTAAGAAAGCTACTGTTCCTGTTATTGAACATTGGGATCACGGTCGTAATATGACAATCCTACAGAATGCTGTTAACCACTGTATGAATTCAGTAATGCGTGACGCATCTGCTCTTCCATATGAAGAAAATGTTGCAGAAATCAAGAGATGTGTTGATTATTTCCACGCATACAACATTCCTGTTGAAGCTGAACTTGGTCATGTTGGTAACGAAACAGTTTATGAAGAAGCTCTTTCAGAATACCAGTACACAGACCCAACAAAGGCTAAGGAATTTGTTGAAAGAACTGGTTGTGACTCATTAGCTGTTGCTATCGGTAATGTTCACGGTGTATATTCATCAGAACCAAAGCTAGCTTTTGATGTACTAGAAGCAGTTGCTAAGGAAGTTGATGTTCCACTAGTTCTACACGGTGCATCTGGTATCGGTGATGAAGATATTAAGAAGGCTATCTCCCTTGGCATTGCAAAGATTAACATTCATACAGAACTTTGCCAGGCAGCTATGGAAGCTGTTAACGCTCACAAGGATGAACCATTCCTAGCTATGCAGAGAGAAGTAAGAAAAGCTATCAAAGAAAGAGCTATGTACAAGATTAAGTTGTTCGGTGACGACGGAAGAGCTGATGAATAATGAGTGAAAAGAAGTTAGATGTAATATGTCTTGGTGCAGCAGTAGTTGATATTCCTCTAAGACCTGTATCAAGAGATATGTTTGATATTGAATCCTACCCTGTTGACAAAATCGCAATGACAGTTGGTGGGGATGCAATGAACGAAGCTACTATTATTAGCAGACTTGGCTTTAAGACAGGTATCATCGCTTGTATTGGCGATGATGCTGCAGGTCAATTCATTCTTCGTTCTTGCAAAAAAGACAACATTGATGTTGAAGGTATCAAGATTGATCCTAACATTGATACATCAATGAACATTGGACTTGTTACTGAAGATGGCGAAAGAACTTTCGTTACTAACAGAAACGGTAGTCTATGGAAAGAAAATATTGAGCATGTTGATTTTGAAAAAATGAAACAAGCCAAAATTCTTTCTCTTGCAAGTATTTTTAACTGTCCTTTACTAGACGGTAAAGCACTTGTTGAAATCTTCAAGGTTGCTAAAGCAGAGGGTATGACTATCACTGCTGATATGATTAAGCCAAGACTGGGCGAAACCCTTGATGATATTAAAGAAGCACTTAGTTATGTAGATTATTTCTTCCCTAACTTTGATGAAGCTTGTCTGATGACAGGTGAAACAGATGAAGCTAAGGTTGCAGATGTTCTTTATAACTGTGGTGTTAAGAATGTTGTTATGAAGATAGGCAAGAGAGGTTGTTACATTCGTAACGCTGACGGTGCTATGATTGTACCGGCTTGTAAGGGTGTTACAGCAATTGATACAATCGGTGCAGGTGACAACTTTGCATCAGGCTTTATTTCAGCAATCCTTCAGGGCAAAAACATTCGTGAATGTGGCGTATATGCTAACTGTACTGCTGCTATTTCAGTTCAACACACAGGTGCAACATCCGGTGTTCAAAACAAGGAAATGGTTGAAGAAATGCTAGCAAAGTACCACAGAGATTATATTCTTTAAAATAGGCGTAGCCTTTAGGCAACTAAAGGCTACATTAAAATAAATAGTTTTTAGAAAAAGGTGATTAAAATGAAGACTATGAAACTTGGTAAAACAGGTATGGACGTTTCAAGAATGGGTCTTGGTACATGGTCCATCGGTGGTGGCTCAGCTTGGGGTGGCGACCACGATTTACAGACAGTTGTTGATACAATTGTTGAAGCACCAAAGCTAGGTGTTAACCTAATTGATACAGCTCCGGGTTACAACTTTGGTAACAGTGAAAAAATTCTTGGTATGGCTCTTCAGAAAATGAACAGAGAAGATGTTAAGATCATCACTAAGTGTGGTGTTACTTGGGACCAAGAAATGAAGGGTGACCTTTTCAATAAGGTTAACGGCATTCAGCTATATAAAAACCTAAACAGTGACTCAATCAAGAGAGAAATTGAAGAATCTCTAAAGAGAATGGGTACTGATTATGTTGATGTATATATGACTCACTGGCAGTCAATCGAAGGTAGTGAATATTATGTTCCTATCCAGAAGACAATGGAAGTACTAAATGACCTTAAAGCTCAGGGTAAAATTAAGGCAATTGGTGCTGCTAATGTTGATATTAAGCAAATTCAGGAATATCTAAAGCATGGCGAACTAGACATTGTTCAGGCTAAGTATTCAATTCTAGACCGTGGCATTGAAGATGAAATTATTCCTTGCTGTCGTGAAAATGGTGTTACAATTCAGGCTTACTCACCACTAGAAATGGGTCTTCTTTCCGGTACAATGCCAAGAGATTACAAGCCTGTTGGTGCACAGATTCCTAAGAAGTGGTTCCAGCCAGACAATATGCAGAAGGCTATGGATGTTATGGATCAGTGGAAGCCACTATGCGAAAAGTACAACTGTACAATCGCAAACCTAGCACTTGCTTGGATTCTTGCTCAGGGCGAATTCATTAACCTACTAAGTGGTTCAACAACAGTTGACCAGATTAAGGAAAATGTTAAATCAACTGAACTAGAACTAGATCCGGCAGATGTAGCTATGATGCGTGATATGGTTGAAGAAATTGATAAATAATTAATTGCTCATTTTGTGATTTTCCGAATCATCTTTTATACATTGCCACCTGTTCTGAGTTCCCATTCGGAGTGGGTGGCAATAATTTTCCTATGAATATTCAATATTTATGAATTTTCTCAATTTTCTTACAATTTATTATATAAAAAATACAAAAATCTCTTTACTTTATAATTTATATTTGGTATAATTATAACAACGAGGGGGAACCTAATTATGGAGAAGAGAATTGATAAAATTAGACATAAAGTTGAAACAGAAGGCGAGGTATTCGTTACAGAGTTAAGTGAACTATATGATGTAACGGAAGAAACAATTCGCCGAGATCTTGAAAAGTTAAAAAATGAAGGTGTGGTTACAAGAACCTTTGGTGGTGCAGTTCTTAACACAGTTAACCACAAGGACCACATTCATTTTTTCAAGAGAAAATCTATTAATATAGAAGAAAAAAGAAAGATTGCTTCAATGGCTGTAAAGGCTATGCCTGAAATGCGTACACTAATGGCAGATAACAGTACAACAGTTATGGAAGCTATGAAGCTTTTGAAGAATAAGAATAATATTACCACAATTACTTTTTCAGCACAGATATTCCAAGAACTTGATGGTGCTGAAATGAGAGTTATTTCTACCGGTGGTAGATATGACGAAGATACTCTTTCATTCCAGGGTAACTTGGCTATTGACAGTATCTCAAAATATTATGTTGATGTTGTCTTTTTAAGTTGTAAGGGACTTAGCTTTGAGAGTGGTTTAATGGACTCTACAGAGGGTGAAGCTATCCTAAAATCTGAAATGGCAAAAAGAGCTAACACAGTGGTGTTACTTGCAGATCATACAAAATTTGACCAAACAGCTTTCGTGAACTTTTTAAGTATTGATAAGCTGGACTATCTTATCACAGATATGAAACCTGATGATAAGTGGGTTGATTATTGTAATGAAAATGATATAAAGTTGATTTACTGATAACTTTATATAGCAAGCCACTTGTTTTACAAGTGGCTATTTTTATTTTGGATATTATTGAAAAGCACTATTAAGGGGGCAAAGGTTTTACTGGTGCTTTTTAATTAATATAACGGATTATAATATTTAGATGATAAAGGAGAGATGGGTATGAAAGCTCAGAAGCAAAAGATGTCTATCATTAAGAAGATGTTGATTGCTGTTGTTGCCGGTTTTGCAGTTGGTATTCTTTGTCTATTTATTAAAGGACAGATTAGTTCCAATGTTTGGGATGTTGTAGATGCAATTTTCTTCCAAGATATTACAGCAACAGAAAGTATTGAAGGTATTGGTATTTTCTATATTATAGGACAGTTGTTTATGCACGGTTTGCAGATGATGATTGTTCCTTTGGTTTTATGTTCACTTAGCTTGGCACTATGTAGCTTAGCTGATCCAAAGAAACTTGGTAAAATCGCAGGTAAAACATTTATCTGTTACCTATGTTTCTATGTTGTAGCAGCAGCTCTTGCAGGTGCAGCAGCTTACTTTGTTAAGTCAATGGGTTGGTTCGATGTTAACCTACCGGCTAAGGAAGCTCAGGATCTTGTAACAATGAAGGGTTATAATCCACTTGTTACAGTTGTTAATGCAGTTCCTTCTAACATTGTTAGTTCACTTTCAAGCAATAGTACAATTCTTTCAGTAGTTGTTGTTGCTATTGTGCTTGGTCTATGTATGACAGCACTTGGCGAAAAGGCTCAGCCACTTAAGAGAGTTATTGAAGTTCTAAACGACATTGTACAGATGACACTTAACTTCATTATCAACAAGGTTGCTCCAATTGCTATTTTCTGTATGATCGCTAGAGCATTTGCAGTTTACGGTACAGAATATATCTCACCAACACTTGTTTGGATTGCAACAACTATCATTGTTAGCTTACTACTTGTTGTTACAATTTATCCTATCGGTGTATTTATTACAACAGGTTTAAATCCAATTACATTCCTAAAGAAAACTGCTAAGATTGGTATGTTTGCAGCAGCAACAAACTCATCAGCAGCTACACTTCCACTTAACACAAAGACATGTACAGAAGAACTTGGTTGTTCAAAAGAAATCAGTAGTTTTGTTCTACCAACAGGTATGACAATTAATATGAATGGTACAACAGCAATGCATATGATTGCTATTACATTTATCGGTACTGCAGCAGGTATTGATGTTACTCCTGCTACTTTAGCACTAACTGCTTTCTTATCAATTTGTACTGCTATCGGTACACCTGCAGTTCCTGTTGCCGGTACAACAATGGTTTATGTTGTTATGATGGGCTTAGGTTTCAACACAGAACTTTGCTTGATTGGTTATTCTTTGGTTTTAGCAATGAACTACCTACCTGGTATGGCTGTTATTACACTAAACGTTGTTGGTGATGCAGCTACAAATGTTATTGTTAATGCTAAAGAAAAACGCTTAAATAAAGAAGTATATGACAAAAAATAGTCTTTCTATAACCCCCTTTAGAAAGGAAACTCACCTATCGGGAAACCGGTAGGTGTTTTTCTTTTGTTTTAATAACTTCGTTATATTGCACAAATACTAACCTTGTTATATGTATATATTATACAAAAGGAGATTTTGTGGAAAATCAAAATAAAAAGCAAGAAAATGTAATAAAAATCCTAAAAATTTAACTTTAAATTTGATTGATTTAAACATTGACAATTTTTCTCAATAGGAATATTATATTTACGAAATAAATTTGAGGTGGTATTTTAAAGGATTTTTGTGGCAGAAATTTTCTTCTTCTTTTCTATTTATAATGTAGAAAAGTTGATGTATTTATTAGTATTTTTGAAGAAGGGTAGTTAATGTTTAGTAACAAGTTCATTTGCAGATTGATAGTCCCACTAATTTTTGAACAACTTTTGGCAGTTAGTGTTGGTATGGTTGATACATTTATGGTATCAATAGTTGGTCAGGTAGCAGTATCAGGCGTAGCTTTGGTTGATAATATAAATAGGTTAATCATTCAGATAATGGCTGCTTTTGCTACCGGTGGTGTTGTTATTGCCAGTCAGTACTTTGGTTGTGATGATAGAGTTAGAGCAAGACACACCTGTGCTCAGTTGGAAACTATTATGATGATTTTCTCAGTTGTAGCTGCACTTATTTTCTGTGTGTTTACAAGTCCGATTTTGTCATTGATTTTTGGTTCTATTGAAAAGGATGTTATGGGCTGTGCTACAACATATCTATTCATCACTGCTCTTTCATATCCATTCCTTGGTATGTATAATGCCGGTGCTGCTATTTTCAGAAGTGTGGGTAACAGCAAAATCAGTATGAACATCAGCTTACTGATGAATGCAATTAACATTGTGCTAAATGCTGTATTTGTTTTTGGTGCAGGTATTGGTGTTGCCGGTGTTGCACTTGCTACTTTGATTAGCAGAGTTGTTGCCGGTGTTGTAATGACAATTTTTGCACTATCAAAGAAAAACCCTATGGCAGTACATAACCTTAAGAAATATATTCCTAAGAAAGCATTTGTTGTTAGAATTCTTAAAATCGGTATTCCTAGTGGTATCGAAAACGGTATGTTCCAAATCGGTAAAATTGTTGTTGTAAGTATGGTTGCTACTCTTGGTACGGATGCAATCGCAGCCAACTCAATTGCCTTTCAGGTTATTGACTTCCCAAACATTCCCGGTACTGCAATAGGTCTTTCAATGGTAACTATCATTGGTCAATGCTTAGGTGCAGGTAGTGCTGAGGATGCTAAGGTTTACACCAAAAAGCTAATGAAACTAACTTACCTTAGTGACTGGGTATGTAAGCTACTGTTACTTGTAACTGCTCCGTATATAGTAAGTCTATTCTCACTTTCACCATCAGCAACAGAAACTGCAATATTCGTTTTGAGATGTTTCAGTATTGCCTCATTACCTGTATGGCCACTAAGTTTTGCACTTCCAAACTCATTACGAGCAGCCGGTGATGTTAACTACTCACTTGGTGTTAGTATGATTTCAATGTGGGTATTCAGAATTGTTTGTAGCTATGTAATGGTTATGGTACTTGGTTGGGGTGTTCTAGGTGTATGGCTAGGAATGTTCATTGACTGGTATGCAAGAGGTGTTGCTTACTTAGCAAGATACTTGTCAGGTAAGTGGAAAAAGCATAGAGTAATCTAAAAACTACATAAAAAATAAACTGCTATGGAACTTAATCTCCATAGCAGTTTTTGTATATATAAGTTGTATATAAATAGAAAGGACTCAACTTTTTGTTGAGTCCTTAATTTGTTTATGTTAGATTGTAATAATACCAAGCTGACTTAGAATACCTGTAACAAAGATAAATAGTAAGCAGATTGGAGCAATGTACTTAATCATAACATTGAAAAGTTTCTTTCTGGCAAACTTTTCCCCATTCTTAGTGATTTCATCTGTAAGTGCCTTTGGTTTAATAACCCAACCAACAAGAATACAAGTACAGAATGCAACGATAGGCATTAGAATACTGTTACTAATGTAGTCGAAGAATGTTAAGAAGTCCATTCCTAAAATCTTAATGTTAGCCCATAAACCATTACCAAGTGATGATGGAATACCAAGTAGTAGGCAAATACCGATAACGATTAAGCAACTAGGAATTCTCTTTAGGTGGAACTTGTCCATTAGCGAAGAAACAATAGCTTCCATAACAGAGATGGAACTTGTGATTGCTGCGAAGAATACAAGTACAAAGAATAGTAAAGCTATAATGTTACCACCCGGCATTTGCTGGAATACCTTAGGTAATGTCATAAACATTAGACCTGCACCCTGAGAAGAAAGACCTTCTTCACCACTAAAGATGTAAACTGCAGGAATAATCGTTAGACCTGCTAATAAAGCAACAAGTGTATCGAAAAATTCAATACGGTTTACTGACTTAGTAAGGTTAACATCATCTCTTGTATATGAACCGTAAGTAACCATAATACCCATTGCAATACTCATTGAGTAGAATAGCTGACTCATAGCACCGGCTACTGTCAAAATAGAGAATTTGCTAAAGTCAGGAATTAAGTAATACTTAACACCCTCCATTGCATTTGGAAGTGTCAGTGCGTAAATTGCAATACCAATAGTAAGCACAACAAGTAGTGGCATCAAGAATTTACTTAACTTTTCAATACCTTTCTTTACACCAAGCATAATAACAACAATGCTGATTAGCATAAAGATTAAGAAGAATACTAGTGGAGATACAGGGTGACCGATAAAGTCACTAAAGTAACCATCTTTTGCTGCCGGAGCAACAAGTCCCTGAGCATAAACTGTTACATATTTTGTAACCCAACCACCAATAACACAATAGTAAGGAATAATGATGATTGGTACAAGGGTTGCAATGTACCCTAAGAAAGAAAACTTTTTGTTTAGTTTTTTGTAGGCAAGTACAGGACTTAGCTTTGTCTTTCTACCAATAGCAATTTCAGCAGTTAATAGAGCAAAACCAAATGTTACTGCTAAGATTAGATAAACCAGTAGAAAGATACCACCACCGTATTGAGCAGCAAGGTATGGGAAACGCCATAGGTTACCTAAACCAACTGCACTACCGGCTGCCGCGAAGACAAATCCTAGACCACCGGAAAAACTTCCTCTTTTTTTGTCCATAATGTGGCACCTCATTTCAAATTATCCACTATATGATACCACAATTCCTAGTGCTTTACAATGAATATTTCATATTATGTGGGGATTGTAAATAATTAACAAAGAAAAACTGTTTCTATTGTGAAAAAGCAACTGTAAGTATTTTACTTTTACTAACAGTTGCCTTATTTTTGGTTAAATTTTCTTTTAAAGTGGTTGTGTATTCTTATGATAAAGAATAGGAATTTTTTTGTGGGAAATGATAAGCAGAAAAATCTGCTATACAGTTTAAACTTTAGGGAAGTTACTTTTGTAATTTTGTTATTGTGAGAGAATTCACTCATTTTGCCGATAATTTGGCTTTTGTCAATAACCTCTTTCTGAAATTCATTGTCCCCACACATAGTAACTTTACTGCCTTTAATTTTGAGAACCCTGTGTAGTACAAGTTGGTTTGTGTTTCTCCTAAAGAGAACAACATCATATTTTTTGAGTTTATTGGGAAAGGTAATATATACTGAGTCTTTGTGGTCAATTAGTAGGGGATACATACTTGTGCCATGTACCGGTGCTGAAACAAGTACACTTTATCAGTATGTTAAGACAAGTGGTGGCAGCCAGTATAAGTGGAATCTTTATCATCGTGGTCGTCAAGGTGATGATACAATGGCACTTGTTATCGGACCAAAGCAAAAGTATAATCCTAAGAAAACTTTCAGAACCGGCAAAGACTCAGTCCAATACAGGTGGTACAGCTTCTATTGAAAAGACCAGTGAAGTGTATGACTATTTTGAAAACACAGACGGTAGCTTTGAATACTATTCATATATGAATAGAGATTTCAATTTTACTGCTACTGCAAATACATATGCTAAGGGTGACAGTAATTACGAACTACAGTATAAGGATAAAAATGTAAACGGTGTTGATACTACAACTACTTATAAGTACATTAAGAATGTTGACTGTACAAGTAAGAAAACTAACTCAGCAAGTGCAATCACTTTAGACCACTCAAATGGAAGAAAGCTAACCCTCCCCGGTTAGTTTTCTTTCTTTTGTAAAGATTATTGAATAACAAATGTGGGTATGATAAAATATTAAAAGACAGATTAAGGAAGTGAGAAAATGAAGAAAATTGTTGTGGGAATTTTAGCTCATGTTGACTCAGGAAAAACAACACTTTCTGAGGCTTTGTTATATCAATCCGGCAACATAAGTAAAATCGGTAGAGTTGACAACAGAGATTCTTTTTTGGATACATTTTCTCTTGAAAGAGCAAGAGGCATTACAATCTTTTCTAAACAAGCAGTACTAAATTATAAGGATACACAGTTTACCTTAATTGATACTCCCGGTCATGTGGATTTTTCTGCTGAAACCGAAAGAACTTTACAAGTTCTTGACTATGCAATTCTTGTAGTAAGTGGTACTGAGGGTGTGCAAAGTCATACCAAAACATTGTGGAAACTTCTTGCAAAATATAATGTGCCTTGCTTTATTTTTGTTAACAAAATGGACCTTGATGGTGCTAATAAAGGTATAGCAATGGCTAAGTTAAAGTCAAAGCTAAGTGATAATTGTGTTGACTTTGATACTGTAGATACTGATGAATTCTATGAAAATATTGCCCTATGTGATGAAGATTTATTGGCTAAATATGAAGAGGGTAACTTACAAAAATCCCATATAGTAAAAGCAATTAAAGATAGAAAGATTTTTCCTTGTATGTTTGGTGCAGCACTAAAGCTAAAGGGTACTGAGGAATTTTTAGATTGTATTTATAATTATTCCGAGATGAATAGTTATGGTGATGAATTTGCCGGTAAAGTATATAAAATTGCTGAGGATAGAGGTCAAAGGCTAACTTACCTAAAGGTAACAGGTGGTACATTAAAGGTAAAAGAAATTTTGCAAAGTCCTAAGAATAAAGAACAAGAAAAGGTGCAGCAGATTAGAATATATTCCGGTGAAAAGTTTACTGCTATCCAAGAGGCTACTGCAGGTACAATTTGTGCAATAACCGGTATCACCTTTACTTCTTCCGGTGACGGTTTAGGTGTTGAGAACAATTCAAGTTTGCCGGTATTAGAACCGGTACTTACATACAAAATCAATTTGCCAAGTGAAGTTGACGCCCATACTGCATTGCAAAAAATGAAAATACTTGAGAATGAAGACCCTCAGCTAAAAGTAGAATGGAATAGTAGACTAGGGGAAATTCAAGTAAAGTTAATGGGTGATATTCAGCTTGAAGTGTTACAGTCTATTATTTCAGAGAGATTTGGCTTTGATGTAACATTCGGTCAGGGAAATATTATCTATAAAGAAACAATAGAAAATACTGTTGAGGGTGTAGGTCACTTTGAACCATTACGCCATTATGCAGAAGTGCATTTACTTTTAGAGCCAACAAAGAGAGATAGTGGTCTAACCTTTGCAACAGATTGTAAAGAAGATTTGCTTGATAAAAACTGGCAAAGGCTTATCCTTACTCATTTGTACGAGAAAACTCATATAGGTGTGCTGACAGGCTCACCTATTACAGATATGAAAATCACTTTAGTTTCAGGTAAAGCTCACCCAAAACATACTGAGGGTGGTGACTTTAGACAAGCAACTTATAGAGCAGTAAGGCAAGGCTTGAGGGAAGCAAAAAGTATTTTGCTGGAACCGGTTTATGAATTTACATTAGAAGTGCCAACAGAAAATGTAGGCAAAGCTATGGCTGATATTCAGTATATGAGTGGTTCATTTAATCCACCGGAACTTGAGGGTGACTTTTCTATAATTACAGGTACGGCACCTGTATCTACAATGCACGATTATACTAAGGATGTTATCCAATATACCCATGGTAAAGGTAAATTAGTGTGTAACCTAAAGGGTTATGAACCTTGCCACAACAGTGAAGAAGTTATTGAAAGTATCGGTTACGATTGTGACGGTGATGTTGATAACACTTGTGATTCAGTATTTTGTTCTAAGGGTGCCGGTTATAATGTTAAATGGGATAAGGTTAAGTCACAAATGCACCTAACAAGTGTATTATCTCAGCCTAAAGTAACTGAAACTATTGCAGAGAAGAAAAGGTCATTTACTAATTATCAGGGTAAAGAAGATTTGTTTGCACTTGATAATGAGTTGATGCGAATTTTTGAACAGACTTACGGACCTATTAAACAGAAGAAAACAAATGTAGAGAAAAGACATTTTGATTTTACAAAGAAAGACCCTAAGTATAAACCATCAAAAGCACCTAACTATGACGGTAAAGAATATTTGTTAGTTGATGGATATAATGTAATTTTTGCATGGGGAGATTTAAAGGAACTTGCAAAAACCACTATTGACGGTGCAAGAGAAAAATTGCTGAATATTCTCTGCAACTATCAAGGTTATAAAAAATGTGAAGTAATAGTAGTTTTTGATGCTTACAAGGTTAAGGGTGGTGTAGGTGAAGTTGATAAACTAAATAATATCAACATTGTCTATACCAAAGAAGCAGAAACTGCCGACTCCTATATTGAAAAAGTAACTAAAAAATTAGCCAAGAATAATAGGGTAAAGGTTGTTACTTCCGATGGATTAGAGCAACTTATTATTATGGGTAACGGTTGCCTTAGAGTGTCATCACAAGAATTTTATCAAGAAGTCAAAGAGGCTGAAAACAATATAAGAGAAATAATCTCCAAGCAATTTTAATATTCTTTTTAATTTAAAAGATAAGTCCCATTTTTGGGACAGTAAATGTGGTATTATATTATTGTAGAAAAGAAAAAACTAACTTGTAAAGGAGAATTTTTATGACAAACAAAATAGGTTTTTATTGTGATGATAATAATGAAGTAAATGAAAATATAGAAACTATAGCAGTAGAAAAGCCTGAGATGAAAGCTAGAAAATCCCTTGTTAGTGTTCGTTTTGAGAAGAATAACAGAGTTCTTTCTTATTACAATGATAAATTCGATTTGCATAAAGGTGACATTGTTTTTGTTGATGGCAAGTTAGAAGGTGAAAGAGGCTTTGTTGAAGAAGTGAACTATAACTTCAAGATAAAGCTATCTGACTATAAGAAGGTTGTTGCCTTAGCAAATACTACAGTAAAAGGTAAGTTTTTCTTTGCAGGTGACTATTTTATTTCTTTTGATAAATCAGTTATCCCTTATGAAAAGGTTATAACTTGGCTTAAGCCACCTGTTGTTGATGAAGAAGAAATTGTTGTTTCCGGTGAAGATGAAGAAGGCTTTTTGCTGGAAAAGGATATTTCAGAACTGAAAGTACCTTATAATGTTAAGGAAAAAGGCATTGATTATTACCTTGACGGTAGGGTAATTTATCTTTCAGTTGCCGGTAATATGGGTAAGGCTATTGTTGATGGTACAAATATTTACGAAATTGAATTTACATATAAAAACGGTGAAGTAAGTAACTTTATTTGTGATTGCTACTGTAACTGTGCTTGTAAGCATATTGTTGCAGTAATTATGCAGTTGAAAAATATTTTAAAGACTGTTGAAGAAAATTATAAGGAACAGTATCAAGACTACTTCTCAGCTGTAACTTCCTATGAACTTTTTAAGGTTACAAGAAGTTATGGCAAAAAAGGTAGTATTGATTTTAATTAATAGCTTTATTAATTTTATAATAAGTGATACACTAAAATCATTAACTAATAAGTAGGTGACAAAATGTTAAAAGATGGTTTATATGAACAGGTTATAAATGAGTCTTTACAAAAGGATATTGATGAGTCAGTTGATAAATTTTCTGAAATTAAAGAAATTGACAAGGCTGAGTCATCAAAGATTTTGTCACAATATGTTGCTGATATTATTGAAAAAGGACTTAACTATATTAGTGATGATAATTTAGCTGATAGAGTTTCTTTAATAAACAAGATAGTTTCTGTTATAAAAGAAGAAACAGAAGATGAAGATTTTGATAGTTTTGCAGTTAACAACAAAGCTAAACAACTTCTATCGGTTTTTGATAAAAAGAATAGTGTAAAATCAATTAATAATAAAGTTAAGACTATAAGACCGGAAACTTCTATTGCACAAAGTTCACTTTTTACCGGTGCAGTTCATGAACCACAAATGTACACAGAATTGAAAAAGGAAATCGTTTCTTCTAATAGAATTGATATGTTAGTGTCATTTGTTAAGTGGAGTGGTCTAAGATTAATTATTAACGAACTAAAGGACTTTACCCAAAATGGTGGGGAATTACGCATAATAACAACCTCATATATGGGTGCAACTGATGTTAAGGCTATTGAAGAACTTAGGAAACTTCCTAATACAAAAATCAAGGTTAGCTACGATACTAAGGTAACAAGACTTCATGCTAAGGCATATGTTTTTTATCGAGATACAGGTTTTACTACTGCCTATGTTGGTTCATCAAACCTTTCAAATGCAGCTATTTCAAGTGGCCTTGAATGGAATGTTAAGGTTACTAAGAAGGACTTGCCGGAGACTATATTAAAAATTGAAGCTACCTTTGAAAGTTATTGGAATTCTAAAGAATTTGAATATTATGAAGAAAGCCAAAAAGAAAGATTATCAAGAGCATTAAAGGCAGAAAAGCACTTTGATAATAATATAGAGTCTCAGAGTTATACCCTTGATATTTTGCCATATTCATATCAGCAAGAAATTCTGGATAAACTTCAAGCTGAAAGAGAAGTTAAGGGTTATTATCGCAACCTTGTTGTTGCTGCAACAGGTACAGGTAAGACAGTTATTTCTGCCTTTGATTATAGAAATTTTAGAAGAAATAATAAGGGAAAGCCTTGTAGATTGCTATTTGTTGCACATAGAGAAGAAATTCTAAAGCAGAGCCTTTATACCTTTAGGGCAGTGCTTAAAGATGAAAATTTTGGTGAATTATTTGTTGGCAAAAATAAACCGGATAGTATTGATAATTTATTTGTTTCAATACAAACCTTTAATTCACAAAAATTCAATGAAGTTACAACAGATGACTTTTATGACTATATAATTGTGGATGAATTCCACCATGCAGCTGCTAAAACATATCAGAAGTTACTTGACTATTATAAACCGACTGTACTGTTAGGACTAACTGCTACACCTGAACGAATGGACGGTAAAAGTATTTTATCCTACTTTGATAACAGAATTGCAACAGAAATCAGATTACCGGAGGCTATCGACAGGAAATTACTTTGCCCTTTTCAGTATTTTGGTGTAACTGATAATGTTGATTTGGATGGCCTAAAATGGTCAGTAGGTGGATATGACAAGAAAGAACTTTCTAATATTTACACATTTAGTGGAGCAGTAGCTAACCGTAGAGCAGATTTAGTTGTAAATTCTCTCATAAAATATGTAACTGATATTAATGAGGTAAAAGGTCTTGGGTTCTGTGTTTCTATTGAACATGCAGAATTTATGAGTGATTACTTCAATAAATGTGGTATTCCATCAATTTTCTTAACCGGTAAATCGTCAGATGAAGAGAGAAACTCAGCAAAAGATAAACTTGTAAATGGTGATGTTAAGTTTATTTTTGTTGTGGATATTTATAATGAAGGTGTGGATATTCCTGAAGTAAATACAGTTTTGTTTTTACGCCCTACAGAGTCCCTTACAGTTTTCTTGCAACAGTTAGGTAGAGGCCTTCGTTTATCAGAAGATAAGGAATGTCTTACTGTTCTTGATTTTATCGGTCAAGCCAATAAAAAATATAATTTTGAAGATAAATTTTCTGCTTTATTATCAAATACAACAAGAGGAATAACCAGAGAAATTAAGGATGGTTTTGTGTCAGTTCCTAAGGGTTGCTATATTCAACTAGAGAGAAAAGCAGAAAAGTATATTCTAGACAATATACGCAGTTCATATGGCAATACTGCAGGGCTTGTTGCAAGAATTGCAAGCTTTGAAGAAGATACCGGCAAAACACTAACCTTATCAAATTTCTTGCAACACTACAGATTAGACCCTAGAGCAGTTTATAAATATTCCACATTTTCCGGATTGTGTGTTAAAGCCGGAAAACTAGATGATTTTTCTGAACCGATAGAAGAAGTAATGACCAAAGCATTTGTAAGGTTTACTTCTATTGACTCTAGAAGATGGATAAAATTTTTAATTGTTTTTTTAAACAACATAGATAATATAGATTTTGAAAAATTATCCTCAGTTGATAAACGAATGCTCCAAATGTTTTATATTACAGTTTGGAGCAAGGCAATTGAAGATTTTAATGATGAAGAAGTATTAAGTAATTTGTATTCATTGTCTGACAGCCCAATAATGAAAGGTGAACTTATAGAGCTGCTGGAATACAAATTCAACAGTATTGATTTTGTTGATGAAACTATTAATTTGGGCTTTGATAGTCCTTTGGATGTTTACTGTACATATTCTCAAAGACAGTTATTAGCAGGACTTGATTATCTAAATTTTAGTGCAATGAGACAAGGTGTTATTTGGCTAAAAGATAAGAGAATAGATGTATTTTTATTAACATTAAATAAGGCTGATAAGGACTATTCCCCTACAACTATGTATAATGATTATTCTATAAATGAGGAATTGTTCCATTGGCAAAGCCAAAGTACAACTTCAGAAACCTCACCAACAGGTCAAAGGTATATTCATCACAAAGAAAAGGGCAGTAAGGTTTTGCTATTTGTGAGAGAATTTAAGAATGATTCCTTTGGTAATGTGTCACCTTATACATTTCTTGGTGAGGCAACTTATGTTAGTCATACCGGCTCAAAACCAATGAATATTACGTGGAGATTAGAAAAACCAATACCTGCAAGATTCTTAAAGAAAACAAATAAATTGGTGGTATAAATATGATGAATATAGTTGAAGTAGTAGCAGCTCTAATTTGGAACGGTGAAAAATTTATGATTTGTCAGCGACCTGCTAACAAAAAGAGAGGATTATTGTGGGAATTTGTCGGTGGCAAAGTTGAAAAAGGTGAATCAAAGGAACAAGCATTGATAAGAGAATGCAAGGAAGAACTAGACATTGAGATTGCAGTTGATAGTGAATTTATCAGCACAAAGCATACTTATCCTGATATTACTATTAACCTAACTGTCTTTAACTCTAAAATAGTAAGTGGCAGACTTATTCTCCTTGAACATAACGACTTAAAATGGATAACTAAAAATGAAATTCAAAAATATAACTTCTGTCCGGCAGATAAAGTTATTTTGGAGAAAATAAAGGAATACTTTTGATTAAATTTTATGTGTTAAATGGTGGTGTTTATGAAGTCAGCTACTAGTGAAGATTATATTTCTACAGTTGATTGGTTGAAGACTGTAGTGCAAGATTGTGAGTTGATTTTGTGTGAAGTTTCTGCATTAGAATACCTTGAACTGTTTAACGGATATATGAATGAATCGAAAATTCAGGTATATGCAAAGGATAAAGGTCAGTTTAGCAATATTGAATATAATGTTGTTGATTCGTTTGATGGGATAGATTATTTTGTTTCAGATGGTGTTATGTGTACTACACTTAATCAAACAATAAACGCTATGTTGGCAAATTATGATAATATAGATGAATTGGCTTTTTTGGAAGCGTTAAGTAACTATTATTTTTCAAATAATAATTCTTTTGATAATCTAGTGATAAAGTCGGAAAATATAGGCTTGTTTAATCAAATAAAGAAAAAAGCTATAACATACTATACTCAGGACTAAGGTGCGTTCTGTTAGTGTTTGGAAAATAAAAATACATTATAAAAACAAAAAGACAGGTAACATAACTAAATGTTACCTGTCTTACTTTTCGTTAAGAGTCCTAATTCGCAACGGTTGGGTTCCGTTTCACTGATTTTTTAAAATGGTTCAAGTTCCATCAATTTTGCTTATTTATTTTATATGGTAAAACATCCCATCTTTAAACACTCCCACTTCGCTGGGTAAGGACATACACCTATTGATAGGCCAATCCTATCTTCATTTTCATTATAATGTATATTTAAAGTCAATAATAAAAGGATGTACATCCTAAAACCTTTGATACAAATATTAATAATCTTTTGGTTTGCCACATTGAGAGCAGACTTTGTTAATTATACCTTTGAATGAACCCCCACAGTGTTGACATAAGTTTTCAATTTTTCTCATTTTTGAGATATATTTAGGTGTGTCTTTAAAACTATTAAAAAAACTTAAATACATATTTTCAGGAACAATGTTTGCTAAACTTGTACAATTATTAAATGCATTACAGTCTATATATTCCATAGTTTCAGGGATATTTATAGTTGTTAAATTTGTGCAGTTACTAAATGCGTATGAATCTATCGAAATTACACTCGTAGGAATATCCAATTGTGTAAGATTGGTACAATTTTCAAAAGCACCGGAGTTTATATTTGTAACATTATTAGGAATGCTTATAGTTGACAGATTTATGCAACCTTTAAATGTATATGAATCAATATTTTTGATGTTAGGTGGTATGGCTAGAGTTGTTAATTTTGAACAATCTTCAAAAGCACTGGCTCCAATAGATGTAATGCTATCGGGAATATTAATTGTATGTAGATTTATACATCCTTTAAAAGCATTATCTCTAATTGAGGTAACATTATCAGGAATCTTTACACTATTTATTCCTACCATTCCCAAAAATGAATTTTCTCCAATTATAACAACATTATCCGGAATTATAACATCAACAGATTCACCATTGTATTTTTCAAGGACGCCTCCTTTTATGATAAAATCAGCATCCTTAGTTTTTACATCACCATCAATTGAAACAGAGCCACTAATTAAAAGTTTTTTTGCTTCTTCAAGAGTATATTTAGTACCACAATATTCACATTGAAAGAAACCGTCTTTTTTAATAAGTTCATTACTTCCACATAATTCACATTTGATTGCTTGCATAAATGTTAACTCCTTTTCAAAATAATACTATTATTAAAATTGCTTGTTGCATTATAATATAATTGTAAAATTAAATTTGAAATAATTGTATATGTTGCTAAATTAATGATAAAAAATTATCCTTGAAACATATCATTTCAAGGATTAATATTGGCAGGGGCAGAAGGACTCGAACCCTCGGCACGCGGTTTTGGAGACCGCTGCTCTACCAACTGAGCTATACCCCTATATTCTCGAACAATGGTTATTTTATCATTAAATTTACCATATGTCAAGTGGTTTTATAATATTTATTGTGCTATTTTGTAAATTGTCAAAAAATTTCTATTTGTAACCTACCAGCATAATGATTTTGGCTGAATAAGTGATAAACTTATATCATTGATTAACATAATAATGGGGTACAGTTTATGGAATATTATAAATTAGGAGAAAATGAATCTCCACTTTTTAAGTGTGATTGTTCTGATGAATTAAAAATCATTTTAACAAATCTAAATTTTGTGTTTATAAATATAAATAAAAGTTTACTGCATAGTGATGAGGCAGTTGTTGAGGTGATTCCTAAAGAAGATGTGAAGTTTTATAATGAAAAGCCACAGATTAAGCAACAAGGTTCTTTAGTTGAAATGTACTTTAAACATCAGGAAAAATCAGTAACTTTCAACTCAAGAATGGATGCCTATAAATTTGTACATACTGCAAATGAACTTCTCACAGGTCACACTATGGCAGAAAGAGGTGCTGCTAAGGTTAAGGATGGCATTAATCTTGTGGATGACACTTTAGGATTTAGCACAGTGGATACAGTGAAAGGTGTTATTGAGAATGGTGTTATCGGTAGTATTTTTGGTGGGATTGGAAAGAAAAAGAGCAGAACTAAGAAAATATCAGGTAAATCCGATACTATAAAAGAGTCTGCGAAAAAGTCACTTCAAAGTGGTGTTGATGCACTACAACAAAAGAATGCAGAGAAAAATATTAACGAATACAACAAACAACTTGACAGTCTTAAAAAGTTGAAAGACTTAGTTGATAAAGGTGTGTTAACTGAAGAAGAATTTGAAAAGAAAAAGAAAGAAATTCTAGGATAAGATAAAAGCCAACCGATAATTTGGTTGGCTTTTTCTATATTATATACTTTTATGAATTCAAATATTCTTGCAAATCATTGAATCCGGTTCTCATTTGACTATAGCCGTGATTGTAGTAAGTGATTTTTTTATTATAATCATCTTCGGTACGAGAAATTTCCGGAATTGTAGGACGAATAACAAAAACTTTGTTTTCTTTTTCAAGTTCTGCTAATTGGTCAGCTTGTTTTTTGTAAGTTTTAGGTCTGCTTAGCATAGTGTTTAGAAAATCTTTATGTAAAGCAAACTTAGCTTTGTACAGCAAATCCATACTTTTTGAGGATGATGTGTATTGATGAAGTCGTCTGGTTTGGATTACAAAGATTTTCTTATATCCAAGTTCCATAGCTCTTTCATATGGTAAAGAGTCGGAAACACCACCATCATAATATTTTTTACCATCAATTTTTACTGCTTTTGAAATGATAGGTAGTGAACTTGATGCAGCACCAATGTCAAGTAATCTTTTTTCATCAGATTTTTCTGTTAAAAATTCAGCCTTGCCTGTTTCTAGGCTGGTTACAACAATTTCATTTGTCACTTTACTGGCGAAATATTTGTCAAATCTAAAAGGATATTGTTTGTAAGGGAATTCATAAAAGGCTTTCTTTAGGTCAATAAGACCTTTGCCTCTTTTTAGTGAACCTTTGCCAATCCATTCATCAGATTTGTTTGTAGGGAAAAGGCAATCTTTTGTTCTGTTTTTCTGTTTTGCAATGTAGCTTAAAGCACAACAAGTACCGGCTGATACACTGGCAACATACTCAAATTGCATATTTTGTTCCAGTAAATAGTCCAATGCACCGGCAGTAAATAGTCCTCTAATAGCTCCACCCTCAAGAATTAATGCTGCTTTCTCCAAAACTAAAACCTCTTTCTTATATAATAGGGAGCAATTTCTTGCTCCCTAAAAAATTATTTGTTCATATCTGCAATAATATCTGCAATAACTTCTCTTTCATCAAGGTGATATTTAACACCCTTGATTTCTAGGTAATCTTCATGTCCTTTACCTGCAAGAACAATAATGTCACCATCTTCTGCATTTTCCATACAGTAACGAATAGCATCCTGTCTTTTTGGCACAACAACATATTTACCGTTAGTCTTTTTAAGACCACCTTCAATAATGTCATTGATAATGTCCATTACATCTTCATCACGACTGTTGTCCTCGGTTAAAACTGAAAGGTCAGCAAGTCTGCCGGCAGTTTCTCCCATTTCATATCTTCTAACCTTTGGTCTGTTACCACCGGCACCAAATAGTACAATCAGTCTGTGTGGGTTGTATTCTCTAAGCGTTTCAAGGATGTTTTCCATTGATAATGCATTGTGAGCATAGTCAATAAGTAGTGTATAGTTGCCCGGAACTTTTACTGCTTCAACTCTACCTTTAACCTTAACAGTATCAAGACCTTTCAATATAGCCTCATCGGAAATACCCATTTCAATTGCAGTAGTCATAGCAGCTAGGGCATTATATACTGAGAATCTACCGGGAATGGCAACATTAACATCAAGTGTCTTAAGACCTTTTGTTTTGAAGTTTACACCGATATATCCAGGTTTTGAGATTAGATTATCGTCATAACCTACAATGTCAGCCTTTTTGCTAAAGCCATATGTTGTAATATCACAAGTAGCATTTTCTGTGATTCTGTCAAATACTTTGTCATCAATGTTGAAAATACCCTTCTTGCATTGCTTGAATAGTAAAGCCTTGCATTGTAAATATTCTTCAAGGTCCTTGTGTTCACTATCACCAATATGGTCATGACTAAAGTTTGTGAAAATACCATAGTCAAAGTAAATAGCATCAGTTCTGTGCCATTTTAAGCCAAGAGAAGATGCCTCAATAATCATAACTTTACAACCTGCATCAACCATCATTCTCATAGCATGTTGAATTTCGTATGATTCAGGAGTTGTGTTGTTGGTTTTGTAAATCTTGTTTCCTATAATAATACCAAGCGTACCGATTGTACCGGACTTGATACCTTCAGCATCCAAAATGCTTTTTAGCATTGCAACAGTAGTTGTTTTACCTTTTGTACCGGTCAGAGCAATTGTAGTCAATTCTTTTTCAGGTTCACCAAAAAGCATTGCACTCATATATGCGAGAGCTTTTCTTGTGTCATCAACCTTGATAACTGTAATATCTTCCGGAATATCCACATTATCAGAGATAACAACTGCACTTGCACCGGATTTAACTGCTTGTGGTATGAACTTGTGACCATCAACATTGTAACCTTTAAGTGCTACAAAAACTGTACCCTCAGTTACCTTTCTACTGTCATAAATAACATCGGAAATTTCAGTTTCTGTGTTTCCTTTAATAAGAGTGTACTCTATATTTTGTAAAATTTTTGAAAGTTGCATAAAATACCCTTTCTGTGGAATTAACTTCCATCGCTATTTTCTATATAAAATGTATAAGCTAAATTTACAACTTTTTTTAAGGTTTGTCAAACAACATATTGTGTCATAATTTTTATTTTTGGTCATTTTACACTATAGATACGAAAAATAGTGTAGAAATAGGGGAGAATTCATCAGTAAGACATTTGGACTTCACATATTTTTCAATTAAGTAGAAAATGAATTGACACTTTGCACAAATGATATATGAGCAAAGTGAATAATAAAAAGGTTGATAATTTGTGCAATATACACATTAGCAAATAATTTTATTGTTATTTTGCATAAATTTAATCCTCAGTTTTATAACTTTAGATAAAAAGTACAAAGGGAGTTGAAATTTACCCCCATTTTGTGGTACAATTTATTCAAGTGATATGGTTAACGAAAGTTCTACCCTGAGAGAACAAGTAGTTACCGACACAAATTATTTATCTCTTTACAAAGGAAGGAAAATTACAATGAAAATCAAGAGAATTTTATCATTAGTTCTCGCAGCTGCTATGATGGCAGTTGTATTTGTAGGCTGTACTAAATCTGAGGACACAAGTTCTAAGACTTCAGGCGCTGCAAAAACAGTAGATGTTGAAAAGAACGCAAAACTAAAGCTATGGGGCTCAGCTGCTTCACTTTCTATCCTAAAGGAACAAGCTAAGGCTTTTGAAAAGAAGTATGCTGACAAGAATGTTAAAATCGAAGTTGTAGCACAGGAAGAAGGAGATGCCGGTACACAGGTACTTAGCGACTCTGAAGCTGCTGCCGATGTATTTTCATTCCCTTCAGACCAGCTAACAAAGCTAACACAGGCTAAGGCTCTTCTACCTGTATATGACAACTATGTTGATGATATTACGAAGAATCATACAGAAGCTGCTGTTGATACAGTTAAGGGTGACCTAAATGGTAAAGAAGTTCTATATGCATTCCCACAAACAGATAACGGTTACTATCTAGTATATGATAAGTCTGTTGTTTCTGATGAAGACGCAAAGTCATGGGAAGGCGTTCTTGCTGCATGTAAGAAAGCCGGTCGTCAGTTTATTATGAATGCCGGTGATGGTTATTATGCATGTATGTTCCCATTCACAGGTGGTCTAAAGATAGACGGTCTTGAAGGTGACGCTCAGGATACTCAGAAGTTTAACAAATATGACGAAAATGAAGTTGCACAGACAATGTCAGCTTTCTCAGAACTTTTCCACAAGTATAAGGATACATTTGTATCTGCAACAGTCGATAAGATCAGTGCCGGTTTCTCAACAGCTAAGAGAACATGCGGTGCCGGTATTGACGGTACATGGAACGCAGCTGTTAATGAAGATGCACTAGGAAAGGATCTTGGTGTTACAGTTCTACCTACAATTAATGTTAACGGTACAGACAAACAGACAATTGCTATGATTGGTTATAAGTACATCGGTGTTAAGTCAGTTACTAAGTTCCCTAACGCAGCTGAAGAACTAGCTAACTACCTAGTAGGTGTTGATTGCCAGAAAACAAGACTAGAAAAGTTAGGTTGGACTCCAACAAACAAGGGCGTTGAAGTTGAAAATAATGCTGGTGTTAGAACAATGCTTGAAGAAGCTAAGACATTCGTTGTTCAAGCTAACATTATTCAGGCATTCTGGGATCCAATGGCTAACCTAGGTAACAAAATTTACAAACCAACTGAAAAGAGCGATGTAGCTACAATGAAGAAACTTCTAAAGGATACTTTAGTAAACATCAACAGCTAATTTAAATTAGACTGTTAATTGTTAAGATTTTTAAGTACTGGAGATAACGGAAAGTTATCTCCAGTATTTATGAATGGAAAATAAAGTATAAAGGAGTGACGTCATGAAATACATAGATTATGTCCAGCTTAATTCTTTCCAAAAGTTTGGATATAAGAGTAAGAATTTCTTTGTGAACTTACCACATAATCTTGTTAAGTTCTTTATTATGCTTGGTAATTTTTTCAAGAGAGTATTCTTAGGTATCGGTCACGGATTTGCAAACTTTGGTAAAAGATTTGTTAAAGGTGACTGGGCAACAAAGTTATCTTACCTTATTATGGGTATGGGTAACATTAGCAAGGGACAGTACATTAAGGGTTTACTATTTTTAGTTATTGAAGCTGCTTATGCAATGTTCCTAATTTTCTTTGGTATCGACCAGCTATCACAGTTTGGCACACTTGGTACTCAGGAAGGTGGACTTGGTGTAGATCCGACAACAGGTGCTTATGGCTATGTTGAAGGTGATAACTCAATGCTTATCCTTTTATATGGTGTTACAACAATTGTTGTTTCAGTTATATTCCTAGTATTCTATATTATGAATACTAAGTCAGCTATGAAAGTTCAAGAACTAAAGGCTGAAGGTAAGCACATTCCTACATTTAAGGAAGAATTAAAGCAGTTTGGTGACGAGAAGTTCCATATTACACTTCTTTCTTTACCTTGTTTACTAATTGGTGTATTTACTGTTCTACCACTTATCTTTATGGTGCTAATAGCATTTACAAACTATGACCACAGCCATCAGGTTCCCGGTCACTTGTTTACATGGGTAGGTTTACAGACATTTAGAAATGTATTCAGTAATGTTGGCGGTGCTAACATGGGTGAAACATTCCTAACACTAACTGAATGGACAATTATTTGGGCTATTTTTGCAACATTCCTAAACTATATCTTTGGTATGATTGTTGCTCTAATGATTAACAAGAAGGGCATTAAGCTAAAGTCTCTTTGGAGAACACTATTCGTTATCACAGTTGCTGTACCTCAGTTCGTTACTCTACTAGTTATGAACCAGATGCTACAGTTTAATGATGGTGCTATTAATATCCTACTACAGAATCTAGGTTTTTCAAGAATTCACTTCCTAGACGATTCTGCTTTAACTGCTAAGATTACAGTTATCGTTGTTAACCTATGGGTAGGTATTCCATATACTATCTTAATTACATCCGGTATTCTTATGAATATCCCTGCTGACCTATATGAATCAGCTACAATTGATGGTGCCGGTCCTGTTAAGAGCTTTGTGAAGATTACTCTTCCATATATGCTATTCGTTACAACACCATATCTAATCACAACATTTATCAACAATATCAATAACTTTAACGTTATTTACTTGTTATCCGGTGGTGGTCCTACAACTGAAGAGTTGTACGGTGGTGCCGGACAGACCGACTTGCTTGTTACATGGCTATTTAAGTTGACAATGAGCGAACAAGACTACAACTATGCTGCCGCTATCGGTATCCTAGTATTTATTGTTTGTGCATCCTTGTCACTAATTACATTTAACATGACAAAATCTGCTAAGGATGAGGAGGCATTCTCATGATAAAAAGTTACAAGTTAAGAAGAAATATCTCAAATGCCGTTGTATATGTAATCCTTGCAGTTATGGGTATTATTTGGATATCTCCACTAGTATGGATGGTTCTTCATTCATTTAGAGGTGAAGGTACATCAGCTGTTCATTACCTAGTTCCACAAACATTTACTTTCCAGCATTACATTAATCTATTTACTGATACAACAATTTTGAACTTCCCAAGATGGTTTCTTAACACTCTTGTAGTTGCAATTTTCTCTTGTATCATTTCTACATTGTCAGTTCTAATGGTTGCATACGCATTCAGCCGTTTAAGATTTAAGGCTAGAAAACCACTTATCAACATTGGTATGATTATTGGTATGTTCCCTGGCTTTATGACAATGATCGCTATTTATTACCTATTAAAGGCTATGAGTCTTACTCAGACTCTTCCTGCACTTGTTATCTGTTACTCAGCCGGTGCAGGTATCGGTTTCCAGATTAGTAAAGGTTTCTTCGATACAATTCCAAGAGCACTTGACGAAGCTGCTACTATTGATGGTGCAACTAAGAACCAGATTTTCTGGAAGATTATTCTTCCAATGTCAAAGCCAATTGTTGTTTACACAGTTCTAACAGCATTTATTGGACCTTGGACAGATTTTATTCTAGTTAAGATTATCATGGGTGATGCTCGTGATAACTATACAGTTTCTGTTGGTCTTCAGTTGATGGCTAGTCAGCAGTACATTTCTAAGTACTATCAGAGATTCTTAGCCGGTTCAACAGTTGTTGCAATTCCTATTACATTGTTGTTCTTGAAGATGCAGAACTACTATGTTGAAGGCGTTACAGCTGGTGGCGTTAAGGGTTAGTTTTACAAAAATTTACTCCACAGATTTTTCTGTGGAGTTTTTTGTTTTTGTATTCTAGTTTATAGCAATACCCATAGATGTATAAATATCGTTAAATGACAGTTGTACATATTGCATAAATTTGGTTGTTAATTTTCTGTAAACAGTCCCTTTATATGTGGGTGTGATATTGATATAGACTAAGAAAAATGGTAAAATTAATATTAAATATTCTGATAAAGGAGAAATCTATGAAAAAATTAGTTGCACTGTTTATGGTGCTGGTAGTTGCATCAACTGCCGTAGTATTTTCAGGTTGTACAAAGTCAACAGAAGATTTAATGGAAAATGCAAAGGTAAATCTTCCTAAGGATAAGTACAACACTTATTATCAAATTTGGATTGGCTCATTCTGTGATTCAAATAATGATGGTATCGGTGATATTCAAGGTATTATCAGTAAGTTGGATTACATTAATGATGGTGATGACAGTACAGATACTGACCTTGGTTATACAGGTATTTGGCTAAGCCCAATGATGCCTTCACCATCATATCACAAGTATGATGTTAAGGATTATTACAACATTGACCCTCAGTTTGGTACACTTGATGACTTTGACCAGTTAATCAAGGAATGTGATAAGCGTGGTATTGATGTTATTATTGACTTTGTTCCTAACCATTGTTCCAATGAACATCCATGGTTTAAGAAAGCTCTTAAAGAAGCAGAAAAAGGCAACTTTAACGGTTACGCAAAGTACTTTAACATTAAGAAATCTTCTGAAACCGAATCAGGTTATAACTGTGACCCTAATGATTGCAGTATTATCTATGAAAGCAACTTTACTGACACAATGCCTGAATGGAACTACGACTATGAAGGTACAAAGAAGGAAATGGCTAAGGCTGCAAAATTCTGGATTGATAGAGGTGTAGCAGGTTTCAGACTTGATGCAGTTAGATACCTATATTACAATGACTATGAAAAGAGTTCAGATACTCTAAAGTGGTTCTATGACACTTGCAAGAAAGAAAAGAACGACATTTATATGGTTGGTGAAGACTGGTCATCAGATATGAACGAAGTTACTGCAATGTACAAGTCCGGTATCGACAGTTTATTTGCTTTCCCATTTGGTGATACCAGTGGTAAATTCCTAGGTAGTGTTATTTCCGGTTCTATTAATGATTACACAGATACACTTTTAAGTTATGAAAAGAAAACTAAGGAAGCTAATAAAAATACAATTAATGCTTATTTCTTAACTAACCACGATATGAGTCGTGTTGGTGACTCACTAACTGAGTTATATCAGAAAAAGATGGCTGCTGCCCTATATATGACAACACCTGGTAATGCTTTCACTTATTACGGTGAAGAACTTGGTATGGAAACATATGATGAAGGCGATGACCCGGCAAAGAGAACTGCTATGATTTGGGATAGTGACAATCTTCCAAATGTTACTGCTAACGGTATTGACAGAGTTGAAGACAATACTGATGGTGGTGGCGTTAAGCAACAGGATAAGAACAAGGATAGTTTACTGAACTTCTACAAAAAGTTAATTAAACTTAGAAACTGTCACCCAGGCATTGCAAGAGGTACAATCTCTGCTTTACCTGACGATTTTGATGGTGGTAGTGGTGTAGGTGGTTACTACCTAACATACAAAAACGAAAAGTATCTTGTACTTCACAACCTAGATACAGACAAGCACAATTTTGAAATCACAGATAAACTGATTGATGATGATTACAAAATTGCCGGTATGTTTAGTGCAAAGAGTGGTAAGGTATCAATCGAGAAAAATGTACTAACTTTACCTGCTTATAGCACAATCGTTTTACATTCAACAAAATAATTTTTTCTACCGATATAACGGTAAAAATGAGGAAAGCTCTCGACAATGGGAGCTTTCATTTTTTATTCTACAAAGTAAAGGAAAACAAACTAAAAAGGTACATTCACATTGTGACAAAACTGTTGTGGGCAACTGACTATAATAAAAACACAATATCAAGGATATGAAATTACCCTTATTAATATGACAGGATGTGTAAAAATGACAGCAGTTAAAAAGCTACTTTCCGGTAGGTGGAATGAATTTAAAGAAAGTTCAACAGGAAAAAATATTTTGATGCAAAGCATATATTTTTTGTGTGGTGTGTTAATTTCAAGAGGTGCAGTTTTTGGGCAACTTTCTCCATTTGGTGCTGCATATGTTGCCTCAGTTCCTTATAGAAATCTTATAACTTCAATGCTTGGTACAATCTTCGGATATGTTGTGCTTGATCCGGAAAATTGTTTTAGATACATAGCAATTGTGGTTGCCATCGGTGCTATTAGGTTTGTTGCAAATGATATTAAGAATATCAGCAAAAGCACTGCCTTTCCATCAATGGTAGCTTTTTTACCGGTATTTGCAACAGGCATTGCATTGCTTTTTTCTGATACTTCTCAGTTAAGTTCATTTGCACTTTGTACAGTTGAAGCATTAATTTCAGCATCAGGTGCATTTTTCTTAGATAGGGCAATTTGCCTTTGTTCCTCTAGGAGAAACTTAACTTCATTTACTCAGCAAGAACTTTCTTGCATAGTAATGTCAGGTTGCATTCTGTTACTTGCACTTGGTGGACTTGGCATTGGTGAATTTTCCTTTGGTAGAGCATTAGCAGTTGTAGTTGTACTTCTTTGTGCTAAGTTTGGTGGTGTTGCCGGTGGTACAATCGGTGGCATTTCAACAGGTGTTGTGTTTTCTTTAAGTTCACTTTCACTTAGCTTTTTGTGTGGTGGTTTTGGTTTTGGTGGACTGATGGCAGGGCTTTTTTCATCTACAGGTAAGATTGGCACTGCAGTTGCATTTATATTGTCAAATATAATAATGTCTTTTTCTTCAGGTGATAAGGACTTGATTTTTGCCTTAGCAGTTGAGTCTGTATTTGGTGCCGGGTTATTCTTTATGATACCTAATGCAGTTGGCAATGTTGTTTCGGCTTTGTTTTCTCCTTGTGATGATGTAAATAGTGGCATTGCCTTAAAAGAGAATGTTATCAGTAGGCTTAACTTTTCTTCAAAAGCCTTGAAAGATGTATCTTCTTGTGTTACAAGAGTTTCTGACAAAATGCGAGAAATGAATGTAGATTCTTTTCCTGATGTTTACTTAAATGCTAAAGCAAATGTTTGTTCAAGTTGTGGAATGAGGGTATTTTGTTGGGAAAGAGAGAAAGGCGTTTCTGAGGATGATTTTAACCGATTAACAGAAAATTTAAAGAAAAATTGCCACATAACTGTTGATGATATTGATGCTTTGTTTGTTAAGAAATGTTGTAGAAAATCTGAACTAAGTACTGCAATAAATCGGTATTATCAGTCCTACCTTATGAGTATGGAAAGTATGAGGAGAATTGATACTATTAGAGGTGGCCTTGCAGGTCAGTTTGGCGGACTTTCCGACATTCTAAAGGATATGGCAGATGAATTTTCTAAGACAGATGTGTGTGACTTAGACAGTAGTGAGAAAATTTCCTATATGCTAAGGCAATATAACCTTATTCCTATACTTTGCAATTGTAGGATTATGGATAGTGAAATGACAGTAGAAATGGAACTTTCCGATAGAAGTAAAGGATCAATTAAAAAATCTGTACTTAGGAGAGAAGTGGAAAAATGTTGTGGTAGAAGATTTCTTGATCCGGTAACTACTATTGCTCAAGATAGAGTGAGAGTTGTGCTAAACGAAAGACCACTGTACGAAACCGAAGTTGGCTCATATCAGCATATTGCTAATAATGGCAGAATGTGTGGTGACAGTATAGTATGTTTTAATGATGATAAAGGTAACTTTGTTTCTCTGATTAGTGATGGTATGGGTACCGGTGGCAGAGCAGCAGTTGACTCTATGATGACAGTAAACCTAATGGAAAAACTAGTAAAATCAGGACTTTCATTTGATTGTGCTTTAGGGTTGACAAATTCAGCATTGATGGTAAAAAGTCAAGAAGAAAGTTTGGCTACAGTTGATGTTTCTTCAATCAATCTATTTACAGGCAGAACGGAATTCCTAAAAGCCGGTGCACCTTATACATATGTGAAAAAGAAAGGTAGGGTGATGCGAAAAGAAATACCATCAATTCCGGCAGGTATATTAAACGAAGTGTATTTTACAAAAGAGGAAACCACCCTTTCCGGAGAGGATATGATTGTTATGTTAAGTGATGGAGCTATTATGGGTGACGATAAATGGCTACTAAGTTTAATAAAGTCTTGGAATAAAGGTAGCTGTCAGGAACTTGCCGAGGCAGTTGTTGAAGAAGCTATGCGACATAATGAAGGTATAAAAGATGATGATATAACTGTACTTGCAGTAAGGTTAAAGGATAATTAATTAAAAAATAAAAGCCACATAAAAATGTGACTTTTACAGTTAGTTATTAGATTGATGAAGTTTTTCTTCAAGTAGTCTGTAAATGTTTTGACTGCTATTTTCTTTCTTGAAGATATGTATGTTGTTACGCATCATTTCAAGTTCTTGGTCATTGGCAATAAAGTCATTTAGCTGATGTATTCCTTCTCTGCCTTTTCTAAGGGTAAAGGCTAGGTTATGCCTTTTTAAGAACTCAGCATTGTCTTTTTCTTGACCGTCATAAGAACGGAAAATTGCCATAGGAAGTTCCTTGGACATAGCTTCCGAAACAGTAAGACCACCGGGTTTAGTGATAATTAAATCACTGGCACTCATATAGTCCTCAATGTTGTCAACAAAGTAACATAGCTTTGTAGGAATAGTGATTTTAACTGTTGGTTCTTTTTTGTTCTTAATAACGCCACTTCTTACAATATGACGGAATGTTCTAAACAACTTTTCATTTTTACCGGTAACAACAATCAGTTGATAATCACTAGGGTACTTGTTTAGGTTCTTGTAGATTTCAAGAATGTTAGTAACACCAAAAGAACCTGCCATCATCAGTACAGTTTTCTTGTGAGGGGAAAGTCCCAGCTTTTCCCTCATAGCATACTTATCACAATGCTTGTAGAACTCTTCATAAATCGGAATACCCAAAGGATAGATAATAGAGCAGTCAACATTGTATTGGTCTCTAAGCTGATGAACAATATCGTTGTTAGCTACAATATAAGCATCTACAAGGTCATTAATATATGCAGCATGAGCAGCATAGTCTGTAACAATGCTAAATAGCAGAGCATTTGTACGACCTTTCTTTTTAAGGGCAGATACCATCTCTGTGCAAAAAGCATGACAGCTTATTACACAATCAGGTTTGAATTTATCAAATAGCTTTCCTAGCTTCCTTGAGTAAAAAGAAGCGATACCGTGAACTGCCTTGTCTAGGAAAGACACCTTGTCAGCAGAGTTATATATTTTACCGTAAAGTCTGGGAGTTTTGTTTGCAAAGAACAAGTAGCCCTTGGTAACAATCCAATGTAAAAATTTAGAACTGTACATTAAGGCATCTTCAATAACAACCTCATTACCCTCAACATTTTCTATTGTTTTTTTCAGAGCAAGACTGGCTCTGTGATGACCTCCACCGGTGTCGGTCAGTAATATTAACACTTTCATTTTATTCACCACATAAATTTCTAATACTAATTATATAAAAAAATATCGGACTTTTCAACAAAACTACAATAATGATACTTCTTTTTATATAAATAATTTGTCATTATATGTAACTTCCCTAAAAACTAATGTTTTAGCTAAAATATCTTTGTCATTAATTCGACAAAAAGTTACAAGGTTGTCACTTTAATTTTTCGGTTTATTGTAGTATTCTTATAAGTAGGACATTATACGATTATTAAGAAATGATTAAGAGAAAGAGAATATGTAAGAAGGAGAGTTTTCTGTGAGTAGAGATTTGGATGAACTAAATTATCTTGCTGATTTAGAAGATGATGACAACTTTGAGCCATCTGACTATAATACACAAGATATGCGTAATATAAATGAAAAAGTAAATCGTATTCTTTATGGTAAAAACGAAGAACAGCCTAAAAATGAAAAGTCAGAGAAGAAAGAGCCTGACCAAGTAGATATTAGCAAAAAGGCAACAAAGCCTGAACACAAAGAAGAAAAGAAACCTGAATACAAAGAGAAAAAAGTAGAGCATAAAGAGAAAAAAGAAAATAAAAAACAAGAAGAAAAGAAAGAAACAAAGCCTTCTAACAGTAACCCTACCGAGGAATTAGTTGATATAACTAAAGATCCGGAAATGGTTGATGATGTTAAAGAAGAAACAAAGAAGCCTAAGAACAAAAAGGCGATTGTTGGCTCTATTATTGGTGTAGCAGTTGTACTTTGTGTTGTATTGGTATTTGTTGTTCAAGGTGTTGTTTCTCCTAGTAACAATAATGCACAGCAAGAAACAACTACTTCAGAAACAAAGCCAACTGTAGCTATTACAAATGACAAAGGTGAATTTGTTTTTGCAAAAGGTACTAAAGTTTCCGGTGTTGATATTGGTGGCTTAACAGTAGTACAGGCTAGAATTCTTCTAAAAAGTGAAGAAATTAAGTCTAGACCAAAGATGAACATTACAGTTAATGTTGACGGTGAAGAAACAACTTATACCGAAGATGACTTTACTTTTAAGTATGATACTTCTACTGTTCTTGATGATGAAAAGATTATTTCAAAGAGAATGGCTGACGGTACAACTTATCCAACAACAACTGATAGCAATGGTAATGAGTATGCTAAAGAACAGGTAATGAAGATTTCTGCCAGTCTAAACCAGTCATCAGTTGACAAGCTAATTAATAAGATTTACAAAAAATATAATGTAAAAGCAAAGAATGCAAGGGTAACTAAGTTTAATCCTGATTCAAGTCCTATGTTTACTTATGAAGAAGGTAAGTCTGGTCTTGAAGTAGATAAAGATGATTTACAGTCACAGATAAATTCAATTATTGAAAAAGGCAATGCTTCCGGTACATATACAGGTACGGTTACAGTAACAAGAAATGCAACTCAGCCTAAGTATGATGTTGCATTCCTAAAGAAAAATATGCAGTTACTTGCTGCTTGGGAAACATATTCAACAAATGATGCTAACGGTAATCAGAATATGAAAGTTTCTCTAAAGGCTTGTAACGGTAGTATTATTGACCCGGGTGAAACTTGGTCATTTAACAGTTGCACAGGTAACAGTAACGATACTTCTCTGGGTTATGCATCAGCAGGTGTTATTGTTGACGGTAACTTTACTGATGGTGTTGGTGGTGGTATCTGCCAGTCCAGTACAACAATCTATAATGCAGCAGTAAGAAGTAACCTAACTATTGCTGAGCGTTCACCTCATACTTATCCATCAGTATATGCTAAGAGTGGCTTTGATGCTGCTATTGACTATGGCAATCTTGACCTAAAGCTAAAGAACGATTCTAAATATCAAGTATTCTTGGCTTGTTATATGGAGGGTACAACTCTTCACGCAGCATTCTATGGTATTAAGGATGATTCTTATGATGTAATTGATACATATAGCAAAAACTATGACATTCAGTCCTCTTACTATAGAGCGAGATCATATAGAATTTATAAAAATAGTAAGGGTAAAGAAATCCGCAGAGAAGAATTGCCAAGTTCATATTATAGTCTAAAGAACGGTGCTTCTGTTCAGACACCTGATAGTGGTGGTACAGATTATAAGCATGGTGGTCATGTAGAATAAAATATTGCTAATTTTTAAGGGAGTCGCAAAGACTCCCTTATTTTTATGAACAACTTAACAGAATATATTATGTTTGTTCACAGTCTTGTAATTTAGTTTGTATTTTTTGCATTATAAAACCCTCAATTCTTTGTTTAAAGATACAAAATAACTGAAAGGTATTGTACAAATGTGTTTAATATGCTACAATTATTCACAGAGAGTCTTTGGAGGGTAACTATGAAACATATGAAAAGATATGTAAGCGTACTACTAACACTTGCAATTATGCTAAGCTGTACATTAATCACAATGGGTTCAGTTTCAGCTGCTGAAGGTTCAAGAGCGTATTTTGATAACTCAAAATACAATTGGGCAAATGTCTATGTATATGCCTACGGTACAAAAGAAAATGCAAAATGGCCGGGTCAGTTAATGGAAAAAGGTGCAGATGGTCTTTATTCTATTGATTTTCCCGCTACATATAAATCTGAGAATGTAATTTTCAACAATGGTCTTGAAAAAGGTGCAGGTAAAGAACAGTACCCTGAAAATTCAGGTCTTAGCCTAAAGACAGGGGAATGTAAACTTTTAACTGCTGATTCTCAGTGGGTTGATTATGGTAAGATGGACGACCATGCTTATGGTTTTTCTTACACACCATCAGGTACTACTTTCAGCAAAGATTACATTGAAGTAAAACTTGGTCTAAAGGGTAGCAAGACAGGCTTTTATTCTATTGACGGTTCAGCTAAGAAAACTTATGCTAACGGTGATACAATCAGAGTCGGTGAAGGTAAAATCGGTAACAGTACAATTAAACTAACTCTTACAACTAAGGGTAGTGATGCTGTTGAAACAACTCAAGAATATACATTTAAGAAAAAATTTACATCAACAAAGACAACTTTCTCTGCTAAGTCAGATGGTCACGCAACTGAGCCAGAGGGTGGTTACTATGGTACAAACCCTGATATGCAATTAGGTAAGTACAAGAAAATCACAGTTGACGGTAAGACAGATGATTGGGATAGCTCAATGATTATTGCTCAGGGTGTTGCAAACGATGACCCAAGAGTATATATGCCATCTTCAATGCACGAACAGCCTTGGGATGCATACGCACTATATGGTGCATGGGATGATGATAACCTATACTTTATGTGGGAAATGGCAAACACATCTTATATTGTTTCACCAAGTGATAACTTTGCTGCATCAAACGAAGCAAGACCATGGAGAAACAGTGTTCCAATGTACCTAGCACTTTCTATTGACCCTGACAAACAGGCAACAGGCAAGGCAATAGGCACAAATAAAGACGGTTCAACTTTTACAAATCCATTTGTTTGGGGTTGTGACGGTGGTGTTGCTAAAGATGGTAATGTATCTTTCACAACACATATTGATACACTTGTAGCGATGGATTCAAACAACTCTAACGGTGGTGCATCAATCTTTAAGGCAGATACTGAGGATACTGATGGCACTTATATGTTTAACTATGACACAAGAGTTCCTATCGGTGTTAGTTCGTTCCAAGCTCAGGATAACAAAAACGGTTTCAAGATTAAGTATGCTAACGGTACAAAGAGTGATTCAATTATTGGTGTAAACGGTGCAAAGGGTGACCGTAAACTTGGTGATAATCTTGACCCTAACTCAAGCTGGGTTGACTTTAGAGACCTTGGTTACAAATCAGAATATGGTTACATCTATGAAGTAGCTATTCCACTAAAAACTATAGGCATTGACAGAAACTATATTGAAACTAAGGGTATTGGTGCAATGCAGATTTTAACATACGGTACTTCCGGTATGGATACATTACCACATGACCCATCAATGTTAGATAATGCAAATGCTGAATATAGCTATGACCCATCAACTTCACACGAAAAGGAAGATGTTGATAATATTACAGTACCACTAGCTAGAATGGGTGCTTTACTATCAGATACAGTTGTAAACGAAGCTCCTCTAGAAATTAACTGTGGTGCAGATAAAAATTCCGGTCAGGGTGTTGGTACTGCAATTACTCTACAGTCAGAAGCATATAACAATAAGGGTAATGTTTCTTATGAATTCTATGTAAATAATGAAAAACTAACTAATACAACAACAAATACTGCAAAGTGGACACCATCAAAGGATGGTAGCTATTCACTAAAGTTTGTTGCTAAGGATTCTAACGGCAAAACTGTTGAGAAAACTATGGTATATACTGTTGGTGAAGCTAGTAGCGAAAAGCTATTGGGGGACGTTAATGGTGACGGTAAAGTGGATGTTAAGGATGCAACATTAATTCAAAAGTATGTTGTTCAAAAAGCAGATATTGCTCAGGAAAACTTATCAGTTGCTGACTACAACAAAGATGGCAGAATTGATGTTAAGGATGCAACAGCTATTCAAAAATCAGTATTAAATATGTAATTTGGTTAATAGATTTTGTTCATTAAAATTTTTTCTCCAGAAAAAAGAATATTTCAAAGAAGGAACTGTCTTTTGGCAGTTCCTTTCTTTTGTCATTTATGTACATTTAGTAAATTTTTGTTCAGTCTTTATTTATAAATTATACCTATTGCAAAGATTTCTTATATAATAGTATAATTGTAGTATAATATTGAGGAGGATATTTATGAATAAAACTAAAAGATTGATTTCAATTCTAATGGCAATAAGTATTGCCGTTAGTGTACTAATGGTAGGTTCTGTTTCAGCATCAGCAGTAACAAATGCAACTGCTATTAAGGAAGTTCCTACATACAAAAGCAGAACTGCTTATATTGACAGCGTAAGAAAAGGCACAACTCAAGCATCAGACAGTTTTGTTGATACTTTTGAAAAGGTTTATTCTTTTACTTTGAAAGATGATGCAAATTTTATGCTTAACTTTGGTTTTACTAACCATACAAAGTATAGCTGGAATGAAACATATCTTGTTGAAGTTTATACTGACCCTAACTTGCTTTATAAGAAAGATTTGACTGTAATTAAAAACGATAACAACAATGAAGCAATGTATGGTTTCTTAGGTAAAGGTACTTATTATGTAAAGGTGTACTATAAAAATGAAACTAAAAAACAAATAAACAGTACTTTCTTAATGTCACTGGGTCAAGTTAGCAAAAAAACTAAATTCACTACAGTTTCTTATGTAAGAACTAATAGCGACAAGACAGTTACATATAGATTAAATACTGTAGATGCTCCACAAACTGTTTATGTTTATACTTGTAATTACGGCAGAACATCAGGTACTACTATAACTGTTTGTGGCCAGGCAATAACTTTAAATGCAAAGAATGAATTTAATTATACCTACAAAAATCAAGATCCTAATGCACATATGAGCATTTGGGTTAAAGATGTAAACGGTTATGTTAGTGAAACATATGCTCTTTGTCTAAATAAGTATACTGCAACAGTAGTTGGTGTTAAGAATAAAGATTATACCGGTAAAAATGTAGGACAAAGAGGTCTAACTGTAAAGGCAGGTTATGATGCTGCAAGTTATAGACTAAGCTATAGAAATAACAAGAATGTTGGTACTGCAACAGTTTATATTAACGGTAGTGGCATTACAATCGGTTCTGTTGCAAAAACATTTAAAATTGTACCTAGCAAGATTACTAAGGCAACTTCTAAAGTAAAGGGTAGCAAGGCTACTTTATCTTGGAACAAGTCAAAGGGTGCTAAGAAGTATGTTCTTCAGAAAAATGTTAAGGGCAAGTGGAAAAATGTAAAAACACTCTCTTCTACTTCATATAAGGTAACAGTATCTAAGGGCAAAACTAAGTTCAGAGTTTACGGCACTGCAACAGTAAACAAAAAGGCTTATAACGGCTATGGAAAAACATTTACTGTTAACAGAAAGAAATAATTTTAATTTAATAAAATAAAAGAACCTCTTTTGCACATAATAAGTGTAAAAGGGGTTTTTCTTATGATAAAAAGAGTTGGTTCATATACAGTAGAATTTTTACATCCACCGGTAATAACAGGTTATAGTTCAGTAGTTGGCAAGAAAGAGGCTGAAGGACCATTAGGAAAATATTTTGATAAGATTTTTTACGACTCAAGGGCAGGTCAACCAACTTGGGAAAAAGCTGAAGCTAAGTTTCAGCAAGAGGCTTTTATCGGTGCAATGACAAAAAGCAAAACACATCCGGAGGATATTGACTTTGTTTTTGCAGGTGATTTGTTAAATCAGCTTATAAGCTCCAGTTACTCAATGAGAAGTTTTAATATCCCTTACCTTGGTCAGTATGGGGCTTGTTCAACAATGGCTCAGGGGATAATTATGGCTTCATTTACAGTAGGTGGTGGAAGTGCAAGAGAAACAGCCGTTGTAACCTCATCGCATTTTTGTACAGCAGAAAGGCAGTACCGTTATCCACTTGAATATGGTGGTGTAAGACCTCAAACTGCTCAATGGACAGTAACAGGTTCAGGCTCTGTAATTGTCAGCAATGAGGGGAAAGGAATAGAGGTGGCAAGTGCTACAGTAGGGAAAATTGTGGATAAAGGGGTAAAGGACATAAATAATATGGGTGCTGCAATGGCACCGGCAGCCTATGACACGATTTTAACCTATTTTAAAGATACCAAAACCACACCTAATGATTATGACAGAATTTTTACAGGTGACTTAGGACAAGTAGGTTCGGAACTTTTGCATCAATTGCTAAATGATGATGGGTATAACATTGATAGTGTTCATAGGGATTGTGGACTAATGATTTTTGACAGAGATACTCAAGATGTTCATGCAGGTGGTTCAGGCTGTGGATGTGGTGCATCGGTACTTTGTGGCAAAATATTAAAGGATATGGAAAGTGAAAAGTACCGAAATGTACTGTTTATAGCTACAGGTGCGTTGATGAGTCCAACTGCAAATCAGCAAGGAGAGAGTATTCCGGGGGTTGCACATCTGATACATTTAAAATGTCAATAGTAAATAGTAACAACAAAAGTGCCTCTATAATAGGGGTGCTTTTGTTGTTTATGTAAGAAATTTTAAATTTTTTGTTTTATTTTTGTAACTTCCTTGACAGAGGTAATATTACTATTTGTAATATAATTATGTTGAAAACCATATGGAAATTGTTAATGTGAAAAACTTTCCTTGTAGAAAAATGCATTATTTTTAGAGTATTAGTGGATAACTTCAAGGGTTTTCCTAGTTGCCAACATAGTTTTCCACATAAATGTTAGTAAAATGTTAGTTTACTATTTGTATAATTGTAATTTTAATTGTTACAAAGAATTATCAAATTTGTTTTATTTTCGTTGATTACATACTAAATACTAGGTCAAAAATATAGATAGAAAGAGGGTTTTGCTATGTTAAGAGGCATAAACAGACAGGTTCTGGAGATTACAGAAACCAACAATATGTATTACGAAAAGGCTTTGCTTGTGGTTCGTCCGGAATATACAGATGCTCAGAAAAATGTTTTGGAAAGAGAAGCAAAGTTGATGCTAAAGCGAATGTACCCACCATCAGCAATAAAAATAAAATCTAAGATTATTTATTGGTCAATTAGGCTGGGTGTTTCAGCCTTAATGGGTGGACTGGCTACTGCTATAATAATATTACTTTCTATGTAATCTTATACCTAAGCTATTCATATAATTTTATATAAATTATATGGAGGCTGTTATGAAAGTTAAATTTTTTCGTAACCTTGAAATAGTAGGTGCTTTCGTTGTGTTTTCTTTGGCGTTTTTGTTGCACTATATTTATCAGCTAACAGACGGTACGGTTTTTTCTATTCTTTTTGGTGCAGTTAATGAGTCAGTGTGGGAAAATACAAAAATATTTCTCATTGCCTATGCCATTTGGGGACTTGTTGAGCTTTTGGTTTCCAATGTGTATTTCAAGCCATTTGTAGTGGGTAAAGTCCTGGGCATTTACTTTATGGGATTTTTCATAATCATTATGCACTATTTATTTTCACTTTTTGTTGGAGATAAAATGGTTGGTGTTGATATTGCTATTGGCATATTTGCAGTTATTTTTTCTCAGATTATTTCTTATAAGGTTACTTTAAGTGATAAAAATTTCAGTGCTTACTTTGTACCGTCATTATTTTTGTTGGGACTGTTCCTTATTGCATATTTTTCCTTTACGGTTTTTCCACCACATATGGGACTTTTCAAAGATGAAACAACAGGCTTTTACGGAATTTTGCCGAATTATGTAGATAAAGGTGCAGCAGTTTTAAATAATCTATAAAACCCCATAATTATTTTAGTTTTTTTATGTTTTTGCTTTTACTTAATTTCCTTTTGTGTTATACTTATTCTGTACAAATTACTAGAAAAGGTATAAACAAAAGGAATTTTTTATGGAACAAAATAAACAGAATTTAGATAATCAAAGAAATGATATAATTGCAGGTCGTAACCCTGTTATGGAAGCAATCCGTAGTGGCAGAAGTATTGAGTCAATCCTTGTAGCAAAGGGAGAGAGAAGTGGCTCAGTTGTTGCGATTATTGCAAAAGCAAAACAGAAGAATATCCCTGTTAAAGATGTTGACTCCAAAAAGCTGGATTTCTTAGCTAAGGGTGTAAACCATCAGGGTATTGTTGCTCAATGTGCAGTAAAGGAATACAGTACACTTGAGGATATTTTTTCTTTAGCAGAAGAGAGAGGGGAAAGTCCTTTCATTATTGTTCTTGACAAGATAGAAGACCCACACAACCTAGGTGCTATTATTCGTACTGCAGAATGTGCCGGTGCTCACGGTGTGATTATTCCTGAAAGAAGAAGTGCAGGACTTTCTTATACAGTAGAAAAAACTTCTGCCGGTGCATTAGAGTATATGCCGGTTGTAAGAGTTAAGAATATTTCAGCAGTACTCCAAAAACTAAAGGATAAGGGTATTTGGGTTTATGGTGCTGATATGGACGGTGAGCATTACAAGAAAGTTAACTTTGACGGTGCAGTTGCCCTAGTAATCGGTAATGAGGGTAAGGGTATCAGTCCGCTTGTTGCAAAGGATTGTGATGTTATTGTTTCACTTCCTATGAAGGGCAAAATCAATTCTCTTAACGCTTCTGTTGCAGCAGGTATTTTAATGTATGAAATTGCAGACAAAAGATAAATAGGAGAGAAGTAATGGAGTTTAAGAAACCTGACTTCCTAAAAAATAAAGTTAAGAAAAAACCTAAAAAAGAAGTCAAAAAGGTAACTAAGAAAGAAAATCAAGCTCCACCGGAGATAACAGAGGATATTAAGACTATGTTTTACTCAATGGCTCCTGTGGATGATGAAGATGAAGAAAATAATACAATTGTAGGAGAGAAAATCGGCACTACCATGAACGCTGAGGTTATGATGGAACGCCAAGGTGACGAAAACGGTAAAGTGACCGATGATGAAGAAGATTTACCGGACTATAGTGGTGACTTTTTCAATGCTCCTGTTCCTGTTGAAGAGGATGTTGAACTTAGCAGTGATGTACCGGAGGGTACACTGGTAGCTGACGATGTTATTGAGAGTGTGCCTCAGTTTGACATTAAGCCTATTGAAATTGAAGATATAGATACTATTGATATAGATATTCCTGATGTACCGGAAAAAAAGGAAGAAGATACTTTTCCTATTGCTATGGCTAATGAGGACTTTGATGAAGAAAAGTTCAAGAAAGACAGCCTTGATGAATTGATTAAGGAAAAAAATCTTCCACCACTGCCTAAGCATGAGGATGAGGAAGAACCTGATGATTTTCATTATGAAAAGCTTTTCGGAAAGCAAAAGCCTGTACCACAAGGTACAACTCAGGTTTCTAAAGTGCCGATTTATAAGCCTGAAAGTCCTTTGGAACAGTTAAATGTTAATGTAGGTAAGTTTTCAGTTGTAGTTAGACAAGAGTATGAAGAATATCTAAAAAGCAAGAATCCTGAAATTTCTGCTACATATAAGCCAACTTCAACTGTAGTTACAGAAGAACCCATTAATAATAAAAATAAATTTGCACAATCAGTTATCAACCTATTTACTTCAAAGGGTAAGGATACTGTAGAAAACAGAACAACTGCAGAAAAGGTTGTTACTGTTGATGACTATGATGACGAAAATGATAAAGAAAGTGTTGCTGATGAAATCAGCAGTAACCTAAGTAAGCTAAAGTTCCAAAGTTTTGCTTTAGGTGTTTTAGCTGTGGCAACATTGTTCTTTGTATTTTTACAGAGAGCATTGCCATCAACTTTAGGTGCAGGTTATGTAGCACCGGTAATTTATGGTGTGCTAAACTTAATTGTTATTTTAGTAGCAGGTGCAGTTTCAAGAGTAGCACTAAAGAATGGCTTATCCTCACTTATCAAGTTTAAGGGTAATTCCGATACGGCAGTAGCAGTAGGTTATGTTTGTGGTGTGCTTTCAAGTATAGTGGGAATGTTTGCCAGTCAAAGTTACTTTATGGGCAAGTACAGTTACTATACAGTTATCCTTATTGTAGGGCTACTGTGTAACTCTGTTGGTAAGTATTATATGGTTAGCAGAGTTGATAAGAACTTTAAATTTATTGCTGATGATAATAAGAAAAAGTATTCGGCAAAAATTTATACTGATGAAAATATTGCCTCAAAGATGATGAGTGGTACTGTTGTAGAAAAGCCTATTGTTGCTTATCAGCACAAAACAGACTTTTTGACAAACTACTTGCAACTTTCCTATGCACCTGACCCATCAGAGGAGGCAGCCGGTAAAATTGCACCATACACTACAATTTGTGCAATAGTTGTTGCAATTTTATTCGGATTAATTAAGAAAGACTTTGTAGGTGCAATCAGTACACTTTCACTTATTACAACAGTAAGTATTCCTATTTGCACTTTAATGGCAGTTAATGTGCCTATGAGAAAACTTTGTAAAACACTACTGAAAAAGGGTGCAATGCTTTGTGGTTATCAAGGTGTAAATCAGTTTTGTGATACATCGGCAATTATGGTTGATGCCAGTGAACTTTATCCTGAAGGCTCAATTATCCTAAACAACATTCAAGCATTTAATGAAGTGAAACTTGATGAATCTTGTTTATGTGCTGCAGCAGTACTAAAGGAAGTAAACAGTCCACTTGCCTATGTGTTTGATAAAGCACTTCAAGAGAGCAGAATGGTACTTCCTGATGTTGAGTCTGTAATGTACGAAGATGGTCTTGGACTTGTTGGTTGGGTAAACGGTGACAGAATTCTTGTAGGTAACAGAGAACTTATGAGAAAGTACAGTATCAATATGCCTGAAAGAAATATTGAAGAAACATACCACCATCAGCATAAGCAAACAACTTTTATTGCTCAGTCAGGTGTACTTGTTGCAATGCTAATTACAACATACAGACCTAGTATTGAAATTTCAAGAGAACTTCAAAGAGCTGAGTACAATGGCATTAGCCTACTAATCAGCACAAGTGATTGTAATATTACATCAGAACAAGTTTCTGAGGACTTTGGAGTGTTCTATAGAAGTGTAAAGGTACTTCCAACAGGACTTGGCAATGTTTGTAAGGAAGTAACCGGTGTACATGAAGAAAAATCCAGAGCATACTTAGCAACAAGAGGTAAATTTACTCAGATTGCCAGAGCACTCTCCGGATGTGTACAAATGAGAACAAATATAAGTATTTCTGTAATTATTCAGCTAATCGGTGTGGTACTTGGCATTATGATTATGTCAACAATTGCCCTTTATACCGGTACTTCAATTTTGGGTACAGTAGAAATGCTACTTTATACAATTTTCTGGGGAATAGCAACAATGATTGTCCCTATGATTAAGAAACCTTAGGAGGAATTTTATTATGTTAATCGCACCATCACTACTATCATGTGACTTTTCAGTTATGGGTGAAGAAATAGAGAGAATGGACAAGTCAGGAGCAGACTATATGCACCTTGATGTTATGGACGGTCACTTTGTACCGAATATTACATTTGGTGCACCTGTTATTAAAACAGTTAGAAAATATACCGAAAAGCCTTTTGATGTACATTTAATGATTTCTGAACCACTAAAGTATATTGAAGACTTTGCGAATGCCGGTGCTGATATTATTACTTTCCATATTGAAAGTGACAGTGATGTACAGGAAACTATTGATAAAATCAAGGCTTGTGGCAAAAAGCCCGGACTTGTAATTAAGCCTAATACAAAGGCTGAAGAAGTTTTCCCTTATCTAAAGGATTTATTTATGGTTCTTGTAATGACAGTTGAACCCGGTTTTGGTGGTCAGTCATTTATGGCAGATATGCTACCAAAGGTTAAAGAAATCAGAGAAGAAGCTAACAAGGTAAATCCTGAACTGCTTATTGAAGTTGATGGTGGTATCGGTGAGGCTACTATTAAACAGGCATATGATGCCGGTGTTGATGTTTGTGTTGCAGGTACAGCAGTATTTAAGGCTGACTCAGCTACTGAGGCAATTAACAACCTTAAAGCTCTTTGTAAGTAAGATTTTTACTGATATTTTCTACACAATTTTCACCGATATATTTTCCGTATTCCTTTAGCCTAGCTAAGAGAATATTACTGTTTTCACATTTTTTTCCGTATTGACACACAAGGAGTTTTGTCTTTTTAGAGATAAATGAATTGGAAAAACATAGGTAGTATTTGTTATCCATTATGTAACTATGGTTTCTTGATAATGAATAAGAAGATTTGTATAAGGTAAATATACAATTTAAGTAATCATCACAATTTTCAAAAGAATATATGGTGTGGTCAAGGTTTCTTTTTACTTTAAATCTTTTTCTGCCATATCTGATGGTTAAGAGAAAGATTGAACCTTTCCTTGACTTAACAGCCTCTAACACAAATGCACAGTGCTTTATGTTTAACTTTTCAACAGTTGCAACAATGTTCATAATGTGATATATTAAATCGTCCTCAGTATTAAAGGTAAGTTCGTCTTGTAAAAATTCAAACATAAATGAAGTATTATTTATCTTTGTAATAGTCATACTATTACCTCCTTTATATAAAGGATAAATGGTACTAAGGACATTATCAACTGATTATTGTTTACAGTAAATAAAACACTAAATTAATTTCAAAAATTTACTAACGAAAGGAAGATGAAATATGCCACAGTGGTTAAGTGACGCAGTATTTTACGAAATTTATCCTCAGTCTTTTAACGATACTAACGGTGACGGTATCGGTGACATTCAGGGTATTATTGAAAAACTTGATTATGTAAAGAGTCTTGGTTGTAACGCAATTTGGCTAAACCCTGTTTACGATTCACCGTTTATGGATGCCGGTTATGATGTAAGAGATTACAAGAAGGTTGCTCCAAGATATGGTACAAATGAAGATTTGGTAAGACTTTTTGATGAGGCTCACAAAAAGGATATTAAGATTTTGCTGGACCTTGTTCCGGGTCATACAAGTGACCAAAATCCTTGGTTCTTAGAAAGTAAAAAAGCTAAGGAAAATGAATATACAAACAGATATATCTTTACAAAGTCAGTATGGGATGCACCACCTGAATATAGAATGATGTGTGGTTTATGTGAGCGTGACGGTAACTATATGGTTAACTACTTTAGTAGTCAACCTGCTCTTAACTATGGTTTCTACGAAGTAACTCACCCTGAGTGGCAGTTACCTTATGACCATCCTGATGCATTAGCTACAGCAGAAGCAATTAAGGATGTTATGAGATTTTGGCTAGATAAGGGTGCTGATGGTTTCAGAGTTGATATGGCTGATTCTCTAGTAAAGAATGATGATGAAAAAATCGCTACTGCTAAGATTTGGCGTGGTGTCAGAGAAATGTTAGACAAGGATTACCCTGAGGCTGCTATGGTTTCAGAATGGTGTAACCCTGAAAGAGCAATCAACAATGCCGGTTTCCATATGGACTTTTACCTTGACCATTACGGAAATGGTTATAGCCGTCTGTTTAGATATGAAAAAGATGGTGAAAACAAAGCATTCTTCCATAAGAACGGTAAGGGCGATATTACTGCTGCTATGGATGAGTATGTTCCAAACTATGAAAAAACCAAGGCTAACGGTTACATTAGCTTTATGACTAATAACCACGATATGCCAAGAATGACTCACTATGCAGATAAAGAAACAATCCGACTTGCTTTTGCAACTCTATTTACTTTACCGGGTGTACCATTCCTATATTATGGTGATGAAATCGGTATGAGATACCAAGGTGACCTTGTGTCTAAGGAAGGTGGTTATTCTCGTACAGGTTCAAGAACACCTATGCAGTGGAATAGTGAAAAGAACCTAGGTTTCTCAACTGCTGATGAATGTTATCTACCGGTTGATAAGAACGCTGATGCACCAACTGTTGAAAATCAGAAGAATGACCCTGAGTCAATTTATAAGGTTGTAACTGATGTTATTGCACTTCGTCATAATAACAAAGACCTAGGCAATGACGGTGACTTTGAAGTCGTTTATGCTGAGAAAGAAAAGTATCCTTTCATCTACAAGAGAGGTAAGTTTGTTGTTGTTGTAAACCCATCTGCAAATGACGAAACTGTACCATTTGATTTTGATGTTGCTTCAACTCTATACCAAATCGGCAAAACAGAAGTAAAGGATAATAAGGTTACTGCTTATGGTAGTTCTTTTGCTATCTTTGAAGTAAAGTAATTTTCGAATTTTATTCTGTTGATTTATAGTAGAAATTAAATTTTATAACTAATTAAAGGCTAGTTGCTTAAATAGTAACTAGCCTTTTTGTTAGTGTGGATGTTTAAATATGAAAAGTGTAAACTATGTCCTTGTATAAACTGTAAACTATGTGATTGTACAATTCAAAATACAACGATATTTTGTAGCATAAACAATAGCAATTTATATATCGTATTGTGGCTTACAGTCGTAGGGGCGAACATCGTTCGCCCGTTAAAAAGTGTGATACCTATGGGATTATTGTCCTGTTTACAGGCTA
>OIZI01000024.1_pt1 | contig 91868 bp, 129 predicted proteins | sample 1588441 | NCBI WGS metagenome assembly OIZI01 (sample SAMN03283284) | human gut metagenome | biome: human-associated habitat; material: feces | host: Homo sapiens | place: Peru | collected 2012 | reverse complement strand
AGACACCGCCCTTTCACGGCGGTAACATGGGTTCGATTCCCGTACGGGTCACCATTGGACACATATCCGAACACCATAGCAGTGGTTGGAATGGTATTTGTCCAAACCAAAATACACGCCTTGCCTTAATTGGCAGGGCGTGTTATTTTTTACCGTTTATACATGGCTTGGAGAACGCCAACCTTTTCTGCTTTCTCAATCTCACGCTGGTGGAGATAATTGTAAATCGCCATCATCTCGGCGGGCGGTTCGCCTTTCTCCCGGCGGTATTTTTCAATTAGCCGAACAACTTCTTTATGTAGAGCTGTGAAGTGGCCCTGCTCCTCGCCAGAAAGCTTGAAGTACAGCTCGGCGGTTTCGGGGTAGAGGCTCTTGTACTCAACGGCTTTCTTGGCGTACTTGGTAGCATCCTCGATTTCTTCCTCAATCTGCTTTTGCAGTTCGTCAATGATTTTCATGGGCTATGCCTCCTTGATATAGTTTAGAAGCTTGTCGATCTCGGCCCGGTCAAAGGACAACTTTCCGACAAACGGAATATCAAATTCCAACGGTTTCCGAACCTGTGGAGCGAAAGCGTTGTAAAGTGCGTCCTCATCGATTTTCCCATCGTCAAAAACGCCTGACAGTTTGATAATAGGCATGGCTTCCATCTTCTCGAAAAGCTGCGGGGTTCTTTTGGCGTACAGAGATACAACCCCGGCAACAGCCATTGCTTTCATTTCAGGGATGTGCGGAAGCACTTCTCGCTCAATGTATTGAAGAACGCCAGTCACAAAACGTTCTTTTGAAACCATAGTTACCTCCAATTATTGTAGGGGCGGCAATTGCCGCCCCTTGGTTTAACCAGCAGCGGCAGCAGTGGGAGCCGTCCAGCTGTTCTTTGCGGGCATGGGTTCAGGGCACACATTCCCAATGGGAATCACGGTCTTGGTCAGCCCAGAAAGGGTGTTCAGCGCATTCTGCATACAGCTGATGTTTGCGGTGATCTGGGCGTTGACAACCGCCTGAGCGGAAATCTGCCCTTCAACGCCACGCAGACGACCGTCAAGATACTGGTACATGTCCAGAATCTTCTGATCGGTGTAGGTGTTGGCATCCCGCAGCTTGATGTCGGCCTTGAGTGCCGCAATCTCAGCGGACTGTCCGGCCTCGTAGCGGTTGACAACGTGGTCGCCCTCGGAGCAGCCATTCACAGCATTGAAACCGCCAGCCATGTTCAGCAGGGTAGCAATACCGCCGATGTAGCCGCCGATACCGCCCACACGGTCAGCAGCAGTAAAATTCAGAGCCATAACATTTCCTCCTTAAAAAATATTTAGAGGTGGCCACCTTCTATTTGTATAATAACAGAAAACCAGGCGAACGAATCATCATCGTTTCGCCTGGTTTTCGTCAGAAAATCGTCAATTTGTGGTCAAATAACTAGGTCATCCGGGAGTGTGGCACTGTACCCCTTGACTGCATCGTATTTCTTCTGCAATCTTCGGACAACCCTGGTTATCGTGGCTTGGGACACATGGAGATTTTGCGATTGCCAAATTTGGCTTTTCCCGGCGGCACGGGTGGTTAGAATATCCATTTCCAGCGGCGTGAGATACGCCAGCCTATCGAATTCCTTTACTACCACCCGGTTTATCCGGGATTTATCCATTTATGGCATCACGCCTCCTGCTTTTTGTAGTTGTCGCTGGAAATTTTCAGCAGCGTACCCAGCAGGGTATCCACTGCCGTGATAGTTCCCACCACCTGCTCGGTGTAGGGCAGGCCCCACACCGCCGCAATGGCAGCGTAAAACGTAGCCAGGGCGGGCAGCAGGATCAGGGCGATCCATTTCAGAACATCATACACCTTGTTTTCCATCAGCATTTTGTTTTCCTCCTTAATTATGCAATGGTATTTTGCGTACTTCTTCCATAACTCTTTTTGCAGAGCCGTTCCCGCCAGCGGCGGCGTATGGTTCGTACAAGTAGTCGTTTAAGTTTTCATACTCGTCCCTGGTGATGTATCCACGTTCGATGTACTTCATCCCCAGGTAAACGATACGGTCGTGGGCCATTCCCACCAGCAGTCGTGTGTTCGCATCGTTTTTCTTCCGGCGGGCCTCCAAAAATCCCCAGAAGCCCGCCGAACCCACGAACGCCAGCAGAATGGTGATAGCGGTTTTAATCCATTCGCTCAAATGGTTTTCCTCCTGTTACTTATAAAACTTGTTGACATATCCTCGATCCCACACACCGCCGTGTATGAACGTGGAGTACACCCCGATTTCGCCGTCTGTAATTTTGCGCTCTACAATGCCAAGCAGCTTGGTCTTGTCCCGGCAATGCATGTCAAAAGCACAGCCCAGTTTATGTAGGCTTCCATCTGCACCGCCAACTTCACGGTTGTGTGTATCACATCGATACCCAGAGCCGCCAGCCGTTGCAATCTCGATAGCGTCTCCGTATTCGTCCCGGATGTCCTGGTATGTATCCACCATCCGCTTGCTGATAATGGATTCTTGGCAACATCCAACACCCTGGCACACTACTTCATGCGCCCAAAGGTTTTTGCTAAGCCGAAAATCCACCCCCCGGGGGATATGGTAGCAACCGTCCGCCTGAAGATACTTTTCCGCCTCGCCACCACCGGCAGCGGGCTTGCTCATGGGCTCCTGTGAGGCGTAAAACCGCCCCTGGGCGATGGCATCCAGGAGAGCAGCCCAGGTCTTGCCGCCGGGAACACCGTCCGGGTCAAGCCCCTCCTGCGCCTGAAACTTTTTGACGGCGGCCATGGTGTTTTTGCCGTTGACACCGTCGATGGCCCCCGGGTCGTAGCCCAGGTAGGTCAAAAGGCATTGTACCTGTTTAATCGTCAAAATTTTTTCACCTCCAATTTTCCCTGCCCCCTTTCGGGGGCAGGGCGCTTTGGCTTACTCCTGCACCAGCTCCTCGCAACCGGAATCGATCAGGATTTCCTTAACCTGTGCTTTCAGCAGCCGGGGGACCTGTGCGTAGGTTTTCTTGCCCAGCATGATTTGCTGTGCCCACAACATGGCCATCATTTCTTCTCCTCCTTTCTCAAATAATAATGAAAACAGCAGCTTACGCATAGACTGTCTCCGACATTTCCAGCAGACACTCCATGAACATCTGGTTCTGGCTCTCCAGTTCTTTGAGCCGGTCCTCCGTGGAGGGTGCAGCCTCCGGCTTGTTAGCCTTCTCCTGGGCGGCAATCTCCTCGGCGGTGCACTCGACGGGCTTGCCGTCTACCAGCTTGTAGCGATAGACTCCGCTCTCGGTGCGGATGGGCTGGTCAAAATAGTTGTTCTGCGCATGGTGGTACTTATCACCAGCTCCTCGGTCAATCTCCACCCAGCCGGTGGTGTCCGGTAAAAACTCCGATGAGTTGACGGCGGCGATATAGCCTGCGTCGGTCGGTTTTACGTACACAATGTAATCGTACATTTAATCATCCCCTTTACAAGTCAGCTGAAAAGTTGATACCGACATTGCCTAACTCGAGGAAACCCGCATGTCGTGCAACCTCTGTGTGCTTAGTCGTCATCCGGATCTGCAGCCCATCGCCAGAATTTATGGCCTCTGCGGGAACCTCGTCTATATTTATTGCGGAACCATTTGCGTATAGGGTGCCTTTGATGTTGGACGCGGTTGGATTAATGCGCATTATCGTTGGGATTCTTGCGAAAAAGACTGTGCTACCATCCCAGCCGATATCGCCTTGAACTGCCCGCCAGGCGCGAATACATGAAAAATATCGCATGCACTCTTGCAATTCAGCAGAATATCCCTTTGGCTGATACTCAGGCAATGTTTCAGCGGTATAGACCCCTTCGTAAAGTGCTGCCCATACGTACGTATGCCCCCCCTCCAGAGCTACCCAAGCTTTATCGGCATTAGCATCATATCCGATGTGACATTTTGCACCGGCAACACCACTTCGGGGGACTCCTGCAACTACGTCGAGCGCACCGTCTGATGTTTTGGCCGCCAGCGTATACAAGCCATCCTCGTCAACTAGACCTAATCCGACATAGGAAAAAAGACGGTCTCCGGATACGGCGATACCTAAATCCGTAACATTTACCGCACCTGCGGCTTGCCACAGTCTCCACCGATCTATCGTATAGACAGGCCCTTTATATGTCGTTTGCAACCGCTGGTTCACAGGCTGCAAAAAATTGCTATTGTCCAGCAGATTCCTTGGTGTCGCCCTAGTACTAATCGACTCCCCGTCAAACTGGATTCCACTCCCCGCCTTCAGGGGCGGGACCGTGTTGAAAATTGCCATAAAATCCCTCCTACGTTAAATAGTTGATAATTGCCACGCTGGCCCCCACGGCCACCGGGGGCTGGATGTTATACGCAAAGGTCAGCGCCCCCGCCTCCTGGGCGACGCAGGCCACCCCCCAGCGGTCCACGGCCACGATGACCATATTGTCATCCGTCACACCGGGGACGGGCACGGTTTGCTGGCCGTCCACCCAGCCGGCAACCGTCAGCGTAACCTCCCGGCGCAAAATCTCCGGGCCGGTGCCGGTTAGCAAGGCTCCGTCGGCCCCGTAGGCTGTGTACCCTGTCTGGATGACGGGGGCCGTGGCCGTGGCATCCCGCAGGTCCACCAGAGTGCGGCCCGCGTAGCTGACTACGTTTACGGCCATACCGGCCACCTCCTATCAGCCGATGGTGACGGTAGTGCCCCCCGCCGAGTTGGCGCTCTCCGCATAGGGGATGGCCTCAACCACAACCTGGGAGAGGTAATTAAAGCCCTTGTCCGGCAGTACCGTCTGCTTGGCCTTGCTAGGCACCACGCTCTTGGCCTGGGGCTTGGCACCCTCGGTGCCGGACATAGCGCCCACGATGCCCAGGACAGTCACGCCCTGCCGGATGTTGGCCGGAATCAGCTTGGCCTTTTCCGTGGCATCCAGGCCAACCTTGCCGGAGCCGTCGTGATAGCCTTGGGGAACGGTGTACTCGCCGTCCGCCGTGGTGATTTCCCCGGCCACGGCCCCGTTGTTGGGCATGGTGCCGGTGACTTTTGCACCCTTGTTGTAGGCGGTTTTGCCTTTCAGGATTTCCGCCGCCCCGGCGGTAGCGTCCTGGGTGTTGGCATCAAAGTCACAGGTACCGACTACCGGTTCACCGTCCGCTCCGTGGGCGGTGATGCCCGTCAGCAGCTTTTCCGGCTTTACGGTGTCGGCGGTCAGGTCAATGAGCACCTCGCCGCCAAAGATAATCTTACTGTTTGCCAATGGTTTTTCCTCCTTTTATGATATTTCGATTTCTTTGTTCCCGCCGATGTAACAGGTATTTCCCCCGGCGGGATTGGAAACCCGGAAAAACGGGATGGGATGGACGGTCACGTCATCGTCCAGCACCTTGTCGGTGGTCTCCAGCACCGTGGAGGCCACGGAAGGGGTTACCTGGTAGGGCCCCTTGTAATGGGGGTATCCCGGCCCGCCGCAGCCCTCGGAGACCGTGAGCTCCAGGGGCTCGGTGGGGGAGATAGCCAGGGGCACCAGCCCATCCTGCCCGATGGTGAGCCTGATCATGTGATCACCTCCGGCAGCAGCACGCCTTTGTTGTAGACTTTGGCAACCTCCGTGCCGTCCGCCGTGCCGTCCGGCATGAGCCACCGGAGCTGAATTTCCACCGGCCCCACGGAAAAATCCAAGGTCTCCTGCTGGGTCATCCGCACACGGAGGGTGTGGGCCTCAATTTCCAGCCCCGGGTCGCCGCTTTTTTTGGTCAGCAGCTTGGAGCCCTGGGCAAAGGTAACATAAACCGCCTTCGCCGCCGTTAGGTTCAAGCTCTCCGGCACGGTTAGGGTGGTAGCCGATGTGGAGCCTCTGCGCATATTCCCACCCCCTACGCCCCGAAGGGCTTGACGCTGACCTGGATCGCCTCCGTGGGCGTGACCCTGCACCCAAACCGCAGGGCTCCGGTCTGCTGGGCCGCACACCAGATGCCCGCTCGGAGATAGGCCGCCATGGATTCAGGAGTTGGGCAAACCAGCACGTCCCCCTCTGTGACAACGCCGTCTGCCCCCACCGTTTGATAGCCCCCAGACCACCCGGCGGCGGTAAGGGTAACGGTAACGGTGGCCGTTTTGTCCTCCTTGGCCTCCAGATTGGCATCAATGCTCTGCCCGTTGGCGGCGGTAATGTCGGCGGCGGTGAGCTTCACATTGCCCGTGGAATCGGGGGACTTGGTGTTTACGGTGTTTACAGCACCGGTGCCGTCAATGCCAAACCGGGAAACGGAGTAGGAGGTAACGGGGCTCCCGGTGTTGAAGGTAAGCACGGTTTTTGTCCATAGGTACTTTCCCTGGGGAACATTCGGCACATCTGCCACCCAGGAGCCGGAGGGAACGATTGTGCCCGAATCGGACACCATATAGGTGACGCTGCGCCCGGTGAGCGTGGCCGGGTCGCCCTTATCTCCCTTATCTCCACGCACCCGCACCCAGGTGTAGTCCTGCCACCCGGAGGGCGGTGTAGTCCCGGCATAAAAGCCTAGCCATGCGTCCGGCACATCGCCCATGCTGTGGGAAGCATCCGTAGGCTCCTGGCTTGCGAACTTGAAATAGAGCCGGTCGGCATCGCCTTTATCGCCTTTTTCGCCGTTCTTCACCGTGAAAACAAAGTCCGAACCGGCGTTGAATTTCATGGTGTAGGTGTCTACTAACCCAGATGTTCCAGTCTTGGCGACGCTGGTGATGCCCTTGCCGTCAGAAACTGTCATATCAAAATAGGTGTCATCCGCAAGGGTAATGCGGTAGACCTTATTCAGCCCGGAGGTGCTTTGCAGGTCGATACTGGTAATACCGCCGTGACCCTGGGCAAGCTCTAACAGCCAGTTTTTCAGGACTTGCCCGGTCAGTTTCTTCGCCGTGCCGGACTGCTGCAACACAAACAGGTCGCTCAGATATACCTTTTCAGCAGCGGTCAGCTGCTCTATGGATTTATCAGCCATCCTTTACGTCAACTCCTTCCGGTTCTTCCTTTTTCTCCGCAGCGGGCAGCTGTTCCAGCTTTCGAATCACCGTCTTAATGGCCGTAGCGCAGCCCACGAATTTGTCTTGATTGTCGATACCGACTACAGAAATGGTTTCCATGGTTGCACCGATACGGGATAACAGGTTGATGATTTCGTCCATTTTTTTACTCCTTTCCAAGAACCACACGGATTGCACCGGATTCAGGCACGATTGCAACAAGGCGTGTGTAGTTCGCTGCGTATTGGCTTCCGCACCACAATTGTACCGTTTCGGACGGATTGGAAAACACCGCCGCTACCGTGGGAATCTGCACATTCAGCACACGAAGGTTGCACTGCCCGGTTGGTTGGCAGGGGTTAAAGTAGTCTGATTCAAATTCTTTGCCTGTGGCAGTTGTGATTTTTTCCATTTGCATTCTCCTTATCAAATCCAGGTGAGATACCTCAAAGATACCGTTCCACCAAGCCCATCCCTAAACGCTGTAGAAGCCACAGCTATTGTATGCCCTCCAATTACTAGTCCTCTGTCTTCGGTTGCTAAGCCAGGTGCGGTGTTCCATCCGTTAAACACTCCGTTTGCAAAGTCAGCATACCCCAAACTGGTATTGATGCCTCCGGATGTGTTAAACGTCCCGATGGAACCGCCCGCAATCTGTCCGCCCCAGCCCCCGGAAACGCTGCCCTCGGAGATCGCTTCTCCCCACAAATGGCCAGCATCACCGCCGTAGTTGATACTTCCAGCGTAAACCTCTCCGGTAAATCGTCCAGAGGCAGCTTCCAGATTTCCAGCCATATCCACCTTGAAATTCCGGCCCATCTGGATTCCGTTGATGCCCCAATAACCGCCCCAGCTGTTTGTCCCACCCCAGGTTTGCCCATTGTAGGACAGATAATCTTTCTGGATGTCAAACCCGCCGATTTTCCCGGATGTAGCCCGGATTTCGCCCTCAACCTTTGCGCCGTTACGGTCAACGGTAAAGATGTTTTTACCGTTACCGCTTACTGTCCAGCTGTCGTTGAGTAGCTTCCAACCGAAGGAGCTGCTGCTGCCACCCTCTTTGGTAACTCTGGCTTCAATGGCATCCGCCTGAACGCTCAGGGTTGCCCGAATGGCTTTGTCCGCTTCTTCTCTGGCTTCTACCTCGGCGGCAATTTTCGTTGCCGTGATGGTCAGGCTAGACCGCACAGACCGAGTGAAACGTTCGTACTGACGGTTCGTGGGAGACTGGATTTGGAACTCATGTTCGATTTCCTCGTTGGAGGGGGCTTCCAAATCGCTGGTGGTATCCCGGTAATCCGTTGCTCGGAGGAATACGCCGCCGTAGGTATCCGCAATGGTGACGGCATCGCCAATCTCAACAGAGGGGTCAATGGTCGTTCCTGTGGCCTTGTAGGGCTTGTAGCGGAAACCTCTGATTTTTCGGTAAATCGCATCGGCCTGGGATTGTGAACCCCATTCGTTTGTGATTTCAAGCACCTTGCCAGAACGGTCTCCGGCAAAGTATTCAATGTTGTTTCCTGCTTCGTCCTGCCCTGCGAATATCGCAACACCGCTGTAACCGTCCGTTTCGGGGGCGGTATCAAGGCTTTTTACTCGCCGCAACAGGTTAAAACTTTCGGCCATGTACGCACCACCTCCTAAATCAGAATGTACAGTCCACCGAATGTGATTTTATAGCCGTCCTCGGTGATGAGATGCCGGGTCTCTGGCGGCATATCAAACATACTTACCAGCCGCAAATCTCCTGTAGGGGAGATAATGAAGTTCCCGGCGTAAGCGGCGGCTATCATGCACAGGACTTCTCGCATGGAGTACCCAACGGGGAGGGGGAACTTATAGCCAGCGGTCATAATTTCCCAAGTTCTGGGGTCTACACGAACGCCACTACCGTCTGCGCTGATTTTCATGTTATCCGCAATAAATTGAACAATTTCCTTGTCCAAAAGCGGGTAATTGTGCTGATTATCGCTAGGATAGGTTACTTCTGAAAGCATCATTGCGTCAAAGGCTTCCAAGGACAGCACATCAAACCCACGCTCGTCATGGACTTGTTTTCTAGTGTCTATAAAGTAAACGCCTTGCTGCACCCATTCCGATTTGTCGGTGACGTTCACAGCCCTGGAATAGATGCAGATTCTGGCTTTCTTTGGGATGTTGAACGGCGCAATCATCTTGATCTTTGCCGTCCCGGAGACCGCCGTGCCAACGCAGGGTGTAGAATCCTTGAAGAATGGGGACTTGGTATTCACATTGAAAAGCCTGTCCTCACGGAAACCGGATTCCGGGCCGCCGGTGTCTACCAGAATAGAATCGCCGCCAAAGGTGATAACATCCCCTCGCTCGTCCGTCAGTCTTCCAGATTCACCGATGGTCACGGAGGTTTCAAACCAGTGTTCGCCCTGGATGATTTTCTTGTAAAGTGCCGATGTTTCTTGCATAAGCCGCCGTCACCTCTCAATCAAAGGGAAGGTGATCCCGCTCCACCAGTCATCTTCCGGTTTTTCAATCAGGAACGATGCCGGGTTGTTGTTGGAGTACATGGTCACGCCGTACCGCTCTCCGCTCATGGGGTCGTAGTAGTCCACAGACACATACTCCGGCAAGATGGTATTCAGCACCAGGCGGGCTTCCTCTGCCGTCAGAGGGCGGCAAGTGATGTCCAGGCGAATCTTGGTAGCTACTCTGCCACGCTGCATCATGCCGTCCATAGTTCGCCCGGAATTGGGCGCATCAATGTCATTTCTCTGCCACTTTACGCCCTGTTTGGCGATAAACGGCATGAAGTCCACGCCATTTATTTTGAGCATCATCTTCATGCCGTTCTATCTCCTTCCTTCTTAGCCGTAAACTCTTGCATTTCTGCGGTTCGCCTCATACACGGCTCGGTCAAAGTCATAGTCTCCACCGCTTCCGTTGCCACCGCCCTGGTTCCGCATTTCGGAAATGACTTGCTGGGCAACAGCATAAATTGCTGTAACAACATCGTCATTGGCTTCTCGAACACCATAGGTGATTCCCTCAACGATCTGGTCATTGTTGGCAACTGCTGTCCGTCTGCCAATGGAGCCAACCATTTCTGCACCGGCTTCACGGGCGATAAAGAGCTGACCTTGGTCTACGAAACCGCCGTTGGCAAGCATCGGAATTTGAGGAACGCTAATTGTTCTCAACCCCGCAAATGGCGAGTATCCGGCAATGCTGAAATTCTTTAGGTCGCGTAAAATGCTGTTGATTCCGCCGAATATCCAGCGCAATGCGGAATTTAATGCAGATATTACGCCATTCAGTGCTGCTTTTACTGCGCCAACCAGCCCGTCAAATACCGTCGCCACAGCTGTTCTCAAAGGCGTTAAGAAATGGGTGTTAATGTAGTTGTATGCAGTCAAGAAGCCATCGCAAATCTTCGTCCATGTGTCGGAAGCCCACTTCGTTATTCCGTCCCAAAGGGAAGAAAACAGGCTAGAAAGCGGCTGGATAACGTTTGTATCGAACCAGTTCCCCACTTCGTAGAAGGTGTTTTTTATCCCAATCCACGCATCACTTGCCCATACTCGAATATCTGACCACAAATTGGAAAAGAACTCTCCAACAGGGACAATAATGTCTGTTTCGACCCATTGTGTAAATTCTCCCCACGCGTTTGTGATGCTTTCCCATGCGCTAACCGCCCACTCGGATATATTCGTCCACAACTCGCTAAAGAATCCTGCTACTGGCTGAATAACGTTTGTGTCCACCCATTCGGAAGCAATCCCCCAAACAATTTTTATGGTTTCCCATGTTCCGTTTGCAATCACTCCGATGTTGTAGAAAACGTCCTCAAATGTCTGACTTACGCTCTCCCAGAGATCAGAGAACCATGTAACAGCGGGGGAAAAGAAATCTGTAATTTTTTGCCACGCTCCACCAGCCCAAGTTGAAACATTCATCAACAGCTCTGAGAGAAAGCCAGATACTGGCTGAATTATGCTCACATCGAACCATTCCGCCACATTTCCGAAAGCACCAGAAATTGATTCCCAACACTTGCCAGCAGTGCTTGAAACGTCTTCCCATAAGCCAGAGAAGAATTTCTCAACAGGCTTAACAACATTTGTATTAAACCATGCAGAAACGCTCCCCCATGTTTCTGTGATAGAGCCCCATACCCCGGATAGTAATTCCCCTATAGAGGAAAAAGTTTCCGAAAACCAAGTACTAATTTCATCCCATTTCTGGTAAATTAGAATGCCGAGGTCCGTCAGCCCACCTATTACAATTCCGGCAACTGCTCCGATTGCCGCACCTATCGGACCGCCAACAGAGCCTACGACTGTTCCGATAATCGCACCGGCTCCTGCTCCTGCAAGCGCAGACCCCGCCGGAATCAGCAATCCATTCAAAGTATTCAGCCCATTCATGATTGCGTCGTATACTCCGGTAACGAACATTGGGATTCCCGCAACAATTCCACCGATAGCCGCACCAATCAGCCCTGTGCTGATTGCGCCGCCGCCAGCGGTAATTGCTTTTGCTACGGCTGTGTTCTTGAACCACTTTCCGATCACAAGACCAATTCCTTTTCCTATAATCCCAGTTCCTGCCGTTGCCGCCAATCCGCTGAGAACAATCTCCCCGAAGTTGAAAGCATTCAGCCCTTTTTCGATTGCATTTTTGATAGCTTCGAACTCTATTTTGAACCCGGCCACCGTCAAGATAGCACCAGCCGCAAATGTAAGCGGAATGGAAAGACCGTTTTGCCCAAGCGTTTTGAGTGCCATAATTCCGTTCAGGAAATCGTTTGACAACTTCCATGCAAGTAGCGCAATTCCGATTGTGGCAATAAGCCCCAGAATCTCTTTCAGATTGTCCTTAACAAAGGAAACAAGCGGTTCCAGCTTCTTCTTCCACTCGTCAATCTGCGTGGTTACTGCATTTTTCAGGAAATCATACCCCGGCAAGTCTAAGCCAAGGTCTCCACCGCCGCCTCCTGCACCGCCTCCACCTCCGCCATTGCTCTGGTCGGGGAGAACATTCAGTTCGTCAAACCCGGCAAGGTAGCGTTTCAGTTCCTTGGCAGACCCGGCGGCACTGTCCATGTTGTCCGCAATCGCTCCGCTTCCTGCGGTTGCACCGCCAAAAGAATCTCCCCAGTCAGGGGCTTGCAATGTCACGCCAAACAGAGCGGCGATAGCAGTAATGATTTCTCTGAGAGCATTCGCAACAGCGATAGCAAAGGGGAGAACTTTCACCAGAATAGGGATGAACAGATTACCGATTGCTCTAGCGCACTGTTCAAACTGGGCTTTCAGCACACGCAGCATATTTGCGGGCTGTTCCAGCGTTCGTGCCATATCACCCTGCACCTGTGTTACCTGGGTCATCATGGCATAGTAGCGGAGCTGGGACTTTTCAGCCTGTGTCATGGAGGAAACGCTCTTGTCGATGCCAAGATTCAACCGCTCCTGCTCCAACCGGGCAACGGATAGGTCGTAGCCAAGGCGGCGCATGGGTTCCAATTCGCCAGCGATACCAGACTGCACTTTCTGCATGGCAGATGCAAAATCCAGGTTGTAGAAAGATGCAAGGTCATAGCCAAGCTGGGTAAGGTTCTTGGACATGAACGCCGCTTTGTCACCGGCAACGCCGAAACCAGAGATAATTGTGTTAAACACGCCCTGATTCCGCATCCATTCAGCGGGGTCAATGCCCATTACCTCAGAAACCTTCTGTGCGTAGTTATAGGCTTCCTCGGCGTACTCCCCCATTGAAACGGTGAACAGATTCAAATCCTCCGTATACTGGGAAGATTTTGTAATTGCGATACCCAGGAGCTTTGCCGCCGCCCGGTATATGGCCACAAAGCTGATTGCTTTGAGCGCACTGTTCCACGCATTTGTGCTTGTGGTTGCCCTCCTGACCGTTCCGTTGTACTGCTCCGTGGAGGTAATAAGCCGCTGGATACGGCTGGGGAACGCAGAGAAGCCGGAGGATACCTTGTTCATTTCATCTGCAAACGGCTTCATGGCTTCTGCCAAGTCTTTCATTTGCTTGGTGAACTTATCAATATCCGCTTTCTCAAGCTCCTGGATGACCTCTGGCAGCTTTTTCAGCTGGTTTATGAAGGAAGTCATATTAGACCGGCCAAGCTTGGATAGGGGCTGCAATCCGGATGCCAGATTCCGCAGTTTTTCTCCGGGGGTGTCCGACAGATTGGTAATGGCCTGATTGATGGCCGACAGCTGGTTCCCGATGGACGAGGAAATTTTCAGGCTGTCCGTCTGGGCTTTCAGATTGCTCAGAGAACTGCTAATGCGGTTCATCTTGTTCGCAAAATCGCCGGTATTCATGTTGTTCACGGCGTTCTTGATTTGCGAAATTCCCGCTGCAACTTTGGAAAGGGCAGTTGTGGAACCGCTGATCGATGTTTTTAGCTCTGTCAACTTTTTTGCCAGAACCTCCACCCCTGCGGATGCCGCGGCGCTGTCATTCACAATCTGAAACTCAATGCCCTGCATTTCCACATTGTCAGCCATTCCCTTCACCGCCCTTTCCCTCAAACTTCTTGTTGATGGAAACCATAAACATCTCCATCATGGCCTTTGCCTTTTTATCGCTCTTTTCTTCAACAGAGAGCGGTTTCCCTTGTTTTTCCTCCTGCTTTCTGCCTCCATCGTGAATGTCGATAGGTTGGTCACGGTAGGGGATAGGCTTCGGAGGTTTCTTGCTGAAACTGAACCGCAGAACCGGGGCCGCATCCAGAATTGCTTCGTAGATGTATGCGCCCTGTAGCCACAGGTCTTGGTTTCGCAAGTCACGCTTGATTTTGTCTGCTTCCCGGTATGCTTTTACAAGGCACACATCCTGATTCCAGAATTGGTCATAGGTCATGCCGATTGCCAGGTAGTAGGGAAATACCTTTTTGAAAACTTCCGTGTAAGCATAAGAGGGGGCAGTGGATGCCCCGCCCCCTCCAAAAGTGGGAAGAATATCGCTTACTCTACTGCTTCCCAGCCGGGGTTTCCCTCGTTTTCCTCGTCCTCGTCAGAGAGCAGGGTGTACACAGCCTCGGAGTACATTTCCGTCAGCACCTTCACAAGGCCGGACTTGTTGCCCATGCCATCGTAAATCTTGTTGATGGTAGCCACCTTGGTGTTGGGGTGGTTGGCAGCAAACGCACCAGAGAACAGCATGGGAATCATGGTAGCGGGTTTTTCGCTCAACTCATTGATGGAAAAACCTGCCTTTTCCATGGCAGAAACTGTAGACCGGGTGAATTCCAGAACGTACTTCTTGCCGTTGTAGGGAATAGAAATCTTCTTAGCCATCGCTAAAACCTCCTAATTTTTTAACCCGCATCGTCCATGATGATGGGCGTAGAGGGCGCAATAGAAATGTTCAGGTCAACAACTTCGTTGACACCGCCGCCAGTGGGGTAGCAAGTCAGCTGTCCATCGAACTTGAACTTGCCGTCAGAGCCGGTAGGGGTCAGGGTCTCGCCGTCACCGGTGCCGCCGAACCACACAGCGTAGCTCTCGGTCTTACCGTTAAGGGCAACCAACTTCTTGTAGTCCATCAGAGTGTAGTTCGCCGTAAAGGACAGGGCATCCAGGGACTGAATACCGGCGATGTAGGTCTGCATATTGTCAGACAGGGTCGTGGTTTCCAGCATTTCAGGGTCGCCGCCCAGGTCGGGAAACTCCTTGATGTCAATGAGCTTTTCGTAGTCAGTGCCTACGTCCTTCTTTTTCATCAGGAAAACACGATAGGTGCTAATTGCCATGTTGCTATTCATCCTTTCTTTGTTATCGTCTGTAAAGGTTTTCTCCGTCCGTTTCAGCCTTGTACCGGGCTACCAGACGGTAAATCGTCCCGTTTTCCATGTTCGGAACAGGGGACATAGAAATTCTTGTAAAGTTCTGCTTATAGAGCATTTCGTCAATGACACCCATGATTTCACGGCACACAGTTTTCTTTTTCCCGGCTTTGTCGGAGTACACATTCACTTCGTACATCACCGTTGCGTACCGTTCCGTATTGCTGCTGTCAAGATGTGACTGCGTTGTGTAATTGTCCTGCTCTATGATGGACACATAGGGGAATTTTGCCGGGGAGTTCACATATTCACCGCTAATAGAGATTCCCGGAAAGCGTTTTCTGAGTGCCTCGGCAATGGGGGTATAGACCTTTCGCTCAATGTCAATCACTTGGAAAACACCTCCTTTACGATTCTCGGAAGCTCCTGCTCAATCGCTTTTCTCGCCTCATACATGGGCATTGCAGGAGGGTTACCGTAGGTATGCCCGCCCCCGGCACTCTTGGGGAGATACCAGCCGTTGGGGTCATTCCAGTGGCCTTTCCCGTCCGGGTAAGTACCAGGCCCCATGCCGAACTCCGACGCTTCCGGGTGTCCGGTTCCGTAGGTGATACCGGCTCCAAATTCAATGAAAAGGACGGATTCCCCATCGGCCTTTACGGCGTAACCATTCGGGATTGCCACGACGGACACGGTTGCATCCCCCATCCCGGTGTAAACAGCCCGTGAGAACCGGATGGAAGCCACAGAAGCACCCAGCATGGCAAGCCTTTTGGCCAGTTCCTTTGCCTTGTCCTTCTGCCAGCGTTTGTATTCCTTCAATTCGTCCTGAATCTTCTGAATGCCGGAAACCGAAAGCGGAACCACGATTTTCTTGTAGCTCACGACACGCTCACCTTCGTAACGGCGATGGACACTGAGTTCAGAGACTTTGCAACCCGTCTGACCATGTAGTCATACAGGGGCTTGCCGTCCTCGTCGTACGCCGGTTCTTTGTCGATAAACAGCACCGTGTTTTCGTCAATGGGGCAGGAGGTATCATCAAGCACAATCACCTTGTCGTACCCGGCCAGATTGCCGAATTGCTCAACCTGGGAAGAACCGCTTGCGGCTGAAATATTGGCTCTAAGGCTCTGCGTGGGCTTGTAAAAAGTTTGTTCTTCGCTCGTCTCATTGCCGTCCTCGTCAACAATCGACTCACTGTGGTCATACAGGCAGTACCAGAATGTACGCTTGTTCCGTTCCATGACTTTCATACAGCCACCTCACAAAACGCCACACATGGGGACGATTTGCCGCAGCATGGAGGGCGGCACATCCCCGCTCTCATAGGTTCTGGAAATGCCGTTTTCGCTGTGAGCGGATTCTCCTTCTGCCCCACGCTTATTCAGGAGGTGCACGGCGATTTCAACCTGTAACAGGCTGTATTGCTCCGGAACTTCCGTCACGGCGGTGTCGAAGGGGAACGCCTTGCGGCAAATCTTGTTTCCGGCGATTTTAAGGTAGGCAGAAACCACGCCGTCACTGGTTTCACCTGTCATGGATTTCACCATTTCGATTTTTTCAGTTTCAAGCATGGTTTCTTAGCCTCCTTTCAGCCGTCAGGCGATTTCGTAGAATCCTTCGGTCTTGGGATTGGACTTCGGAGTGCCTACGATAAAGCCGCTGTCGGTCTGCTGGTAGTAGACCTTACCGTCCTGCTTGGTGGTATCCTCGGTGGCCTTAGCGGTTCCTTTCATAATGCGGACAGCCTTGGTTTCGTCAGTCAGCGCAACAACGTAGTACTTCCGGGAGTAGATTTCGTTCTTCCGGATGTTGGGGTCACGCTCCTGCTCGATCTCGGTGCCACGCTTGTTGAAGATGGTAACGGCCTGGCTAGTGGCGACCACAACGGTTCCACGCTTGGCATCCTTTTTCGTGAAGATGCTGACTCCGGCCACGGTGCCGATGTAGCCAGTCCGGACAAAAGCCTCAACGTATTTCAGCTGTTCGCCCAGAGCCTTCCGCAGCTCGGCGGTATCCAAGGGATTTACGAAAGCGAAAGCCATGGCAGACAGCTTTTCAGGCTCGTTGTCGGTACTTTCAACATTCAGGCTTGCCACGGCATCGGCAAACGCATCAAAGCCGATTTTGGGGGATGCAACGACCATGGGGGCTTTTACGAACTCGCCGTAAATATCGCCGTTGACGGTGTTGAACATATCCGTACCCATGTGCCGGGTGCCGACAGGGACAAGCATGGGGTCGGTCATTTCCTGCTCGTCAAAGTACTCAAATCGGTTCTGGGCAAGCTCGATTCTGTACTCCCGTTCGCCGTAGGAGACCTCAATGGACTTGCTGTTGCCCTGGCCCATGGTCAGCTTTTCGGTGCCGTTGGTAGCCTTGTAAACGTTGATTTTCCGGAGCATACCAGCGGTGCCGACAAGACTGTTGTCAACCGTGCAGAACCGCTGCAAGTCCAGATGGGAATTGAACTGGTCTTCTACCTCGTTGGAGAGATAGAAGTTATCGTAGATTTTGTGCGCCATTATTATTCATTACCTCCTGTTTCATAAAGTGCTTTGTATTCCTCCGGGTGTTTCTGGGAGAAATCGTATCTCTCCGCAGGGGACATCTTTCTGAAAGCATCCTTGGTCATAGTGCCGCCGGTGCCGCCATCTGCGCCCCTGGGTGTCCTTTTCAGCTTGTCGGCGATAATTTTCTTGGCGTAGCCGTCAAGGAACTTCTGGTTGTTGGCAAAAACCGTTGCCATATCGCCGGATTCCATAGCCGCAGCGGTTGCGGTAGCCAGTTCTTCGTCATAGCCCTGGGAAACCAGCTTGGCCTTGTACTCGGAGACCGTCTTTTCCTTTTTAAGCCCGGCCAGCTCCTGTTCCATGCTAGCCCACTTTTCATCCTCCTCCTGCTTCTTCCGTTCGTCCTCGGACAGGAGGTCGTGATGCTTCTTCTTCCATGCGGCCACATCGGAAGCGGCCTTGTCGTACAGTTCTTTCTTCACATAGCCGGAATAGTCCGGGTCAGGGAAGTCAAAGCCCTGCAAGGCGGCGATTTTCTCCTCTGGGGTCATGGTGTCGAATCCTGCGATTTTCTGAATGTCAATTTTTGCCATGGTGTTTACTTCCTTTCTGCGCTTTTATAGTTCATCTCCGAACTTATTTGCGGTTTTCGGCTTCTCTGCCGTTATGGATGGCTGTACAGGATTTGAACCTATGACCTACGGATTAACAGTCCGTTGCTCTGCCGATGAGCTAACAACCCGAATTCCCTGTGCTTATCCGGCGCACAGGAGCCGTTGCCGCCGCCAGGACTTGAACCTGGGCCTCCGTATCTTGGTGTCGTCTCCATCTGGACCACAGCGGCATATAAAACAAAAGAAGGGCTTCCGACACCAATTTCAGGTATCGAAAGCCCTTCGGCTGTAATCTCCCGCACTTCGGGAGCCGTCAATTTTCAGTTTACTTTCTTCCGCCGAATCTCAATGACCACAAGCTGGCCCTGTTCGACTTTGATCTCCGCCTGGTTCCGGCGGTGGATGATTTCCTCAATCGCCCGAATTTCCTTGGTCGTCATTCGGATTGCCGGTCTGGCTTCCGCTTCCATTTCCATTGGCGTTTCCTCCGTTCTGTTCGGCCAGCTGCGCCGCCTTTTTCTCCTGCTCTGCCATGTAATCCATGCTCATACGGTAAGCCAGCTGCGGGTCACTGAACAGGCCGCAATGGGTGAAGGCCAGCTCCGGGGCGATTTTCTCGCAGGAAAGCATCTGGGTCAGCACCGTGGATTTCTGGGCGATATTCTCGTAATTCCGCCGGGTAAAGCGGATTTCCAGGGCCGACAGCTTCAGACTCAAATGTCCCATGTCCCGGCAGATACGCAGCGTCAGCTTCAGGAACTCTTTTTCGGACTTCTTGAATACCGGCTCCGTATCCTTCGCCCTGGCCTCCGCAGCCGACCAGCCGTCCCGCATGATGACCGCCGTCCCAGTGTCAGATGTGGAGGTTCCGCCGTTCCGGTTTGGCATCCCGCAGATGGTCAGCACGGTTTCGTACATACTGTCCATCAGCGTCTGGGTCTGGGCCTGGTTCAGTTCGGAGTTCAGGTAGGATATCTCCCCTTTCATGGCAGCGTCAATGTCCTTGAACTTGATGCCGCCCAGCTCCTTCAATGCCTGGAACTTCTTTTCATCGATATCCACATTGTGAAACAGGATCAGTGACTGAATGAACTGCTCCACGCCGTCAATGCGGTTGCTCTCCGTCATATTGATGGCATCCAGCAACGGGATGACGATTTCAAAGGCCCCAAGGCGGGCATTGTTTGCCTGGTACTCCACAATGGGGATGCCGAAAATCTGGTCCTCCACGTGGACTACGTTCCAGGTATTCAAGACCTCGAAATACTGGTTTTCCGTCCAGCAGGAGAACACAAGCGTTCCGTCCTCTTTCTTGACATAGCGCACACCCATCATAGGCTTATGTCCCAGTCCTACACTATACACTACAAAGGCGTACCGGGGGTCAAGGGTGAAGATTTCAAAGGGGGCTTCGTCTTCTTCTACATCCGCAAGAGCGTCCGGCAGCACCATCCGATAGGCAGTGCCGCAAATGTGCATCCAGTCCGCCAGCTCCTTGTCCTGGGCCTGCTTGTCCTCGGAAAGCATATAATCGTTCAGCGTCAGAACTTCGGAAGCCGCCGCCTCGTCGTTGCCCCGGCTCACATACTGGATAGGCTCGCCCACAAGATAGCCGGTCTTGAAAGAAACAATTTCGTTGGCCCGGTTCTCCACGATCATGTTGTTGATTTCCGGCCTAACTTCCTTTTTCCGCCCCAAAATCGGCTGGTCGCCCCGGTAGTACCGGTACAGATAGTCAATTTCCGACTGGTTTTGCAGGTGCGTAAACAGCGCCTTTTGCAGCACATCGATGATATTGCCCTCGTTGATTTCTGCCACCTCGGTATAAATCACCCTGCGCCCGAATAATCGTCTGCTTGCCGTGTTCCGCACCCCCTAGCATTAAAATTTCTCTCTTATCATTGTATCACACTCTCCAATGGTTGTCTAGTGAATTTATGTTCACTAAAGCATTCGCTACCAAAAGCACAAAGCGCATCGGGTGAAGTTACCTACACCCAACGCGCTCACTTCCAAATATTTACTTGTTACGCCTTGTCCAGCGTATCCGCAATCTGCTTGACCTGGCCGTAAATAGAAGCCAGTACCTGACCGTACATATCAAACCGTTCCGGCCCCATGGTCAGCCACCCGGTGGCGGGGTCAGCCTCCGTTTCAAAGAGTTCTGACACCATCCCGATTGTGGCCAGGGCCATGTTTGCATCGATCTGTAAGTTCGAAAGCGTTGCCATGTCCATCATACAGCCCTGCCCTCCCCAAGAAACTTGTTCAGGAAGTAGGTCTGGCCCTTGCCCGTCACCTTGGGGGTCTTGCTGATAGAGGTATGACCGTCACTGTGGCAGACCACCGTTTCCTTGACTTTCAGAATGCCCAGTTCCATGCTCATTTGCGTGGGCATATTGTAGTCCGTGCCGTTCCGCTTTACCAGATACCCGTTTTCCCGCATCCACCGGAACAGCCGCTTTTCTCCCGTATTAACGCCGTTCTGACGGAGGATTTTTGCAAGCTCACTGATAAGGATGGTGCTGGTAGATGCCGCCACGCTGTCAGCAAAGAGGACTTTGGGTGCATCGGCCTGGACTTTGGATTCCAGGGCTTTCCGCTTCTCCGTCTCCTGCTTCAAGGCGGTAGCGACCTTGATAAGATAATCCGGATTCAGAATTGCCGCTTCCAGCGTTTCCGGGGTCATGTATGCTCCGTGCTTGCGGATGGAGGGCAGCACCTCGGAAGTGACCCACCGGCGGACTTTCTTGGCAGAGGCGAGCTTGCTGGAAAGAGCAAGGGAGTACATACCAGATTCGTTGATTAGGGTTGTGTTTTGGATTCTGCCAAGAGAATCCATGATACCCCATTTTAGGGTATCATCTCTATCAACGTGGGTTACAAGTGCATTTTCAGGTTTTGCATACCCAAGAGCCTGTGCAACGTCCCTGCCGACAAGCCAAAATTCGCCATCGACTTCAACCCTGCGAATAGAACCAAATTCCTCATTGCTGAATACCTTGATTTCGTTGTTCATAAATTTCCTCCTTGATTTCAGCCCGGAGGAATGATAGAATGGATTTACCATCCTTCGGGCTGGTGTTGTGGATAGAGTGTTGGTTAGGTTTGCGAGGCCGCCAACACTCTATTTTTTGCTGAGTTCTTCGTCAATCTTGTCATTCAACCATTGCGTTTTTGTCTGCCCTTTTTCGTCTAACTTCTTTGTTAGAGCATCCAACTTGTCCCTTTGAACCGGAACGCTGAATTGTCCAATGGTTTCACGCCGCTTGCGGTAATACTCAGCACGGCTTTTTTCAGCCACAATCTCACCTCCTTGTTGCTAGCACCATTATATACCATTGCTAGCAACAAGTCAAGCATTATTTTAGAAATCTTACCTCACAAATTACGATTGCAACTTTCGCTCAAAAATGAGCAAAAGCCTACCCATGAATGAACTTGCTCATTTTTGAGCGGGTTCAATGCGTGAGTATAACGTTGCAACAAGAGAGACTTTCGGACATTTTTGACCGAAAGTGCAACCCGGTCAATTTTGACCGTGTTCGGCTCTTTTCCACAGAAGTGGGGAAACTCAAAACGGCCTTGCAAAAACTTCCACCCCAGCACCGTTCAAACTCTGGGCAAACTCCGCAAACATAGCCATGCCGTCCGGTATGTCATCGTGCTTGTTTTTTCCCGCCATGGTGTAGGAGCAGAGCATATCCATCATTCGCCCGTAGTCCGTGTTCCGTTTGTACTTGCTCTCATCCAGGAACAGGCAGTGCTCCTTCACCCACGCCGAATTGACGATGATTTTTGTTTCCTTGTTTGCGGTTGTGAACTTTGTTGTAATGTTGGTAATGCCGCCCATCCGCTTCACTTCTCCCTGAATCTTCTCCGCTACACGCCGTCCAGCGGAGTTACTTTCAAATCGGCACATTTTCACCTTGTCCCGTACCAGAATATCCGCAAGGCGAATATCCACCGTGTCAGGAAGCCCATTGTCGCAGATGCAGTCACCGATGTAATAATCCTGTCCATAAACATACCCAACCGGTAGAAAAGCGTAGTCCGTTCCCTTGTCCTTGGTATCGCAGATGCCGATAATCGCATCCGGTTCCTCCTCTGGCAGCTCAAAGAACCGCCGCAGTTCTTCCGCATGGTAGACAAGTCCCTCCCGCTCTATGGGCTGGTTCATATACAGTGCTTTCCAGCTGACCGAATCCATAATATCCCGCTGTTCCCGGTAGAACTTGGTGGAGAATCCCACGCCAAACTCATAGTCAAAATTGCTTTCGTCATCCTCGTTCATGGCCGGAATCCGGATAAATTTTGCCCTGGGGTTCCCCTCATACTCTCGTTCCAGCCGTCCGATCACATCATGTACGCTCCACCGGGTAGCAATGTGAAGCTCTTTGCACTTATCACCGATTTTACGCTGCCGCAAGTCCGTGGTGTAGATTTCCCACAGCTTGTCCAGCCGTTCTTTGGAAAGAGCAACCTCAATTCCGGATACCAGGTCATCACAGTACAGCAAATTCGCCGCCCGGTACAAGCCCGCATTGCCTGTTCCGATAGAGGTAAATTCCAGCGTTTCAAACCGCTGCCGCTTGTCCAGGTCGATACGGCAATCCTTGGCGTTGGTATTGGATACCTGGACGTTCGGGAACACGTCATGCCACAGATATTCCCCCTTAGGGTCAAATATCCGCAAACACTCGTCATACACGCCACGGACAAAGGAATTGGAGTGGCTGCCCGTCAGGTTCGGATTGTTTGGGTCACGGCCCGCAACCCAAGTCAGAAGGAACACGGCAAGCGTTGTCTTACCCACGCCAGGGGGGAGGCTGACCGCCAGCATATCCAGTTCATCATCTCCGCACATTGCTTGCAGCGCATCGACCACCGGCTTTAGCTTGGCTCGCCTCGGCTGATAGAACCGCTTTTTCGCCTGTCTGTTGATCTCGACATACAGCAAGTAACTATCAAAATCACAGGGAGCCTCAAACAGCAAGCTCCGCCTCCACTGGCTATAGAACCCCTCCAATCTGGACATGGATACTCGGTTCATCTGGTGAGAACACATATCCCGCAGCCGCTTATTTGCCCTGTGAGCCGCCTTGAAGTCCTCCTGCGCCCATGTTTGGCAGACCGAGAATAAATCCTCATACGCTCCAATGTCCTCTGGTTTCCGCTCTATCGCCCCCAGAATGGAGGTAGATAATTTTCCATAATCCATGTGGTTTTCTCCTTTCGGTATAAAAATAAGGGCTACCCACACATTTCTGTGTAAGTAGCCCTTCGGCTTCCTCCTGCCCTTGCAGGAGGTTTATTTATTTCTTCTTGCTCTCTTGACGTATACCCGGACTTTTTGATGCTCTTTCTTCGCCAGTTCTTTCCGCAATTGGTTTGCTTCTTTTTCGTATTTCTCTGCCAAATACCGTTGCGAAAAGTAGGCAGTCTCTTTCTCATCGTCCGTCAGGTCGGAGAATTGGGTGCCAAATCCCAGCACGTAGACGGGCATCCGGTCATCACTCATGGTGACATTGATTAGGTGCGGGCCTAAATCTCTAAATTCTTGCATGAATGCCTCCTATTTGTTGTGGAGTAGTTCGAGGATGACGAAGACGGGGTAAATCAGAAATTCACCAGTATTTCATGGTATCGCTGTGAGCCTTTATACAGTTCTGTGTCCTGATTGTACCCGTTCGTATATCTAGCAATCACGCGAACCTTCGGGTTCTTTTCTGCTACCACCGTTGCAACGGTTTTTGAACTGCCAGCAGATGCACCGATCAATGCCCCAACATCACCAGCAACAGCACCGCCAAGAATTGCTCCACCGATAGAAGGAGTACTCCTTGTTGTCGCATAATATGTGTATATGTCCGCTCCGTCTTGGATCTGCACGGTATCGAACCGGACTGTTCCAGGTTCTATGTTAGCCCCGCATTTAGGGTAGAGCGAAAGAAACATCCTGATAAATGCGTCCCATACACGCTCTTCCGCAATCGGTTGGTGTTCTCCGACACATATACCAGTTGTACCGGATGCTCTCAAAACGGCTCTTACCCCATTCTTCCCAACGTAGAAGCAGCATTTGCTTTTCAGAATCGTATGGTACGCAGGTTTCCAGCCCTTTGGGATACGGAATCTCCCGACAAAATTACTGTCAGGGCCTTTCGTGCTTCCTCCCATTTTAGAGATTGTATTCTTGATTGCGGTTGCGGCTTTTTCAGGTTTCATGTTCGTTGTGAAGGTGAATAGCAGACTTTTCATGGCAAACTCTCCCATTAATAGTACCGATCTATACCGACAACGATCTTCGCTGGTTCCTGCTCTGCATTCTCCCAAAACATAATATCAATGATTCTGCTTCCGGACAAATCCAGTACCTTATTGTCTCTTCTGACCGCCGTCATCCTACCGGAGCTGTCAACCGTGGCACAGGTAACGACTCTATTCCGAACTCCTTTTACCGTTGGGTCGTAGCTGACAGCAAAACGGACTTCGATTCTATATTCCCCGCTTGCCCATCGTATCATTTGGCATGACGGATATGAAATTACCAAACTATACTCATTGGTTGCAACCTCAAAGGGGACTTCCGCAAAGCGCTTTTCTTCTTTCCTCTTGGGATTTGGCTGTTCCGCTGATTTTGCTTCTGGAAGCGTTTTTACTTCATCCATATGCTTAATCGGCTCCTTTGGCGGAGAAATCTCTACTGGTTTTGGCGGCTCCACAATTGGGGGTGGAGGTGCAGGATTCGGAACCGGCGGCTTCGGTTTTATCCCTACATATGGCATCAAACCGTTATACAGTGAAGAATTCTCATTCGCCGTTATGCGCCGGACCTCGCCATTTTCGTAGTGGACCTCGAACTCGACTTCTATGTGGTCAAGCTCGTTTCGGAACCTCCAATATGCACGAACATTCCCTCTGCTGCTGATGGAATACCCGGACGGCCTGCTTTTGGTTGTCATCACCCTTGTTTTTCCGACGATGACCGCATACTGAACATTTTTTAACTGTGCAGACACATACGCTGAATTTGCAATAACACAGATGATGACCACTGCAACGATAATCACCGCAAAGAGAGCTATATACGGCCAATATGTAAAAAGAAGGTACAGAGGAAGCCCCACAATGAGAACGGCAACCAAACAGCCCCCATCGTTCTTTTTCATACGACCACCTAGCTTTCTTTCTGGTCAATCACAATCTGGTCCGCCCTTCTTGCACCCGGTCTGCGCTCCTGGATGATGATTTCATAGCCCAGGACATCCAGCATTTCTACGGCCTTGTCAAAGGACATGTTGGGGTTCACAAGCCTTGCACTGATGTCATTACCCCTGCCTTTTCCTATTGACTTAGCCATCATAACAAGCGTAACGCCCTTTTCTCGCATTACTTGTCTGATTGCTTTATTGATTTGCATTGGTAGCACCTCCTGTATGGCTTTAATATACACTAGATATATTTGATTGTCAATAGGACAACCAAAATAAAATTGGTGAAGTAGCGACAGAAGGGAGCTTTTATAAAATTGATTTTTGGCCTTTTTTATTTTTGCGGGATTTTTTGAGACGAGGCTTTTTGTTTTGGCGTGTATTTGTGGGGCTAACCCCCGCCGGAACCGCCCGGCTATATCCCCCGCCCCCGGCCCACTGTCACAGGCCGCCGGGCCAATCTGGCGATATTGTGGCGTGTCCATGTATGGGAAACAAATTATAGGCCATTCTATCCGCTTTCACATTTGAACGCAACAAAATAATATTTTTGTAGCGTTTGAACCGGTGCCGGGCAGCATGGAAATACCCATTATTTGCGTAAATGTTAGGGAAACACCCTGTTTTGCGGGTAAATGCGTGTGCGCTACACATAGACACAATATGTGTATGCTATGAGTGGACAAAGTAGGGAATATGTGCGCAAGAAAAACACAGTAAAATGCGAACCGTTAAACTAAAAATAATTTGCTATTGCCTATTGACAACTAACAATAATTAGTGTATATTATAGGTGTAAACCAAAGGCAGCACAAAAAGCCCCGGCATGATCCAGTCCATCACACCAGGGCAGCCAACAAAGGGGCCTGTACATGATACCACAGACCCCACACAAAAACAAGGGGGATTTACAAATGCTAAAAACAAACAGTAAAAAGGCCGTTGAAAATATCCGGGCCTATATCATGGAAAATTTTGATCCTAGCAACTACACGGAGAACCCGCCCGAAACTTTCCCGGAAATTTGCCGCTTTATTTTGAATACATACGAAAGTGAAAAATACTATTCCAGGGAATACGCAATGCAAAAGAATATTCCAGATCAAGCCATTTTCCGGGAATGGGCGGCGGGGTTGCCGTCCGTGCTGGACACTTGCTATTACTACAACCGTTCGGCGGTTGCCGACCTGGGAAAAATCCTGGAAGAAACACCGGCAGAAATGGCACGCTACACAGAATCCCAGGCCGAAAAGCTACTAACCGACTTGATTTACAAGGAACTTGTAAGGGGGTGCCGATAATGACTAAAAAGGAATATTGCATGACCCATGAAAGCGTCGCCTATTACAGCGGTTTAGGCGGGCTTGAAATCAAAGGTATTGAATACGGTGTAAACGATTTTGTTTATTGCGTGTCGGGTTGTTGGGGTGGTAATTGGTGCAATGGGGAAAATGTAAAGCGTTTCCACCGTTGCAAGATACAATATACCCGGGACGGAGCAGCTTTTTTCCGGGTGTATGGGCATAGAATTCCGCTTGGTGAATGTATCAGAATGGGGGTATAAATCATGAAATTAAATGAAAAAAACGCAAAATTTGCCGTTATCGGCGGTCAATATCAGTTTGAAAACGAAGCCGCCGATTTCTGCAATGCAATAAAACGCCTTGCAGAAAATCCGGATAGCCTGGAAAACCTGGAAAGCTATTTGTCCACCCATTTCCAATATTGGCTTGAAAAATTCGCTGACAAGCCCGAAAATATCGCCGCTGAGTTGGCGGCATTCGCAGAAACGGGGGTGTAACCGTGGCGTTAATCGTGATCTTGCTTTTCCCGCTGATGGTTTTATCGGAAATCCTGAAAAATAGCAAATAAGCAAAGCCCCCGGATTTTTCCGGGGGCTTTTCCTTGCTTCCTACCACCCGCCCATTGTGGCGGGTATTTTTATGCCGTTCCCGTGTGGCGGCTCTAGCGGCGTTCTAAGCGGTTTATTTTTTAGAGGTATACTTTTTCGTCCGGGCATATTATCGGCTTGCGTTAGCTTGCTGGTGCCGCCACGGCATAGGCGACGTATAATGCCACTATTGCATGGGCTGCACAAGCCCTGTACAGGCCGTTTTCCAGGCGTGGCAAGCTGCACCACATCCGGGATTTTGTGCCGTCCTGCACCGTCTGGACGGCTGTCAGGCGGGGCACGGCCCGCCCGTGGCGGCCATTCTCAGCCCAGAAAATCCTCCGATTTTTCGCCGGAAATTTGGAAGATTTTCTCCTGGAAATTTTTTCTCGGATTTTTCGCCGGTCATAGTCGATAGTCGCTGACCGTTTTTGAGAATCATAGTCGCTGCCAAAGTCGCAGAGAAATCCCCCGAAAGTCGCAAGACCTCCGGGGGCATTTCCATAGTCGCTATAGTCGCTGAGTCAAAGTCGCTGGCCTATTTTGCTTCCTCTGTATCAATGATCTTGTCCGCATCCGCTCCATACACATCTTCCAGGTACTTCCGGCGCAGGGCTTCCGGGTCTTTGGTTTCGCCCAGCGGATTTTCAGGCTTCAAGACCACTTCCTGCTGGTCTGTGTAGTTCATATTGTTTTTCATCAGAAAAATTCCAGCAACGGGGTTGATTTTTCCGTTTTGCATGTAATTTTCCATTTGTGCGTTGATTAAATCCCGTGCTTTTTTGATGGTGTCTCTGACAGAGTCGCTTAATTTCCTCCCTCCTGGTACATCATTGCACCATTTCCACAGTGTTCTCCTGTCTACACCAAAGGCCAGCGCAAGTTCCGCAAACGATGGTTTCATGTCATTTTGGGCGCAGAGCGTGAAATAGTCTCTGATTCTTTCTTTCACGGCTTCAAGGCTGTCTGTATCCGGCTTCTCCCAATTCATGATTACCATGGAATGGTTGATATACTTGGTGTTATCGCCTGGTTCCAGTTCTGGCATCTGGTATGGCTTCTTTTTGAGTTTTTCACCTTCTGCCAAAGTCGTTTCCTCCTTTACTTTCTAAGTAGATTTAATATATGTTCTATAATACACACACACTACAAGAAATAAGATCATATATTAGAAGCAAAATATCCCGTAATTACTGGCTTTTCGAGTAAAAGTGTAGGAATAATGCAGAACTAACCTACATTCCATTGCCCTGTATTGCTATTTATTAGCCGTAAACCACATCCGTAGAGATGGTAAGTCCATCGTCCGACAGTGTCTTGGTTTCCGTTGCAATGACCGTTCCTTCAGAATCCGTGAGAACCGATGTGATTGTTTTCATATCGTCCGAAAAAGTCTTCACAAGCTGGTTCCCATTGGCGTAAACCGTCGTTACAGTCTTATAATCTTTTGAAAAAGTCTTGACGGTGTCACCAGACTGAATATCACTGGCGGAACCTACTTTACCGTCTACATACGACTTAGTCTTTCCGGCAAGTATCTTCATTTGTTCAAGAGATACCAGCTTGTAATCAGGCATTCGATTCACGCTCCTTTGAAAGATTTAGGGAGGGCTGTTACGCCCTCCCCAGAGACTTACAGTCTTTAGGCACCGAAGACCTCAGTGCACATAGCGGTAACTTCCTCGTCGGTAGCACCAGACAGGGTGTCCAGGAACGCCTTGTTTGCATGACTGTGGTTGCCCTCAGCAGCGGCGTTGACCTTCTCCTTCAGAGCAGCGTCCAGATCAGCCTCTGCGACAATATCCTTGCCAGCAAGCTTGCCGGTCGGAATAGTCAGAGCAATAGACTTATCCTCAGCCGCAGGGGTTACCTCAACGCCATTGACTTTGATCTTTTCAATGACGTTCGCCTGAGCACCAGCGGCAATGCCAGCCAGTTTGGTACCTTCAGCATTAGTCATCAGGCGGCTGCCCTCGACCTTATCCACCTTCTTACCCAGCTCGGTAGTCATAGTGGTAGTCTTGACATAGTCACCGATGCCAAGCGCGTTAATCATCTTGGTGACATAAGCCACGACAGTAGCTTCCTCGTCAGTACCGCCGATACCGGCAAGGATACCATCCAGACGAGTGATGTCATTAGCCATCTTTGCGGCACCCGTGGTGTCACTCAGAATCCAGTCAGCGATCTCCTTCAGAGTGTCGTAAGACTTGTCGGCACCAGCCACAATCTTTGCGACTTCCTCAGAAGAGATAGTGCGTACAGACTTGCCGGTATCCTCACCGACCAGGGTGTCAACAGTAGCCTGAGCAGCCTTACCGTCGATCAGAGTCTTCAGAGCCGCAGCCAGATCGTCATAGGCGACCTCACTCTTGCCTGCCATAGTACCCAGGCCGCCGATCTGACCATCGATATAAGTCTTAGCTGCCTGAAGAGCAACCTTCAACTGCGCCAGGGTAGTGATTTTAATAGTGTCTGCCATAATACATTCCTCCTATTGGAATAAAATTATTTTTGCCACAGCGTTTTGGCGCTGCTGTGACCACAAAATGTTTAGCCAAAGACATCGGTAATAGCATCGTTCAGCTCTTTTTCTGTTGCGATGTCATCAGGACTGTAAGTGGGCTCGTCCGGATCGGGATTGACTCCGGTTCCGAAAATATCATCGATCAAACTGTCAATATCGTCGTCCGTAGCCATCTCACTCCCTTCGGGAAGACCTCCGGAGTTTGCCTCGATTACAATATCATGCTTCAGCAGTTTGTTGGCTGTCGGCAGTACCTGAACCGTGTCATTGGGGGTAATGTTGTATTCACCCTCATAAATATCACAATCCATACTCCCACCAACAGGTATAGATAAAGCTCCTTGTAAGCTTCCAATGGGCGAAAGGCGACCTTTAATAGACCCGATTCCGCATACTCCACCCATGCTCAGTCAACCTCTTCCGAAAGCTTCAGAGTTGCTTTCGAAATGAAGGTATCAACTTTGCCGTTTGCTTTCGTGAGCTGAATGTCGTAGACATACTTGCCGAAATTCAGATCTGCTGTGTCTTGAGGTTCAAGCACCAGCATCATCGTATCAATCGGGATGTCTTTGACGAGAAGGGGGCGGGGGTCATCGTAATTCTCTTTCATTGCGAAGCGAATGGTATCGCCTTCAACAGGAATATACTGTGTTCCGTCCCTTTTGGTGGCAGAGACCAGAGCCTCAAATGTATCACCTCGGGTCAAAGTGATAGTTGTACCAGTGATGTTGTAACTCATAATCTCACCTCCAATTCAAGCATTGTAAGTTGATTTATGAATCGCAAGTTGGTCGACTTCTGTCATGATTCGCTTAGCTGAACCGTTACCACCTAATTTTTCATAAGGCTTGTACAAGTATTCGTACAGATTCTCATACTCGTCCTGTGTAATGTAGCCCCTCTCGATGTAGGTCATACCGAGATAGATAATGCGATCATGAGCCAAACCAATGAGCATTTGCGTTTCAAGATTGTTGTGCTTATTCTCAGCAGCTTTTCGTTTGCTTCGCTCTTGGATATATGCCCAAAATCCAGAAGAAGCAAGTATCGTCCCCAAAATGGTTAATAGCGTTTGCAGCCAGGGTTCCATTTCCATGTATCATCCTCCTTGAAGTCATAAATGAATTAAGAAGCTTGTAGGAAATATCACCCCAAACCTCTTTTAATTAGGCGAGGGAGCCCACCGCAAAGTAGACTCCCTGCCAATTTCGGTTAATCCACAGGATTACCATTTTCGTCAAGACCGAGAGCTTCCAGATCAGCCTTGACAGCAGCCTTGAACTTTGCCGGAACCTGATTAAAGGTCCGACGACCTGCGATGATGAGTGCGACATACAGTGCTACCATGTTGTTACCTCCTATCAAAATTTTGGATAAAATATAAAACATGGTTACTCCTCCTCAGCGATAAGATCGCCGTTGGTATCGTAGCCATATTCTAACAATTTTGCCTCGACATCTGCCTTAAATTTTTCAGGCACCTGGTCGAAGGTTCTACGCTTATTGATGATAAGCGTGGCGTAAAGATTGACCATTTTTGCTACCTCCTCATTCAGGAATCATTGCTGCGACGGCATCGTACAGATCAGCAATTGCTTCCATGATAGCAAGCTGCTGGGAATCGCCAGTTTCCTGACCTGCCATGATCTGAACAATGTTGTCCGAATCATTTGTACCTTTAATGGCGTTTTCAGCCATAAGCAGATTGGCGTATTCATTGAACTCCTGAGGGGTCAGCGCCGCTTCCTGATAAGTCCAGTAAGTGGTTTTATCACCCTGTTCGGAAGTTCGTGCAATACTCGTAATGTCCTTGCGGAGATATACGGTTCCAACCGTAACCTCAAGTGCAGTCGGTTGGACTGTGCTCTCGGCGTACTTGTAATTTAACTCCATGCGACTTTCCTCCTTTCGCAGTGTAAAGACTGACGAGTTTTTGATATACCCGCTTCTCATCGTATTTGTCATACCGTGAAACTTTTCGCTTCAATTGCTGGAAACTAACACATGGTTTTATCCACTTCCGATACATCAAATAGGTATCGGTGCAGTCGATCCAGCCGAGATACGACAACATTTGCCGAGCATCAAGTATGGTTGCTTTCTCCTTTTTGGAGATTTTGCGAGCTTTTCTCGTGGCCTTGTACATGATGGATTTTCGAAGAATCGTTCGATTACGATAGAAACGAAAGCCCATGAAGTCCAGGTCACGCCCCTGGTTGTTACCATAGGAAAAGCGAAAGACTTGCCAATTCGCTTTAAGTTCTAAGCCAAGCTCCATTTCCAGATAATCGGAAATTGCTTGTCTCATGCGGTGCAAAACCCTCTTGTTACTTCCGAAAACGACCATGTCGTCCATGTAGCGCATATAGTGTACGGCACAGAGCTGCTCCTTGATGAAGTGATCTAAGCCCTGCAAATACCAGTTAGAAAGCCATTGAGAAGTATAAAAGCCAAGTGGAATACCAACCTCTGTGACATCAATAATGCGGAATAGTAAATCCAGCATCTTCTCGTCATGAACGGTCTTCTTCAACTTGGCTTTCAAACGATCGTGTGGAATAGAATCGAAGAAATGGCGAATATCCATTTTGAGAACATACTTACAATTCTTCGAGTCAGTTCTGATCCACTTCTCAATTACCTGTTTTCCTTTATGGGCACCTCTGCCCGGAAGACTGGCATAGCTGTGTTCATACATTCCCTTGCAGAACATCGGTTTCATGGCATTCACGATGCAGTGCTGAACGAGCAGCTCTTCCATCGTAGGGACAATAATAGTACGCTCCTTACGAGTAATCCCGTCATAAATATAAACCGGCACATGCTCGGCGTTTTCGTAGTTGACTATCCAGTCTAAGGATTGTTCAACTGCGGCATCGTCAGACATGTGCCGGTGTTTCATGATTTTACAGAATCTCTTGCTGTGCTTTGCTTGAGACAAAGCGTACCGTCGGTTCGTTTCGGATATTGTTTTTTCGTACAAGTGGTTATAGGATTTCATGTTCTCTCTTATCCTCTCATCCGCTTTCGACATATTCTCAGCTACTCACAGATGCTTGCACCGAGTTAATTTTCACCAAGTGGTGAGGAAGAGATGCGGATATCTCTTGCCATTTTGAAATGGCGGCATACACTGCATTAAGGAGAGCTTCTTATGGATAAGATAGAGCCGCGCCATTGTTCGAGTTCGAATTGGACGCCGTATTGTTCAGATTAGCGTAGAAAGGACCGACCATCAGGTCATTGTTCCAGTTACCGCCGACATACGCGCTGGGCGCAGTGTATACCCCTAATATTTAATTGTTTTCGTTTACCCGGCGAACCTAAGGTTCTCCCGTCCTCTCCTCGCTGCTTACGCAGCGGCAAGCGGTTTACAAGAGAGAGCCGCGCCAACGTCCGAGCCCGAATAGGACGCCGCAACGTGCAGAGCAGCGCAGAAAGGACCGACCAACAGGCCATGGTTCCAGCCACCGCCGACAATCGCATAATCGACTTGGCTGTTATTGTACCACATGCCGTCAGCCTCATAAGTGCTGCTCGAACCGCTTGCAGTAACCGGCAGTCGTCCGAATGCTTCTGTCTTCATGCTGCTGATGTAGCCACCAGAAGTTCCAGCCGGAGTAGCATTTGCGATAGCCTTATAACCGCTGCCATCCGTATTGTAGTCGGTTGCAGTGGAACCATCGTGAGTACCACGAGTCAGCTTGACCTTCTGCGTACCATTGGCATTGATCCAGCCGGCAGTACGACGCCACAGGTTACCCCAAACATTCTCCATACCGAAGACCTTCACACCGGAAGTCTGGTCATTGGAACCCCAGAACATACCCTTGGTGTTCATCGTACCCGGGGCAATAGCATTGCTGTTGGAACTCTTGCATCGTCCGTAGCCGAATGCAGTCTGGCACTCAGTAGAACGCGCCATCATGACCAGCAGATCCTGAAGCAGCAGTCGGTCAGCCAGCACCTCGGTGTACCAGTCGTTACCATTTGCCTTTGCATAGGCAATTTCGTTAGCGGCCGTGGTATTTATACTGTTAGCCGCACCGCTAATAGAACGCAGCTTGCCGGAAACCAGAGAGCCGAAATAGATGGGAGTATAGAAATGATCGATCTGGTTGTTATTGCGGTCATAGTTGCACCAGCAATCCCAATCGTCATCCTGCGGTACATCAGAGCAGCGGAAATGGTAGACACCGTTCTCCTCCCAACGCTTCGTGTAGATCTTTGGCCATTCCATCATGGCGTTGCCGCCAAAGGAGGTATCCGCAACCTTAGAAGCAGAACCGTCGACCTTCTTGGTATAGTCATTTGGATTGAGATAGTGATCTACAACGCCTGCATAAGTCAGCATACAAGGACGAGGCATGAACTTTTCGCCGGGGTCAAACGCCCAACTGCCATAGTTGAACTTACCGGTGCTGAAATTCATAGCCGCCGGAGTAAATGCCGCATTATCCACTTCAGAAGGATAAGTTACTCGTCCTGTGGGGCTGGAAGTTGCCTTGACCAAGTCATAACCGAACAGATAATCTCTCTTCTTCGGGGTAACACTGGTTCGGTTCGCCTCGCTGCGATTATAGGCACCGGTACTGGTGTAAGGGAATGCGGAATAGTAATACACCACACCGACTGTCACATTGGTATCCGTATAAGTGCCGTTGGCAGTGATGTTCTTGAACAGTTCACCCTCAGTCTCACTGGTAGGATAACCAGTCGTGCTCCTACGGATGACTGCGCCGGCAACGCCACTCGGCAGCTTCGCCGTGATTTCAACCTTGACGGTGTCGGATGCCGAAACATACACCGACTTAGCGGAAAATGCCTGCATCGGCTCCGGTTCGTTCACCACAGCGCGGTTAGCCTTATTTCGATTATAGACGCCCTGCGTGGTATAAGGGAATGCCGCATAGTAATAGGTTCCAGTAGCTGACAACCCAACATCCATAAAAGTTGTCGATTCCTTAATGTCGGCGACCAAATCACCATCGAACTCATTTTTAGGATAGTCAGTTGTCTTCCTCCGGATAATTGCACCCTCCACAGTGCAGAGCGTCTGTTCATTTACAATTGTGTCATTAGGGAGAGTAGCTGTAATCAGAACGCTATACTGTCCCTGAATTACTCCACCACGCGCAGTAAATGCCAGCATATTGGACGGCTCAATGCCGCCGAAGAAATGTCGGTTTTTACCGAAAATCAGATCTTCTTCTGCCATTTTGATTGTTCTCCTTTCGCTTTAAGAATAAGTTACAACAGTGCTGATAAGCTTGCCATCGGAATCAAAAGTTTTAACGGCTCTCGCCACCTCTGCTCCCGCAGCGCTCTTTAGCACATTTGTCATGGTTAGGAACCCGTCCGAAAAAGTTTTCGTCAGGGTTCTGCCATCACTCGCAGTAGAAGTAATAACAGTACCGTCGTCCGAAAACTCCTTGGTTCCGTCTTCAAAGCCGACCAGCAAAATCCGCTTGACCTCTTCCTTATCGATCTCAAGTTGCAGATTTCCGGCGACATCACCGCTGAGCTGGTCTTTCATCTGATTGTACCAGGCAAGAAAATCAGCCTGCTCAGATGCAATCCACTGGTCAAGAACAGTCTGCTCCCGCTGGAGGTCAGCTTTCATTTTATCGAACCAAGTTGTGAAATCACTTTCCTCCTGAGCAATCCAGTCATCGACTTCCTGAGATCGTGCATCGGTAAACCGATCAAGCTCATCCTGCCATTTGCCAAGCAGCTCGTCCAGACTGATTGTCTGAAGAATACCGGTTACAAATGGTGTAGACTCTGTGCCAACCATAGGGGTAATGTCAGCTTGGTTAATAACCGCAGTGCCGTATTTTCTGTAAATATAACAGAGAGGGTACTGATGGACATTTCCCTCGTTCGTCAGAGTCGGTCTCGACGGTGCGCTGGATGGATTGCCTTTGACAAATTTGATGGTGTTTTCACGCACCGACTCAGTCCCGTTTACTTCCAGAACCACGGCGTCGATACGATCAAGAAGCACTTCTGCTTCCGGTGCAGTCATCGGCAGAATACTGTCGTTGACCGTCCATGTATGGTCGAACCAAGCCTTGCCGATTCCGACATTCACGGTAAGACCGCCTGCTGCATTGACAGCAAAAGCGGTTCCGATAGAAGCAAATACGCCATCGATGATAAGCCCGTCAAAGATAGCCGACATTTGTGCGGCATTGTATTTGCGGTCACCGTTAAGTGAATTGAAAAATCCGCTTGATACACTCATTCAGTTTCTCCCTCCTTACTTTGAAATAGTTTTGAAGGTCGGATAAATTGACAATCCTTCCTCACTGTTCGAGATGACCAGCTCTGAAATGTAAGCTGAACCCTCGTTGCCATATTCATTGGCGATTTGAACGATGTCTCCAATAAAGAAATCCTCACCGTACTTAAACAGTCGAGTAACTTCAACTTCTCCTTCAAATGCGGTAGTCACAATATGGTCAGCCAGGTTCTTCAAACCTTTTGTCTGAAGCTGTGCCATGTACTCCGCATCCGAGAGGGTTCCGTCTTCGGTATCAGACGAGATGTCACGAGCATCTGTAAACAATTCACGCCGGTCAAGCCCTGAAGCTGAGCCAACGATAGCAGTTCGCCTTGATGCCCCTTCACCTTCTCCTGCGACCAAGGTTACATTTCGGAAACTCGCTTTGGATGAATAGTAGTTGCTGTTGATGATGTTCTCAAAGTTCGGAGAGAAAACAACATACGGATTTTCTGTCTGCTCATAAGAGCGATCAACGCCGGCATACAGACTGAATGCAAACTTATTTTCATCTGTCAGTACGATCTTGAACCCTATATTGTTTTCCTCGCAAAGTCCCTTAATGACATCGTACAGGCAGTCACCTGTGTATTGATTGTCGATTTTCAGGCTTGTGATTTTAGGATCGACAGAAGGAACAAACACAAAGTTAGAAATCTTTCGATCGACAATAGACGGTGAAATGATACACTCATTCAACATCGTCTGGATGCCATTTTGAAGATTTCCATTGAAGATTCGCTGCCCCCAGATGATGCGGCGCTCAAGGATGGACTCCAGTGATCTGCCTGTGACAATAAGATGATTTCCTTCCTCTGTATCGGCATTGATCTTGATGTCCTCGATAATCATACAGTGCTCCGAATCCTTCAGCCACAGATAGTAATCCTCTTTCAAATACTGCAAGAGTTGTGTATCCATAGCAAAGAAGATTTCGAAATCTCCATATGAATTATACCGATCAGTCCATATCATGGATTCATAAGTGTCTATGACGGCTATGGACTCAAAGTCGGTGTTTAAGACCAAAAGTTCCATAGTTATACCCCCTCATAGATGACTTTGTTTTCGATTCTGAACTGAAGATTGGTAACGCCGCTGTCAGCAGTAAATGCGAAGATGTTATCGCCTTTTGCCAGCGTGAACCAGTCGGTATTCTTATCCAAGCAGTTCAGGATGTTGTAAGAAACACCTTCACGAATCAAAGTAATGCTCTTATCGCCCTTTGAAGTGTTGATAACGATATCGTCACTTGCGACGATACCTTTTCCCGTCAGTTTTTGAAGCTTCACGGTATCGATCTTCATAACTTCTCTGGTTTCGGTATTGTAAATATTGATGTTGCTTGCCGGACCGATTGCATGAATATAGATCGTTACACCGATTTCGGCATCGCCGTAGTAAGTGATGACACCCTCAGTCTTGATTTGGATTTCACCAAATACAAGTAAAGGTTCTGTCAGTGACTCATTTGAGAACGGAAACTCAAACATCGGGTCAATACTGTAGAAATCCGTTACGTTGTTTCCATCCTCTCCGGCTGAATAGAAGAACGGGTCAGGGCAAATGATCGAGATCGATGTCCCTTCCTGCGAGCTGAAAATGTTTGGCTCATTTGATTCCACATAGCCGCTTGTTCGTACATATCGGTTATCGGTTTCAATAATGATCTCAACATTTTTCTTTGCCGGAAAGTATTTGTAGGATTTCTGTCGCACATCCTCGATTGTTTCTCCGTAAACCGTATCAACAAATACGATTTGGAAAACGATGTTCCGCTGACTCAGTCTGGCGGAGTTAAACATAGAGCCGTCATTGGTGACGACTTCCGTCGTGTTGACAGTTGCTTTGACCGGACCTAAGCCGGTTACAGACTTGATGAGGAAGCCCGAAACCTCAGGCTCCCTCAAGTCAAGTTTGATCCTATCACCTAAGTAATTGGTGATAGCGAATGAATGAATCATGTTTCCACCAATCCTTTCAATGCCGAGAACTGGTTCTTAGTCTGACGATAAATATCAATTCTCGACAGTGCCTTAGGCGAATAGTTATTTTGTGTGAAATTGTAGTTGTTTCCAGAGGTAGGTGTAGTACCGCCATTTTGAACGACACTGCCGCCCTCACGCTCCATACCGGCGCTGATCTTCATTGCCTGATTCCGGCTCAGAAGTGCGGATAACCTGCCGGCTCCCTCCGTTACATCGGACAGATCAAGCAACGGTCGAATCGTCGGTTGAGAGTCAATCCCGTTTTCAATGAAGTCACCGATCTTGGAAACCGCATTGCGAAGTCCCTCTTTAGCCGACTTTGCAACAGATGCACCGGCGTCATAGGACTTATCGGTATAGTCGATCAGAGAATTAACAAAACCCATACCAAAGAAACCGCCAATTCGATAACCGACTTTAGACGGTGAGTTGATGTCGAGTTCCGCTTCTGCTGCCGCTGCCGCTGCTCTTGCCATAGCTCTTGCTCTCGCTTCAGCCATGTAGGTGTTGGCGGTAATGCCAGCGGCAAACCCTTCAACAAGATACTTACCGGCGTTATAGAAGTCGGTGTATTTGTTCCGGATTGCTGTCAGACAACTGTTAATGATCTGAACAAAGGCGTCTTTCGCAAGCTGGTTCTTTGTTCGGATGCCAGCAATGAGGTTTGTCATCGTAGTCTGTCCAACGGTGTTAAACTCGTAGAACTTATTTCGGATTGCTGTCAGACAACCGGATACGATTGTGACAAATGCCGACCGAGCCGATGCGTCTCCGGTACGAATACCAGAGATAAAATTGGTCATCATAGTCTGTCCCATGACCGTAAACTGACTGTACTTACTTGTAAAAGTAGTAACAATGCCGTTAATCATGGTAGTGAAGGTGCTTGTCAGATTCCCTTGTTGTGCTTTAGCGGCATTGATGAATGTAGTAACCATTGTGTTTGCAGCGGTGCTTACACGAGAATTCGCATTCGTAAAAGCATTGATGAAGCCGTCAATACCCGCATTGCCCAAATTCGTAAGATTTTGAGCAAATGTAGACATTCCGCTTGTATCAACGCTCTTAATGCCGTTTGCCAAGTCCACAAGGTTTCTGAACTCAACAACCACGCCACTCAACTTAGCCACATCCACTCCGCTGACACTGGTGTAGTATGCAGCAAATGACTGTCCGAAAGATACTAACTGCTCACCGAAGCTTGCAATATCGTTATCTCCTGTAAACCAGGATACGATGCCGCCGCTATTCGGCAAATTGTTTGAAAGTTCGACCAGAGCTTTGGCTGCATTTGCAGAGTTTGTGACAACGGATGCGTCCAATCCTGTTACAGCCAAAGAATAGTTTTTCATTGCAGTACCAAATGGAACGAGTTGTTCACCAAAGGTCTCAAGATCGTTGTCGCCCGTAAACCAGGATACAACACCGCCCGTATTCGGCACTGTATTTGCAAGTTCAAGCAAAGCCTGACCTGCGGTAACGCTATTTTGAATGACATCGGCTTTCAGTCCGGAAACGGCATCGGAGAAATTCTTCATTGCTCTGCCGAAAGGAACCAGCTGTTCTCCGAAATCGTCCATATCGTTCTCTCCGGCGAAGAAGCCGACAACACCGCCACTATTCGGAACAGTGCTTGCCATCTCCGCAAGTGCTTTACCAGCGGTAGCCGCTTCTGTAATAACACTGGCGTCAATTCCAGCAACTTCGTTTGCAAAGTTACGCATGGCGCGACCAAATGGAATAAGCTGTTCGCCGAACGCATTCATGTCGTTTTCTCCGGCAAAGAAACCAACAACGCCACCGGTATTAGGAAGCGTATCAGCCATCTCTGCAAGAGTCTTACCTGCGATTGCAGCATTAGAAACTGCTTCTCCATCGATACCGCTAATTTCATCAGAGAATTGTTTCATGGCTTTTCCGAACGGAACCATCTCTTCAGCAAAGCCGGAAAGCGAGCTTCCGCCGGTGAACCACGAGGTCAGTCCATCCAAAATATTTGCGGCTGTCAGGATAAGAATCGTTTCTGCAAGAGCCTTGACGCCATCCAGCATAGCCGGATCTATAGAAGCCGCACCGTCAAGGAACGGCTGAACATTGGTCATGAAACCGGAAAGGTCAGAACCAATTTGCGGGAATTGACTGGATACGCCACTCATAAAGCCGCCGACGATACCGCCAACAAACTTACCGATTGCTGTGCCAATTCCCTGAAGCAGATTGCCTCCTTCGTTGATAAGCCAGTTCAAGCCCGGAATTTGTGCCAAAGCGCCGACCGCAGCGAGTACAAGAGCAAGTTCAGCGATGACAGCACCCATACCGAGAACGCCCAGCATTGCACCGGGAACCAGAGCAGCCACTGCGCTCAAAGCAGCCATAATCGCTGCAAGCAGACCGATACCGACAATTCCCTGAAGAAGAGTTTCAGTATCGATACCCTTAAGCGCATCTACAATACCCGAGAAGAATGCCATCAATACATCCACCGCAGCCTGAATCAGACCGGGGAGGTTCTTAGCGACACCTTCAAGTACAGCGATAAGGAACTGGAAGATAGAGTCTACAATGGACGGGGTATATTCCACCAATGCTTCAAGAACACCGGCAATAAGCTTCAATGCTCCATCAGCGATAGCCGGAACACACTCAACGAGCACATCCACCAGCATAAGAACAACCGCCTTAACTGCTTCTCCAATGGCACCTGCACTATCTGCGATAACTTTGCAGAATTCGACAATCGCCTCACCGATCTTAGCCACAATAGCGGGGATAAGCCCTGCTACTCCCGTGATAATAACGGTCAAAGAAGCAACGATAGCTGTAGCACCGGCGGTTCCCGCAGCAGCGAGAGCTGTCAAGCCTACTGCCAAAGCAGATAAGCCTGCACCTGCCAAAGCAAGACCGGCACCAATGCCGACAACCGCTACTCCAATCAGTGCCAAAGAGCCACTCAAAGCAAGAATAGAAGGGACCAGCGGAGTGAGTACAGCACCTGCAATACCGAGGACGGCAAATGCGCCAGCCAGGGTAACGAGACCTTTTACGATGGAGCTCCAACTCATGGCACCGAGAATAGCCAGTACCGGAGTGAGCACCAAGAGTGCACTCGCAGCAACGAGCAGAGCCGCAGAACCGGCAAGAGTGCCTGTCATAGCGTTTAACCCAATGGCAAGAATAGTCATTGCTCCACCGAGAGTAATAAGACCCTTTGCCACCTGCTCCCAGCTTAGATTTCCCATCTTCTCAAGAGCTGTTGCAAGAACGACAAGTGCCGCAGCAACGATCACCAAACCGGCACCGATACCAGCCATATTACTCGGCATGAATTTAACTGCCACAGTGATTGCAGCGAGCGCACCCGCCATAGCAGTTAGACCACGAGCGATCTCATCCCACTGCATAGTTGAGAAATCCTTAACCGCAGAAGCGAGGATTTTCATAGCAGCGGCAATTGCGATCAATGCCACACCCGTAGAAATGACATTTTGAGCATTACCGGTAAGTTTTGTGAACACGGTGATCTCGGCAAGAAGGGCGGCAATAGAGATAAGCCCCTTACCGATGTCTTCCCATTTCATTTCGCCGAAGTCCTTGCAGGCAGAAGCCAGCACTTTAATTGCTGCTGAAAGAATTACAATGCCGGTAGCTGTAGTAATGGATTTGCCGCTGAATTTTGCGGTTCTCAGGAACAGAGAAACTTCTGCCAGCAAAACGCCGACACCCACAAGACCTTTGGCAAGCTGATTCCAATCCAGTTGAGCAAGTTGCTCACAAACAGAAGCAAGAATTTTAATTGCAGCAGCAAAGATAACCATTTGAGTGGCACCTTTAATGATGGCTTTGCTATTAGAGCTCATAGCCTTGGCTGCGGCAACCATCATAGTGGTTAAACCCGCAACACCAATCAGACCAGTAGTAAGCTGCTTTGCATCCAGGTCAGCAATCTTTTTGAGCGCACTTGCCAAAATCAGCACTGCCGTAGCGATACCGAGCATAGCCGTTACGCTCTTCATCACACCGGTTGCCTGACCACTGATCTTGTTAAACACCGCCATAGAAGCGAGAAGATCAGCAAACAGTACAGTGATTGCTCCAAGAGCCACATTCAGCTTTTCGCTGTCTACGAGACTAAGTGCAATCAAAGATGCTGTGAGAATGGCAATAGCCGATGCAATTTTCAGCAATGTACCTGCCTGTAACTGATTCTGGTAAGCTTCAAAGCATCCTCGGACGCTGTCGAGAATCCCGATAAAGGATTCTTTGAAACTACCGATGTCTTCGATAGCTTCTCGGAAGGTGCCGACAAACTTCGTGATGCCGACCGCAATAGCACCGAAGGAGATTCCGTTCAGTAGATCAATGATTCCACTGAAATTGGCTTCGCCGAGATTCTTCGCCAAGGAGCTGCCGAGTTCGCCAAGGATTTTCACAATGCCGCTGCCGATTGTTTTAACGGCGTTCCATACGGCAGAAAGAAGCTGAATAAACTGACAATTAGCGAGAGTTTCGCCAATGACTTCAAAGGCGACGATAACGCCGGATTTCATCTCGCCGGCTACTTCTCCGACCTGCGCCATTCTCTCATGAATTCGCTCAAGTAGAGAGTGGAATAGCTCGAAATTGGCAGATTCGAATTTCTCTTTGATCTTATTCTTCAGTGTCGATAAAGCAGTCATAATTGTCCGAATGACCGCAGCAATGCCTTCACCGACTTTCTGGAATGCTCCGCTTGTTTTGATAAACTCATCAAAGGCAACGATAGCATCGCCAATCCCGCCGGTGAAACCAAGAATTCCATCTCCGAGCGTTCCAAACCCACCGAACAACGGTTTGATTGCCGTAAATATAGCAGAAAAGGCTTGCTTAACGATATCCAAGATCGCAAACAAGCCTTTGAAAGTGGATTTTAGATTTGCCGAAGCTGTATCACTAAGCTTCAAATTTGCTGTGAATTTTCGCAGATTCTCGGTGATATCGTAAAGCTGTTTGGCTGTGGTCGGGGGGAATATCTCACGGAATGCTTCGTAGATCGGCTTAATAACACTCTGAACGCCTTCAAAAGCATTTTTGAGTGCTTCGATCAGTTTGGTTCTTCCGCCAAGATCTTTCCATCCTTGCAACATCTCGTTACGAGCATCTGCTGAGGCATCGATAAATCCGCCAATAACCTGGCTGAGCCCAGTCCAAAGCTCCTTAGCTTCTTCGAAATCACCGAACAGAATTTCCCATGTGTTCGCCCATCCAGAGCCTACAGCTTCCTTCAGAGTATCCATCAACTGGGTAAATGTCTTAACATCCTGTGCAGCAGCGAATGCTTTCGCACCTATTTCAGTTGTTTCATCGGCGTAATTACGAAGCGTGCCAACAAGAGCTTCTGTGGTCATCCACTGATCCTGCAAAGAATCATTGAAACCGTGTGTGGCATCGATGACATTACCCTTAACCGTCTTATACATGCCGTCGGCAGTTTTAGTCAAGGTGCCGCAGGCAACAGCTGACTCAAGAAGCTGGGTCTTAAATTCAACGGTTGCCATATTAGCATTCTCAATGGATTTCCAGTCGATCAGCTTGACATAACCGGCAGACAAAGCCTGCGCAAAGTTATACATGGCACGGGATGCCTCGTTTGCGTTAGCACCGGAAACAGCAGCAACATTTGACACACCCTGAATAGCCATAACTGCATCCTCAAGACCGACACCAGCGTTGGTAAATTTACCGATGTTGGAAGTCATATCCTGGAAGGAGTAAATGGTCTTATCCGAGTATGTATTCAATTCCTGAAGATACTTGTTAACTTCTTCAAGGGATGCGCCGGTGCTCATCATGATGGTCTGAATTGACCCCATCTTCAGCTCGTATTCCTCAAAGCCTTGACTGATAGGTTCAATTGTCAAGGAATGGAGCATCTGTTTACCGGTGTTCACAACCGAGTTGGTGATGTTTGCGAGGGCGGTTACAGCCATGACTTCCAATGCCGAGAATCGAGTCTTTACTGTTTCAACCGCAGAGCCAAGCCCCGACATATCGACTTTCTTAGCAGCGCTGTCGATGCTTTCAAGACCCTTTGTAGCGCCATCCATATCCAAACTCTTCTTTAATTTTTCAATGGTGGACAAACTGGTTTGAACATTGCTCTCAAACTGCTTATTGTCAAACCGCATTTCTACGACTCTTTCGTCGATTGTTTTACTCATAGCTTCGTAACCTCCTTCCATGCTTCATTTGCAATTTTGTCGAAAATAGGCTGGATAGCAGGATTGATGTAGTCTCGACCCTGTACCCAGCCTCCGTTACGAGTTCCGTGACCATATTGCAGAATGATCGCTATCGGAACCCCATTTTGAATATTTGAGTTGTAAAAGGTGATCTTTGCAGATCCATTTCGGTTTACGATTTCGTAATACCACGAACTGGCGGTCAAACCGGAATCGACAGGCGTTGCAGACGCAAGAGCAGCGACCCCTTCTCGGCCATACTTGTCGATGTCTCCGAGATGGACCACTTCTTTTGCCCTCTCCAAAAAGCGTGTAACTTTAGAGAAGTCTCCCTTGTGACTGAACCTTATCATTCACGGACCTCCTTATTTAAGAAGCTGATTAACCCGATTCTGTATTACGGAAGGATCGTAACCAGCTGCCTTCAGACGATTGATTCTATCAGCACCATTACCCCACAGGCCCTGAATTACTTCACGGGCAACCTGGTCAGTGCTTTTCTTGGCTGAAGATGCCGAAACCGCTGTCCCACTTTTAGTCGTTACATAAGTATCGAATCCAGCGGCTTTCAGCTTTGCAGCCATCGCATCGGCATTCGCTTTCTTGCTGAAGGCGCCAACCTGAATCTTGTAAAGGTTATCTACCTTTACCATGTAAGTATCAAAACCGGCGGCTTTCACTTTCTGAAGCATCGCATCAGCGTTTGCCTTGTTGCTGAAAGCACCTGTCTGTACCCGATAAAGCACCTGATTATCATCGCCAGGTTTCTCGCTTCCTCCAGTAGAGCCTCCGAGTTTCGCTGTGACTTTAGACGCAAGGTCACCCATTCGAGCGTACATCCAGTCACCCGGACAGCTCTTATTAGCGAACCAACGATGTACGGTCAGAACCATTTCATTGGAGGCAGGCTCGTAATTCAGAGTCTTTGTTTTATCGCCGAACCAAAGCAGCTTGGTTTTTCCGTAGCGTTTACAAATGTCTGTGCAAAGCTCGATCAGTTTCGCATACACCGTGTCGTTGAACGCGTAAGGATGCGTAGCATCGCTGGCGCACTCTATTGTGATCGCACGCTGGTCGTTTGCATTAGAGGAAGAACACCAGGAACGGTTCTTCTCTTCCACATACATACCTACTCGACCATCTACGCCGATACCATACTGACAGGAAGCCTGTCTGGAAGTCGGAGCAAAAATATTGCCAAGGGTTTCCACCGAGCACTGACCAACTACACAATGAGGCGTGATACGGTCAACAGCATGGGTTCTCTGTCCGGAATGATTAGGACTTAACTTGGTATAAGATACCAAAGGACTGTTACTCATTTTTCGTTTCCTCCTTCACGCTCTGAATCTGTTTCAGCATCTGAATAACCTTGTCATAACCAACCGTAGAGATCAGGAAGCCCAGATACATCAGAACGACGATCTCAACCCCAATCTTCATAGTAAAGACAGTGTCGGTCATAATAAGGTAAATCACGCTAACAGCACAGGCGATCAGGACGGACAGAACTGCCGCAAGAACATTAGAAGAATACTTGACCTTTGTTCCGTCAAGCAGCTTCTTAATGCCCTCCACTGTCAGATTTGTGATAACGGATACGATCAACAGTGCTGTAGTCAAAAAACTGATAGGCATAACTAAACCTCCTCATAATTCGTATTTTCTTCCGGTTCACTTTCCTGCTTGAGTCGTTCTTCACGCCTTTCGAAGAATGTTTCGAAAAGAGCTTTGAAAAAGTAGCCAAGCATAACCCCGACAACTGTCGACGCTATTGTGCTGGAAAGCGATTCCGCAATTTGTACTTGCCCCATAAACGCAAGCACATAAGACAGTTGCAGATCAATCAGTGAAACCGCCAGAATGATTGCTACTGCTTTTTTGGTAAAAGTTTTAAGCCAGTTATTGTAAGGCTGTTTCTTATGGCAAACTCGCCTTAACACACATTTTCGGCATCGTCTGTTCATTCGATCACCCCTTAGAGCCAAAGCGTTTTCGATTAGCAGCGTTAATAGCTGCATTACGATTCCACATTTCACGCTTACTTCTTCGTTTAGGCGGAGAGTTCTTGACATTACATACCCGTATGAGAGTCAACAGTCGGTTTAGATGCCATTTTTGAAACTCCACAGGGATGTTATAAGAAATCATCCAGTAGTAAATAAGCTCCGATGTAACCGTTTCCTTATTACCTCTGGTCTGCTTGTCCTCGATAAGACAAGTAGCAGTCATAGGTGCTTCGATGTACGCGTTAATGGCGGCGTAGTTTTCAGCAGACAGCCGAGTATATACTTCGGGATCGACATTCTGGGTTAAGGTCATACATCGTACATAATCAAGAATTTCCGCATCGGTTTTTTCTTGTTTTCCAAGAAATGCCTTATTCCATTTGCTTTCCCATTTTGAAAGAGAGACTAAGGAATGCTCCAACTGCAAAGTCTGCTCTTTCTTATAGACAAATTCTTCATGAATTTCATCCCAAAACTCGGCAGCCGGCACAGTAATTTTCAGCATTCCTTAGTCCTCCGAGCTTTCTTTAATTAGATGCGATGGGCGCAGCCTGTTTATTGCCGTTAGCACGCATCACACGGTTGACAAATTCGGATGCAGCGCCGGCATCAGTGACAAGCTTCTCAAACAGCACCTCATAAGCGGGAGTTTCCATAAAGCTTCTGGAAATTTCCTCGGACTTCATGAAGCGTCTGCCGTCATCGCTCTTCTCGCCATAGGCGGTTTTAATAAAGTTCTCGAAGAACTCCATGATAAGAGCCCCATTCGGACTGGCAGCGATACTCTTGAGCTGAACATCGTAGCCGCCCTTGGCACTCGCCTGCATCTTTACGATTTCAGGCTTGGACAGGTCGAAGTAAAAATCTTCAGTTCTCTGAACACCATTCAGATCGGTATAAGTGATAGTTTCCTTAGTCATTGAAATTTTCTCCTTTCAAATTAAAAAAGTAGGAGCCGCCAGCTTACCTGAATACGGCTCCATAATTCTTACAAATTAGCCGGCAGCCTGAAGCTTATCGAAGATCTCAATGATCTCATCAGGTAGAGGCAGACGAGGCTCAACACCATCGTTACCACCATCAGTAGTCGGGTCCTTACCGTACAGGATCTCTTCCAGCTTGGACATGAACTCGGCACTGAACTTGGTGGAATCAAAGGTCAGAGTGGCAGTCGGCTTCAGCTTCTTACCGTTGACCAGCTTGTTGATAGAGACAGGCGTGGTGCTGATCTCCCAGGACAGAGTAGCCGCCTCAGGGCTGTCATTAACAGTGCTATAGCCCTTCTCAGAAGGAGCAGCCAGACAGCCGTAGACCAGATGCAGCTTGTAGCCGTAATCGTTCAGGTCGGTATCGTTGCCCAGAATGGTGCGATATGCCAGACCGAAAGTCTTACGGGACTGCTGACCGGCATACATACCGGGCATGATCTCAACGGAACCATCGCACTCGGCAAACTCATCGGGGTACATATACGCCTCGACGGTAGCACCGAACTCCTCATTGGAAACCAGGTTCACATACTTGATGTTATCGGCGTAAATCGGGGAAGCCTCAGCACCGGAAGGACTCTCGGTAACGGCAGTCAGACCATTCCATGCAACGCCCTTGTTGTAAACGCCACCGGTCTGCATCGGATAGAGAACGCCATGGTCACAGCCGGTTTCATACAGGCGCTCGCCAGTTTTATCCCAAATGATTTTGGACATAAATATATTCCTCCTTATCAGAAATAGAGCGAGAAATTCCAATGATTCAGGTTCTCGCTTGCATAATATCGTTCAAATCGGCAGGTAGGTATAGAAGCCACCTTACCGACAAGCTCGCTATCCGGATCAGAGTCAATGACGGTGACCGAATAATGTCTGTGAGATGAATAAACCCCGTTATCGGCGTGCACATTCTCGATGTCGTCAAGTGCATAAACGATAGCGGGGTATTTCATTTTTACCGACTCGGGAGGTTGAAAATACACATTTCTGCTTTCAAGGATTTCTTCCAGGAAAGTTTGCAGATCAAGCCTGCTCGCCATTGTATACACCTCCCACAGTCAGTATAAGTCTTGGGTACTGAACTTCAACGCTTGACACTTTCCATTTAGCACCCATAAACTCAACATACCTCATCGAATGAAAATTCTCATTGGCAAATGGATCGGCTACGATACTGATCTCATTCGCAACATTGATGTTGTCGTTGAGTTGTTCCGCAGACTGAAGCCTATGGGTGTTACGGGTTAAATCACCATAGTACATACGCTCGATAATCTTCTCCGTCCAAACACCCGGCTTAGTCTCTTCTGTTACAGCGTAGCCAATTACTCCATAAAATTTAGCCATTTTGAATTTTCACTCCTTACTCAGTCGCCAAGGTCAGTCCCTTAAGACTATAAGTCTTTGTGGCGGTATCTTCACCATTGGTGACAGTAACCTTTACCGACTGCTTTGCCGTATCGGCGATCTTCAGCACAATCAAACCATCGTCGTCCAGTTCGACTGCTCCGTTCTTACCGCCAATCAGTTCCACTGTAACCGTTGCATCTTCCGGTTCCTGAGTTACATGCAGAGCGAGATAGTTACCACTCTGTTCATCGGTCGCACTGCTGAATCCCGTGTAATCGGTGACCAGCTTCAGCGTACCGGTAATTTCTCTACCGGAGATTGCAACATTCTCCTGCAAATCTGCTGCGGTTTTACCGAGCAATTCCGTCTCACCGTCCGCAGGTTCAACCGTGAGACTCGTTAAGGGCGGTCAGTGACATCCTCTTCCAGAGCAATAGCGGACATAACACGAGTGTTAGCACCGGAGCAACGAGTCTCCAGCAGGCTCTTCTCCTGGTTGAAGTCGATGTCGAAATCAGTGAAGTGAGTGATTTCACCGCCCTTGGTAGCACCCAGAGAATAGTCAGCCAGGTTGACCATAAGACCCAGAAGCTTCTTGGTCTTGCTGTCCGTAGTAGTACGAGTCTTACCCTCGAACTGCTCCGCCGTAATGATCTGACCGACATTCAGAGCCGCAGCCAGATCACTGACCTTGTCATAGATGCGGCGACCATTCAGGTCACGGGCAAACAGCATGACATTGACCAGATGAGGCGTGCAGTAGAAGTCGGGAGTGCCAGAACCCTTATACTTCTCACGAGCGTACAGCAGAGACTGGATCACGGCTTCTGCATAAATGTAATTCTCGCCGAAATTGGCGGAAGTGTTGGTGCCCTGAAGCGTGCTCTTCATGCCGGCAATGTCGACATCAGCATGAATGGTGTACAGCTCGTCATCCAGCCAGATCGGGCGAATCTTATCCTCAGCGATCTTACCGTCAGCACCAACCTCACGACCATCGCCGATCATGATAGCCGTTGCCAGCTCCTCGTTCAGATTCATACGGTCGATGCCGTACAGGTACTGCACCACATCAAAGTCCTGAATATCGATAATGTCGTCACGGTCGAGCTTGCTCTTTACATACACGGTCTGAGGATCGGTAGTTCTGTGGAGCAGCTGGATATTGCCGACATAACCCTTCTGAGTGCCCTTCTTGTAACCCTTGGCACGAAGAGCCTCAATGTTACGCAGGTCAGCCTGACGGGTACGGATACGGGAGATAGGGCTCTTATGAACCTTCTTCAGAACCTCGTTTACCCAACCCTGGTCAGTGGTAAGCAGTTCAGGAGCACCGGGACGGACATCCTTGTACTCAGGAAACAGAGTTTCGATACCATCGATGCCGTGAGCCAGAACACTGTCAGGATTCTGCTCTGCGTAAATGTCCATAGCAGTACGGAGACTGCCGACGCTGTTGGACTTAGCCATGGAAATGATGCTTGCCTGGTCAGCGTGAGACAGAACCTCGGTCTTCTTCTGCTGATCGTTGTCAAAGACATTATGTTTCATTGTGTTATCCTCCTTATTGGATTCAGATTTGTTGTCGGAATCATCTTTGGATTCCTTTTCGGGTTCACCTTCGAGAGCCTGTGCGATAAGTGCATACATGACATTCTGCTGCTTCTCAGACATGGAATCAATCACATCAGCGATCGTCTCTTCATTGTCCTTCTTCTCTTCCTTGTTTTCAGCAGGCTTGTCCTCTTTGGTATCCTCCTTCTTTTCCCCTTCTTTCTGCTCATCCTTAGACTCAGTAGAATGGGAAAGGCAAAGAGGCATTCCGGTATAGATGATAGCTTCATCATCGGACATTTCGCCGTGCTTCAGCATGGAATCGATAAATGCACCGGGGTTAGCACCCTTATGCACCAGGCTCACTTCGCAAATACAACCATGCAGCACATCGGAACCAGCCTGCTGGAGCTGATTGGCGTAAATGGACAGAGCACAGATGTCACCGTGCTTGATAAGGACTTTCGCAATTTCACCATCAGCAGTGTCATTGAGAAAGCCATAGGTGTAAACACCTTCCTCACGGTTCTCAAGCCATGCATGACCGAGAACATCACGAGGACTGTTGTGCTGATGATTCCAGACCAGCGGAACTTTAATACCGTCGTTATTCTTAAAGGCGTCCCGACGAATTACTCGTCCATCGGAACACTTAAGGTCGTTTCGGGTTGCCCAGCCGCTGAAATCACAAGCCTCAACCGAAAAAGGTCTACTCATTTTGAATTTCCTCCTTACTTTTTCGATTTTTGCTTAGAGATTTTGTCGTCCAAATCACTTGCTGACTCTTCAACTGAATTGTCTGTGGTGATCGGTGCTTCTTCCGACTGCTGATTGGAACCGGACGGCTCACTCAGATTCTTGTTTCTGAGTTCGTCGGCTCTCGGATCTTCAGAAGGTTTCATACCAACTACCTGACGAATTTCATTCGAAGTCATGATTTCATTTCTCGTGAACTTGTCAGCAATCTCAGCAATTTCATTAACAGGAACCAGCTTGAACGGGTCTCTGAAGAACGAAATCGACTGTTGTTGTGATCGGGCAGTTTTGGTCAGAAACTTTCGTTTCATCTCATCAACAATAGCGGAAATGATCGGCTCGATTGTCCGATTGTTGTAGTTCAGCATTGTCTTCTCGTCCGCTGTTCCATCCAAAATGCTCTGAGTGATTCCCAACTGGCTGTATAGCATACTCGTCAAGTATTCAATCTGGGACATCAGGTTGTTATTCACGGAACGATTCAACTGCGTGATATGCTCAGTACCATCGGTATAAGCGATACCATACTTTGAACCAGACAACTGGCTTTCTATATCTTTACGCCGATTTTCGGCCTGTTGACGCCTTGCTTCTGTCTTGATGACATAGGGAAGCTGGATAATCAAATCGAGTTTCCCAGATCCACTCTGTTCATCAATGACATCAAGTAGGTTAAGTTTACGAATGAGCCGCTGCATAGTTGAGTTTGGCTCATTGATAACTGCGTACAGTGGATTCTCAATGATAGCCACTGCACTTTTTGGTACCACAATGTCTTCCTTTCTGCCCGTCTGTTCATTGTACACACGAGCACGGATATACTGCGGATACCAGTCTAAAATCTGCCCGACGCGCAAAGACTGTATGTCATACGAACCGGACACATTTGGGTCAGTCGTTGTGTCGACCGGAACGATTGCCACGCTTCCTTCATCAAACATAGAGATAACTACATCTTGAATGAACGACCGTGCAGTCTGATCGACATTTGCTTCCAAAGTGAGGCAATTATTCAATCCGTCATCGATGACCGAAAGAAAACGCCCATTTTCATCCAGACGGACATGCTGAACATTCAGTGCAGCAACATCAAGCGCAATTCGGTTATACACCGATGTAACGATCGATCTTTCATTGCCTCTGGACATTCTTGGTCGGTCAGCTCGGTATGAATAGCTCATACCTAAATCCCGGTAATTCATTTGAACATTACCGGTAAACGCATTCCAAGCATGTTTCAGTCTGGAACCAAAAGACATCTCCATTTTGAATCATCACCTCCTTAAACCATATCAACATTTTTCTTCTTATAGGCAACTCGACCGGAAGCCCAGATACCGTTCTTCAGCTGCTGCATATCATAGCCTCTGTCAGCCAGAGCCATATGTACACCGACTTCGCCTCGTTTTGCAACGAATTGAACGACACGCCCTGAAGGTGCGGTAACATTTTTAACGGACTCATTCATCAACTCAGCCATTTTCCGATTATAGGAATTGATAGCCGAGGAGCTGATTTTACCTTTCGATGTCACGGAAGAAGGATTTTTTAATAGTTGATTGGCATACTGATCGAGTTCTTTGGAAACATCTTTGCGGGCTTTAGACACGATTTTGTCATGGTTTTTATGAGCCCATTTTGCGTCTTTCTTTTCCAAACGCTTTTGACCTGCGGCGGTCAAAGTTCCGTCTTTGTTCTGGAAACGACGAACGCCCCATTTCTGACCGAGAATACCGTGATGGTACATCTCATCCAACTTGACCACCTCCTTATTCAAATGCGTCTCGATTGAGTTTATAAGCAATATAGGCATCCATCATTGCAGCAACAGCATCGATTTTTTGCTCATATCGCTTTTTCAAAAGCTTACGGTTTCCGTTTGTATCTTCAAGGGTAATGCAGTTACCCATAGCAAAGGTCATAAGATCCTCATCGAAGATAAGCATTCTTTCTTCAGAAAGCTTTTTCAGTTCTCCAAGCGGAACCGACTCGGTTTTGGCGCCCTGGATAACTTTCTCGATTCCAAACGGACCATTTTCCGATTCCCATCTCGCTACAAATTCTTTCGCGTTATAAGGGTCAAACCCAAGACACCGAACATCATATCCGCACTCTTGAATGTGGTTGTCTAAATCTTCATAGACATCCATCATGTTTAGTACGGCACCCTCTAAAACAATTAAACTGCCCTCCGCCATGAATTGATCGTACTTGATCCTCATAGCAGCAGGCAGCTTCATTAAAGTTGTAGAGGTAATGTAGTTTCGTGTCTTAATGCCAAAAGAACCATTTGGCAGAGGGAACAGAAATGTAAAAGCACAGAAGTCGTCACCCTGTGACAAATCTGCACCGAGGGAACACGGCATCTGCCAGAAATCCCTCTTTCGATGTGGAAGAGTTTCTTCATAAGTGAAGTAATAAGTGTAGCCCTCCATAGGCAGGCCAAACCGCTTTGCAAGAATATCGTTTCGGGCAGCGGGAGCTTTTTCTGCTCTTTCCACATCCAACTGGTAAGTTTCGTAGCTTACGGTTTTTCCAAGATTAGGATTAGCCTTGAGCCACATTTCCGGGTCTCCAACTTCGTCAATGGAATCGAGCTTGTACCACCAAATCGAAACATGAGGATTGATGTAGTCGCCCTTAAGGATGTCCATCAACTCCATTTTGATGGTGTCACCGCTTCCGTTACGAACTGTACCTTCTGAGCTGATTGCAACAATGATATAGTCGTTCACCTTGGATGCGCCTTGCTCAATAGCACCGATAACATCCTCTCGAATGTCACCGGAAAGCCACTCATCAACGGTAGCGACCTTGATTTGTAGACCCTGGAGCTTATTGATGCTCATAGGTCTGACCTCAAGAAGCGAACCTGTCAGAAAGTTTTCAACGCCATTTTTCGTAGAGGCTAACTTTGTGCGATTCGCTTTGGAACCAGTTGTGTTTTGTAAAGAGCCTTCCGTCAAGAACTGAAACAGCGGTCCTCTCGAACGGGTGATAGCGGTACGAAGAGGAGACATAACCTCTTCCGCCTGCTTCATTGTTGGAGCCGTTGTGATCTGATGGGTAGTAGAGGTATCAACATTCAGAAAGTAACCTTGTAGAGTTGAGCCGTACATTGATTTGGCGGCGCCTCGTGCAACAATCAAATACTGTTTATTGATCAACCTCTTTTTCACATTCTTGCGAACATAGTGTCCACCATGACCATCTGGATTCGGCTGGTACACACTTCGTTCAACAAAATAATACCAACCAAAGATCTGCTCACCCCAAAGTTTGAAACTATCCAAAAGGCTAAGGTCGGAACCATCTGTTAGAGTTAGTTCAGACTCGCAATAAGCGATCCACCCTTCAACAGCTTGGTCGTCGTAGTACACACCCGGATTAGCGATGAGATCATCAATACGATTCATCTCCATAGAGATTTCTTTGCAAACCGGAATCTCCCCTCGAATTACGGCATCACGAAACATGCCATAATACTTGGGAACGGCAGTGTTTGATAATGCCATAAGTGCCTCCTTAACCAGCCTTCTTAGCCATACCGTTTACAATTTCTTTGATCTTGCCATAGTTATTGTAAATGGTTAAAGCAGTCGAAGTAGCAGTTGCAATTGTACCGGCAACTTTCAGCGTTTTCGATACATATTCTTTTCCACGATTCACATCAGTTGAAGACAACTGACTGTACTGTTTCTCCATCTGAAGACGGTTCAGTCGGTTACGGAGCTCTGCATCACTCATGGACTTAACGCTCTTACTGTTATGAGCTTTAGTGTAGTCCTCATGAGCAGGAGCATCAGATTTAGAAGAGCTCTCTCTTTTCTTCCCAGCTGTAGTACGAGTACCGTCTTTGTTCTGGAAACGACGAACGCCCCATTTCTGACCGAGAATACCGTGATGGGCAAATGCTGTATTATCCATTTTGAAATCCTCCTCTCACATTTAATCCGGGTCAACTGTCACATTGATTCGCCATTCAAGTTCGCTGATCTGTCGGTTAATTGCTTCCATGACCGCAGAACTTAAAGGCGGGTCAAACACCAGTTTTACTTTCAGGTAGATAAAAGTTTTTACGAATTCAAGACGAGGATCGTCGTACAGGAATTCGGACCAGGTCTTACTCGCATCTTCGATACGGAATCCTTCTTCGGGACCGACACCGAGTTGCGTCAAGACCGAGAATGCCGAATTGATATGCATTACGATGTCCTGGTCAAAGTGCTCGTACTCCTCAGCAATTCCGAGCAACTTTTTGATCGATGTCAGTATGCTATCCATATCGTTCCTCCTTACTGCCTGACGGCTACAAATTTCTTCATGCAGAATCCTTCAATACCGGCGGCAGTGCAGACAGCGTACCAATCATCATTGGAATCGCCCATGTCAATTTCCAGCTCATCAAGACAGGTCGCAACCGTTACTACTTTGGAATCCATACTGGGTTTCTCACGAATGTTCAGTTTCAGACAATCCGTGACAACACCGATCACATTTCGAGCAGCATCTTCGCAAAGCTCTGTTTCCTGTTCCTCGACGATTTCAGCCGAAGTATCAGGAACAGATTTTTCATGAATCTCATTAGACATTGAAATTTTCTCCTTTCACTATTTTCGCCAGGGACAGGTATCGTTTTGTGTGCGCTGTACCGGAGGAAGAACCAACAGACTCTCATCGCCGTAGTGAATAGCATTATGCGTGTTCAACTTCGTACAGATCGCATTCTCCGGATCGAAGACACATGGGTTTCGATTTAAGATGTCTTCATAAGTAATTGGGTTTAGATGATGAATCAATATTGAGCCGAAGATCTCGTAACCTGGTACACCGAGATCGCAACCTTCATCTCGAATAATGATTTCATCTCTGAATTGCAGCCACATATCTGAATGATAGAATTCTTGATTCAGCCATCGCTTAAAACCAAAAGTTTCTTTTCCAACAGAACCGTCAAGTTTCAAATAACGGAAGCGTTCCTCAAATGTAGGCAGTGTAATTAACTCTGAATAAGTTTTAATATTCATCGTCTTCACCGCCTGCACCAGAATATCTCCTAAACGCTTCGAGAGCCTTGTTATACAATTCTTTGGCTTCGCTGTTGGAGTTCAGATTTTTAGTTTTAGCTTCGATAAGCTCTTTCTGCTTCTCCAGAATCTCCTTTTCAATTCGTTCCTTACTGGAACCGAGTTTCAGATAATGTGTTATGACCTGAGAAGAAGCAGTTCCGTCTCTGAGCTGCTTTTCAGCACATTGAACCGCCAAAGAAATCATTAAGTTCTCTTGCGCTTCGAGAGATGTCGGCGGTCTCAATGGGCTGTTTGAGTCGGAAGAGCTTGCAGCTTTACCTTTTGGCATCAGCACTGCCTCCTCTCTTAAAAATTTGGTGCGGATAACAGGAATCGAACCTGCACGGAGTTGCCTCCAATAAATCCTGAGTCTATTGCGTCTGCCAGTTCCGCCATATCCGCATACTTGTACTGCACTTTTTGCTCAACCTGTTGCTCTTTTGGGTAAGAATAGGTGCAGTATTTGAAAGAACTTACAGAGCTGATTTTCCACCAATCACCGAAAGGAGAAAAGAAACATGAAAGGAGATGTTCACACTTTATGGAAAATGCTTCAACCCTGTAAGCTCGTTCAAATACTGCACCCGAGGAGTAAACCCCATTCCAAAAATATCCCTCCGGAGATTTTTTTAAGACCGCCGCGATGAGGTAGGGGGTGCGATTTTGGAGACCCCCTCCCCATGCCTTTAAGCCCAGCGGCAGTAGTGCAGATCAAGTGATAATTTGTTTATGCTGACTTCAAGTTCAAATATTTTCAGAAAAGAAAACAAAAATTTTATTCAAAGAGTGTTAGACCTCAACCTATAGTTCAAGCCTTATCTGATTTCGTTGTCTTTGTTCTCTTCACTTTCTTGTAAATGTTCATGAAGTCATAACGAATGATCTCGTCAATTGCTCTTTCAATCTCTTGATTGTTTTCTTCTTCAGAGAATTGGTCAGAAGTGTGAGCAATTCTGTCGAGATAAGCGCAAGTGTTGTAACCCTTTTCTACATCAAACAGGAACCAATCGGAGAACTGTTCAAATGGATCGTAAGGGTTGTCAAATGTGGTAAGGGCACAAGAACCATTCATACCAGTCACTCCTTTCAATTCAAGTAATTAGACACTGTGCTTGTTGAAATACCAAGAGCTTCAGCAATTTCCGATGTGCTGTAGCCAGAAGCATTCATTGAAGCGATCTTATTCTGCTTTGCAGTGCTGAGAGTTGTTGTCGCTCTCGGTGTTGCACGCTGTCTAAGACTGTCAATGTCCACATTGTCGATGATTTGGGTAAGCTTATTCTCGCTAATAGCTCCAGCTTGAATTGCTTCCCATTCACGGTCTGTAATCTTGATGGTCTCTCGCTTTGCACCAACAGAGGCACGAGCCTGAGTAAGCGCCTGCTGGCTTGCTTTCTTGAGCTCGCCCTTTGTCATATCCGGATTGTCCTGCTTTTTTGCAGCCACTACCGCATTAGCCATAGTCTGAGCCTGCCTTTCTCTGGGTGCATTCTTCAGAGCTACATTAAGCTTAGCATTCAGAGAATCGACCTCAGCTTGATAGGCCTCTTTTGCAGTGGCGGAGTAGGGTACTTTCCCAGTGGAGAGGATCTCAAGACGAGCCTGGTTGCCCAGGGCTTTCATTTTGTTGGCATAGTTAGCATAAGCACGCTCCACGGGGGTATCAGCTTCGGACACCAGGGTATAGGCATCCTTTGCCTCAGCCATCTTAGTGCTGGGCTGAGTACGCTCTTTGACCTTGCCAGTTCGCTTATCGACATAAACAGGATCGTCCACATCTTTCCATATGTATTCGCCTGTCTTTTCATCGATTTTCGGACTACCTTGCCTCTTAGTGACAGAAGTCTCCGATTTAGCACGGGAAATCAGAGTCGAAGCACCCTCGTGGTATCTTCCGTCTTCATCAACCGTGCCCTGATACTTCTTTTTCAAAGAGCTGATGCCATTGTCGATCTCACTTTGCTTATAGTCCAGCTTGTGTTTTTCGGCATCGATAACTACCATGCTATGGCGAACGGCTCTTGCAAGCTCATCCTGCGTGGCACCCTTCAAAGTCATATCGGTAATCAGATTAGAAATGACACCCATCTCTTTCTGTGTGTTCTTCATAGGCTTGAAAGTGCCAGCCGGTTTTCCACCATACTCCAATTTTGGGTCAAATCCTTCAAGTCCCTTCAGAGGAGGAGTGGAAGTAATCTTGACCTTGCTTTTACCAGAGTTACAGGGGATGACCATGACAGTATCACCATCAAAGTCAGCACCTGAAAGCCGTTCCGCAACCTTACTGTTAATACCGATTGCATCTTTAGGTGTGTTGCCAAGGATTCGACGAGCCTCTGCCTGCTTGTTATTCACTGTAAGGATAGGAATCTCAAAAGTTCCGCCATGTGGGTAACGAACCAGAGCTACTGTTTCACCATTCTTGTAATTCGGGGCATACACTTCATTGTCTTTCATCGAAGTGATAGGTAGGATCACCTGATATTTCTGACGAGGAAGAGCAGCTGCCTGAAGGTGCACAGCAGCAGAGTCACAATCATCTGCAAAGGATTTCAGTAATGATTTTTTGACCGTCGGATTTGTCAGTGAGCAGATTTCATCAAATTCAGCCATCTTATCTGATGCCGCCAAGTTCAGCTGTTTATTGACCAGACTCAAACTCTGCTTAGAAAGAAACTGGGATGGGAGTTTATCCGCCCATTCACCCCAGTCGCCCTCTTCGGCACGCTTATTGATAAGAGAAAGCTGTCGTTTGCCATCAGCATCGATGTAATAGCTCTGCCCACCGGCTTTGATAAGTGAACCAAACGGATTGTCAGGGTCATCCTTGACCTTCTTCAGAACATCCGATGTCGGGGTGCCTTTTTTCTTATTGGTATTGAACATTACATCCACACCATCAGGAAGATCATCAGAATAGACAGCCATTCCTTTCAAATATCTATTACCATCCACCAGAATGCGAACCTGAGCATAATGGGAATCACCAAGAGACAAGTCATCTACACCGCGACGAATTTCAATGACACCATCTTTCTGAATTCCGCCGTCTTCTGCATAACGGATTTTCAATCGACTTGAATCCATGCTTTTGGGATAGACGAACTTATCGAAAGTCTCGCCGTCATCATGAGACACATAGTCTCTGACAGAATGAACATTCTCAAAATTATAAATCTCTTTATGCTCTGTTCCTGGAGGGCAGAGAACCTTGATGTTTGTTTGCTTACCCGGGTTTGTTACCTGAGGGACACCGCCGCCATAGATGTGATAGCCTTCCATTTCCAAAATATAAAGAGCCTGGTTCATTTTCTCTTTCGAAATACCAAGCTCTCTTTCGACTCCGGTTCCGACATCGATCATGCCTTTTTCCGAAATCTGTTTTTTCAGAAATTCAGCGGTCTGCTTTGCCTGATTCATACGAGCTTCGGAACTCTCATTCAAAAGCGAGCGAACCGAAGAATCATTGGCAAAACCCATCTTGTCAGCAATCTCATTCAGACTGTAGCCCTTAGCACGAAGAGCCTTAGCCGTAGCGACATCAGCAGAACGGCGTTCATCCTTTGCAAGGCTCATCTGGGTACGAAATTGGGTTGTGCTCAGACCCATAGATTTTGCAATGGCTACTTCTCCTGTGTAGGTTTTTCCATCTTTATCGGTAAAGGTGAAATTAGACTTTTTCAGTTCTTCTACACGAGAGAGAAAATCGCCGCTGTGTTGATAAGGGTTATCACCCGAACCCCAAGGATAACGACCAGACCTTCTGGGCATACCGTAATGCATTAAAATATCATCCGTGAGACTCATGGTTTAACCCTCCTGTTCTTTGATTTTTCTAATAACCTTGTCGAAAGTAATAATCTTGTCCATGATTGGAACAATATCTTCGGCAGTAGGCGTGTGATATAGAATTTCATTGTTCTGATACAGACGAAGTTCCATCTCGATTTCCGATGGTTTCACCTTGTATTCCAAACAAAAAAGAGCAGCGTATATTTCAAGCTGCTCCATGTGCGCCGGCACGACACCGGTCTTCAAATCGTGAATACGAAGCGTACCATTCCGAAACACAATCGTATCGGCGGTGCCAAAGCAATTTTCTGAATAAAACAGAATCTGTTCAGGCACCATACGAAAACTAATTGCGTCATTGACATACATGTTCAATGTTTTCTGTGACTTGGGGAGTTTTTGCCCCAAAGTGATACATTGACATGCAAAATCATGTAGAACGGTTCCTCGCTGTGTGGCCAAAAACTTTGAATAAGCATCGGCTACTTTTGTTTCATCATAGTTAATCCAATGATACTTGCTGGCGCCAAGAAAAGCGTGTTGCCCTTCAAGATTGGAATGATTGTTGAAGATCATGCAGCACTTCCTCCTTGTTCTCGGGGCAAATAAATCTGGAAAAAGACATCTCGTCCATCTTGCCCACATAATATTCTTGGTTCGGTTGCTTTTTTGCGCCAGCGTGTTGTTTACATTCCAGAGCAGCCCATTTGTCATTGAACAGAATAAGCAGATCAGGAATGCCCTGTAAATATCCAGAGTCGCTTTTCATCACGATGCAACCCGGAAAAAGTTTCTTAAGCTCCTTAATGAGCTTCGATTGAAATTGACTTTCGAGCATTGGCAAATGAGCCTCCTTTCATGTAGTTTTTCAAAACTGAAAAGAGAATGTCTATTCTTAAAAATAGCTTTTTTACTCCTCTCTTCATAAAAGGGGATGTATCTTTCGCGCGGCGGAAAAAGGCATAAAAAAAAGACCGAGACACCGTTTAAGTATCTCGGTCAAATATAAAGTTGTTTGTTATCGAGCTTCTACACTTACTGGATCAAGTTCAAAGAGACCGGTATCAGAATTGTAACTCCGCACTTTAGCCTGTATTCTTACATTGCTGCCGACTTTGATATAATCAGCAAGCGTAAGTCCGTCTCCTAAATCATATACCCCAACATCCTTAAACTTAAAAGTTGGACCAGGGTTTGCAGTATTTTCATCCACATAGTCTCCCGCACTGATTAGCAAATCATATCGGGTGTCGTAATTATCGTGGTTTGTAAAATAGGTAATACAGCCATCAAACTCAATAACCTGATTCTTATGAGCCTCTGCAAAATCGGCATACGATTGATCCATATCTGCTTTAAGAGAAAGCATTGCTGCCAATTCTGGAGAATTATCTACTGTCAAAATATCAACGGCTGGCTCTTCAGTTGAAACGGATTCGCTATCTGTTTCGGAAGTTTCTTTTTCCGGGAATGTATGGTATGTGATTACGACCTCGGCATCAGCCGGATACCAAGTATCAGTAGAGTATCCAGTATCGCCATCCACGGAAACAGATTCAACCTCACCGTCTTTTGTAAGCCAACCAGTAACAAGGTCGTCAAGTTTTTCAAGTTTGATGTTTGTGAAGCCACTACTTTCAAACTCGTCAACTACTTTTTGATAATCTTTGCCTTTTTGAATACTGGAACCTGACGGGGTTTTAGCTTCACCTTCATGTCCCTCTGAACTACAACCTGCAATCATAAATATCATGACAATTGCCATGCACGCTGCCAAGAACTTTCTCATCTCATTATCCCATCCTTTCCGAGGGCATTAAAAAAGTGCGCCCCCACAACGAGAGACGCACTGAAAAAGTGTCAACCCTCATTGTTGCCACACAATCTCAATCAAGCCGCAAAGGGACAAATGAAATGAGTAAAGAGAGAAAACACTTTTTACCAAAGCAGTTTTCCCTAAACGACTTGAACATATTAGATTGTGTGGCGCTTATAGTATAGCACAGTCTGAAAGAAAAAGGAAGAACTTTCGGTAAAAAGTCTTGACATTTTCGTCTACTTGTGCTATGTATTCCGACCTCTGGCCAAATGCCCACTTTTCTCGCCCTATTTATATATTTATTAAAACTTTTTATCGCAATTAAATAAGAAATAAAAGTGGGAAAGTGGGCTTTTTTCACAAGAAAAATTTCAAATCGGCGCAAATCGGCCATTTTGGGGCAAAAAACGCCTAAAAAGTGCCATTTTCAGAAAATGCCTCCGAATTTTTCTGCCCACTTTTGGTTTTCAAAACCGGGCTTTTGCCCACTTTTTCTGGGCTTTTTTTAGGAAAATTGTCCGTACACGCTCAAAAATTTTTTCAAAAGTGGGCTTTTGCCCGAATCCGCCAAACAAAAGTGGGCTAAAATTTACACAATTTTCAAGTATGTACGGGCTCATTTCTCTCATCTCCAAACCCGTCCGTTCCGTTTATCAACCAGAATAATCCGACCTTCGATCTTGAAGTCAGCCAACTCACACAAGTAAAACAGTGTATGCAGCAGCCTATGAAATCTTTCGTCTTCTTCACGCTCAATGTTCTTGAGGGCTTCGTAAGCGGTCGGGTCAGAATATCCTTCGGCATTTCGTCGAGGGTTAGTAGTATTCGCCATGATATAGGTACTCCTTTCTTCTAAGTTTGTTTCAAGATTGCTACGCCTTCTTTCAAGCTTTCCGGAATATCAATTACTCGCTGATTGCGGCTTCCTCTGAAATCAAGCTCCAACGATTTTTCAGCCTGTACGAACGGACCGTCAACGAGCACATCAATATACTTTAGAAGCTCGATGCCTTGTCTGTACAAGTCTTCAAAAAGATAACCAGTGTAGCACCAAACGCTAAGCCCCATTTCATGAGCTTTCTCAGCAATCAGAGCACACTGGTAAATCTGACAGAACGGCTCGCCTCCGGAAAGAGTAATACCATCTATCCAATCTTTTCTTTTTGAAATATCATCGAGTATATCTTCAATTAGTACAAGCTTTCCGCCACCGAACGGGTGAGTTTGAGGATTGTGGCAGCCCGGGCAATGATGTGGACAACCCTGTGTGAATACCACATACCGGATTCCTTCCCCGTCAACAATGGACTCCGATTCAATTCCCGAAATTCGAATCAACTTCATGTTTGACACGATCTCGCTCCTCCGCACGCTTAGCGTCATTCCACTTATCAAGAGTTCCGACCAGATATCCAGTGATACGACGGATGCGTTCGAACGGAACTCCATCAGCCTCGCTTCGTCCGCAGCAGGGGCAAACATCGTTGATAATTCCGTTATAACCGCAGACCGGATCTCGATCTACAGGATGGTTGATGCTGCCATAGCCGATGCCAGCTTCTTTCATGTGCCTTACAACTCGCTCAAAAGCAGCAAGGTTCTTAGTCGGGTCTCCGTCCAGTTCCACATAAGAGATGTGACCGGCATTGGTAAGAGCATGGTACGGAGCTTCAATGTCGATCTTTTTAAGAGCCGGGAGATGATAATAGACCGGAACATGAAAACTGTTAGTGTAGTAGTCACGATCGGTAACTCCCTTAATAATACCAAATTCTTTTCGGTCAGCTCTAAGCAAGCGTCCGGCTAAGCTTTCAGCAGGAGTAGCAAGACAGGTTACATTCATGCCAAACTGCTTGCTTTTCTCGTCACAGTAGTTCCGAATATAACCTACAATTCGCAGACCAAGCTCCTGAGATGCTTCATTTTCACCATGATGATGCCCAGTCAATGCTACAAGACACTCTGCAAGCCCACAGAAACCGATAGAGAGTGTTCCGTGTTTCAGCACCTCTCCAACCTCGTCATCCGGTCCAAGTTTGTCAGAGTCCATCCATACGCCTTCTCCCATGAGGAACGGAAAGTTTCTAACTACTCTTGACGCTTGAATCTCATATCGATCGAGAAGCTGCTGCATGGTTTTGTCGAGCATTCCGTCAAGCAGTTTGAAAAACTGAGGAATATCACCGCCAACCACAATAGCAAGCCTTGGGAGATTGATAGAAGTGAAACTCAGATTACCTCTTCCGGGAGCGATCTCACGAGACGGGTCATAAACATTACCCATTACACGAGTACGGCAACCCATGTAGGCAACCTCCGTTTCAGGATGACCGGGCTTGTAATATTGGAGATTGAAAGGTGCGTCAATAAAAGCGAAGTTAGGAAACAGACGCTTGGCACTGACCTTCATCGCCAGTTTGAACAGGTCATAATTCGGGTCATCGGGATTATAGTTGACTCCCTCCTTGACACGGAAAATCTGAATCGGGAAGATAGGCGTTTCGCCATGACCGAGTCCTGCTTCTGTAGCAAGCAGAAGCTGCTCAATAGCAAGACGACCTTCCCAAGATGTATCTGTGCCATAGTTAATAGAGCTGAACGGAACCTGAGCGCCGGCACGGGAATGCATGGTATTCAGATTATGAATAAACCCCTCCATAGCCTGATAGGTATCACGGATGGTCTTTTCCATAGCATAGTCGAGAATCCATGCTTTATCTTTCAGATCGTTGAGGCGTTCGCAAATCTCATAGCCTTCTTTCAGATATTTTTGATAGGTGTAACGGACACCTTCGGCCATAGCATAATCGAAGTCCACGACACTCTGTCCGCCATGCTGGTCATTTTGATTCGACTGAATGGCAATAGCAGCCAGAGCAGCATACGAACCGATGCTTTTTGGAGCTCTCAGATGACCGTGTCCGGTATTGAATCCATTCTTGAAGAGCTTGCGAAGCTCAATCTGCGTGCAGGTCGTCGTCCATGCATAGAAGTCAAGATCGTGTATATGAATCCATCCATCGCGGTGAAGTTCTGCAATTGCAGGTTTAATCAAATACTCCAAATTGTACTCCTTGGCAGTATTGGCACCATATTGCAGCATAGCCCCCATGGGGGAGTCACCGTTGATGTTGGCGTTATCTCGTTTCAAGTCGCTGTCCTTTGCTTGAAGAACGGTAATACTATCAAAAATAGCTTTTACCTTTTCTCCGAATCGTTCATTCATATAAAACCCTCCTTAAATATCATCCTGATTGCGATGCAGACTGTGTTCAGCGTCGAAACCATCCGGATACCTGGCTTTCAGTTTATCCACATTCATCTGCATGATGGTTTCAAGGTCATACCCAATAGCGTTTGCACTTACAGCGAGATACCAAGCCACATCTCCAAGCTCTTTAGCCATATGTGCAGTGTCCAGCTCATGCCCCTGAAACAGATGCTTTTTCAAAATATCAATTGCTTCGCCGGCTTCTCCGTTCAGTCCCATTAAGCCATTGAGCAGAAGTTTCTCAGGCGGTAAATCTCCTGGGGCTGTGCGAAGAGTTGCCTGCTGATAATCGTTCGGTGTCATATTTTTTCCTCCTGTGATTACGATTTACCAGTGCAATAGCCTGGTTTATTTGAACATCAAGCTGACGTTGTTCTTTTGCTTCCCGCAGACGGTCACGAACAGCCTGAATATCCGCTTTTGTCGCTTCTCTGGCAAGCATGTTTTTTCTCCTTTACACAAAAAATAAGAGCCAAGGTTTAACCTCAGCTCTTACATGACTTGTTAATTTTTAGATTTGTGGTATTTCCAGGCTTCACAAACCGTTTCCTTGCATTTCGGATAATCGGGGCGTCCGCATTTGTTGCAGATAAGCTCTTTCCGTCCGAGATCCGGAATATCTTCCTCAAATTCTCTGATAACAGTTGTCCATGTGCCGTCTTTTCTTCGAACCGGACAGGACATTCTGGATTTGACTTTCATTGACATCGCCTCCTCGTAGTATTTTACCACAAATATAACAAAAGTAAAAGGGCTTGTTACGGCCCTTTTACCTTTGAAATCGAGTAACTTACGAAATCATGATCTTGTAGCGTTCGTTCAGCTCTTCAAACACTTCCTGATCTGCTGCAATGCTGATGTGAAACTCAATCTTGCCCTTTTCGTTCAACACGGTTTGGACAGCAGGTTGAAGTTTCTCAGCAAACAGCATTCTCAAACAAGTGCCGAGTTGCCGATCATTAACTGCCAGAAAATAATTCATTGTGCGTTACCTCCTTTCATAATAGGGGGTGTATTTTTCGTGCAGGAAACCGTTTGTTAGAGTTTCTCCGTCTCGATAAGGTGCTCACATTCATGTGGGTTTTCATCCGAGCAGACTTTATATTTATCCCAGTATCTTGGGCATTCATGTTCCTTTGCGTTTTTACTGCACATCGTCCATAGTGGGCACAGCTCTCCGTAATAAGGAAGCTGATTGACTACGAATTTCATCATCTTTCATCCTTTCTTTTCGCCAGTAATAAGCTTAGAATATGGCAGACTTTCAATCCAATCACAGAACGTATGCCATTCGTCGAGTTTGTGATTCCGGCGGGACTTGTAGATGTTTGCCAGAACCTCGTAGTTCAGCATGACTGTCCGGCGCTGGTTATAAGAGCTTGGCAGAAGTTGGATCAGCTGCCACCAGTACCGTTTGTCCTTTGTTTTAATATATCTTCCTCGGTAGTAGTTAAGGACATTGATTATTAAACCCAGAAGGTCATCGCCATCTACCCGGATGTTATTCGCATCATTGAGAAAAAGAGCGTCGCCTGCATCATTATTAGCCATACTCAGTAAATGTTCATGACTGAAATCCTCCAGCGTAAACTCCTTGTCCGCAATCTTATGCATCGTCGAGCACGAGTTCGCAACCGTACCAACCTTATAAGTATCAAACTCCTTCCACCAGTACAGCGGAGCAGTGATGTCGAGATAGACGGTAATCATCCGCATGAACTTACGATGATCGGTACCGGCATTTCTCAGTCGGTTCATCAAATCTGCATCATTCGGACCAATCCAAAATTCACTATCATCAGAGTAAGAAGCCAAAATATGATTCTCCCTCTGAGCTGGAGCGACATATCTCCAATTAGAATCACTCTTCTCCCAAGAGTTCTTAGGGTTTCGCATACCACGAATGGCGTGCTCCCAGCCTATAACCTCGGCGTTTTCAGTTTTCAGCATTTTCTACCTCCGCAAGCTTCGTCCGAATCATTTCCAGAATTTCTTCTACAATCGAACGAGTGTTATTGTGTAACTTAATATAATCGGCATGGTCTTTATACCAGGCAAACATTTCGGAAAGGTCACCTTTAATCCAGCTGAATGCCCACCAGTCACAGATCATCTCAATAATGTATGGATACGGCATTTCGATAAGGATAGTTCCTTCTTTAGATTTGTCGTTGATTAAGACCCAATACTGCCAATGATGGGGGTTTCGGTGGATATGCATAAGCCATGCCCGGTTAAACGCCTCGATGATTGCTGGGGTTTGCTCCCCATAGAAATAGTTGTCATAAGGCGTGTACTCATCTGGCGTATCCTTCGACATATCATGGAACTCAATATTTCGAGTCGCCTCCACATCTGTCAGTTCTGGAATATAAGCAGCAATCCACTGATAAGCCTTTTTTACAGCTTGCCTGTGTTTTTCCAGATATTCATCATATTTTTGAGACATTGGATTCTCCTTTCTGATAGATAACCCGATCGCAAGCAACTTTGTTTACCACGCTGGTTGTGTAGTCGATTGTAGGTACCTCATGCTGCTCGAAATGGATTACTATGGAAAAATCAGTGATTAAATCATTTTCGGGATGCACCATCGATTCAGCTCGGTTGATAAGTTCTTGACCTGCGTCTTTTATTTGCTGAACAAGAGCATTACGATACCCATTAGCCATTTTTTTCGATCTCCTTTCTCAATTTATGAGCTATAGCCACCTGTTCCTCAAGCCCCGGCATATGAGGGCAGGGGGTAATCGAGACCACAAAATAGACAAGTAACACCTCTCGTAAGAGTAAAGCATCGATTGCATAAAACCCGACAACTTTCTTTAAGTGAATCGTTTTCATTTTCGAGTTTTGAAAGCTTTTCATGGTATTCAGTCTGAAGGTCTGACAACTGTCTTTTCAGTTGTGTATTCTCTTCAGTAGCATCTGACGAAAGTGCCTTTCTGAACTCCTCAAGATTCATGTTTCTTTTCTCCTTTCAGAAATATCACTCTTGATCGAGCCGTGCCTGTTTAAGGATGCGACCAATTTCATAAACAGATTTTGCCTGTGCAATTTTTCTCTTAACTTCTTCGCTATAGCAAAGTTCCGTTGCAATATCAATCGCATCCTTTTTCTCGGTATCAAGAATTGTTTTTGCTTTCATAGTTCATTGGTTTGTGGGAATTTGTATTGCCGGGTTCTGCGAGACAGTCATTGCACGGGTCTTTGGACTCTTCAAGACCGTGGTGCTTGCACGATTTGCAATACTGGTCAAAATAGACTTCCTTTTCTTCATTCGTCTGCAAAAACTCCTTACAAAATCCACATAATAAGCTTGATCGTCGCAGCTACGATAATCGCACTGGCACACAAAGACATCAGAATAGCGATAGCCTGCCCGATTTTATAAGCAAGGCTGCCACTCTTCTTCGTTTCTGGACGATATAATGTATCTTTTTCGTATTCAGGCATATATTATCCTCCAATCTGAAGTCCGAGATGAGAATATAAATCCTTATAAAGGATCTTCTCCAACTCGTCCTTATACATTGTTACAACTTTGCCGTCTACTACACGGCTTACAGTTTCTCTCAAAATGGGAGCTGCTATATCAGCAGTAACCGGGACTTTGACATCTGCCATAATCGGTTCTGGTAAATATCCCAATGCTTCCATTTCCTTGTGCTCACAGGTCTCGACAAAAGGACATTCATGGCATTGCTTCGTCAGTCTTGCCAACGCCATCGTTCGTCACCTTCTTTCTCAGGTATCGCTCAATGTTTTTGCACCGATTTCGATTTGAGCATCGAATGACCGTGTCGGATATGACGATCTCTTCACTCATTCCGTATGCTTTTTGCGGTCGTTGAACATCTGGATCGAAGTCCATGCAAGCAGAGCAATACTCCGCGACATCAATTGTTATCATCTTTTTTCCTTTCTCAGGCAGCTTTGGGTTTATAGCTGCCGACATACTTGGTTTCGTTGAAATTCCGTTTCTCGCTCAATGCTCTACTGATAGCCAAATCAATGCCGGAACGGGACTTCAGATGGTAGTAATACAAATCTTTGAACGGTGTATTTAAGCGGTCAGTTCGTCCTGCTGATTGCTTCATAATTTTGTAGGAGTAGTTCTGCGAGTAAAACACAATGGTATCCGTACTAATGCAGTTCCATCCTTCGGCTCCGGCAGTATACTGAACCAGATACACCCAACTGTTACAAGTTGGAATCGGTTGATGCTTGTGACCGTTCCATTCTGCAATCTCAACATTTTCTCCATAGTAGAGATTTTTCAGAATATCAAGTTCATAGTCGAAATTATAGAAGACAATCATTTTAGGATGCTTCTCAAACAGTTCCATTAGAGCGATTTGTCTGGACTCATCCTCGTTTACGATGCGTCGCCATACATAGCAGAGCTCCCCAGCATTGACAATTGGCTCGTTTTTATATGGATTCCAGCGAAGACGGCTTGTCTCTTTATACTTTGCAACATCATAACTGACATAGACATCCTCATGGTGCGAACAGGTTTCCCGCTTAAAATCCATATCCACAAGAATGCGATTACGAAGCCGGATGAGTCGTCCCACTCCCAAATATCTGTCTACTTTCGGATACTTTCCATTCACCCAGGTCATGACCATGTGCTCTTCTTTGAAAGCTGTACGGTTTTTGTAAAAGCCGTTTGCTACGAAGACAGGAATATAATCCTCCCATGTGTCCCCTGGGGTTGCGGATAGTAGAATCCATTCATTAAACTTGGCGATTTTCAGAAATGCTTTTACCCATGCACCCGAACCGACAACGCGCTGCTCGTCAAATATAAAGAATGCGTCCGTAACCGTTGCATACTTCCCGATATTGTTCCAGGAATCAACGACGACCTTATTTTTATAGGTATTGACTTCCGCGTGAACAGAGAGAAGGAAGGGCGAAAGCTCACCCTCCCATTCCAAAGTATCTCTCTTTCTCGCCGTGGTGATGATGTACAGGTCTTTTGGCGTACCCGGCATCCGAATATAATTCTTTGTGCCGAGCTTACCGCCATTCTGTTTGTAATAATAGGCTAAAGCTGTTCTGGATTTGCCACTACCGACACCGCCACAGAGAATGCAGCCGTTTTTCATTCTCTCAACAGCATCTGTTTGATAATCTCGAAGTGATATGCCTGCCATCAGCGCCCTCCGAAGATCCGACGCAGCACCCAGACATTAGAATAATACATTGGCGTGAACCAGTAGTTCTCTTTATTGTCGTTGTCTGTCATCGGTTCTGTCAGAGAGTTTCCGACCTTTACATATCCTGCTACCCCCAAAAGTGAAAGCTGAATATAACACATAAGTGCCACCGTTTCATCGATATCCTGTGCAACAACGAGAAGATGATTTTGGTAGTTCAGGTTTACTTTTTCCAACTGCTTCCTTGCAGTGTGGATTCCGGCAATCAATGTGGCCCCAGCTCCGCAGCACGGATCGTTAATTGAAATATAACCGTCCTGTTCTACCTTTTTTACCGTGTCGTCCATCGTCATTTCAGCCATTAGCTCACAGACATGATACGGCGTAAAGATCTGTCCATTATGCTCGTTGCCGAGATTGAGAGACATAAAAATGCTGCCCAGAAAATCTTGCTCCGGATTTTCCTCCAAAGCCAAGACCGTCTGAGCAGCCAGTTCAGGAAACAACTCTTGATCCTGCTTATTGTATTTTTTGATGACTTCCAAATATAACGCTTCTCGCTTATCCCGGTGCTCCTTATCAAGAGGATTAGATAGCGAACAAGCGAACATAGTAATGAAGTCACGCCAAACATCCCAAGCCCGATACCGGTTAGTCAACCGTCCGAATGCATCTAAGAAAGCTTTTTCCGGAGACAAAACCTTTTTGCATTTTTTTCCAGCGGGCTTTTTTTGCTTTGGCGTTTCTTCTTTTTCCTCAGGCTCAGTCGTTTGCGGAAGCTCTTCCGCCGGCTGATGAGGAGCAGTCTGAGTAACTGCTTTAGATTTAGTAGCCTTTTTGCGTTTCTTCTTTTTCTGCCACAACATGGCTTTACCTCCTTTCGGTTATTAAAGGGAATAAGGCTGTTTCCTCTTACCGTCATAGGCGTGCACACCTAATCGAGACCTTACTGGACATTTAACCAGACATGTACTAAGCTGGCACCTATTCACCTTTAGAAGGGCATCTCCTCAGGACCCTCCGTTTCGGCATACTTTTCAGCGAATTCGTCTTCTTCAATGGTGACATACATCGTCTTAAGGTATGCCTTGACGCCAGTCTTACCATTGACCTCCCAGTTGTAGGGACGGATCGTCAGGTCGACATTGCGAATCTCAGCGAAGTCCAGAGTTCCGATAGACTCCTCATCCAGCTGAGTCTTAGCTCGACGAGTAATCATGATAACCTTCGGGGGGATGTTGTCGAAGCTGACCGCCACCTGAATATAATGGCGAGGAGCCTCGTCCTCATCACGAGGAGCCAAAACACGAACATTCCAGCCATCCTCAATAAGCTTCTGCGCCATATCGGGATCTTCAATGACCACGCAGAAATTGCGGGAGCCAGCACGATTGTACTTGGACTCCTCACCCTTAAAGTTGCGGAAGATAATTCGAGCATTCTCGATGATGATGTTGTCTACTGCTTTATAAGCCATAATTAGTTTCTCCTTTCAATTTTTGCGTTTGTCGCATGGAAATGGGCAAGTCCTGCACTCCTCATTGGGAATACAGGACTCGGTAGAATCAGCCGTGCACAAAATATAAATGAATACAGCAATTAACAGAATTAAAATCATAAGCATTACCTCACATCAAACGGCGTAGTATCGTCCTCATGAGGCTCGCCAGCTCCGAACCACGGTGGTGTGTTATCCGAAACATACGGTTCGTCCGCCGCAAAGCGTTCGAAGTCACCATAAACAGACAGAGACTTGACTGCTTCGTCTACCATGTTGTTGTAATAACCACGGTCAATGTCACCCTGTTTGTCCAGCTGCTTGACCATCTCGGACTCAAGCCAGCGGAAGCCCTTAGAACCCGTAGCAGCAGCGTAACCCTTTTCACCAGTCTTCTTGTTTTCTGTTTCACGAAGCAGGATGCCGCCTCCGCAGCCGGGCTTAATCGGGCAGAACTGACCGACCTTTCCGATGAAGTGGTAGTCGTGCCCCTTAGCGATTTTGTCCGTTAGTTCTTCGACACGCTCACATTCAGTAGGCATCGGCTCAGTCATGCGTTTAGAATCGGTAATCTGTTTCCACAGTTTATCTCTTTCCGCTTCAAGGGCACTTACATCCGGCAGAGCCTCGTTCATGTCAAGATAGAGCGAGGAAGTTACAGATTTCGTCTCGCACATATCCTCGAACTCGATGTTCTCCTTGCTGAAGAGCGTCTTGAAAACATAAGGAATCTGGAACTGTGTACCGGTTGCTGTCCACGCATACGGATGCTTCTTGTTCTCCTTGCAAATATCCTTTGCAGAGTCGATGTACTTTTTCCCATACAGGTCACAGCACTTCTCAACCGTAGCATATCGAGCAATATAAACTGCGTCGTTTACCAGACACATACGGTCGTAGGTTGCTTCGTGTTCAAAGTTGTACCCATACAGCTTGCCGTATTCAGTCACAAACTTGATGATCTCAGGCGTTGCGTCTGGAATCTTGATGGAGTCGGTTTTGATGTGTGCTACAGTAAAGCCCTGACTCTGAACAGCGTGCTTGAGATTGACCATAAACAGAGCTCCACGCTTCGCAACGATGTTATCCTTGTTACGGTTATCCCGGAACGGGTTTTCAAATCCGGCTGAGGTCAGACCGTACACGGAGTTAATTGCAATTTTCAGAGCCTGTGCCAAGTCAGCCGCAGCATTCTCGTCAGTCAGGTACTTAGCCAATGCACCACCCAGCATCTTCTTTGCTTTGTCAAAATCCTTATGCTTGATTGCGATACGAGCCTGAAGAATTTCGTTGAATCGCTTTGTGTATTCCGGTCCGAAGAGTTCTTCCGCTACGATACTGCTCGGATGCATGGATGCAATATCCAGCAGAGCAATGTTGCTGTACATGCCTGGTTCAGAATATACATAGCCGCCCTCACCAACTTCTTCGCCTCTGTAGACGGACTTACCGCCCTCAAATGAGTAGCCAGGAAAGATGGGACGATGGTTTTTATCGAACTGTGTGAACTCGTCGTAGTCTTCAAGCCCCATTGTAAACGGAAGATCCGCATTAGGGTCGAAGATTTGACTCTCGTCACCCATGAAACGGTAATTGAACTGATCCTGAGGTTTGCGGTTGTTACCAAATATAATTCTGGTAGTCAGCGAGTTCGTTGTATCATTGACGGACATCCCCGCCACATCTGCCAGAATCTGACGAGCCGTGAAGTCCGCCTTACGAGCATTAAAGGTTGCTTCTGTCGCAATGACATCGTTGTCGCAATACTCAGCAACCTTAGTCCAAAGCTCCTCCGGCACAGGCTTGTCCCAAGGCAGACCAAGTTCCTGATGGTGAATACCCAGTTCAATCTCGAACTTCTTAAGGGACTGCTTCTTACTGGAAAAGTCATACACATCCGTATACGACACATTATAGGCTTCGCCAAAGAAGCAATTTGCGCTGCCGTTGATGATCTTTGTCGAGAGATTATAAAGCTGTTCGTTCGTATACCCCATCAGCCGAGCATAGAGAATATGGTTGTCGTATCGACGGCAGTTGAAGCCAACCAGACGGAATCGCATCAGCTCTTCAATCTCAGTCGGGGTAGGGTTAATCATACGAACCACCGGCTTACCCTCGCCCTCGATTTTCCAGTTCACCAAGAACAGGTTCGGAAATACCTCAACATCATAGAACACGAGCTTGGCATCATCATTTTTTGCTCCTGCTGACTGGTCTGCGGACTTAAACTGCATCTTGTTTACCAACTTGATACAGTAATCCGCTTGATGTGTGCTGCTCGCCGCAAATGCCAAGACAGCATTACGCATATCAGTCACATCATAATTGAGTCCGCTTGCATAAGCATCCTCAAGAATTTTGTAAATGAAGTCGATACTGGGCTTTGTTGCTGGATGGTACTCCTTGTTCAGATTTCGCTTGATTTGCGTTCTAAGCCCTTTCTCGCTCTTCACTCCTTCAAAATTTATCACTTGTTTTTCTCCTTTCAGTGGTAAACCCGAGTTGATCGTTGCGATAGGCAGATCATTACACTTTGTCAGCTTTCTGCGCAGCGAGCTTTTACCGGTGAAGACCTTCACTTCAATATGATCGTCATACACTCGGCTGAGCTTGCTGACATCACCAGCATAAATATAATGAAGGTGGATGCCCTGACCGCTTTTGCTGAGTTCAGCATAGGTCGGCGGCCATTTACTCGCTTCTTTGAGATTCAGTTCATACGACTTATTGCCGTCTTTATCCTGAATATCAAAGTCGATAACAATGTGGTTCTCCGGGACTTTCACATAATGCAATCTTGATGTCGTCAAGTCGCTTAGCTTAGTTGAAACTTCATCCCATTTGGAAGTTGGTGTCTCTTTAGCCGAAGCATACTGAGCAGGACAATCTGCGCATTCTCTATCGAAGACCGATTTCTGTTTTAAGAATTCGATCAGTTTATGCTCAGGCTCGTCTTGCTCGGTAAGTGCCTTATCCTCGAATTTTTCGGTTCGAAAGCCAATGTAATAGCTTCGCACACGAGTTCCGTCATCAAGATTGAATCTCTCCTTGTAATCCCGGAAGTAGTTTTTCAGTTCCTCCTTAAATATCCTCTGAGAGAACGGGAAGGTAACTTTTGCCTCATCGCAATAGGTTTTATACATCTCCCATGAGGCTTTGAGAGTTGTCCCGTCTTCTTTCTTGAAGACATGGTAAGAATCAATAATGAAGTTATAGAAATCATTAGATGCACCGAGCATCGTCACGGGAATATAATCATCATATCTGCCCGGATTCTCCAGATAGACTTCCTGGCAATGATAAGCAATTGCACCGAGTTCAAATTCGATCTGCTTTGTCACCGCCTTGTATTCCTTGGGACTTAATTTATTTCCGGAAGGGGACACATCGATCAATCGTCTGATAAGACCTGACTTTGCGTCCGTAATCTTGACCGGTTTATTGGTGCCCATGAACAGGAAGCACTTGAAGCGGTTTGCGTAGGTCGATTTGAACTTTTCATTTACTGTCATCAGCTCGTGAGAAACCAAACTATTCAGTCGAGTGTTATCCTCAATACGAGACAGATCACCATCATGCTGAATCGCCACAAGCGGATTCGTCTTGAATGCCTCCAATGCAAAGGAGTTACTGGATGAACCCAGTGCCTTAGCGTCAAAGACCGAGTAATATCCCTCAAAGAGCTGCTGAATAATATTCAGAACCGTAGATTTACCCGTACCTGCTGCACCATACAGAACCATAAATTTCTGCAATTTCTTCGACTCTCCACAGACAATAGAACCAATAGCCCATTCAATTTTCGTTCGCTCTTCTTCAGAGTAAATTGTGGACATCAACTTATTCCATGCATCCGTGGTCCCTTCCTCAAGAGGATAGTTCAGCCGCTTACTTGCATAGTCTTTTTTGTTCGTCGGAGTATTGGAGAATATAAGTTTCTCATCAAGCATGTGGAAAGAGTCTCGCATCTGCTTTTGACAGTATTTGTGCCACGAATCGATCATTCCGGATTCGGAATCCCACATGTGCAGAACTTTAATACTTGAATCAAAGTTTTTGCGGTTTTCCTCTGCATACTTGTCAAGTTCCCGGTCAATAAGCTGGAGCGCATCTTGCTCATCCGTAGACCATAAACCTCGGTCTTCTAACCAAATGGCATAGAAGTCACCGCCTCTAATCATCAGGTCGGAGCTTTTCTTAATGATAAACTTCGGATAGATTTCTATTACACCACGCTTCGTACTACGGGTCGAAATCATTAAAAAGTCGATCATCGAAGTTCTTTAGTCTCCTTCCGTTTTTCTAAGCTCCTTGATTTCGTTTTTAAGGTTCCCGATCTCGTCACGCATACTGCGAATCTCCAAGTCCTGGATAAGCATGTGCACAGTCATAACTGTGGCAACCATGACGGTGCTGCGATTGAAAGACCTCTGCTTTCTGAGCGTCTTAGCAAACACACGCATCGCAGTTTCGGAGTAGCGAAGACTGCCGAAAATATAACGAATCATTTCATCCATGTTTCTTTTCTCCTTTCATGTCGGCAAGAAATTGATCGATCGTTTCAAACTTCCAAGCCTTCGGCTCTCTCAACGAAAATATAAATTCCTGTCCGTTGGTTTTGCGAATTCGAATGCTGTTTTTACCATTTGGGAAGTATTCTTTTACCTCCTTTGCCTGGTCGGGTAAGCATGTCTGAAAAAACCCGTACACTTGCGTATGAATCATGGTAATTCTCCCTTATAGGATGCTGTCCAAATACCAATTCATCTGCCACCAGATTTCGACAGTTCTCATGTCATACTTGCAGCGTTCGACGGTAAACAAACCGCCTTCGCCATTTCGCTTGTATTTGCGGTTCATAAATCGAGATATTACGTCGTCCGTATACGCCGCATCAAATCGAGAATCACTCATCGACCCTAAACCCAGACTGACAATCATGTTCCAGAACCACTGTCCCATGCGATTGCCGATATCTGGGTCGGTCATAATATGTTCTTCACAACGAAACGCTAAGGCAATAAGCATCTCCAATACACTGCAAGGGCGGTTATCCAGATAACTGGCAATCATAGGACCCTCGTATTCTTTTTCATAACCAAAACGATACCGGAGGTCTATCCCATCTTCTGCTCGATTTCCGTCCATCGGCAGCATATATTGAAAATCAATATTATGCAGATGACGAAGAAGCTTCTGATAAGACAGCCTCCGGCTATATCGTTCGTTACATACGAGCTGACACATCCACTCAAAATATTCATTGTTCAGCTCAATTTCAGTCATTCGATCCTCCTATTAGTAGTTGGAGCCTTCCGCCACATCGGAGAAAGAACGATTGTCTCTGAGAATTTCATAGTCACATCTCAGGCGATCGTTACGAATGAAGACCGAATCATCCTCATACTCTCCGAAATGTTCAGCAAAGTCCTCGCCAACAGTGTCCTCGATATTCTCGACGACTTCATCTTCATCGTCGGCAAGGACTCCGTCACCAGCATAATAGACCAGACTGATCTGCGTGTAATTGTCATTCTCACCGTAGTCGTCCGGAGAGATGACATAAGGTTCATTGGGCATAGGCTCATCCTTTTTTTCTTCAGTATTTTTCTTGCTATGCTCCGTGTAATTGGTATAACCCTCTTCCTGGAGCTTAGCTGCATAGTTCACCAGGTCGGGTTTCAGCTTGGCAATATCTGCCTTATGCTGATTCTCCTCCTGCTTTTCATTGCTCTTTTCGTTCTTGGCAATATTAGCGATTACGGGCTTTCTTTCGGCAAATGCTGCCTTCACAGAATCAATCTCTTCCTGCGTGATCTGCTCGTAATACCGTCTAAGACAAAGCCATGTCGCTGCGGCGCCTACTGTAGCCCCAGCTAAGAACATGGCAAAACCGGTTTTACTCATCTTCGTATTCCTCCTCGTCAGTTTGAATTGTGACAACAGTAATGGCGAGACCTCCGAACAGCAATGCTGCACTCAGGAGAATCCCGCCAGTAATGTGTCTTTTCCGCCGACTGTCCAGCATGGCGTCGACGGTTGAGATGAAGTCATCCAAAATATCCATCATTTACTCCTTTCCACCAGAGAGAACAGCAATGCCTCCTACGAGACAAAGCCCTGCCATAGTGGAAAGAATGTACGAAAACAAAGCTTTCATTTTATGTTCTCCTTTCAGTCATAACTCGAAAAGTAGTGACAACACTCCTGAAACAAAGGCTCACCATACTTGCTGTATCCTCCGGCCATGAAGAACACACAATCGTAATTTGTCCGTTCCAAAAGTTCTTCTTTCACCAACTCGACAATCTCAGGCATGACATAACAACGGTCAATCCTGCTGTTCCACATTACGCTGAACTGATTGGGTTGATAAACAACATCGTACACAGTATCCGGGAAAGATGGATGATCGATACGGTTAAGGATTGTGTCGATAACCAATCGTTTTCCCAATTCTGTTTCTCCTTCAGCTTCACCCATGGTTACGAGTGCTATGAGGTCGATTTCCTCTTGTGTAAGAGGGTAGTCTGGCTCTTTCTCAACCTCAGGCGTTAAGTTAGGAGATTCCATCAGAAGATCAGCCATAATCATCGGCTCTGCCTCCGCAAGAACCGGATAAGATTGCTTAATCTCCAATGTTTCTTTATCTGTAGAGCGAACCACGCCGCATACTGCAAAACCAACAAAGAATATCATGCAGAGAACGGTAGCTATCGCTCGTGGTTTGATGTGCATTGCTAAAACTCCTTTACAATAAAATATCACCCCCAGTCCAAGTCTGAAGGTGATTGATTACATCTTTTCCCAGATGTTGCCCTCAACATTGAAGTCGAGCAGAAGTGCCGGCTCATGACGACCGTCTTCGGTCTCGCGCTCTACCTCAACGATGCGGAAATTAACATAGCCATCCGGGCCATCCTTTGTCCAGCCGACAATCTGACCAGCAGGAGTACGAGGAAGATCAAGATCGTCCAGAACCTCATTCAGGAAGAGGTGACCACGGGTCTGAAGTTTGTCATTTGCAAATGCCTGCTGTGCCTTGAGGAACATACGGTTATAATCGGGGTTGGTTTCATAGTTGCGGCTCTTGCTGTCGAAATATACAGCATAGTCGCTCTGGAGATTAGGATCAGCGACCATCACGGTCTTCTTAACCTTCTTCTCCTTGCCGGTCTCAGGGTCAACTTCGATTTCCTCGAATTTCTTCGCCTTGATGCCATACTTCAGTTCGGTATCGACCTGCTCTCCGAAGCGCTCGATGACACGACCGCGATATTTCTTGAAGCTCTTATCAATAGCGGCATAGGCAGCGCCAAGAGCTACATTGCGCTTGCGAAGAATATTGTTAGATGCCAGAATGCTGGTGATGGACAGAGTGCCGAGAATAATAGCAGGAGCATAAAGCTTTGCGAGCTTCATTCCGGTCTGGGCATAGACAACAACCGTGTCCTTCTTGCCATCCTCAGTCGTATACTCCTGACCGTTGATTGCACCGGTTTCCATACCTTCATGAATGGTGCCGAGAGTACCCTTAGTTTCATCGAGAATCTCTGCTACCTTAGTGGTAGCCTTGCAAGCGAGAACGGCACTTACGACCGTACCGGCAATACCAGCCACAACGAGAATCTCGGGGCTGTGTTTCTTGAGCTTCATAACGGTCTTGGAAGCCACACCGTTCACGCTCTTCATGATTTCAGTCTTATTTTTCATGGTTTGTTATTCTCCTTTTCAGTTTTTAGAGTTGATTTCAGCACCACAGGCAGCGTATCCAGCCAAATCGACATAGCTGTCGTTCGTAGCCGTTCCTGTCCTGATTCGTGCGATCTTAAGAAGCGCCATCATCATGGCAACATCATTTGCGGTAAATTCAACGCCTTTATAGACGCTCCAGAAGCCTGCAATAGCAGTGAAGTTATCTTCCGGAGAGCCGTATTCGTTCTCTCTCTGTCCACATACGCAAGCCTTTGCTTTATCGAGAGTCTCAGATCTGGTCATCATCTGCATCCTCCTCATCTGTAGAAATAAACGGAATATAGTCACGCTTACGCTCCTTAGCAATTACCTGACAGCCGCACATCGGGCAATCAAATGTGTCATATAAACTTTCTTCGGCAGTAGAGCCAAAGGCAACTGCCAAACCAGTCTTTCCGTTATCACGAGCAATATAATGTCTCTCGATAATGGCATTGAATTTAGTGCCACAAATTTTGCATTCAAGCATTATTTTTCTCCTTTCAATTCAGCGGGATAGCACGAGGCAGTTTCAGAATATAACCATCTCGAACTCGTACCGCAGTTGCACCGCCAATGTTTGTCCAACCGTAGCGGTTCATAGTGAAATTATCATTGGGAACACGAGCGAGATCATAGAAATCGGATACACTCACCGTTCCATACTGACTGATAATATCGTTCATTGCATCGAGAACCGCTTCTGCATCTCCACGAGTATCGAAGAGAATATCATCATAGTCAGGTGTATTGCGTCTATTGCCGACAGAACCTGCACGCACTCTGTCTGTGCCTTGATCGTAGTAGTTCCGATAAGACACCTTAGATGCCGTTCCGTTTTTCTTGCTGCGACCTGCCTCGCCGTACAGAATCATGTCGATACCGGTAGTGACAATGTCAGAAATCGCTTTCTTGACAGCAGGCACAATGACCTCCATCAAAATATAAGATTTGACATTGTTTGCATCTTCTGCAATAAAGACATCTGCGAATTTTTGCATCTCGCCTTTTTTTCGAGTTTTTGCAGCCCCGGTAATAACCGCCTCGACTTTCTTTTCTGACTGTTGCTCCTGACGAGCCTTATCAGAATTAGATTTGTAATCTTCCACTGGGTGATCTCCTTTCTTATGCCGGAATCAGCTTACCGGGCAGAGTAATTTTTGTGTTCGGCATCAAGCCGTTTTCTTTTTTATATCGATAGGCGAGATTGCTCTTCGCTTTCGCTTCCGTCGGAGCAACAGTAGTTGCCTTCCAACGATGCTGAACGCAATCATCGAATCGCATAACAGGACCGTCATATTGATACTGCTGCATATTTTTTCCTCCTTTCGAGAGATAAAGAAAAAGGGAAAGCACCTTGTTACAGGTACTCTCCCTTATCCGAACTTCTCAAATTCGCATTTTCAGTTGTCTTCAGTGACAACATCGGATTCTTCCAAGATAACCGTCTTCTCCTCAGCAGCCATCTTCTTCTGCTCGATCTGGGCTTTGATGTTTGCAATTACCGGCTTTGCTACATACTTGTAGACGACCACGCCTACAACTACGCTCAAGCCGATACCCGCAGCAATCTTTACGCCCTTGCTCAAGCCAGCGTTCTCGATAACCTCTTCGGTAGCTTCAACGACCTCGTTGTTCATAATCTCATTGTTGTTCATTGTGAAATCTCCTTTCAAATGTGTGAAATTGTGGAATGTTCTTCCATTAAATAAGTTGTAAATTTCGCGCGGTAGCTTACCGGTAGTCATAAACCGGAGCAACCTGATAATCAATCACCAGGCAGGGGGTGCCGTTTGCATCCAGCTGCGATGAGAATGCAAGGTCAATGTAACCCTTATCGATGTTCCATCCGAGCATATCGCCCATCTTAGTTCCATCCAAACCGAGTTCGTAGTAGAAATCGTTCAGCGTGACATACATTTCGTCACGCATCTGACGATTCAGTTCATTCATGACCCGGGTGATTTTGTCTCTGTCAGACTTGAAATATCGTCCGGACAAGACATCATAGCAGATCGTGTTGCCGCCGCTTTCAGTGAGAATCACTTCTCGAACAGGGTTCTTAACCATCTTGTCTTTCGACACAGAGTCTCGAATGGACTGTTCCTTTTTCTCACCAATTGTCTCAACGACTTTTTCCTGATACTCCTTCAAAGTAGACTCTGAAAGGGTATACGCCGTTGCCAGAGCAGCATTCCGACGAAGATTAGTCGAGCTTGCTCCAATCAGGCAGAAGACAGAGATGGAGCCTACAACAGCTGCCGGAATATAACAAGGCCAAGCTGTCTTGATGATGTCTTTCGGCTCAAGTCTATCCGTATCCAGCTCATCTTTTTTCTCTTCAAGCAGAATCAGGGCTTTTGGTGTTGCTTTTACCGCCATAACAGTGGTGGTAATCATGCCGGCAATTCCAATACCGGTGAGAATTTCAGGACTATGTTTTTTCATTGCCGTCCGTACACTCTTGGCAATGCTTGCTAAACTTTGTTTAGGCATGATTTTCTCCTTTCATCTGAAAACATTGCACAATGCGAGGCACATCAATCACATAATTAGGACCAATTCGCACTACACTCATGTTCAAGACTGCATCTTTAGTCCATCCATAATTTCTTAACTCGTATGAGTCTTTGTCCTCTAAACCGCAAAGTTCATAATAGTCATTTACGCTGACCGCCCCATATTGAGTGGAAAGTTCGAGCATTTGGCTATAGACCTTCTCCGCATCAACACGAGTGGCAAAAACCGCAATATCATAGATACGGCGTACAGGTGGTCTGCGCTCTGTCGTCGAATTAACTGCCAGTCCGTATTTCTGTTCGAGCAGATACGCTTGGCATAGAATGTCGAGTTCCTCTTCTGTTGCTCCTTTTGCTGCCGCCTGTACAATGTAAGATCTCATAACCTTAGAACTCTGCTTCTGTTGACGGTAGTTTTGGTATGAAACTTTCATGTTTCTTTTCTCCTTTCGGTTAAACAAATAGTAGACTTAATTCTTCAGCTGTTTCGACCGCATTCTGAAATATAAAGCTACGCTGCTCATCCTCGCCGTAACAAGCATACATAGCCATCTCGAACATGAAGTTTTCGATGATGGTGATTGGATCGTCGAAAGGCTTGTCCATGATTCGATCACAGATTTCATATGCAGCCCATTGCTGATATGACCTTTTTCTGAATTCATACTTTGGCCATGTGAAGGATGGGCTGAACAGATGTTCATCAACATATCGTTGAATAATTGAAACAGCCGTGCTTGTATCACACATATCGTTCGAATAAAGAAGAAGAGCCCTTGTTAGGACTCCTCATCTTCTTCATCGCTAAGTGCGGCAAGCTTCTCATTGATGCGTTCATCAATTTTTTCTTCCATCTTCTTCTCGTTCACCCAGTCAGTGAGGAGCGTAGCCCCCATACCTACTGCGGTAGCGACAAGACCCAGGATTTTAACTAATTTTGCATTATTCATAAAGCGAAACCTCCTTTTCGTTTTCATAAAGTGAAATGTATTTTTTGCGAACTTACAGATCTTCCATCCACTCGGCTGTCGGCTCAAAAACCATGTCAATGACATAGATCTCCATGCCGTCATCCAAAGTGAGTCGGTGATGATTAAAGTCGATCCAATAAATATCACCATTACAGTTTGACCATCCAACAGCGTCTCCGAGTTCCGTCTTTTCAAGTCCAAGAAACTCATAAAAGTCATTAAGTGAGATGACCCCTGCGAACATGAAATTGCAGTTCAGATGGTACTCAGCCTGAATGACCTTTTCGATGGTTGACTCAAAATATCTTTGCGAAAAGCTATCGTAAAAAGTGCGGGAGACTTCTGGTTCCGTGCCTTCACCAAAATCGAGGGAAGAATCGTACCAACCTCCATTCGCAGATATACTGATGTCCTTGCACTTTTCTTTGGCGATAGAATCTATGATGGCATTATGAGCTTCTTCGCCATAGAATTCTTTCAGCTTATCTTTATACTCCTTATAAGAACTTTGGACGAGCGCATACGCACTTGTTAGTGCTGCCTGTTGGCGTCGGTTTAGGGCATTGGCACCCATAATGCAAGCGATAGTAGAAGCTCCAAATGCTACTGCCGGAATATAACATTTCCATGCAGCGATGAACGCCTCTTTCTTGGTGTACGCATATGGATCGCCATCATGCTTTTTGCGACTGTCTGCATAAACTAACGCTACTGCTCGTGGGGTCGCTTTGGCTGCGGCGATTGCAGTAACCACAACGCCGGCTGATGCTACAAAAGACAAAGCAACAGGCGAGTATTTCCTGATGCAAAGCCCTGACTTATGCAGCAACTTTTGAATTGCTTGGTTTTTGCTCATGTCTTTTCTCCTTTCATGTTTTTGTTATTCCATAGCCCTTAGAAGGTCTAAAATGTTAGCTGCCATTTCACTGGCAGATCGGAACATAAGACTTGTGTTTGGATTCACCCTCGCATACTTAGCTGTCTTCATCATGAATTCGTGCGTGAGCTTACAGAATTCATCAATAGACCCTTCTTTTCGAGGGTAAATCCGTTCGGCGATAAAATCTCTGAGCTCGTCGACAGCCCATTGTGAGTAACTCGCTTTTTTATAATCTTCAGTCCATTTACCAAACAAAGGCGGCAGCCAAGCGTCCATGCGGTACATGTCATACAAGATTAAATCAAGCTGATCGATGCTCATGTCTTTTCTCCTTTCATGCGAAAATAAAAAGCAAGAGAGACTGTATCGGATTCGAACCGACGACCTCCACGGAAGTGTGGCGCTCTACCAACTGAGCTAACCCGTCTCTCATAATAAGACTTGTAAATTTCGCGCGGCAAAAGAAAAGAGCCGTTGTTAGCAGCTCCTTTCAGATTTTACAAACCAATACTTTTCAGGATTTTAGTAAGTTCATCTTTCTCAAGCTCAGCATCTATATCCAGATGAACATGCGTCTTTCCGTCAACGACTGTGGCTTTTACCTCATTCAAATTCAGTTTTACATCATAACCAAATTTCTTTCGGATTGCCAAACTCGCCAATTTCGAGATAATGCTCGTAGTGAATTTAGAACCAATTTTCATTTCGTCCATGCTCCTTTTACTCCTTTCAAATAGCATTGTTTTCCATAACAGGAGCTGTAATTTTGGCGAAAAGAAAAGAGCCGTTGTTAGCGGCTCAATCCTCAATAAATCCAGTTTTCTTTTGCAAAGAATAACGGTATTGCGATAAATGCAAAGAATACTAACGCTGTTGCATCTTTGTCAATAAGTACCGGTAAGTACCCACAAATAAGTAATACTACAGCATATAGCTTGTTCTTTAGTGTTTTCATAATCCATGTCTCCCTTCAAAATTCAATGGTTTTCATAAAGGGAGATGCGTTTTTTGCGCTTAGATATCCCGTCTATCGAATACGGTTTCCCATCGTTCTTTCTGAATTGGTTTCATTTTTAATGCCCACATAATTTGGCGAACCGTTACAGTAGGGTATATTCCGTCCGTACACACCCCAGCCCTCATTTCAAAGTATTCTCGAAAATCAGGGTGCAAATATAAAGCGTCAGTAATCCAAGGGTCAACTTCGCTCCACCATGTACTTTTCGTCTCGGAGTCAAATCGTTGCTGAATTACTGCTAAACCTCTTTTCTCAATTCTGTAGAGAGTGCAGCTATTGTAAACCGGATGCTCGCAAATATAACGCTCGCCATACAAGGACAAGTAAATTTCCGGTTTGTCAAAGTGGTATCGCATATCCATCACCTATAAAAAGAAAAGAGAAAGAGCCCTCGTCAGGACTCCTTCCCCTTTGCTAATAGTCTTAATTAGTCGTCGCAGATTTGATCTCTGGTCGGATATAGAGCATCATATTCTTCATCGTTCTCCATACCATAATGCTCTAAATCGACGGAGTGACCGCAAGCAGGACATACTAAAGTATCTTCCCACTCGTCTTCAAATTCCATAAGTCCTCCGCATTCACTGCAAATATACCGTCCAGTAAGTAAACCGTCTCTCTGCGCGTCGTTAAAAAAGCTCATTGCAAATTACCTCCTTGATATTGTGTGGCACTATTAAGTATAGTGGCCATCAGTATTTTATCAAGAGATAAAAAGCACTTTTACATCTCTCACAATAGCCCTTGTAAATTTCGAGCAGGAGAAAAACGAAGAGAACGTGTTGTATACACGAACTCTCCGCTTTTGGAACCGGTTTATTTCTTAGTCGGTCTGAATCGACTGAATAAACCTCTGAATGTCTGGGAGGTGAAAGTTCCGTCCTGTTCGAACTTGAAACCTCGTCTCATCCAAACGCCGTAGAACATCAACGGCAGCACCAGCTCAGCGGCAGCCATACCAAATCTGAAGTATCGATCTTTGACAGACTCTGCCATTTGAGCCGTCTTGGACTCCTGATCGATTTCACGATTCTCGATCTTGTCCAGACGCTCATAGGTATTCTTATCCTCTTCGAGCTTCAGTTTGTACAGCTTCGTCAAGCTATCCACTGCCGTGGTATGCTCCTGGCTTCCAGATTCGAGAGATCCCAAGCGCTTAATTTCGGCTTTGATCTCCTCTTCCAACAAACTTCTGTTTTCTTCACCCATATTCGTTTCTCCTTTCGTTTTAATAGGGTTCCATAAAAGGAAGTGTTATTTGTGCGGAATAAAGTCTTCACGCTTCACTTCCAATAGGATAGTTCTTTGAGCTATAATTTCATTAACGCTCTTTTTCAGTTCAAGAAAAAGATAGGGTCCGTCCGGATCAGACTTGTCAATACGCAGAAAACCAACTGGATGTTTTCGGCGAATGATAGATGAGACGACAAACCCAATCATAATTCCGACAACTACATAGACAACTTCCACGGTGATCTCCTTTCAAATTGTTTTTCAAAAATTTCAACCCGGGGATTTTTCCAGATACTAATTTAACACAGATACCCGTCACCTCCGTCCGGTTTTAATCTAAGTTAGAAAAAGAAAGAGCCAATGCTATAGTGCATCAGCTCTCACTTCTCCATAAAGGACACTGTTATTCTTGCGAACCCTCGTAGACGATCTTCTTCCGTAAGTCAGACCAGGTTATATATCGGTCTTTACGGCATACGGGGCAATAGAACTTGCTTACTTTACCTCCGATGTCTGTCAGCTCACTGCTGTCGGCTTCAAGCCTACTCTGGCAATTCGGGCAGTTGAAGCGATAGACTTTTTTCACTGCAATATCTACAATCTTCATTACTGTCTCTCCTTACTAAGTAGCCAGAAAAACCGTCTGTACAAGTCGTAATAAACATCCTTGCAACATGGGATGCCGGTTCTGGCTTTCAAATGGTCGTATGAAATACCCTCCGTTATAGCTTCCAAAATATAACATGAAAGCTCTTCGTCCGTTTCTTTTGCAACCTGTTCCACCATCTTCATGCGATCGGCATAGTACAGCCTCTCATCAATGTGCTTGGTAACGGGATCACTAACAACATTCGTTTTACAGGGCGGAACTAATTGCGGCCATGAACCCGGATAGTCTATTAACGAATTGTACGCATGACGCCATAATGGGTATTGTAAGCAGAAATGCTTCAATTCGTAATAGCGGTGTTTCTCAATCCAGTAACGATTAGTCTCGGAAAGTTCTGGACGTATCAATGTACTCATGCGCGTTCACCCCTCCATATATAGCCGGTCTCCTGCCAGAGGAGCTTAGGTGAAATATAAAAGTTGATGCGTCCGTACTTAGAGTTCATTTCCTCTAAATTCGTAACGAGCTTCCCACTCCGAGTAGCTTTTCCGATCGGTAGCCACCCCGATACGATGCCGGCTCGAATCCAGGATGCGTCTTTCCCGTAGACTCGTGCTGCAACTGCCACCGGGACAGACCCCGATGCAAATATAATTTCTTCCATTGGCGTTTGCCTCCTTTCAATCGCTATTTTAGGTTAGGAACGGCTGTTAGTAAAAACAACCTCGGTGGAAACAAGCGCCAGCGAATCATAGTCATTTCACAAGGATAATCTTCAAACCCCAAAGTTTCACAAGTAATAAGACCTTCGAGCACGCCGATAATAATGTCTGATTCATACTGTTTATACGGAAATATAAAGTCAGGAAGCTCTCGATGAACTGCATGGCATTTACAGCACCGAAGTCTTCTAATAGCTACCCATTTTTTGTTTCCGAATTTCGTCCGTACCAATCTTTGAACATGATCGTAGTATTTAAGCTGCCCTCCACATTTGGGGCAAATTGATTGGTTATCACTAATCATATCTCATTTCTCCCTAAACTAATAAGAAAAGTTGGAATGTAGGAGTTGACATTCCTACACTTATGATATATGATTACTAATAGCAAATCAATGGGGAAGGTGATAATAATGCTGATAAAATGTCCTGAATGCGAATTACAAGTAAGCGACAAAGCAGTTTCTTGTCCTCACTGTGGGTTTCCATTGCAGCCAAATATAAAGCCAAGAAAACCTCGAAATAAGAACAACAAACGTCGTAGACTGCCAAACGGTTTCGGGCAGATTAGTGAGATCAAAAATCGGAATCTCCGCAATCCATTTCGAGCTATGATAAGTGTTGGAAAGGATTCGAACGGACGACCTATCTGCAAGCCTCTTAAACCAGAGTCCTATTTTCCAACATACAACGATGCATACGCTGCTCTCGTCGAGTACAATAAGAACCCTTACGACCTTGAACCGTCTATTACTATGAAAGAGCTTTACGAGAAATGGGTTGCCGAATACGAGAAGACAGTTAAAAGCACTCGTTCGGTAGCTTCAGCATGGGGGTATTGCTCGGCCGTATATGATATGCGAGTCAAAGATGTCCGCGCTCGTCATGTAAAAGGTTGTATGGATGAAGGCATATCGAAGGTTCGAGGCGAAGAGAAGACACCAAGTGCATCCATGAAGAACCAGATTAAGTCTTTGTTTAACTTGATGTTGGATTATGCCTTGGAGTATGAGCTTGTTGACCGGAACTATTCGCGAACTTTTAACCTCAGTGAGGAAACAATCAAAGAAATCGTCACAGTTAAGAACGAGCATATTTCTTTTACGGACGAAGAGATGGACTTGCTTTGGAAACACGCTGATGATAAAATGCTTGTAGATGTCCTGCTCATTCAGTGCTATTCTGGTTGGCGACCCCAAGAACTTGGTTTGCTTGAACTAAAAAATGTAGATTTGGAAAACTGGACTTTTCGAGGCGGTATCAAAACTGATGCTGGTACCGATCGTGTCGTTCCAATTCACTCGAAGATTCGTCATTTGGTTGAGCGAAAATATAAAGAGGCTCAGGAACTTGGAAGTCTGTATCTGCTCAACTATGTTAATCCGAATGCTCGTAGCAAAAACACTGCACTTACTTATGCTCGATACCAAAAAGGCTTTGGTATGATTCGAGACGAATTGAATTTGAACCCTGAGCATAGACCGCATGATGGTCGTAAACATTTTGTGACGATGGCTAAGAAGTACGGCGTTGACGAGTACGCAATCAAATATATGGTCGGTCACAAGATCTCTGACATCACTGAAAAGGTTTATACCCAGAGAGAATTTGAGTGGTTGAAAGACGAAATTGAAAAAATAAAATAGCTTGTAAAAACAAAGAAAAGCCTCCCCGAAGTGGTAGCACCAACAAAGGCACTCAGCACAACGAGGAGGCTGACTTTGTATAGGAATATAGATGTATGAGTAGTATAGAAATAATGCACGAGTTACCTACATTTCTCGGTATTTATCCACTTCTAACTACTCTGAAAACAGCGTAATTGCAGGGTTTTAGAAGTGGTTAGACCGTGGTAAGTTTCTATTGTATTATATATAAATATATATCTTATATAAACAAGTAGCAGCTCATTCTTTGACTTCCGCCGGAAGCTCGACTGTGATTTTAACCACATTCCCACCGTAGAACGAGACTGATTTGGTCGTTCCTACGAGTTCTTTTGCCACTGCTCCATCATCACCATTTACAGTAAACGCAAATTGGCACTTTTCCCCGATTAAATCAACAAAATGCTGAGCGTTTATACAACCCCGCTGTCTGAGCTTTATATCAAAGGAACATACCCTAGGCCCTCCTCTGCCATCGAGGGTTTCATTCAAAAGATTCATACTATCTCCTCCATTTCCCGACCTTATAGTCGTACTCTTTCAAGCAATCGTACCGCTCCCGGAACGGGTAGAACTTCTCTCCGTTTCCTCTGTACGCTTCCCGCAGGGCCTTGTCCAGCTGCTCCTGATACCAGTCCGCAACGAGGGCAAACAAAGCTATAGATTTCTGAGGCTTGCTTCCCGTCTACATATTCCATCGTTCTGTCCTCACACTGACACCAATTCCAGATTCACCCGCAGCGTCGGCTCCAATGGAAGGAAGCGAGTGCTTCTGTCTCCCAAGGTCGTTACTTCGATTGTCTCACATGATGCGCCAACGTTGATGTTTTCCACGCACATCTTGGCCGTGAGTTCCTTGCCGCGGTATCTCATTTTCACGTAGCAAACCTTCCCAGGCTCAAAGTCGATGATGTTCAGCAGCGTATAGCCGCAGTATCCGCATTTGTCTCCCTCTATGGGGGCACCGCAATTTGGGCAGTTCATTTGTTCCTCCTTTTACTTTCTTAGATAAATCCATGTAGGAATATAATACATACACACAGGAATAAAATACAAATATTATATATACTCTATACAGGGATTGTACTTGGTAATAGATAGCCGCCACGAAATCGTCTATGTTGGCTCCTGGGCATCTTCACTTTCCTCAAATCTGCACACGCCGGGGTAATCCACTACTGGGCAGAAGTCGGCGCATACGGGGCACGATGCGTTTGTGCATACCTCATCGTAGCACCACTTGCAGCCAGTGCTATCAGTGCTATGGTTTCCCACAATCGGCTTTGGCGTATCCTGGATTCCGTGCTTGCGCTTGTAACTCTTCACAAGTTCCCGGTTCGGCTCGTAGACCGTCTTGTCCCACCATTCGGCCATACGCTGGTATTCGGTCTTGCTGTCCTTTCCGGCGTATATTCTGGCTTTGTTGTCCGGTCTTCCTCTGCCAAAATAGCAGTTGCTCGGAGAGTATGGCAACCTGCAATCATGCCTCATGACAGATTCCCCGAAATGGAATCCGCTTTCTACGGCGTGCTCCAGGAACGGCCAAACAGATTCCTGCCACTCTGGGATAGCTTTGTATCTAACAAACCTTCTCCACCGCTCCCATAGATAGAACGCGTCCTCGTCCGTCAGCTTCCCATCGAATTTATCAACGATTTCTTCAATTTGCTTTATACTCACTTGTTGTCACCTCTGTATTCTTCCGTTTACCCATCTTCTGTGTTCTATGAACCGTTCCCGTTCCAGTTGCTCAGCTGCTCCCTTTATGGATTTTGCCATAAAATAATCCAGGCACTTGTCTGAGCAACAAGGGTGGCGGTTTTTGCAGTTCTCACAGCACTTGAAATATTGCAGCCTGTAGTCGTACACTATGCCCACCCCCATAGGATTGATTTTACCCAGCCCGGGAAGGGTAGGGCGCTTACGAAGCGTACCCACCCCAGCCGGTCATAGTGGCTCCAGGCGGCGCAGAATACCACCAGGAGCATGATTACGGCCAGCAGGATTAACAGGCCGTCAGCGAGGTCACGGCGACGGTCAGGGGGCATCGGCTCCACCTCCATCCAATTTGCCGTCCCCGGCAAATTGTTCTCGGCGCTGGCCCCGGCTGCAATAGTCGTCCTCGTTGGGCCATATCATCGCTCCCGTCTCGGCGCAAGATATCCCGTCATGCCCCTCTGGGTCAAAATAGATACACTCTCCGCATCGCACCACCGGTACGGCATCCACGGTTGGAGCGGTGCTGAGCGCACGAGTAATCATGTGTGCATCATCAAGGGATAAGTGGATTCCAAAAGAATCCTTTCCTTTATCCTCTGCATCTGCCGCCATTCCCTCAATGCAATCAGCTAAAATCCGTGCTTTTGATGGTTCAATTTTCATTTTCTTCCCCTCCTATACATCGAATTGATAATGTTTAAAAAGCCATCGTAGGGCGTGTTGAAGTTCATCTTTTGTAATGCCGTTCAGCGTTTCAACGTCTGTGTGGAGTTCTGTGATCTCGAATTCCTCTGCAAGACAATTAAACACATTATCAAGGCAGTATGAGCCAAACCCAATGAGGCATTCTCTGTCCACTGTGTCAAAGTACAAGATGTTGTAGTATGGCTTTTCAGGTGTTCCTTCCACGATGATTCTGGCGAACGGTGTTTTTATCTTGTGTTTGCACTCATCCGTGCTCGCTGCCTCCCGGCGTATATAATCACTCACGTTCAGCCCTCCGGTTCCAGTCTTTCGCCGCCATTTCAAAGGCTCGTTCCATGGTTGCCGCACCATGCCACGCAGAAAGGTGTTCCCACCGAAACAGCGGCTTGCACCGCACCTCCGCCAAGACCCCACAGCATCCGAATGCACGATACCGTACCTTCGGCATTCGCCCGCAGACCGGGCAGGGCTTCAATTCGATTTCATCCATGTTCTTGCTCCTTTGCTTTGGTTCGGAATCTGATTGGCTCAAAATCGCAGGATGTGTATTCCGGCTTAACCCCATACACCTTGCTGCACCAATCAAAGTTAATACAATCCCCACAAGTCATTCCATCCGGTAAACACATACACTGGCGTTTGCAGTTTTTGGCTTTATAGTAATCACAATTTCTGCATTCCATTGTTATCCCTCCATTTCTTTCCGCAGGGAATCCTTGATGTAGTAGTCAAGCCCAAGCCGCTGACAAAGCTGTTCCACGTCCT
>OIZI01000019.1_pt1 | contig 94817 bp, 98 predicted proteins | sample 1588441 | NCBI WGS metagenome assembly OIZI01 (sample SAMN03283284) | human gut metagenome | biome: human-associated habitat; material: feces | host: Homo sapiens | place: Peru | collected 2012 | reverse complement strand
AATGCCGATTATGAGGAGCTGAATAATTCTTCGGTGGTTATTAAGGCGACTTACGGTAAAAATTCATTTTTGTTTATGGGCGATGCCGAGAAAAAATCTGAAAAAGATATTTTAAATGCCGGATTTGATGTTTCGGCGAATGTGATAAAGCTCGGGCATCACGGCAGTAAGACATCTTCTTCGGAAGTTTTTCTGAAATCTGTTAACCCTACGCTTGCAATTATATCTTGCGGCGTGAATAATCAATATAATCTGCCGTCTGAAAAAACTCTCGATATGCTCGACAAGTTCGGTATTCAGTATAAGCGTACCGATGTGAGCGGTACGATTGTTGTTGGCAGCGACGGTGAACACATTTATGTATCAACGGAGAAATAGCTATGGATGAGTTTTTTGTTGTAGACAGGGTTGAAAACAATATTGCGGTTTTAGAGTGTCCAGACGGTAAGTTCTTAAATGTTGAGGTTGATTCATTGCCTTTTAAAGTCAGAGAGGGCAATGTTTTATTAAAAAAATCGGACGGTACATTTACGTTGTCAAATGACGAAGAGAAAAAAAGAAAAGCCCAAGCCTATTCTCTTCAGGAAAAAATTTTCGGTAATAGGTGAAAAAGTCTTGCATTTACATTTAAATAATGGTATAATGCTTCCGCAATTCGCACGCATGGTGATTATCGCAAAATTGCATTTTTATGTCTTGCGTTAAAGTGATCTGTGCGGAGGATAAAATAAGGAGGACAAAACAATGTCAGTAGTATCAATGAAACAGCTTCTTGAAGCCGGTGTACATTTCGGTCACCAGACAAGAAGATGGAACCCGAAAATGGCTGAGTACATTTTCACAGAAAGAAACGGAATTTACATCATCGACCTTCAGAAAACCGTTAAGAAGTTGGAAGAAGCTTACATGGTAGTTCGTGACATCGCTGCTGAGGGCGACGAAATCCTTTTCGTCGGCACAAAGAAGCAGGCTCAGGATTCCGTTAAGGAAGAAGCTATCCGTTGCGGTATGCCTTACGTAAACGCTCGTTGGCTCGGCGGTATGCTTACAAACTTTAACACAATTAAGAAAAGAATTAAGAGACTTGCTCAGCTTAAGACTATGCAGGAAGACGGAACATTTGATATGCTCCCGAAGAAGGAAGCTGCTAAGCTTGAGCTTGAAATAGAGAAGCTTGAAAGATTCTTGGGTGGTATTACAGAAATGAAGAAGCAGCCCGCTGCTATGTTCATTGTTGACCCCAGAAAAGAAAGAATTGCAGTTGCTGAAGCTAAGAAGCTCGGTATTCCGATTATTGCTATCGTTGACACAAACTGCGATCCCGACGAAATCGATCATGTTATCCCCGGTAACGACGATGCTATCCGTGCAGTAAAGCTTATTGCAGGCGCTATGGCTGATGCAGTTATCGAAGGCAGACAGGGTATGGCAGGCGCTGCTGCACAGGACGATGCAGAGGCTGAAGCTACTGAAGAAGCTGCTGAATAATTGACTTTAAGTGCCCGTGCATAATATTTGTGCGGGCATTAAATAAAAACGGAGGTAAATATTATGGCATTTACAGCAAAAGACGTTGTTGCTCTTCGTGAGAAGACAGGCGTAGGTATGATGGATTGTAAAAAGGCTCTTGTTGAAACCGATGGTGATATCGATAAGGCTATTGAAGTTTTGAGAGAAAAGGGACTTGCTTCTGCTGCTAAAAAGGCAAGCAGAGTTGCTGCTGAGGGCGTTATCGCTTCTTACAACGACGGTAAAGCAGGTGCTCTTGTTGAAATCAACTGTGAGACGGACTTCGTTGCAAAGGGCGAGCCTTTCGTAAACCTTGCAAATGCTGTTGCAAAGACAGTTGTTACAGCTAACCCCGCAGATGTTGACGCTCTTCTTGCAACAAAGGTTGCTGACGGCGACAATACAGTTGAGGAAGCTGTTCAGGAGGTATTCCTTGCACTTCGTGAGAACATGAAGGTTCGTAGATTTGCTCGTATGGACGGTCATGTTGTAACATACATTCACGGTAACGGTACTGTTGGCGTTATGGTTGCTTTTGACACAGATGATGCTACTGCTGCTAAGCCCGAATTCAACGAGATGGGCAAGAATGTTGCAATGCAGGTTGCAGCAATGAGCCCCGAGTATTTGAGCAAGGATGATATTTCTGCTGATGAGCTTGAGAAGATGAAGACGATCGTTGTTGAGAGCGCTCTTAACACACCTGCTTCATTACCGATTCCGATTCTCAACAGCATCATCGAAGAAGCTATTTCCGAGAAGAAGTGGAGCGACGAGGATATCGAGATTTACAATGGTCTTGATAACAAGCAGAGAAAGAACTTCACAAACTTCATTTCAAAAGAAGCTTATGCTACACTTGCTGAAATCGCAGTTTCTCACAAGGCTGAAATCGCTGAAAACAAGATTTTCGCAGGTCTTGTTCAGGGCCGTATTTCAAAGCAGATTAAGGAAATCTGCCTTTCAGAGCAGCCGTTCGTTCGTTCTGACCTCTTTGACGGTTCGGTTAGCGGTTATGTTAGCTCTGTTGCAAAGGCTCTCGGTGCAGAGATTAAAATCAATTCGTTCGTTCGTCTTGCTAAGGGCGAGGGAATTGAAAAGAAGCAGGAGAACTTTGCTGACGAAATCGCTAGCATGGTTAAATAATCAATCTTTTGTGGTTATAAACAGGGGAGATGTTCTAAGAACGTCTCCCTTTACTTTTTTATATATGTGTGATAAAATTATTCGGATAAGAAAGCAGGTGATTTTTAGTGATAGGAATGAATATCGGTGTTGATTTCGGCTCATCCTCGACAATTATGGTTGTTGACGGTAAAGGCATTGTACTTGACGAGCCTACGGTTATTGCTGTTGACTCCGAAACTAAATATCCCATTGCTTTTGGTAACAACGCTTATACAATTGAGGGCAGAACCGACGATAATATCGAGGTTATTCATCCTGTTGTAAACGGAGTAATCTCAAACTACACTATGGCGCAGAAGCTTTTGGGTCATTATCTGCTTAAAATTTGCGGCAACAGGGTTTTGAAGCCGAATGTTATAATTGCAGTCCCGAGCGCTTGCACAAACCTTGACAAAAGAACATTTATCGATATTGTTACCTCCGCAGGTGCAGGCAGGGTGTGCTTTGTCGAGGAGTCGCTCGCATCTGCAATCGGTATCGGCTTCCAAAAGGACGCTCTTTCAGGCAGGTTGCTTGTAAATATGGGCGGCGGTGAGGTTGATGTATCCGTTGTAACAATGGGCAGCATTGCGGTTGCGGACACCGTTAAAGTCGGCGGACTTTCGATTGACGCCGCAATACAAAAGCATTTGAAAAAGACTCGTGATATAACCGTCGGACCTTTGACGGCGGAACGAATTAAAATTTGCCTCGGAAGTGCGATACCGAGAGAAGAAGAGCTTGCAATGATAGTATCGGGCAAGAGCGAAACGGATAATATGCCTATTTCCTTTGAGGTTACATCAGAGGAAATTTATCCTTGCGTGCGTGAGCAGGTTGATTTGATAATGAACGGAATACGAAACGTGCTTGAAAAAACACCGCCTGAGCTCGTCGGAGATATTTCGGATAACGGAATTGTATTGACAGGCGGTACGGCACTTCTCAACGGAATGGATAAGCTTGTAAGCACCGTTACGGGAATTGAAACGGTTGTTGCAAAAGACCCGTTATACAGCACGGCAAGCGGAGCTATGGATATAGTTAAAAATATCGATAAACTTTCGAGTGCGTATCAGTTCCATACGGTTCATCAGATAGATTAAAAACTTAACTTATCCAACAAAAAAGACCGCTTGAAACGGTCTTTTTTCTTTGGTGCACCTGACACTTTCAAATCCGAACCTAATGCCGACTTTTCGAGATCGGCAAAGGTTATGGTTTCGGTACTGTCTTTGAAGTTGAAGGTAATTACCATTCTGTCTTCATATAAGAATACCGAGTTTACAAAGTTGTTTATTAAGCTTCTCCTGTGGTCAAGCTTCTTCGGGTTAAGCTTACGGAACTTGTAAAACCAATATAAAATCTCCTCACGGGTAAGTTTCGGCCTTGACATTTCCTCTTTCATAATCTTGATTGAAAGCTCACTCTTTTCCGCTTCAAGCTCCTCCATTCTCGCTTTGGTTGTTGGTGTTATGATACCTTGCTCCATAGCGGTAATAAGGTTGTTTATTGCTGTCAAGGTATGTGCATATTGCCTGACTGTTTGGAATTAACAACAATTTCGCTGCTGACACCGCCGCCGAACATAATGTAATCACTGAAATGAACAGGGTCACCAAGTTGTTTACCAATTGGTTCTTTTTTAAAGATGTTGAGTTTATTCCAACTTTTAAGCATACTGTCTTTCTTTATCTGAATCCAATTTTCCATTGAGGTACTATGTACTAAAACCGGTGTTTCATAATCACGCAAGAATGTTTCGTTATAGCTGTGACCGACATAATAATTCTGTGCTTCGCTATATTCATTTTCTGTAGCCGCTATAATACCATTAATTCTATTTGCATCACAGTATTCAATAAAATCTCCGACAGCCATTTTCCAATCATCGTGAAGCTGTTTGCTGATTTTTATGGTATAAGCACAGCCGTTGTTCGTACCAACAATCATGGGTGTATCCATATCAGAGGAAAGAGCAAACACTAACCAAGTCGAATCATATTCACAATTAGTTATAGGGTTTATATTGTTTTCCGTGAATGAATCTACTCTATAAATCAATGTTAGCACTCCTTTTTTTGATGATAAACGTATTATATCATATTAAACAATTTTTTACTACCTATAGTATACATTTCAGGGCAAACTCTTGACAATTACAGTAGTGACTGATATAATTAACATACTAAAAGTATGTAAGGTGAATTATGGCTAGAAACAAATACCCGGAAGAGACAGTAACCCTGATTCTCGACACGGCACAAAAGCTGTTTCTTGAAAAAGGTTACGAACACACAACAATTCAAGATATTATCGATAATTTAGGCGGTTTGACCAAAGGTGCTATTTATCACCATTTCACATCAAAAGAGGATATTCTGAATGCTGTTACTGCAAGGCTTTTTCAAGAAAACTCTTTGGCTCGCAAGTGGAATAAGATAGCAGAGGACACCTCTCTTAACGGTGCGCAGAAGCTTAAAGCAATGCTTTATGAGTCTCTTGTTGACGAACAGGAGCAGAAGTTCAGAAGTATGGGTATTCATCTCCAGAATATGCCACATATGTTAAGCGACCTGCTTTTAAGGTCTGTGAATGATATTGCGCCCAACGCAATCAAACCGGTTCTTGAAGAGGGAATAAAAGACGGTTCTATCAAAGTACCGTTTGCCAAAGAACTGGCAGAGATTATATCTTTACTTGCTAATGTTTGGCTCAATCCTCTTGTTTTTTCAATGAGTGATGAGGACATTGAGAAAAAGTGTCAGGTAATTTTAGGTATGATGGCAATGCTCGGTGTCGATGTTGCTGATATGTATCCGGCGGTTTACAATATGAATAAGCAAATTAACGAAATGGATAACAGAAAATGATAGGTTGCCACCTCGGTGGCAATTTATTAAGGCAGTATACATACCAAAAGTATGAATAAAAAATAAGCCGCACCTGCGGCAATAAATTTTGCCATTATACATACCAATAGTATGCACAGAAAGGAGTTTCACAATGAAAACAAAACTGCATAACGAAAAAACACGCTATCTTTTAGGTCTGTCAGGGCAGAACATACTATACGCACTTGTGTCATCCTGCTTTGCCTACTATCTGCAATTCACCATTTTAATTCCTGCCTTTTTGCTCGGAATCATACTCAGTTCGGCTAAAATCTTTGATGCGGTAAAAGACCCGTTCATTGGTGCATTCATCAACAAAAGCAAATGGTCTTTAGCAAATTATCTATGGTATTTACCTCTGCCAACTGCCGTTATTACAGTTCTTTGCTTTACCATGAAGATATATTCTGACGGCAACAGTACACTTCAGAATGCAACGATTATTATTTATGGATTTGTTGTTTTCTTTCTTTGGGAGATTATCTTTTCATTTGGCGATATCCCGATGATAAGTTATCCTAATGTACTGTGCAAAGACGAAGGGGAACGCACAAAGTTACTTTCTCTCCGTCCCGTGGGTGCAATGGTCTGCAGTATTTGTTGTCTAATTGTTCAGCCGCTTGCTTTTGCAGCTTCAGGAGCACTTGGCGGAACACAAACAGATGAACGAAATGCATTTTTCATTATTACTCTTGTTTTCTCAATTGTCGGCTATATTCTTTATCAGTTAACCGTATCAAAAGAACGGTTACAATATACCGAAAAGAAGAGTACTAATGAGAAGCAACAGTACAGATATATACTTACCAATCCTCTTTTGCGGAAAATTATCATATCAGGACTGTTCTCTTCAATGAGTGCTTTGCAAGGAGTGGTCTTGCCTGCGTTGGTTGCCTTTTACTTTTCAAGCAAAAATTCAGGTCTTACCTTTCTTTATACATTCTTGCTCGGTACAGGTAGTTTTGTCGGTTTAATGCTTTCGACTTTTCTTGTACCTATACTTTCAAGAAAACTCGGAAATGAGAAAGCCTATGTGATATGCAACCTTGTATCCATACTGCCAAACATTATGATTTTTATATTGTATCTCGGCAACAAAACAACAATGAACACTTTAGGAAATTTTGCGGTTATGTTTATACTCTCACTTGTATCAGGCAGTTTTTTGAGTCTTGCTTCAAACATCCGTACTCTACTGATTGATGAAGCGGTCGAGTTAGAATACAAATTATCAGGTGCAAAGCCGACAGCATTGTTCTTCTCTTTTCAGACTGCAATTATCAAAATTCAAAGCGGTGCTTCTTCATTGATATCGAGTGCAGGATATATGGTAATAGGCTTCACGAGTGCCGAAACGGCCAAACTGAATGAGTATATTGCAAACGGTTTTATTGCGAGAGAAAGTGCGGAATACACCGCTTTATTTGCAATGCTGTTCTTCTTGTTTAGTATTTTGCCGGCGGTCAGTTCTCTGTTGGCGGTAGTTCCATTTATAAAAGACTTGACATCCAAAAACTGACATAATAAATGCTACAAAGTCACCCTGTTAAAGAGTGCCTTTGTTTCGTATGGAATTTATTATTCAAGACTTGAAAGTATTTACTTAAATTCATCAGATTCCTTGAAATCTTTTGACAACGGATACTTTTCAGACAAAAGCTTTTTTGTCTGCATTTTTGCAACATAGGTAGTGCCTAAAGTATGCTTATCAAATTTATTACCTTCAAACATTACTGAGTGCATAGTTGTTATTCTGTCCATTTCATCAAATTTAATAGCAAGGTCGCACATCTTTCTGAAGTTTTTCAATGCATTAGCTTTATCACCAAGTTTAAAATATCTTACGCCTAAATGTCCGTAATTATAAATTACTGTTCGCCACATTTTGCCGTAATGACCATCATCATACACATAATTCAAAAAATCAAGTTCTGTTTTGAAGGCCGAAATCACCCATTCGTCAGAAAAGCTTCTCTCATAGAAAAAAGCCGTTGTAATAAAAATAATGAGAATACACAGTGTTGAGCAGTAAAAATTGCTCTTCAAGCGTGTTCATTATTATCCCATCACCGTTCGGATAGTTTTCAGGATAATAAAAACAGAACATTTCCTGTCCGTCTCTCATTCTCGGCATTTCTTTTATGATTTTTTCACAGTCATCAAAGGTTATTCCGCTTCCTTCTTTTTCTGAAAGACCTTTGTAGAGTTCGGCAATATGTCTTTTGGCTGAAATGCGTAGGTATCTTAAATATTAAATCATATCCAAAATATTTGCCATCAGGAATTACCAGTCCCTTTGCCAAAGGATTGCGCGACATTCCTAAAGACTTTGAACGTAATAGCAATGCCATTTCTTACAAAGATTCTGATAATTATCAATGTGCGTTGACAACTATTACAGGAGATGATTCTGATGATGATATTGCTTTGATTTCTTCAGAAATACTAATGAATTCTAATATCTACGACTTATTGATGGATTATGATTGTCTAATTAGTAAAAAAAGGCTATAGAACTTTATCAACAATTAGTTATTAAACAAATTGAAATTCCTTTTTTCTTGTATTGCTCAAGATTATTGCAATCATATCAGGGTGGTCAGGGCGTTTCAATTGATAGTAAAGATAGCAAGATTCGATTTACTGCTCCTGGTGGAGAACATGACATTTTATATACAATGAGTTCAGGTCAATTGTCCGCTGTGTTATTGGCATTTTCTCTTGTTTTGAACAAAATATATTCCGGTAATAAATTTAAAACATTATTTATTGATGATCCTATTCAGTGTATGGATGATATTAATATGATTTCTTTTGTAGAATTATTAAGACGAGAGTTTTCTGAATCTCAGATTATTCTGTCTACACATGAAGATTCTTTTGCAAATTATATCAAGTATAAATTTTCTAAATACAATATAAGAAGTCAATCAGTTACGCTGAAAAATGATAAATAATATTACAATACATAGTGGAAATATTATGGAGGTAACAATGGATATAAAAACAAACAATGCAACTGAATCAATTTTAGCGCTTAAGCGATATGTTGCAAGCAATGAGCTACATACAGAAAGACATAAAGCCACAATTCTTATTCATGCTAATCGAAAAGACTATGGACCTGGATTTTTAGTAGTAAGCGTAACGGTAAACGGAGAAGTTGGTCAAATAATAATTGAAGATTTGCATACGGTATATGGAAGTTGTCCTAATACATTTACTACTAAAGACAGTTCCTTTTCGTTTATTGCCAATACTCTTTGTGTAAAAACAAAACATGCTATTCAAGGCGAAATAAGCATTAACATAACGTGATTTAAAAAGCTCCGTAATCGTTTGATTGCAGAGCTGTAATTATATGTAATATTTCAGAAATAAACAAAAAATCCGAACCCTTTTCCTATTGGGAAAATTTGGTTCGGATTTTTCTGTTTTGGTGCACCTGACAGGAATCGAACCTGCACACCTCTCGGTATTAGATCCTAAATCTAACGCGTCTGCCAGTTCCGCCACAGGTGCATACTATATATTTTGCGCTTGTGTATTATAACAAATATTTTATAAAAATTCAATAGACAAATTCTTGTATTTGTTATAAAATAGGCTTATTAAAGGAGGTTGTTATATGGATAGCTTATGGACTCAAAAGGTTGACAGAAAATTACCCTTGCCGGAGTATCCTCGCCCTCAATTTGAACGCTCTTGTTGGCAAAATCTCAACGGAGAATATGATTATTATATTTCTTCAAGAGGGGAAAAGTGGATCTCTGATTTTTCGGGCAAAATAACCGTTCCCTTTGCGGTTGAAAGTATGCTTTCGGGGGTTGAAAAGCCTCTTAAACCGAGTGACAGACTGTGGTATCAAAGAACGTTTATACTTTCCGACGCATTAAAGGGTAAAAATATACTTCTTCATTTTGAAGCGGTAGACTGGCAATGCAAGATCTATATCAATAAGCAGCTCGTGGGCACTCATACGGGCGGTTATTGCGGTTTTTCGTTTGATATAACTCAATATCTCATTGACGGGGAAAATACGCTTACTGTTTGCGTATATGACCCCACAGAATCGGGCTGGCAGCAGAGAGGCAAGCAGGATAATCATCCGCACGGCTTTTGGTATACGGCTACCTCGGGCATTTGGCAGACAGTTTGGCTTGAGGGCGTAAATGAGTGGCATATTAAAAAAATTAAGACAACTCCCGACATAGACAGGGGAATTGTAAATATTAAAGCAAACGTCTCAAACGACGAAATAACAACGCTTTCCTTAACGGTGTTTGACGACGGCGAAGAAATTATTTGTAAAGATATTTCCCTTGACGAGGACGTTGAAATTCCGAGCTTTAAGCTGTGGTCGCCCGAAGAACCTAATCTTTACTATTTCACGCTTGAAATTAAAAAAGACGGTAAAATTCTTGACAGCGTTAAGAGCTATTTCGGTATGAGAAAATATAGCTTTGGTACGGATAAATTCGGCGTTTTAAGGCTGTTTTTCAATAACGAGCCGTATTTTCAGCGTGGACTTCTCGATCAGGGCTATTGGCCTGACGGAGGACTGACTCCGCCCTGTGATGAGGCAATGATATTTGATATTAAAGAGATGAAGCGTCTCGGATTTAATATGCTTCGAAAGCACATTAAAATTGAGCCGATGCGTTGGTATTATCATTGCGACAGACTTGGAATGATCGTTTGGCAGGATATGATGAGCGGCGGCGCATACATAGGCGATTTATATGCCGGTGTGCTGCCTAATCTCGGAATAAAGGTCAAGGACGACAATTACAAAATATTCAACAGAGAAGAGAAGAAGGCGAGAGACGATTTTAAGCGTGAGCTTGGTGAAATGATAGAACAGCTTTACAATGTTGTTTCAATTTACTGCTGGGTTCCGTTTAACGAGGGCTGGGGACAGTTTGACGCTCTCAAAATATGCAATTATGTAAAATCTCTTGATTCTACAAGGCTTGTTGATCACGCAAGCGGTTGGTACGATCAGGGCGGCGGCGATATTCAGAGTATGCACAAGTATGTTTTGCCCGTCAAAATGCCGAAGCTTGACAAAAAACGTGCGTTTGTAATTACCGAGTTCGGCGGATATCAAAACAGGGTAGATAAGCACACGTGGTCTGAAAATAAGACCTTTGGCTTATACCTTAAATTCAAGAATAAGAGCACGCTTACAAATGCGTATAAAAAGCTTTATGAAAAGCAGATAATACCGCTTATCGATAAGGGCCTTTGCGGAACGATTTACACCCAGGTATCGGATGTCGAAAATGAATATAACGGCATCTACACTTATGACCGCAAGGTGCTTAAAATCGAAGAGGATGTTATCAAAGAAATAAACAATTCGCTCAAATATTAAGGAAAATTACTATGGCTAACAAATATAATCAGAAAATCAAGATACTTTATATCCTGAAAAATCTTATGAGAAACAGTGATGAAAATAATCCTCTTGATACTGAAAGTATTATTTTAGACCTTAAAAATCACGGAATTGAAGCCGAAAGAAAATCTGTTTATAAGGATATTTCTGTTTTGCAGGAATTTGGGTATGATATTATCAAGACACGCACACCGAAATCAGGCTATTTTATTGCCGACAGAGAATTTGAGGTAGCGGAAATAAGACTTCTTTGCGACGCCATACAGGCGGCTAATTTCATTACGCAAAAGAAAACAAAGCAGCTGCTCTCGAAAATTTATTCGCTTGTCAGCACCTCGCAGGCCGAGAAAATCAAAAATCAGGTTTATGTCGATAACCGACCTAAATGCACAAACGAAAATATTTATTACACGATTGATAAGCTTCACACGGCAATTCAGGATAACAGACAGGTTCAAATTGAGTATCGTAAGCGGAAAATAACAGCTTCAAACGAAACTCAATATGAAACAAAAACACATTTTATAAGTCCTTATGCGCTTATTTGGTCGAACGATCATTATTATCTTGTCGGAAACAATCGCAATTACTCAAATATTATGATTACAAGAGTTGACAGGATAAAATCCGTTGAGATACTTATGGATTCGCCACGCAGGAGCTTTTCGGATGTGTCTGAATATAAGGACTATTTTGACTCTGCCGATTATGCGAATAAGCATTTCAGTATGTTTTCGGGCGACCCTGAGTCTGTCGAGCTTATTTGCTCAAACGAGCTTATTGATGATATGATTGATAAGTTCGGCGATAACGTTCCGATTTTGAAGCATGGGAATGAAAGATTCAAAATAATCATCAATGCAGCAGTCAGCGAAGGTCTTGTATCATGGATAATTCAATATGGCAATAAAATTGAAGTTAAAAAGCCGGATACCCTCAAAAAAATGATTTTGAACAGGGTAGACGAAATAAAAAATGTATACCGTATTTTATAACATATGATTTTCAAAAAATTAAGATTGAGGACTTGAAATATTTACAAAATTATTATAAAATATAGCGTGAAAGAATTTGAAATTTGAAAGGATGTAGTTCTATGAGCAGTGCATTGAACAAAATGACTGTTGAAGATTTTGACGTTAAGGGCAAGAGAGTTCTTGTTCGTTGCGACTTCAACGTAAAAATGGAAAACGGAGTTATTACAAGCGATAAGAGAATTGTTGCTTCGCTTCCCACAATCAAATATCTTATCAAAAACGGCGCAAAGGTTATCCTTTGTTCACATCTCGGTCGTCCGAAGGGCGAGGTTAATCCCGAGTTTTCAATGAAGCCTGTCGCTGAAAGACTTTCTGAGCTTCTCGGACAGGAAGTAAAAATGGCTGACGATGTTGTCGGCGAAAGCGCACAGAAGCTTGCCGCTTCTCTTAAAGACGGCGAAGTTCTTCTTCTTGAAAATGTTCGTTTTGAACCCGGCGAGACAAAGAATGATCCTGAGCTTTCAAAGAAATTTGCAGCTCTTGCAGACCTCTATGTAAATGACGCTTTCGGTTCTGCTCACAGAGCACATTCTTCAACAACAGGTGTTGCTGATTATCTTCCTGCAGCTTGCGGTTACCTCATTCAGAAGGAAATTCAGTTTATCGGCGGCGCACTTGAAAATCCGAAGAGACCTCTCGTTGCTATTCTCGGCGGCGCAAAGGTATCAGATAAAATCGGCGTTATTACAAACCTTATTGACAAGTGCGACACACTTATCATAGGCGGCGGTATGGCTTATACGTTTATGAAGGCTCTCGGTCATCAGATCGGCGATTCACTTCTTGAGGCTGACAAGGTTGACCTTGCAAAGGAAATGATGGAAAAAGCTAAGGAAAAGGGCGTTAAGTTCCTTATTCCCGTTGACAACAAGGTTGGTAAGGAATATAAGTCCGACACAGAGGCTATGGTTGTTAATTCAGATGAAATTCCTGACGGTTGGATGGGTCTTGATATCGGTCCTAAGACACAGGAAATTTTCGCTGATGCCGTTAAGGATGCAGGTACTGTAATTTGGAACGGACCTATGGGCGTTTCCGAGTGGGACAACTTCGCTTCCGGTACAATCGCAGTTGCAACGGCAATCGCTGACAGCAACGCTATCTCAATTATCGGCGGCGGCGACTCTGCTGCTGCTATTCAGAAGCTTGGCTTCGCTGATAAGATGTCTCACATCTCAACAGGCGGCGGTGCTTCTCTTGAGTATCTTGAGGGCAAAGAGCTTCCCGGTATCGCAGCTCTTAACGATAAGAAATAATTTATTATTTGCAGGTAGGTTATTCTTACCTGCAAATTTCAATGAATAGGAGAAAAATATTATGAAAAAATCAGTAAGAAAAGCAGTTATCGCAGGTAACTGGAAAATGAACAAAACTCCGTCGGAGACAACGGCTCTTATCAATGAGATGAAGCCTCTTGTAGCAGATGCGGATTGTGACGTTGTTCTTTGCGTTCCCTATATCGACATTCCCGCAGCTGTTGAAGCAGCTAAAGGCTCAAACATTAAAATCGGTGCTGAAAACATTCACTTTAAGGCTTCGGGCGCATACACAGGCGAGATTTCGGCTGATATGCTTAAAGAAGCAGGCGTTGAATATGTAGTTGTAGGTCACTCGGAGAGAAGAACTTATTTCGGAGAAACAGATCAGACTGTTAATCTTCGCACACTCGCTGCCGTTAACGCAGGTTTTACAGCTATCGTTTGCGTTGGCGAGACTCTTGAGCAGAGAGAACTCGGCTACACCGAAACACTTCTTAAATATCAGACAAAGATGGCTCTTACAAACGTTAAGCCTGAGCAGCTCAAGAATGTTATCATAGCTTATGAGCCTGTATGGGCAATCGGCACAGGCGTTACAGCTACTGCAGAGCAGGCTGACGAGGGTAACGGATATGTTCGTGCCGCTATCGCTGAAGCATACGGTGCTGATGCTGCTGAAGCAGTTACAGTTCAGTACGGCGGTTCAATGAATGCTAAAAATGCTGACGAGCTTCTTGAAAAGGTTAATGTTGACGGCGGTCTTATCGGCGGTGCTTCACTTAAAGCCGAGGATTTCTCAATCATCGTTAAAGCAGCTTCCAAATAATCGAGTGAAGGTGAGAATATGAAAAGACCTGTTGTTTTATGTATAATGGACGGCTTTGGTAATAACCCGTCCGAGTACGGCAATGCTATCAAGGCGGCAAAAACGCCTAATCTTGATAAGCTTATGGCTAAATATCCCATGACTTATATCGGTGCTTCCGGAATGGATGTCGGTCTTCCCGACGGACAAATGGGTAACTCCGAGGTAGGTCATACAAATATCGGCGCAGGCAGAGTTGTTTATCAAGAGCTTACAAGAATTACAAAGTCAATTCAGGACGGCGATTTCTTTGAGAATGAAGCGCTTGTCGGTGCGATTGAAAACTGCAAAAAGAATGGCACAGCTCTCCATTTAATCGGATTGCTTTCAGACGGCGGCGTTCACAGCCATAACACCCATCTTTACGGACTTTTGAAGCTTGCAAAGGACAGTGGACTTGATAAGGTTTACGTTCACGCACTTCTTGACGGTCGTGATGTTCCTCCGGCTTCGGGCGTTGAATACATTGAAGAGCTCGAAGCAAAGATGAAGGAAATCGGCGTTGGCGAAATCGCAACTGTTATGGGTAGATTTTATGCTATGGACCGTGACAATATGTGGGATAGAGTCGGTATGGCTTATAACGCAATGGTTAACGGCGAGGGCATAAAGACAGATGATGCTGTTGAAGCTGTCAAAAAGTCATATGAGACTATCGACGGCGACGGTAAGCATCTTACAGACGAGTTTGTTATGCCGACTGTTTGCTCAAAAGGCGAAAGCATCAGCGAGAACGACTCTGTAATTTTCTTTAATTTCCGTCCCGATAGAGCAAGAGAAATTACAAGAACATTTGTAGACCCCGACTTCAAGGGCTTTGAAAGAAAAGCATTCTTCCCGCTTTACTATGTATGTATGACACAGTATGACGCAGAAATGCCTAACGTACATGTTGCATTTAAACCAGAGGCCCTTGTCAACACAATGGGCGAGATTATTTCAAAGCACGGCTTAAAGCAGTTGAGAATTGCCGAAACGCAGAAATACGCTCATGTTACGTTCTTCTTTAACGGCGGCGAGGAAAAGGTTTACCCAGGTGAGGACAGAGTTCTTATCGACTCTCCGAAGATTTCAACCTTTGACCTCAAGCCCGAAATGAGTGCTTATGAGGTTTGCGACGCAGCTTATGAAAGAGTTTTGAGTGACAAGTATGATGTTGTTATTCTTAACTATGCTAACTGCGATATGGTTGGACATACGGGCGTGTTTGATGCGGCTGTTAAGGCTGTTGAAACCGTTGATGAGTGCGTTGGCAAGCTTGCCGATGCTACACTTAAAATGAACGGTGTAATTCTTATCACAGCTGACCACGGTAATGCTGACAAAATGTATGAGGATGACGGTTCTCCGTTTACAGCTCATACGACAAACCCTGTTCCGCTTATTGTTGCAGGCTACGGCAATGACTTCAAGCTCAAAGCACACGGCGGCAAGCTCTGCGACCTTTCTCCGACAATGCTCGATATTATGGGCATTGAGAAGCCGAAGGAAATGACGGGCGAATCGCTTATCGAAAGATAATTAACGCTTAATTTTAACGCAGTACATTCTTGTTGAGTGTACTGCGTTTTTTCTGCCAAATGTTGACGGTTTTGACAAATTATGTTATAATCACTCTTGGTTTGGCGGTGATATTATGAAATCGACAGGAATTGTCAGAAGTATTGACAAAATGGGTAGAATTGTGCTTCCTATGGAAACAAGAAAGCTCCTCTCTCTTACCGAGGAGGGCTCGGCGGTTGAGATTTATACTGATAACGATATGGTTATTTTGAAAAAATATACGCCTGCTTGTCTTTTTTGCAACAGTGCTGATGACCTTATAGAGTATCACGGCGTCAGGATATGCCAAAACTGTGTTAAAGAAATGGAAAATCTTTTATAACAGAGGCAAATTTTATGATTGTAATTGATGCAGACGGTTGTCCGGTTGTGAATTTGACCCTTGATATAGCTCAAAGGTTTGGGGTTAAATGCTGTGTTGTTGCTGACACCTCACATAGTTTTGATTTTGGCGATAAAGCCGAAATTATTACGGTTTCAAAGGGTGCTGACAGTGCTGATTTCAGAATTGTAAACCTTATCAAAAACGCTGATATTGTTATAACTCAGGATTATGGGCTTGCAGCTATGTGCCTTGCAAAAACAGATTGCGTATTAAATCAAAACGGCTTGATTTATTCACAGAATAATATTGATTCTCTTTTGGCCCAAAGGCATATTTCAAAGAAAATCAGACGGGAAGGGGGCAGAACAAAGGGCCCTGCCAAGCGTAATGCGGAGCAGGACAAAAAATTTTCAAAAGCACTTATATCAATACTCAAAAAAAGGACTTTGGATTAAACCAAAGTCCTTAATCTTTTATATGCGCTTATTTGTTAAATTCACGTTCAAGGCTTTCAATCGCAGGCTCGACAAAATGCTTGTCAACAAGCAGAGAAATGTCAACCTCCGAGGTTGTAATCATACTGACTTCAACCTTCGCTCTTGAAAGTGCATAAAACACCTTTACCGCAACGCCGGGAGTGCCACGCATTTCCTCGCCAAACACCGAAATTTTACAGTTTCCGCTGCGTAAGGTCAATTTCATATCAGGATAAATATCACGCAATTTGGCTGTAATTTCAAGCATTTTACCGACATCCTCATCCGAAACCGTGAAAGAAAGGTTTGGAGTGTATGAATGAGGGGGCGTTTGCGAAATCATATCAACGTCAATATTGTTTTTTGAAATTTCCGTGAATATATCGGAGATTAAACCAATGTCGGCAGGAGAGTCCTGCAACGATACAAGAGTAACATCCTCCGTAACTGAAATGCTTTGTATAATACTCATAAAAACACCTTATTTCTCATCAACCAACTGTTTCATCGAATACATACCCGCAGGCTTCCCTTTAAGAAAAACAGCTGCATTTACAGCGCCTACGGCAAAGAGATCCTTTGAGCGTGCGGAATGTGAAATTGTAATAATTTCATCAAGTCCCGCAAAAATAACCTCGTGCTCTCCGACGATTGTACCGCCTCTGATTGAATGAATTCCGATTTCGTTCGGGTCTCTTTTAGCACGCTTTGAATGTCTGTCGAATTCATAGGTCGGCTTGTTTGTTAAAGCGTCTGAAATGCTGTCAGCAAGCATAAGAGCCGTTCCCGACGGTGCATCGATTTTTTGATTGTGATGAGCCTCGACAATTTCAATGTCAAACGAGCCTTCCAAAACCCTTGCGGCTTTAGCGGCAAGCTCTGAAATAAGATTTACGCCGATTGACATATTTGCCGAAAAGAACATCGGAACTTCCTTTGAGGTGTCCTCAATTTCCTTTTTCTGCTCATCGGAAAGTCCTGTTGTAGCAATAACAGCAGGCATTTTATTTTTCTTGCAGTATTCGAGCAACGATGCGAGAACAGAAGGATGCGAAAAGTCGATAATAACATCTGCATCAACATCAATCTCTGAAAATGAAGCGAAAATCGGGTAGGGGGCGTCGCATTTGTTTATGTCAACGCCTGCTACGATTTCACAGTTTTCCTTGTTCTCCACGCACTTTGTAATAACGTGTCCCATCTTTCCCGAACAACCGCTTAAAATGATTTTGACCATTATTTACACATCCTTGAAAAATTTATATCAGCTCATACTTTTGAAGAACGGATTTCAATTTTTCTGTATTTGCAGGTGTCATATCACAAAGAGGAAGTCTCAACGGACCTACATCAATTCCCATCATTCTCATTGCAACCTTAACGGGAATGGGATTTACATCCATAAACATAGCGTTGCAAAGCTCAAGATATTTGAGCTGAAGCTCCGCACTCTTCTTGAAATCGCCGTCGAGCGCCGTCTGTGCAATATCGTGAGCAACCTGCGGAAGAATATTTGAAAGTACCGAAATAACGCCCTTACCGCCCAAAGACATAATGGGAGTAATTTGGTCGTCGTTACCCGAATAAATTGCAAAATCCTCGGGAACAAGTGAAATTGTCTTTGCAATTGAGGAAAGATTGCCTGTCGCTTCCTTAGCAGCATAAATCATTTTGTGCTTTGCAAGCTCAGCATAGGTTTCGGGCTTAATTTCACAGCCTGTTCTCGAAGGAACATTGTAAAGGATAATCGGCGTTGAAACTCTGTCTGCAACATAGTTGAAATGCTTGATAAGACCTTCCTGTGAAGCCTTATTGTAATAAGGTGTAACCATAAGAAGACCGTCAACACCGAGCTTTTCGGCGTCATTTGAAAGCTTAAGCGCATAAGCGGTATCATTTGAGCCTGTACCTGCGATAACGGGAATTCTGCCTGCCGTTACGTCAACTGCAACCTTAATAGCCTGTGTATGCTCGTTATGGTCAAGAGTTGCACTTTCGCCGGTAGTACCGCAAATAACGATAGCATCCGTTGAATGTGAAATCTGATACTCAATGATTTCAGCCAATACTTTTTCATTTACCTTTCCGTCGGCTGTAAACGGGGTAATTATAGCAACGCCTGCACCTGTGAAAATTGGGTTCTTCATAAAATTTCCTCCAATCAATCCATATAGCCTTCAGCGCAAAGAAGCTCTGCAAGGAGAACTGCTCCGCCTGCGGCGCCTCTCAATGTGTTGTGAGAAAGACAAACAAATTTATAATCGTACTGTGTGTCCTCACGCAATCTTCCGATTGAAATTCCCATACCGTTTTCAATATCTCTGTTGAGCTTTGTCTGCGGCATATTATCCTCTACAAAATAGTTGAGGAACTGCTTGGGAGCTGACGGAAGCTTAAGCTCCTGCGGTCTGCCTTTATAATTCTTCCAAATGTCGAGAATTTGCTCTTTAGTGGGTTTGTTTTCAAATCTTACAAAGGTTGCGCCCATATGACCGTTTGTAACGGGAACACGAAGGCACTGTGCTGTGAAGTTGGGTCTTTTTGCGTCAACGATTACGTCGCCCTCGATTTTACCCCAAATTTTAAGCGGTTCTTTTTCTGATTTTTCTTCTTCTCCGCCGATAAAGGGGATAACGTTGTCAATCATTTCCGGCCATGTTTCAAAGGTCTTACCTGCGCCCGAAATAGCCTGATATGTGCATACGAGAACATCCTTTACCTTAAAGCCTGATTTATCAATCGGGAAAAGAGCAGGTACATAGCCCTGAAGCGAGCAGTTGGGCTTTACTGCAACAAAGCCTCTCTTTGTGCCGAGACGCTTACGCTGTGAGGGGATAATTTCAATATGCTCGGGGTTAAGCTCGGGAAGAACCATCGGAACATCGGGTGTATGTCTGTGCGCACTGTTATTTGAAACAACGGGGCATTCAGCCTTTGCATATTCCTCTTCAAGAGCTTTGATTTCATCCTTTTTCATATCAACAGCACAGAAAACAAAGTCAACCTGTGATGCGATTTCTTTTATATCGTCTGTTGCGTTCATAACAACAAGGTTTTTAACATTCTCGGGGATTGCAACATCCATGCACCATTTTGAACCGACAGCGTCCTCATATTTCTTGCCTGCGGAACGAGCGCTTGCAGCGACAACCTTTACATTAAACCACGGATGATTTGCAAGTAAGGTCAAAAATCTCTGTCCTACCATACCTGTTGCGCCGATAACTCCGACATTATACTTCTTTTCCACTTGTAATTACCTCCAAAAAATGTTATTCTATTATCTGCAAAAAAAATAACCGGTTTTGCTAACCGGTCATCATTGAGAAAAAGAGCAACATTGAAAATTTTATTTCAATGCAGATAGCACTCCATCAAACAATGATGACAGTTATATTGTTATTCACAATATCCCCAGATAAAGTTTATCAGCAGTCGCCTTATCTTCGGCAAAAACACCTTTTGTTATACGGTCAATGAATTGCTGAATTCTGACGCAAACTACTGATTGTTTTCGCACCTCTATCGCAGTTAAATATATTTTACCACCAATACCTTATATAGTCAAATAATTTTATCAATTTTATAAATTTCATATATTTGTAGGAGAAACCCAATGAAAAAAGAAGATTTTTATTACGAATTGCCCAAAGAACGAATTGCACAAACCCCGATAGAGCCGAGGGATGCGTCTAAAATGATGGTAATTCACCGTTCAGAACATAGAAATGAGGACAAGCATTTTTATGATATTGTCGATTATCTCAACGAGGGAGATTGCCTTATTCTCAACGATACTAAGGTTTTGCCCGCACGACTTTACGGCGTGAAGGAAGAAACGGGCGCACATGTTGAGTTTTTGATGCTCACACAAAAGGAAAACGATGTGTGGGAAGTTATTACAGGCCCCGGCAGACGAGCAAAAGCAGGCTCAAGGTTTGTTTTCGGAAACGGTATATTAAAGGCGGAAATTATTGATGTGCTTGAAAACGGTAACAGGCTTGCGAAGTTTACATATGAGGGTAACAATATATTCAACGTTCTTGAAAAGGTCGGAGAAATGCCGTTACCTCATTATATTACCGAAAAGTTAGAGGATAATGACCGTTATCAGACTGTTTATGCCAAAGAGTTAGGCTCTGCGGCGGCGCCGACGGCAGGCTTGCACTTTACTCCCGAAATTCTCAAGAAAATTAAGGATAAAGGTGTTAATATCGGCTATGTTACATTGCACGTCGGAATCGGTACATTCAGACCTGTTAAGGTTGAAAATATCGAAGACCACAAGATGCACTCGGAGCATTATCATCTTCCGAAGGAAACCGCCGATTTGATAAACGAAACGCATAAAAACGGTAAAAGAGTTATCGCTGTCGGCACAACAAGCTGCAGAACTCTCGAAAGCGTTGCGACATACAACGGAGAAATTACCGAGGCTGACGGCTGGACGAGCATTTTTATTTATCCTGGATATGAATTTAAGTGTATCGACGCTCTTTTGACAAATTTCCATTTGCCAGAAAGCACGCTGATTATGCTTGTTTCGGCGTTTTATAACAGGGAAGATGTGCTCGCTTCATACAATGATGCGGTTAAGAAGGAATATAGATTTTTCAGCTTCGGCGATTGTATGCTTTTGATATAATAAGGGGATAATGATGTATAAGCTTATAAAAACAGAGGGAACTGCTCGCAGAGCAGAATTTGAAACGGTACACGGTACTGTGCAGACGCCTGCATTTATGAATGTTGCTACCGCAGGTGCTATTAAGGGCGGACTTGACGCCGACGACCTTAAAAAAATCGGATGTCAGGTAATGCTCAGTAACACCTATCATCTTCACGTAAGACCCGGCGACGATTTGGTAAACGAATTAGGCGGACTTCATAAATTTACAGGCTGGGAGGGTCCTATTCTTACCGACAGCGGCGGATTTCAGGTTTTTTCACTTGCAAAGCTTCGCAAAATTAAAGAAGAGGGCGTAAATTTCAATTCGCATATTGACGGAAGGCATATTTTTATGGGACCTGAAGAAAGTATGCAAATTCAGTCGCATTTAGGCTCTACAATAGCAATGGCATTTGATGAATGTGTCGAAAATCCTGCCGAATACAGCTATTCAAAGCAGTCCTGCGACAGAACAGTCCGTTGGTTAAAACGCTGTAAGGCGGAAATGAACAGACTTAATTCTCTCGAAGACACAATAAATAAAAATCAGCTTCTTTTCGGTATAAATCAAGGCTGTACCTTTGATGATTTAAGAGTTGAGCATATGAAGCAGATTGCAGATTTAGACCTTGACGGCTATGCGATCGGCGGTCTTGCAGTCGGCGAGCCGAAGGAAGATATGTATAGAATTATTTCTTCGGTTGAACCGTATATGCCTAAGGATAAAATCCGCTATCTTATGGGCGTCGGAACACCCGGTAATATAATCGAGGCTGTCAGCAGGGGAGTTGACCTTTTTGACTGTGTTATGCCGTCAAGAAACGCAAGACACGGTCATCTTTTCACTCATGAGGGAATTATAAATATCAACAATGAAAAGTACCGTAAGGACTTAGACCCGATCGAAAAAGGCTGTCAATGTCCGACCTGCCAAAAGCATTCGAGAGCGTATATCAGGCATCTGTTTAAGGCGGGAGAAATTCTCGCAATGCGACTTTGCGTTATTCACAATCTTTATTTCTATAATACGCTGATGTCGGAAATTCGTGACTCACTCGATAACGGCACGTTTGAGCAGTATAAATCGAAATATGTTGATTTACTCGATAAACGCATATAAACTCTTGCAATATCGGCAATTTGATTGTATAATACTTTAGAAATAAAATACTTGGAGGAAAATTATGAATTTTTTCTATTTACTTGAAGCTGCAAACGGTGCAGCCGGCACTAGGGGCAGCATGGCATCAAGCATTATTCTTATGGTTGTTCTTTTCGGCGGTATGTACTTCCTTATGATCAGACCTCAGAAGAAGCAGCAGAAGAAAGATCAGGAAATGAGAGACAGCACTCAGGTTGGCGACGAAATCACAACCATCGGCGGAATTATGGGCAGAGTTGTTACCGTTAAGGAGGACTCGCTTATCATCGAAACAGGCGCTGACAGAAATAAAATGAAGATTACCCGTTGGGCTATTCAGACAAATAACACTGCCGCTGAGAAAGCAAAGGCAGAAAGAGAGGCTATCAAAGCCGCTGCCGAGAAAGAAAAGTCTCAGAAGAAAAAGAGCAAACAAGAAGACTGATTTATTCATAAAACAATTTACCCCTTCATACTCTTTAGTAGAAGTATGAGGGGGTATTTTTATGCGTGAAAGCTCTGTCGGCAAAGCTGCTTTCGATAAAAAGATAATTAAGCAGTTGCTTTTAAGCTCATTTTTCGGTGTGATTTTATTTTTGGTATTGAGTTGCTTATTTTCAATTGTTATTATGAAAAACTCGGCTTTTTCCGATAAAACGTTTGTTTTTTCACTTGCGGCATTAGTTGTTTCGTCGTTGCTTTGCGGCTTTTTATCCGCCAAAAGAAATAAATTAAAGGGTGTTATAAGCGGAAGTATATCAGGATTTTTAATGTGCGCCGTAATATATTTGATTACAGCAGCTGCAAGCGGATTTTCCTTTTCTTATAAGGCGATTATCATTTTACCTGCGGTAATTATTTCAAGCGTTATAGGTGCAATACTTAAAAAGAATATATAAATATCAAGGAGAAAATCAATGAAAAAGAAAAGTATGAGAATTAAAAGGTTTAACGGGAAATTATTAAAAAGCAATCAGACGTTGACTATTTTATGCGTGTTACTTTTAACGGGTATGTTTTTGGGTGCGGTTTGCGTAAAGCACGCTGACGAAGCTGTGCTTGAAAAAATCAAAACGCTGACAGGCGCATATTTCGTTACGGGAAATGAAAGCTCGATTATTAAAAACTTTCTTTCGTATATTTCGGCAGATACGCAGTTTATAATTTTGTCGGTTTTATTCGGCATGTGTGTAATCGGAGAGCCGATTTTATGGCTATTGCCTGTGATACGAGGGCTCGGCTTAGGTATTATTACAGGCTATATTTATAAAACGTTTAATGTTCAAGGCGTTATATACAGTACTGTTTTAATTGTCGTACCTGCGGTTATTTCTTCGCTTGCAATGGCCGTAAGCTGTAAAGAAAGCATTTTATCGTCACGGGATATCAGAAGCACATTAAAGCAAGACGGCAAGCAGTTTAACTACCGAGAGTTCATAAAGCTGTTTGCCGTCAGGAATTTGATATTATATGTTTTTGTTATTTTGTCGGGAATTATCGGATGCATTTTGACTTATTTCTTCTCGTCAAAAATTATTCCTCTTTCTTGACTTTTGGCGGAATATTTGTCTTTTTCTGCTTTACGTTAGCAAGCGGATTGTTGTCAACCGCCGTTTTGAGCTGTTCGTCAACGATATGCGTGTAAATTTCGGTTGTTCCGAGGTTTTCATGCCCCAAAATATCCTTTAATACAAGCACATCAACATTTCCGTATTGATACATAAGCGTTGCGGCTGTATGCCTTAGCTTATGCACGGATAAGCCCCGTCCTGAAAGCCCTGCTTTTTCAAGATACTCATATACCATATGCTGAACTGTTTTAGGGCTTATTCTCTGTAATCGCTTACTTAAAAACAAAGCGTCTTTATCCTTAACGCCGTCAACGGGACGAACCGCCATATAGCTTTTTATCGCTTCAAGACAAGCTTTGTTAAGATAAATTGTGCGTTGCTTGTTACCTTTACCTGTAACGGTCAAAGTGCCGTTATCTCTTATATCCTGATAGTTTATCGAAACAAGCTCCGAAAGACGAAGTCCGCAGTTTAGAAACAGGACAAGTATGCAGTAATCCCGTTCTTTATATTCTCCGTCAACGCAATCAAGCAGCTTCAAGCTTTCATCAAGGGTCAAATATTTCGGATTTGCTTTCTTTTTCTTCGGGGTCTCAAGGTTTTCCATAGGATTTTCGGTTAACAGCATTTTCTGTACGTGTAGATACTTGAAAAAGGCTCTTATGGCCGATACCTTTCTTGCTCTTGCGGCAGAATCGTTGTTTCTGACATCCTTGCAATATGAAAGAAATTGATAAGCATCCGAAAGGGTAATTCTTTTTATAAACTCAATATCAATATCCGATACGTCTATTTCGGAAAGCTCTGAAGAGGAGGGGGCAAGGCCCTTATTTTGCTTCAAAAAACGCAAAAACATCATATTATCAATGCAGTATTCCTCAACCGTCAGCTCGGATTTGTTTTTAATAGCGTAAATGTGCTGTAGAAATTCCTTTAATAACGCAGGAACCTCGGGCGAATTTGCATATTTCATAAAAGAGTACACCTCCGTGAAACCGTTTCACAATACAGCGGTTTTTATATAGTTATAGTCACATATAAATTAAAAAATAATTATATTTAATAAGATATAATCAAAGGGTAAACAAGAGCTTTGGGCTTTACAGTTGCCGTTAAGCACAGCTTATAACAAAAGCTACAAGCTGTGTAAATATAATTCATATAACAGCCGGCTGATTAACGCTTATAAAGTAAAAGCTCATAAGATCTCGAAAAATACATCGAATAGAAATGTTTTTATTTAACAAAGTATCGTTGAGAAAATTTCTATCGGCTGCAATCGAAACTGATTTTTCAAAAAAGCTCAAATTAAAATTTATAAACGCAAGTTAAGTGCAAAAATAAAATATTATCATAAAAGAAATTATAATGAAAAGCAAATTGTAAAATCAAATAATTTGATTGCACATAAATCCTTAGAATAGATTTTTAATCAAACAGCAAAACGTATTATAAGCGATATACAATGAATAAGCAGCTCAAAGTAGCAAATTATCGTAAAATCAAGCTTTTTGCCATATTTTTCCTTTAATTAAAATCCCCTTAATTATATAAAACATTGATTATGTATAATTGTAAATCAAATTTTCTGACTTGTCAAGTCCTATTCCCTTATAAATAAAAAAATAGAAGCTCTTGGTGTCAAGAGCTTCTATATGTTATTTATCATTTAGTTTGCGTTTTCTTCAACCGTTTCCGTGTTATCAACCGCTTTTTTACTCGGAATGAAGCTTGCAAGCTTTATCAGCTTTTCATCGTCGGTATTTACAAATTTATTAACGGCGTATTCGATTGTTTTTGCGGCGTCAATATTGATAAGCTTTGTATTAACGGGCTTTTCGCCGTATTTTTTTGCGAGCTTATTGGCGGAAATCATAACACCTACAACAGTTGTTCCCGCAAGTGCAGAGCCGAATAAATTTGCCCATTTCCCTTTTTTCATTTTAACATCGCCTTTCTTTATTTATTCATTTTCAAAAATCGGTATAAAGCTTCCTATGTCACAAAGTCTTTTGTTGTCAAGACTTAATAAATCCACATTGTAGTTTTTGCAAAACGCTTTTATATCATCATAGCTTTTATGAGCTTTGACATTCCCGAAAAAAGCAAGAACATCCTTTGATATTTTACAGCAAGCGCCGCCGATAAATCCGTAGTCATATCCGTCGAGAGCCACACTCCCCTTTTCGACCTCTAAAACGTCGTATTCGGCATTTTTAAGTGCTTTGTATGTTGATTTATCATCAGTGATAAAAGCCTTGTCGGAAACGGTGCAGAGGGAGCATTTTGTGTATCCTTGATTGACGTCTATTACAGTCTTTCCGTTTGCCAATTCCTTGATTTTAGCGGATGTAATATCATAATTGCATATTAAATCAGTTGAATTTACAATACAGTTCAGCAGACAATCCTCGGGGTAAGCATTTTTCAAGCTTTCGTTGATAATATAACATTTACAGCCGAGCTTTTCAAGTGACGCTTTAAGCTTTGTTTGCGTTTTTGATAAAACTACATTGCCGTTGCCGAGATAATTCACACATAAGTCTGCGTGATTGACAACAGGCTTAGGTAAATCAGGCTCGCTGTCTGTTACAAGCGTATCAATTCCAAGCCTTTTAAGCTCGTCTTTGTATTTCAAAACGCCTGCGCCTGCCACACCGATACAAACGTCGGTTTCGGGCAAATACGATGTATTTATAAACTTCATAGCATCAGTCCATTATAGCTTGAAAAGCCTGTCTTATATTGCTTACACCGACAACCTCAATATTATCGGTAAGCTTGTTGCGGATTTTTTGAAGATTGTATTTCGGTATGACGCATTTCCTAAAGCCTAACTTTGCTGCTTCTCTGATTCGCTGTTCGCAGGAATTTACGGCTCTGATTTCTCCGCCGAGCCCTATTTCGCCGAAAGCAAGCAAATCCTCGGGCACAGCGTAATCCTTTAAGCTTGAAACAATGGCAAGCGCAACCGATAAATCTGCGGCAGGCTCGTCAATTTTAAGACCGCCGATGATATTTATATAGCAGTCCATATTTCCGATAAAGTACCCTGCCCTCTTTTCAAGCACGGCAATCAGCATAGCCATACGGTTATAATCAATACCCGTCGCCATTCTTCTCGGAGTGCCGAAGCCTGTGGGCGTAACGAGGCTTTGCACCTCTGCCATAATAGGTCTTGTACCCTCCATAACGCAGGCAATACAGCTGCCCGAGGTGTTCTTGGGCTTGCCTGAAATGAGCATCATAGACGGGTTGCTAACCTCGGTAAGACCTATGTCCTGCATTTCAAACATACCTATTTCATTAGTAGAGCCAAAACGGTTTTTAACAGCTCTTAAAATTCTGTATGAGAAATTTCTGTCGCCCTCAATATACAAAACAGCATCAACAATATGCTCAAGCACCTTCGGACCTGCGATATTACCGTCTTTGTTCACATGACCGACGATTATCATAGGAATATTAAGCGTTTTTGCCGTTCTCATAAACATATTTGTAGTTTCACGCACCTGTGTTATGCTACCGGCAGACGAGCTCAATTCTGCAATATTCATGGTTTGAATTGAGTCTATCATTACAATATCAGGCTTTTCGGAAGCGATTACCTCACAAATATACTGTGCGTCGGTTTCGCAGAGAATTGAAAGATTTTCCGACTTAACATTAAGCCTTGTAGCTCGAAGCTTAATCTGATGAGCCGATTCCTCGCCCGACACATAGAGAATTTTCAGCGTTTTGCCGAGATGCTCGCAGATTTGAAGCAATAAGGTTGATTTACCTATGCCGGGATCACCGCTTAAAAGTACCATCGAGCCTTTTACAAGACCTCCGCCGAGAACACGGTTAAGCTCATTCAAGCCCGTGTCAAAGCGATGCTCTGTATCTGCCGTTATTTCGTTTAAAGCATATACCCTGCTCCTGTTAGTCGATAAAAAAGCCGACGAGGACTTCTGTGTTGAAGCGGCAGTCCTAACCTCTTCCTCGAGCGTGCTCCACTCTTTGCAGTTCGGGCATTGACCAAACCATTTTGAATATTCATGTCCGCAAGCAGAGCAGACGTAGACAGACTTAATCTTTCCTGCCATAATCAACTTCCTTTGTTTACATAGTTAAGAATACCGTCGGCAATGCTAAACGCCATTTTACGCTGATATTCTTCGCTTTTCAGTAATTCTAAATCGTTATAATTCGTTATAAATCCGCACTCGACTAAAACTGCGGGCTTTTTTGCATAATAAAGCAGATAAACGCTTTTCCCACATTCTTTAATCTGCCTTGTATTATCTTTTTGAAGCAGAGAAACAACGCTTCGTTGAATTTCGCCTGCCAAATCCTTACTTTCAGGCGTGTTCGGAGAATAAAAAACCTGCGTGCCCCAATATTTTGAACTGTTGTACGAATTCTGATGAATACTGATAAAAATACAATTATCGGTGTTTTCCATTACACTCATACGGTTATGAATATCGGACACCTTGATTTCCCTGACGCTTTTTGCGTGGTTTGAATGAACCGAGTAATCGCTGTCTCTTATCATAACTGTATTAAACCCGTAGGATTTCAGCAATTCATTAAGCTTGAGAGAAATTTCAAGATTTATATCCTTTTCGTATGTACCGTCAACGCCTAAAGCTCCGCCGTCAATGCCACCGTGCCCCGCATCAATTATGAATGTTGGATTAAAATGATAATCGGCAGAGCCTTGCACATTTTTGGCAAGCTCTATATTAAAAGAAAAAAATATCAGTACGGAAATTATAATTACAAGAATAAAGAAAGAAAAGAACTTTCCGATAATTTTCAAAATATCATCTCCTATATTATATAGCCTAAAGGTCTGTATTTCAAGATAAACCTACTTTAATATTTATGAAATAATATTCTAAAAATGCAAAATCTCCGAAGCGTTAAGCCTCAGAGATAAAGAATTATATACATTAAATATGTTGCACAGTTAGTGTTTTTAATCTCTTCTATAACATGCCGGACTTAAGACTAAAACCATTATAAAAATAAATAAAATAAAATAATATTTTGAAAGTATATCGTTAAGTGCAGTTGTGAAAAGTCCGACTATTGATAATAAAACCCCAATAAGTGCCGGCACAAACGAAATATAATAAAACACATAAAGCTTTTTTGCTTTTCTTTCGTCTCTTGCGTTTTTGTTTAAATATTCAAAAACAGGTTTGATTGAATGTTCGTTCTTTAACGCATCTCTTGTCATGGAGGATATTTTTAAATTATGATCACCGAGAAGAATTTTCAACTCTGTGGTCATCCATCCTGCTTGAAAAACTACAAATACTTCTATCAGAATGTATGTAAACAAATACATAAAAGCCGGTTCATTAAAAGTCATATAATTTTAACCTTTTCTATCAAAATAATTTTTATAATAAATTCCGACCGCCAATACGCCGATTACAATCAGCGGAGATATAACTAATCCAGCAGAAAGAAATCTACGAAAAGCAGTTGGAGAATTCATACCTGCAAAAGAAAAGATAATAAAAATTATATTCGGCAATAAACAATAAGTGTATATGTTAATTAACTTGTCAAATAATTTTGGATCGGGTGCGTTTTCCCTCATCCAAACTCTAAAATGCGCCTGTAAGTTTCCTGTTGTGCTCTCTCTCATTAACTCAGGAGTCTTTTCACGGACACCTTGAGGTGTTGTTCCGCCTGATTTACAAACCGATACCCATAATAATTTTCTGCTTAAAACAATTAAAATTTGCATCACAATAAAATACACAAGCATAAAAACTGCTCTTTTTTGAATGGTCATATATATTACCTCCTACTGATTATCCTATATATCCTATGTCCTTTGCAATTTTCAATACTTCATTTTCTCGCTCTGTTGTTGAGATTGCGTAGAATATAGTATTGTCAATTCGCATTAGATGATAATACATTCCGTCCGCTTTTAATGTTCGATAGATGAAATTGGCTCTGCGACTACTTCCGTATGGGCAGTCTACGGCATTATCACGGTGGGAAGTATAGATGCTTGTTAGTTTTGAGGTAATGGCAGAAAAACTACCCATAGCGATTTTTGCATCACCAAACACGAGAAAATCTAACCGCAAAGTGCTATCGGTATATGATGTACATTTATCAAAACTCCAACCGGGATTGGCTTCTAACCATTCGGAAGTACTGTCATAATAAGAATAACCGTTTGCTTCTAACGCTTTTGAAAATTCCTCGCTTGTTATTGATGGGATGGGAGTAAAAGCTGCTTTAAATAACACAAATGTAAGTATTCCCATAACCGCAAAAAATCCAACTGTTATAAATATGTCCTTCGCCGTGATAGTTTTTCCTTTATACTTTATACTCATTTAACCACCTGAGTTTCATTATGATATAACATTCGTATTTGTTCTTTTTGAAAAATTTGAAATAATTATGATGATAGCAATTATGCCGAGATAATCCGTGAATAATATATGTTCATTTCGTAACATACCAACTGTTTCCGTTATTATCAGTAAAATCACCGGAAGATACATTAGTGCATAAGCGACCATCAACTTTTTAGCTTTTTTAGTTGAATGAGTTGTCAGCTTGAATAGCTTTAATTTGTATGAAAACACATTCTTACTGTCCGTGCGTAATGATTTAATTTTTTCACAAGATAATTCTGCATTATTAAGAATAGACATACGCATATGCTTTGTCGAAAGCCAGCTTAACGGTAATAAAACAATCAAATAAAGAAAAATACTAATTATGCTTTTGCCTCTTTGATCTAAATTTTTTCCTAATTGAGATGGCTTTAAATAACCGATTGAGATCAAAATATTATTTAACTCATTTTGATACTCTTTATCACAATAAGCAAAAACAGTGGTGTTTCCGACACGAATTCCAACATAATTAACATTGTTAACAGTTGTAGAATATATTACATAATTGCCTTTTGCAGTATAAGCACCTTTATCGGGATAATATTCTTTATCGATAATTTTTGAGTGTATTTTTGACCAATATGAATTTGCAGTTTTGTCACTTTGAAAAGTATTAAATTCAAAATATAACTTCTCATCATTAACGGTTATATTTCTGGTATAATCATCATTTGTCAAATCTTGCGGATAATATCCATCGTTTTGAAGCGTATTCCAGACAGTTTCGTATTCGGCAACAGGTGTGCTCGAAGATGAAACTTTAAATATGAATATCACAGCAAAAACAAATACTATGATAATAAATATTGTAAGGATATAATCTTTAATTGTGTGATTTTTATTATATTGTTGTTTCATAAATTAAGCACTTCTTTAATTAAGGGAATTGAGGCGAATATGCAAAAAATCCGTTTAATCAAATAATTTTAATTATGGCGTTTAAGCAGAAATTTATAAATATTATAACTTATATAAGCTATAATTTCAATATAAATAAAATCCATAGCATAATATAAAAAACTCCGAGACATTAAATCTCGGAGTTGAATATTGTAAGAAGCAATCAGTCAATCGGATAAGTCCAACCGTATTTATCCTCAATTTTGCCCCACTGAATACCTGTGAGTGTATCGTAAAGATGCTGAGTTACCTCGCCGATTTTACCGTCGTTTACGGTATATTTTATATCTTTATAGCAAAGTTCTCCGATGGGAGATACAACAGCAGCTGTGCCTGTTCCCCAAGCCTCTTCAAGTGTGCCGTTTTTCATTGCCTCCGCAAGCTCGTCAACTGAAATTCTTCTCTCTACAACCTTGTAGCCCTCGTTTCTGAGAACCTCAAGGCAAGATTTTCTTGTAATACCAGGAAGAATTGAGCCTGTAAGCATCGGAACTACAATCTCGCCGTTGATTTTGAACATTACGTTCATAGCGCCGACTTCTTCAATGTACTTTCTTTCAACGCCGTCAAGCCAAAGCACCTGAGAATAGCCTTTTTCTTCTGCCCTCTCTCCTGCTCTGTTTGATGCTGCGTAGTTACCGCCGCATTTAGCTTCGCCAGTACCGCCGACAACCGCACGGACATCCTCGGATTCAATCATAATTTTAACGGGATTGATACCCTCTGCATAATACGAGCCGACGGGAGAAGCAATAATCATAAATGTTGCGTTGTGAACTGCGTGAACGCCGAGTGATTCGTCATTACCAAACATAAACGGACGAAGATAAAGAGAAGTGCCCTCTGCCGACGGAGTCCAATCCTGCTCTGTTTCAACGAACTTTGTATAAATTTCCAAAGCCATATCCTCGGGGATTTTGGGAAGGCAAAGACGGTCTGCCGAATTGTTCATTCTTCTTATGTTTTCAATCGGTCTGAAAAGCTGAACCTTGCCGTCTGCTCTTCTGTATGCTTTAAGTCCCTCAAAAATTTCCGAACCGTAGTGGAGGCAGGTTGATGCAGGATGTATCGAAAGATAGCCAAAGGGTACAATTCTTGCGTTCTGCCAACCTGTTTCATTATTCCAGTCCATCATAAACATATGGTCGGTAAAAATTTTACCGAAGCCGAGAGTTGACGGATCGGGCTTTTCTTTAAGCGTTTGAGCTTGCGTGAATTTTATTTCCATAATATTGCCTCCTTGTTGTGCAATAAAAATCAAAAAGTGCTTTACATGCAACGGTTTATGTTGTGCATAAATATACACTAATTATACGTTCATTATACATATATGTCAAGAAAATAATATAAAGTGTGAAAAATAATTCACAACTATTCATTATTTCTTTTTGAACTGCTGTTTAAGTCTTAAATCCTTTGAAAGAATTTTCTTGCGAAGTCTGATTGACTTGGGAGTAATCTCGACAAGCTCGTCGTCGCCGATAAATTCCATTGATTGCTCAAGGCTGAGAACGGTGTGCGGAACAAGTCGAAGTGCGTCGTCAGAGCCTGAAGCACGGGTATTTGTAAGGTGTTTATTCTTACATACGTTACAAACAATATCCTCGTTCTTTGAACATTCGCCTACAATCATTCCCTCATATACAGGAACGCCGGGACCTACAAAAAGTCTGCCTCTGTCCTGCGTGTTGAAAAGACCGTAAGCCGAGGTTTCGCCTGTCTCATGAACAACGATTGAGCCACGCTCTCTCGTCTGAATTTCGCCCTTGTATTCCTCATAGCCTGCAAAAAGGTTGTTCATAATGCCGTTGCCGTTTGTATCTGTAAGGAACTCGGAACGGTAGCCGATAAGACCTCTTGCGGGAATTCTGAATTCAAGGTGCGTTGAGCCGCCCTCACGGGTGCCCATATTTTCAAGCTCGCCACGCCTTGAGCCGATTTTCTGCATAACGTTTCCGACATATTCCTCGGGAACTTCGATTATAAGAAGCTCGATAGGCTCTAAAAGCTTACCGTTTTCGTATTTTGTGATAACCTGCGGACGTGAAACCTGAAATTCATATCCCTGACGTCTCATAGTTTCGATAAGGATTGAAAGATGAAGCTCGCCTCTGCCCGATACCTTAAAGCAGTCGGTGCTGTCCGTTTCCTCAACACGCATACTTACGTTTGTTTCAACCTCTTTGAAAAGTCTGTCTCTGAGGTTACGGGAGGTTACAAACTTACCGTCCTGACCTGCAAACGGGCTGTCGTTTACCATAAAGTTCATTGAAAGCGTAGGCTCGTCGATTTTAACAAAGGGCAACGGCTCAACATTATCGGGGTCGCAAATCGTCTCGCCGATATTAAGGTCGGTAATACCCGAAACGCAGATTATATCGCCTGCCGCAGCTGACTGTACTTCAACCCTTTTCAAGCCGTCAAACTGATATAGACGTGAAATTTTTACGTTCTCACGAGTGCCGTCCTGCTTACAAAGCACAACCTTATCATTGACTTTAACTGTGCCACGCTTAACTCTGCCGACACCGATTCTGCCGATATAATCATCATAGTCAAGGCTTGAGAAAATGCACTGAAGCGGAGCATCAACATCGCCCTCGGGAGCTTCAATTTCCTTGATAATTTCCTCGAAAAGCGGTCTCATATCGCCTTCTCTGACATTCGGGTCAAGAGATGCATAGCCGTCTCTTGCGGAAGCATATACAACGGGGAATTCAAGCTGATCGTCATTTGCGCCAAGCTCAATGAACAAATCAAGCACCTCGTCGATAACCTCGGCAGGTCTTGCACCCGGTCTGTCAATCTTATTGATTACAACAAGCACCTTTTTGTTAAGAGCAAGCGCCTTTGAAAGAACAAATCTTGTCTGAGGCATACAGCCCTCGAAAGCATCAACCAAAAGCAATACGCCATCAACCATTGTAAGAATACGCTCAACCTCTCCGCCGAAATCAGCGTGACCGGGAGTGTCAACTATATTGATTTTAATTCCTTTATAATGAATTGCGGTGTTTTTGGAAAGGATTGTAATTCCTCTCTCTTTTTCGAGGTCGTTGGAGTCCATAACTCTGTCCTGAACAGCCTCGTTCTGTCTGAATATACCGCTCTGTTTAAGAAGCTCGTCAACCAATGTTGTTTTACCGTGGTCAACATGGGCAATTATCGCAATGTTTCTAATGTCTTCTCTACGCTTCACTTTACTCACCTATACCTTACTTTACTTAATATTTCACAAATAAATATTTTACCACCGAAAAGCTTTAATATCAACACTTTTTGCTACAAAGTACACAAAAGATAAAAGTTGAATTTTGTCTATTTTACTAAAAAATCGGGAGAGTCATTGTTTTTGACTCCCCCGACGGTTAATTTTTAAGCTTTTCTCTTGCTATATGAGCCGCACCGATAACTCCTGCTTGGTTTTTGAAAAACGCCTGTTTAATTTCAAGCGCCTTGAAATTTTCACGCTCCGAGTTGTGCAAATCGTTTGAAATTCGGTCAATTATATACTTCTCGCTCATTATTCCGCCGCCGACAACGAACAGCGGAACATCAAAAATAAACATAAGAGTTTTAATGCCCTTTGTGAGTTCGTCAATCCAACTGTCAACGGCAGCTTTTATTGTAGGATCGGAAAAATTATCTTCACTAAAAATTTCCCTGCCTGTAAGTTCACTGCCTGTGGCTGATTTTACTCTTTTAACAAGAGCAGTTGCGGAAGCAAGATTTTCAAATTTGTCCTCGCCTGTTATCATCTCGCCGAAGTCTCCGCCGCAAAGCCGATCGCCCTTATAGAACTTTCCGTTGAGAACTATCGCACCACCGATGCCCGTGCCGACCGTGAGGCAAACAAAATTCTTAACGTTCTTACCTGCGCCGTAATTAGCCTCAGCTGTTGCAGCGCAATAAACGTCATTTTCGACAAATGCAGGCTTTGAAAAGTGTTCTGACACAAGCTTTGCAAGCTCTGTCCCCGTGTATTCGGGTATATTTTCGTTAGCAAATATAATTCTGCCGTTTTCGCTGTCAACCCGACCTGCCGTGCTTATAGAAATCGCATCGCAATCGGATATATGCGCTTCGATTATCTTATATACCTTTTCAAGCAAAGCACTTGCTCCGAACTTTGCCTCGGACGGAATTTCAGAAAAAGATGAAATGTTATTGTTATCATCGACAAGAGCGTATTTAATAGCTGTTCCGCCAATGTCAATCGCAAGTATAGTCATATTGCTCTCCGTTATTTGTTAAGATATGATACAAAGCGTCTTGTAATATCTCTCGGCCTTGTAATCGCAGTACCCACAACACAAGAAAAAGCACCGCTTTCGTATGCCTTTACAAGCTGTTCGGGATACCAAATTCCACCCTCGGCAATGACGGTAGCGGAAAGCTCTTTACTGTATCTTTCAATAAGATTGAAAGCAGGGATAGCTTCGCCCTTTGTGTAAGGCGTGTATCCGCACATTGTTGTACCTATAAGGTCGCAGCCAAGCTCCAAAGCAAGCTTACCCTCTTCAAAGCAAGAGGTATCGGCCATAAAGAGCTGTTCGGGATATTTTTTGCGAATTTCAGTGAAAAATTCCGTAAATGTTACTCCGTTAGGTCTCGGTCTGTTTGTTGCGTCAACTGCGATTATATCAACGCCCTCGTTGTAAAGAGCGTCAACCTCCGCAAGTGTAGGTGTAATGTATACATCAGAGTCTGGATATACGCTTTTGATAATTCCGATAATCGGCAAATCAACCGTCTTTTTAATTTCTTTTATATCCTCAACCGTATTTGCTCTTATTCCGACTGCACCGCCCTCGCTTGCCGCAAAAGCCATTCTCGACATTATGTAAGAATCATGCAGCGGCTCTTCGGGTAACGCTTGGCAGGAAACAATCAATCCGCCTTTGATTTGTTCAAGTATTTTTTTGTTTTTTTCATTCATCTTTATCACCGAGTTATCAATATTTTCTATATTATATTTTATTTCGGTAAAAAGTTCAACGAATATCATTGATTTTGTAGAAAAAAGATATATAATTCTCGTATAGGAGATGAATATATGAAATACGATTTAACAAAATTTAACGGAGTGTTCGTCGCACTCAATGCAATTTACGACGAAAACGATAACATAAATGTCGAGGAAATCAAAAAGCTTGTTAAGACTTACATTTCAATCGGCATTAACGGTGTATATGCTTGCGGTTCAACGGGCGAAGGCTTCCTTTTGAGCACCGAAGAAAGAAAGCAGGTTGCAAAAGCTGTTGTTGACGCATCCGAGGGAAAAATCACAACTATTATCCATGTAGGTGCAGCTTCCACGAAAGAGGCTTGCGAGCTTGCACGCCATGCGGAGAAAATCGGCGCTGATGCGGTTTCTGCCGTTCCGAGCGTTTATTACAGACTTTCGGAGGCTTCCATTGAAACACATTGGAAAACTATCATTGCTTCAACCGATTTGCCGTTTTTTATCTACAATATTCCTCAGCTTACGGGATATGACCTTTCATACTCGCTTCTTGAAAGAATGATGAAAGAAGAAAAGGTTATCGGTATCAAGGATTCGGCTGAAAGCACATATCAGATGGAGCGTTTCAGAAGAATTGTCGGCGACGATTTTATTATCTTCAACGGTCCCGACGAGCAGTTCCTCGCAGGCAGACTTATGGGTGCTAATGCAGGTATCGGCGGTACATACGGAAGTATGCCCGAGCTTTATCTTAAACTCAATTCATTGATAACCGAAAATAAGATTGTTGAGGCAAAGGCACTTCAAGTTAAAATTAATGACTTTGTTCAAAGACTTTGCTCCTTCCCCTCTCTTTACGGTGCAAGCAAGGCTGTTATTAAATTAAGATACGGAATCGAAGCAGGTATACCGAGACTTCCTATGCTTCCCGTTTCTGTTGACGACCCGAAGCTTGTTGAACTTGTAAAGGATATTAACAAGGCTGTTGAAGAAGTTAAAAATTCTTAATTTTCAATAGAATATCGGATGTATTTTCTCCCGCAAACCGTCATATAAATAACCAAACCAATAAAACGAGGTGTTTATATGAGTGGAATTGCGGGAGAAATTTTATTTTCTGAAAAATTCAGCGAACAATGCAAAGAGCTTTCGGAAATGGGCGGTGCAATAAGGCACAGAGGCTCTTTTCACGGCGATTATACAACCGAGCACGCTGCATTGTATCAAGGCTCTGCAAGGCAAAATAAGGCGGATTTTAAGCTGCCGCTAAGGCTATGGAAAAATGAAACGGAATATACTATCGTTTTTGACGGACTGATTTATAATAAAAAAGAGTTGAAAGAAATTTTGCTTAAAAGAAGCTGTCGCTTTGAAACCGAAACGGACGAGGAAATTGTATTAAAAGCCTATTTCGAGTTCGGTGCAGACTGCTTGAAAATAATCAACGGTGCTTTTGCACTTGCGATTTGGGATAATAAAAGCGAAAGTCTTTTCATAGCGAGAGACCGTTTTGGAATTAAACCGTTTTTCTATTCTGTGTTAGACAACGGTTTTATATTCGGCTCGGAGATTAAAGCACTTTTTGCAAGCGGCAGAATTAAACCTAAAATCAATCTTGAATCAATTCTTGAAATTATGCTTATAGGACCGGGTCGAACGCTCGGTTACGGTGTGTTTGAAGGAGTTTTTGAGCTTTTGCCTGCAACCTACGGATATTTTACAAGGGACGGATTAAAAGTCTGTAAATATTGGACGTTGTATCCGCATGAGCATACAGATACGCCCGAACAGACGGCGGAAAAAGTCAGATTTTTGGTTGACGATTCAATAAAAAGTCAATCTGAAGCCGACACTCCTATATGCACAATGCTTTCAGGAGGACTTGATTCAAGCATTATTTCCTCGGTTGTTGCAAAAGCTCTTGCCCGACAAGGTAAAACACTTGACACCTACACCGTAACCTATACTGACAATGACAAATACTTTACACGTTCAAAATTCCAACCGAATAGCGACAGCGAATTTATCGGTATAATAAATAATTACCTGAACGCTCAAAATCACATAATTGAAATTGACCATAAATCGCTTGTATCGGCTCTGTTTTCTGCGGTCGAGGCTCGTGATTTGCCGGGTATGGCTGATGTTGACTCTTCCCTGCTCCTGTTCTCAAAAGCGATTGCGAATGATTATAAAATCGTGCTTTCGGGCGAGTGCTCGGATGAAATTTTTGCAGGTTATCCGTGGTATAGAGAGCCTGCTTTGCGTAATGCCGATTCGTTCCCGTGGGCAAGGTCAACGACATACAGGCAATCATTTTTAACGGATGAAATAAGGAATGCGGTTGATGCGGAAGGTTTTGTCCATAAAAAATATGAAAACACATTAAAGCAAGCTATGAAGCTTAACACGATCGACAGCGACGAGCGTACAAAAGAGCTTATGAAATTAAATCTTGATTGGTTTATGATGACGCTTGTAGACCGTTCAGACAGGATGAGTGCATTTAATTCGCTTGATATCAGAGTTCCGTTTTGCGATTACAGAATTGTTGAATATTTGTATTCCGTTCCGCTTGAAATAAAGGATTATAACGGCTTTGAAAAAGGAATTTTACGCAAGGCATACAGCGATATGCTGCCAAAGGAAATTCTTTGGCGTAAAAAGAGCCCATACCCTAAAACCCACAATCCGATATATTTAAGCTTAGTCCGTGCCGAGCTTGAGAAAATATTACAGGATGAGACTTCTCCGATATTTGAATTTGTAAGTAAGCAGGCACTTAATGCTTTGCTACTCGAAAACAGCTCGCAGCGATTTTACGGTCAGCTAATGACCACACCGCAAACGATAGCTTATTTTGTGCAAATCAATTATTGGCTTAAAAAATACAATATTGAAATAGATTTATAAACAAAAGACCGACATCTATTGATTAGATGTCGGTTTAACTTTTTATTCCGCATAATTTAATATCTTTTGTAAGCGATGATTTACGCCTGAACGGGAAAGCGGAGGCTCAAGCATTTGACCTATTTGCTGCAAGGAAAGCTCCGGATTTTCAAGTCGTAAGACCGCAATTTTTTTGAGCTCGGGAGAAAGCTTTTCAAAATTTCCCTCTCTTTTCAGCTTTTCAATCGCCTGTGTCTGTCTTAATGATGCGTTGACCGTCCTGTCAAGATTGGCATTTTCAAAGTTTGTTCGCCTATTAACATTGTTTCGGACGTCCTTGAACACCTTTACGCCGATATATTCAAGCGCAGAATCGTTTGCGCCCATCAAGGTCAGAAGCGTAACAATTTCGTCGCTGTCCTTGAAATAGAGCACATTTTGACCGTTTCGCTTGATTTCCTTTGCGTTGAGCTCAACCTCTTCAAAGATACGAATTAAATCGTTTCTGAGGCTGTAAGGCACGGAAAATTCGATATGATAATTTTTTTCGGGATCGTTTATTGTTCCGCAAGCAAGGAATACTCCTCTTAAAAAACCTGCAAAGCAACATTCATCGGATATATTTGCCCAATTTACACGCCTTGAACGTTCATCTCCGGAAAGTCCGAAAGCTTCAAGGATTTTCAGCCTGCCCTCCTGCTCTTTGACGGAAACTTTACATTTCCCCGACTTTGAGCAGGTGTATTCAACCTCGGATTCGCTGAGCCTTTCAGCAACATTTTTATATTTTTCGGCAACCTCGCCGTTTTCCGTGCTTATATAGATTTCACGCTTTGAGAACATTTTTCCGAACAACAAGAGTCCGTATGTTTCAGCCAAAGCACAACACGGCTTAACCTCGTCCAAGCTCATAAGCTCGGTTTTTAACTGTGAACAAAAAGACATATCTTTACCTTTTAATATCTCTGTGAAATACGCCGACATCACAACCGTTTTCAAGCAAATGCTTGTTGAGAAGCTCGGCAAAAACAACAGAACGGTGTTTACCGCCCGTACAGCCTACTGCTATTGTAAGCTGACTTTTGCCCTCCGTCATATAAAGAGGAATTAAAAAATCAATAAGGTCATACAGCTTTTTTTCAAGCTCCTTTGACTGACTGTATTTCATTACAAAATTGCGTACTTCCGCTTCAAGTCCTGTGTGGCTTTTAAGCTCGGGTACATAAAACGGATTCGGCAAGCAACGCACATCAAAAACAAGGTCGGCGTCTTTCGGCAGACCGTACTTAAAGCCGAAGGACATACTGTGAATTTTAAGCGTACTCGATATGTTATTGAGAAACAGCTTTGCGATTTTCTCCTTAAACTGCGAGCTCATAACATTTGAGGTGTCAACAATATAGTCTGCCATCTGCCTTGCCGGAAGCAAGACCTCACGTTCCTTTGCAATAGCTTCGGCAAGCGACGGAGTATCAAATTCATCTGCAAGCGGATGCTTTCTTCTCGTTTCTTGATAACGGCGCATAATAACCTCATTATCCGCATCAATAAACAAAATTTTACAGTGGACTTTCGTCTTGTCGAGCTCTTTTAATATGTTGAACAGGCTTGTGAATTCTTCGCCCAATCTAATATCCGCAACAAGTGCAACCCTGTCTTTTTCGTCGTTTGACTCCATACAGAGCTGAACAAAAGTGGGAATAAGCTTCGGCGGCATATTATCAACGCAGTAAAAGCCTATATCCTCCAAAGCCTGCACAGCTCTCGATTTTCCTGCGCCTGACATACCTGTTACAATTACCAAGTCCATAAATTCACATCCTTAAAATTCGCCTAAAAATCTAACCTCGGGTTCAAGCATTACGCCCTTATTTTCATAAACGGTTTTTCTGATAAAATCGATAAGCGAAGCAATATCGGTTGAGGTCGCATTCCCCTTGTTAATAACAAAGCCTGCGTGCTTTTCGCTTACCTGCGCACCGCCTATCGAATATCCTTTGAGAGCACATTCCTCAATCAATGCGCCTGCAAAATAGCCCTCGGGACGCTTAAATGTACTGCCTGCACTCGGAAATTCAAGCGGCTGTTTATCCTTACGCTTGCCGAGATTTTCGTACATTTTAGCTTTTATTGAATCCTTGTCGGATTTCTCTAATCTCAATTTAAGAGAGGTTATAATATATCCGTTATCGGAATAAGCACTTTTTCTGTAAGAAAGATCAAGCTCATCGCCTGTTAATTTACCGACGTTCAAATCGGTATCAATGTGCGTACATTCTATAAGCACATCCTTCATTTCTCCGCCGTAAGCACCTGCGTTCATAAAAGCCGCACCGCCTGCCGTACCGGGAATACCAAAAGCAAATTCAAGTCCGCTTAGCGAATTCTCAAGTGCAAAACTGCACAGCTTAGCCATTGAAATACCGCTTTCGCAAACTATTGTATTTTCATCGGCAAGCTCAATATTTGAAAAATCTGAGCCGATTTTAATGACTGCTCCGAATAAACCGTTATCGGAAACAAGAATATTGCTCCCGTTTCCGATAATATAGGTTTTTATTTCGTTTTCACGGCAAGATTTGAGAATTGCCGTAAGTGATGCGATACTGTCGGGAAAAACGATTATATCGGCATTTCCGCCGGTTTTGAAGCTTGTAAAATCACGCATACTTGCATTTTCAAGATACCTGCAATTTAGCTTTTCTGCGGTTTTCTTTACAATATCAGTCACATAATCACCTTTCATTATTCGTCAAGCAATGCAGCGCCGATAACGCCTGCATCGTTGCCGAGCTTAGCAGAACAAATTGTAGTTTGCTCCTCGGAATATACGCTATATCTTTCCTGATAGACAATCTTTCTGACAGGCTCAAGAAGATACTCTCTTTCATATCCTATTCCGCCGCCGACGCAAAGCATCTTAGGCTGGAATGTGTTTATAACGTTTGTTATACCGATTGAAAGATAATGAACATACCAATCAACAAGCTTTTTACCTGCTTCATCGCCTGCACGCATTGCGTCAAAAGCTGTTTTTCCGTTAGCCTTATTAATGTCTCCTCCAACAATTTCCCACATCTTAGAGTCTTTATTTTCAAGCATTGATTTTTTAGTCTCACGAATTAAAGCGGTAGCCGAGGAATATGCCTCCCAACAGCCCTTTCTTCCGCAGGTGCAAGACTCACCGTCTGCGCAGATAACCATATGACCCATTTCGCCTGCCGCACCGTTACAGCCGCTGAGGATTTTGCCGTCAACAATAATACCCGAGCCGACGCCTGTTCCGAGTGTGATAGCAGCAAAATTATCAACTCCGCCGCCTGCGCCTGCCTTAGCCTCTCCGAGAGCAGCGCAGTTAGCGTCATTTTCTATATAAATAGGCTTGTCAAAATGACTCTGCAATATTTTTCTCGCAGGAACATTTGAAAAACCGAGATTGTTTGCATACTGAATTATTCCAAAATGCTTTTCAACCGAGCCGGGAGTTCCTATACCGATCGAACTAACGTCTGCAAGAGTAATTCCTGCATCCTCGATAGCCATTTCAACAGCTTTTGCAACGTCCGCTAAAATTTCAACAGCAGGACGAGGGCAAGCGGTAGGCATTTTGCCCTTACCTACAATTTTATAAAATTCATCCACTACACCGGCAACAATATTTGTTCCGCCGAGATCAACACCAATTCTGTACATAACATCCTCCAAAAAAGTAATATATTTTCAATTTAATAGCTTTGCCAAATTTCAAGCTCTTCGGGTTTTGGCTCTTCTTCCTGCATACCAAGCTGATGAAGAAGCTCTTTTGCGGCATTATAGCCCATTTTCTTTTGCCTGTTGTTCATAGCCGCAACCTCAATGATAATTGCAAGGTTTCTGCCCGGCTTAACGGGTACTACCGTAATAGGCAAATTGACGTTCATAATATTTATATATTCGGTATCAACGCCCATTCTGTCATAAACCTTGTCGGGATTCCATTGTTCGAGCTTAACAACCATATTGATTTTTTCAGAAAGCTTAACTGCACCCATACCGAAAATACGGCGTGCGTTTACTATACCGATACCACGAAGCTCGATAAAGTGGCGAATATTATCGGGAGCAGAGCCAACTAAGGTTTTTGCAGATACCTTTCTTATCTCAACCGCATCGTCTGCGATAAGTCTGTGACCGCGCTTGATAAGCTCAACGGCGGTTTCACTCTTACCTACGCCGCTGTCGCCGACAATCAAAACGCCTTCGCCGTAAACCTCAACCAAAACACCGTGCCTCGTAATACGCTCTGCAAGCTCGGTGCCGAGATAGCTGATGAGTGCCGACATACAGCTTGAAGTAGGCTCGGCTGTTCTGAAAAGCGGTACATTATACTTTTGCGCAAGCTCTTTGGCACACTTGGGCAACTCAAGATTTCTTGTAATTAAAACAAAGGGCGGCTTGTGGCTCATCAATCTTTCAATGCTTGCAAATTGCTCTTCGGGAGGAAGCTTTTTAATAAGCTCAATTTCCGAAAGTCCGAGAAACTGTGCTCGCTCGGCATCAAAGAAAGCATCTCTGTCAACCAAAAGCAAGCCGGGTCTGTTTACATCGGGTGAACAAATAGTATGCTCTTTGAAATCATCGGGTAAATAGATGACCTCAAAGTCAAATTCTTTAAGCACCTTATCAAGTGATACAAAATACTTGGCAGACAAGCATATCCCTCCAAAATAATGTTTGTAGCTATTATAAACTATAAATCAAATCAATTCCATACTTTTTTGCAAAAAAATTGTAAATATCTAACAGTATTTTTTTATGAAATCACCCATTTCGTCGATTACGTCCTCAGCTTGCGGAAAAACTCCCATTGCATTTAAGTATCCGTGTCCCATTCCGTTGTAAACAACAGCTTTTACGGGAACCCCTGCAGCGTGTAATTTCCGTGCCCAAGCAATATTTTCAATTTTAAGATAATCGAGCGCACCGACTGAAATTAAGGTCGGAGGATTGCCGCTTGCGTCAAAGCTATACGGATTTAATCGAATATCGGGCTCAGAAATATCAAAAACGCTGTCAAAGCTGTCAGTCATCATTTCAAGCTGACGAGTTATGCAGCGAGAAAGCTTTTTCTGCGACGGCTCATATTTGAAATTTTTAATGCTCTTATTAAAATATTCATCCTCAATACCCATCGGATTTAACGAAGCATATAAAAGTATCTGCCCCTTGACTCTTCCGTTTCCTTTATTGGCGGTCGAAATGTATTGAGCAAGATTTCCGCCTGCGCTGTCGCCGCAAACAAAAATTTTTGATTTATCAAAGCCGAGCTTTTCCGCATTATTATAAATACATTCAAATACTTCAAGACAGTCATTATACAATGTAGGATAAGGGTTTTCGGGCATAAGACGGTATTCAACGCTGATAACGGGCATATTGAATTTCTCGACAAAGACCTTCCACGCCTCGTCATAAGGAGTCATACTTCCCGCAATAAAAGCTCCGCCGTGCATAAAATACAAACAGCCGTTTTCGGAAGAACAGTTTTTATTTTTATAAATTCTAATGGGTATTTCGTATCCGCCATCTGCTGTGACCGTGCTGTCGGAAATATCAACACCTCCCCTGACGCAAACCGCACTTGAAGTCTTATCGCATACAGCACGGAAAGAAGAGAGCATTTTTTCGTTAAATCTAATTTTAATTCTCTTGATAACAAATTCGGGAAGCAAACGCATTGATTTAGCGGTTTTTCCCATAGGACCGCCGAGAAGTCGAGGGTCAATGCCAAGCGGCGATACGGCGTCAGGCGCATATTTTGCAATTATGGGCAAAGAGCCGCACATTTCAGTATATTGAGTTTGCTTCAGCTCGTTTAAGAACTCATCCGTGTACCACTTTTTGTCCCAGCTCTTTTTCTTTTTCATATAAACTATCCTCAAAAATCGTTTTTTTACATTGTATCATAAAACAAATCAATTTCAAAACAAAAATCCATATATTAACATTTATAACAAAGACAATTTTGCAAATGATATACTTGCAGACGCAAATAAAGAAAAGGGGTGTTTTTAATGGCTACAGTACCCGAGGCAAAGGAAGCTCTCAATAAGTTCAAGATGGAAGCTGCTTCTGAAGTAGGCGTAAATTTGAAGCAGGGCTACAACGGTGATCTCACATCTAAGCAGGCAGGTTCAGTCGGCGGTCAGATGGTTAAGAAGATGATCAAGGCTTACGAAGACAGCATGAAATAAGGTTGTTATATTTTCGGACAAAAAGGTCTGTCGGAATACCGGCAGACCGATTTTTTGCTAAAAATCAGCTGTAAGATATAAAATGACGAATATTTAGGCTTTATGCAATGAATGTATTCTAACTAAATATAACTAACTATATAAAACGCAGACAAGGATTTACTTATCTGCGTTAATTGAGAGGATTTTATTGTCCGATTAAGCTGTCAAATTGCAAGAAAATTAGTATTTGAAAATATACAACGCACATTTTTATCTGTATATTTAATATATCATATACAGAAAAACCATATACTTTTTGTTGTAAAAAATTTTTCATTAAAAATATATATGCAAATATGTTATAGAAATATTTGGAAAATCTCTCTATAATAATATGTGTGAAAGAAAGGAAGTGCAGATTATATGTTCAGAACTGCAACCAATGAGGAAATCGGCAAATATTTGTTTAAGCTCATTGATGAAAAAAGTGATAAATTTAAGTCGGGAAGGGATTTTTGCAAGCAGTATCTTTTTCTTGAAAAAGGAGAACAGCCGAGTGATGATGAAATCCAGAAGCAAGCAAACAGGCTGTCAGGAATAAAATCGGGAAAATACGGACTTCAAATTCAAGATTTAGGCTACTATACGGAGCTTTTGGAGATAACCTGCGAGGAACTCTTAAGCGCCGGCAAATCAAAGCCTGCATTCCCCGACAGATATTCAAACTACACCTTTGCGCACTCAACCGACAGAGGCTATTGGGAAAGGTACATAAATAATGACGACAAGCTTTTTCTTAATGCCGACGAATACGGAAAAACTATATTGGATTATGCTTTTGAATGTGAAAATTACGGTCTTATAAAGTTTTTAACTGAAAACAATTACATAACTATTGTTGATAACGAAAGTACAAAAGATTATGTTATGACCTTTATGCCTCCCGATAAAGCAATGAAATATATGTCGAGGAACGCAAACAAGCTCAACGATGAAATTATAAATAACGATAAAATCCGTACAACTGTTGTTGCATTGGCGATTAAGAAAAACGATAAGTACTTTTTGACAAAGCTGCGTGCGAGAGAAATCCCTGCTCTGTATAGCGTTTGTGAATATGGGTTTTCAACACAGTTTGATAATTTTGAAAGCAGCTATAACGATAAATTGACAAATGCCGTTGCAAACGCAGACAAGGAAATACTCGGCTACTTTTCAGAGCCTTTCAGTATCAAAAGCGAACATAGTGAAGGCGTTTTTATATATCCGTTTTTGGGTCGTCTGTTGGATAAAATGATAAGTGAAAATAATAAAAATACGGTTTATGTCCTTGAAAGAACGCTTGACTATAACAGTAATGTGCTTAATGAGCTTAGCGAAAAGATTGCACAATCGTATATTATGTATAAAAAATACTGTGACGATAAAGAGGCTTTTTCAGGCGCGGTAAAATATTTCGATATGAATGACAACGGAGTTTTTACTTTTATGAATTACGACCCGAGTGACACCTCGAATCTTATAAAAATGAAATCGAATGTCATTCATATAAGCAAAAAGTCAAAGGATGAAAAGATCAATGAGCTTATAGACAAGATAAATAAGATTTATTTTGCCATAAAAAATCAAAGTAAAGATTCTTTACTTAAAGCTGATTAAAAAGGAGTGGGTTTATATGTATTGTAAAAATTGCGGATGCAGTCTCCCTGACGATGCGACAAAATGTGAAAATTGCGGAGCTGTATTGAGCTACGGCTTTGAAGCGGGTAAGACTAACCCTGTTAAGGAAGAAAAAGGCTCTGTACTGCTTGGAATTTTAGGCTTTATGTTTCCTCTCATAGGCTTAATTTTATATCTTGCAATGATGCACAGCGAACCTAAAAAAGCAAAATCCGCAGGCAAGGGTGCGTTAACCGCATTCATTATTTATTTAGTTTTCATTGTGATAGTTACAATTTCGGTTATGATTCCCGTTATAGATACATACATACCGTAAATCATCGCAGGCCGACGACTCATATTACGTCGAAAGCTATGATTATGACGATGTCAGGTACTCAAACGATTATGATTATAACTATAATTATGATTACGACTATCCAATCGATTACTGATAAGCTATAAACAAGCTAAACACCTGTAACAAAGTATTTTAATCAAGATATAATGATTGTAGATACTCGGTTACAGGTGATTTTTTATGTTAAGAACAGTTTTGTCAATTCTTATGCCGTTTGTCGGAACGTCCTTAGGCGCTTGTTCGGCATTTTTTATTAAGAATAAAATCAATCAAAAAATCAACAGAATTATACTCGGTTTTTCGGGAGGAATAATGCTTGCGGCAAGTATATGGAGTCTTATTCTGCCGTCAATAGAGCAATCGGAGCATTTGAACAAAATGTCCTTCTTCCCTGCCGCGTTGGGAATTTGCATTGGAATAGCTTATCTGATTTTAACGGATAAGCTTATAAAACAAGCAAAGGGGAAATCGGACAAAAGCAAGCTGCTGATTTTTGCGGTTACGCTTCACAATATACCCGAAGGTATGGCTGTCGGCGTGGTTTTCTCGGCGCTTGCTTCGGGAAGCCCTAACATAACCTTTGCTTCGGCTTTTGCGCTCGCACTCGGAATTGCAATACAGAATATTCCCGAGGGCGCAGTTGTCTCCCTGCCTGCAAGAGCTAAAGGCTATTCAAAAACGAAGTCGTTTATTATCGGCGTTCTGTCCGGTGCGGTTGAGCCTATCGGTGCAGGACTCACATTTTTAATGTCGAGTACGATTACCTCGCTTTTGCCTTATCTTCTGTCATTTGCCGCAGGTGCAATGATTTATGTTACGATAAATGAAATTATCCCCGAAGCAAAAGACAATAAAGACGACTGTATTTGCGCTCTTTCGTTTGCGATAGGATTTTTAATTATGATGATATTGGATGTTGTTATGTAACAAAAAGCCTTAGAGATTGAAGTTATATCTCTAAGGTTTTTTTTAATACTGTGAATAATTTTTCAGGAAATCCGCAAGCTCATCCGTTGCATGTGTAAGCTCTTTTACAGTCGGCAAATAAACAATTCTTGCGTGGTCGGGCGTCGGGTAATTAAACGCCGTACCCTGAACAAGCAAAATCTTTTTCTTTTTAAGAAAATCCAGAACAAACTGCTCGTCATCGTTTATATGAAATTTATCCATATCGAATTTCGGGAAAATATAGAAAGCGGCTTTGGGCTTCACAACGCTGACTCCGTCAATCGAGGAAAGAGCGTTATAAACACATTCTCTCTGCTCATAAATTCTTCCGCCCGGCTTTAAGAGAGCGTCAACGCTTTGATAACCGCCCAATGCAGTCTGAATAATCTGCTGTGAGGGAACATTTGAGCAAAGTCGCATTGAGGAAAGAAGATTAAGTCCCTCGATGTAACCCTTAATTCTTGATTTATCGCCGCTTATAACCATCCAACCGCATCTAAATCCTGCAATGCGGTGCGATTTTGAAAGTCCGTTAAGGGTAATGCAAGGAACATCAGGCGCAAGCGAAGCGATTGAAATATGCTTCAAGCCGTCCATAACAAGCCTGTCATATATTTCATCGGAAAATATAATCAAGCCGTGCTGCCTTGCCACCTCGGCAATTTCAAGCAGGATTTCTTCTGAATAAAGAGCACCTGTCGGATTGTTGGGGTTGATAATTACAATACCCTTTGTTCTGTCTGTTATTTTCTTTTTAATATCCTCAATGTCGGGATTCCACTCGTTTTGCTCGTCGCACATATAGTGTACGGGTGTACCGCCCGCAAGCGAAACGGAAGCGGTCCAAAGCGGATAATCAGGCGCAGGAACAAGTATCTCGTCGCCGTTGTCAAGTAAGCCCTGCATAGACATTGTAATAAGCTCACTTGCACCGTTGCCTGTGTAAATATCATTTATATCAACATTCGGAATTCCCTTTATCTGACAATACTGCATTATTGCTTTTCTTGCCGAGAAAATACCCTTTGAGTCCGAATAGCCTTCGGAGTCCCTGAGAGTGTAAATCATATCTCTGATAATCTCATCGGGTGCCGTGAAATTAAATGGCGCAGGATTGCCTATATTCAGCTTCAAAACTTTTATACCGTTTTCGGTCATTCGGTTTGCCTCGTCCATAATCGGACCTCTGATATCATAGCAAACATGGTCAAGCTTATGTGATTTTTCAAAATTTCGCATTATATCATTCCTTAACTTTTGTCTATTTATATTATACCACTCTCATTTGACAATTCAATGTCAAATATTTATAAAAAAAAACGGCGCAAAAGCACCGTTTATGTATCAATTTTTAACTTCTCTTTTAATTCCGAAAACCATACGCAATAATCCGCCTATTACCTTAGGATTGTCAAACACGATAAATTTCATATTGCTTTCCTCCTAACAGCATTTGCACAAGACAACGCCGCTTGCGGCAAGCGCAAAGGACAGGACAACGACAAGCGCCTTCGCAGGAATTGTAAAGGCAAGAGCCAAGCCTAATCCAAAGACAAGGAGAATTGCCCCTATACCGATTTTCTGCTTGCGTTTGCCCATAAAATACACCGCCTTTTTTCTTGTGCTATTACACTATATTCAAAAGCGATGAAAAGTGTTAAAAAGCTTCTTTTGAAACCTCCATAACAAGCAACGTTCCGTCTGTTACGGTTATTTTTGCGTTAGGGTCTGTAATTTCATTGCTTACGCCCATTGACTGAAACGGAGAGAGCTTATACCTATTCAGCGGATAAAACACGCCTTCAAGAGTAACCTCGGCAAAGCCGCCGAGTGCAAAAATCGATAAAAATCTGTTGTTTTTCTGCACATTGTGAGCTTCGTCTTTTAATGTGTAAATCTTGTGATAATCGTCTAAAATTGTTATATTGATTCCTTTTTGCTTGAAATCGCCCAAAAGTGCAAAATTTGCAAATGTATGGTCAAGCCTGCCGCCCGTAGCACCGAGAATAAGAATATCTGAAAAGCCCTTTTCAACTGCCCTTTCCACGGCAAATTCCGTATCGGTACAGTCCTTAATAGGATTCAATGCTATAACCTCGACATCAAACTCAGGAGTATCGCAGGAATCAAAATCGCCGACAATCAAATCTGGTGTTATGCCCAAATCCGTCAAAGCCTTGTAACCTGCATCGGCACCGATAACAAAATCATCATAAAAAATGTTCTTTTTTAACAATTCGCTGTTTTCAATTTTAGCGGCGCCGACAATTACGCACCGTCTTTTATTTACAAGTTCCATTCCTTTATATCCTTGACCTCATTATATAGCTGAACGTAGCTGTTATGCCTTGATTTGCTGATTTTACCCTCGTTTACCGCTTCAACAACGGCACAGCCTTTGTCAGCGGTATGAGTGCATGATGGGTAAAATTTGCACTTTTCAATATAATCGGAAAAATCTCTGAAGCAATAAGCAAGCTCGTCCTTCAAAATTATGTCGCTTTTATCAATTTCAAATGACGAAAAGCCCGGTGTATCAACAACAAACCCGTCGCAGACTCTGTAAAGCTCCGCTTGCCGAGTTGTATGCCTGCCTCGTCCAAGCTTTTTGCTTATCTGTGCGGTTTTAAGAACAAGTGTTTCGTTAAGATTATTGAGAAGCGAGGTTTTTCCGACACCCGAATTTCCTGTTAAAGCGCTGATTTTTTCCTTCAAAACCGCTTTGACCTCATCAACACCGTCTTTTGTCTCATTGGATACGATTATTGTCTTAAAGCCTGCAAGAGTGTAAATATCGAATATTTCCTGCGCAGATGCAAGATCCGACTTTGTAATAACGATTATCGGCTCGATATTCTTATGCTCCGCAACTGCGATAAGCTTATCAATCACAAGAGTTGAAGGCTTTGGCTCTACCGTTGATACGACAATAATCAAATTATCGATATTTACAACAGGCGGACGTGTCAAAGCGTTCTTTCGAGGCATAATTTCATCAATGGTATTCTCTGCATTTTCGTTAATACTGATAGTTACCGTATCGCCGACAAGCGGAGACAGCTTTTCCTTTCGGAATACTCCCCTCGCCTTACATTCATATATCTCATCGGCGGCTTCAACATAATAGAAGCCGCCGATACCTTTTATAATTGTTCCGATAAGTGTTTTCATATTATTCCGCCGTAAGAGTAATTTTCTGATCCTTGGAATATGTGTTATTGTCATGATTGGGAAGTTGTTCAATGACAGTACCGCTTGAAATTTTATTGTTGTTTTTATCAAACACGGCAACGTTTGTAAAGCCAGCTTTTTCAAGCGTTTTAACAGCCCCGGAAACGCTCATTCCGACAACATTCGGAACAGAATATTTCTCAACATACGGAGTTTTTGAAATATTGGAAAGATCTGCAGGTGTTTTTGTAAAGTCAATATTACCTGTCATAACAGTCTGATCGTTAATTTTAACGGTAAATGTAGTTGAGCCTTTACCCTTTACCTCGACGGTTTTTGTTCCGCCTGCAAGCAAAACATCATTGTAGGTCTGATACGCTTCGCTGCCGAGATAAACCTTTACAGTACCCGAAGCCGAATTTACGGTCTGCGGAAGATCAATTGTAATCTTCGCCGTACTTTCGGACGGGGTGCCCGTACTTACATAAATTGTAACCTCTGCACCGTTATCCGCTGCTTCGCCGCCCTTAGGAGACTGGTCAACAACCGTTCCTGCCGCCTCAGCGCTGTCAGTATCGGTTACCTTAACCTTAAAGCCGTCAGCCTTGAGGAGCTCTATTGCAATATCCTTACTGTAGCCGACAACCTGTGTAACATTCTTCGAATTGGGGTTTTCATCGGTTGAGACATAAATCGTTACAAGCGAGCCCTTCTCTGCATATGAGCCTTCAGACGGATAAATCTCATAAACAACTCCCGGAGTTGCACTCTTGTTATATGAAACGATTGTTTTAACCTGGAAGCCGCTTTGCTTAAGCTTTGCTTCCGCCTCGCTGACAGAAAGACCCACAATGCCTGAAATTTGAATACTTTGGTCATTATAAGCGATTTCAAGCTTAATAGTCTTGCCCTTTCTGACTTTTGAATCTGCATCGGGCGTCTGCTTTATAACTTTGCCTGCTTCAACGTCGGTTGAAAATACAGACTGCGTTTCGAACTTAAAATTATCGGTGTATTCGGAATTTGACATAATTTCGTCGTTGTAATTAAGTCCGACAAAATTAGGCACGGTAACCTTTTGACCGTTTTTGAAAAGTAAAACGCCGACAAAAATAGCAATGATTACAATAACGCCTGCAATAACTCCGAAGATTATCGGCATAGTCTTATTAGCCTCTTTTTCTTCCTCTTCCTCCTCTGCGGGAGCAGGCTGAGCCTCATCAGGTTTTGCGACCTGCTGCTTTACTGCACTCGGGATAGCCTTTGTTGCGTCATCGACAAATTTTGTAGGCTCATTGTCAACGAAGTAATTATAATTAAACTTGATTGACGGATTGCGCTTAAACTCATCAATATCAAGCATCATTTCAGCAGCTGAATGATAGCGATTATTGGGATTTTTCTGCATCGCTCTCATTGTAATCTGCTCAAGTCCAAGCGGAATTTCAGGATTTATTTCACGAGGCGGCTTCGCCTCCTGCTGAAGCTGCATAATTGCGATTGAAACGGCATTATCCGATTGGAACGGAAGCTGACCCGTAAGCATTTCATACATAACAACGCCGACAGAATAGATGTCAGCCTTATCGTCTGTCAATTCGCCTCTCGCCTGCTCGGGGCTGATATAATGAACAGAGCCGATTGCATCCTCTGTCATTGTCCTTGTATCGCCACGTGAAAATCTTGCAATGCCGAAATCCGTAACCTTAATCGTTCCGTCCTGCAAAAGCATAATGTTCTGCGGCTTAATATCACGGTGGACAATGCCCTTATCGTGTGCGTGCTGGAGAGCAAGAAGTATCTGACTTACAAAATGTACGGCTTCCTTCCAGTTGATAACCTTCTGCTGCTCAATATATTCTTTAAGAGTAATTCCCTCAACGTATTCCATTACGATATACTGAAGTCTGTCGCCGAAGCTTACGTCGTATACCTTTACAATGTTGGGGTGTGAAAGAACTGCGATTGCCTTTGACTCGTTCTTAAATCTGCGGCGAAATTCCTCATTGGCAAGAAATTCCTCTTTAAGAATTTTAACCGCAACTATTCTGTCGTCGATATTGTCGTACGCCTTATAAACAACAGCCATACCGCCGACGCCGATAATCTCTCTGATTTCATATCTTCCGTCAAGTCTTTTTCCACAATAGTTTTCCATAATAACACCTCTTAATAAGAAATTGCAACAACGGTTATATTGTCGCCGCCGCCGTTTTCGTTTGCCATATTGACAAGCAAATCGGCTATCTCATAATACGAATTATTTTTAATTACTTCGCTGAATTCAGCATTTTCAACATAGTTTGTAAGTCCGTCGGTACAAAGAAGTATAACTTCATTTTCTGACATATCATACTCGCAATAGTCAATTTTTATGTTTTCCTCAACACCGAGAGCTCTTGTGATAAGATTTTTTCTCGGGTGAGATTTTGCCTGCTCCTGCGTAAGCTTACCTGTTTCAACAAGTTCCTGAACGACCGAATGGTCTTTAGTAAGTTGAGTTACAATATCATCTTTTATGCTGTAAGCTCTGCTATCTCCGGCATGAGCAATATACGCTACGCCGTCGGCAACGACACAGCACACAACGGTTGTGCCCATTCCCTCAAGCTCTTTATTGGCTTTACTCATATCGTAAACGCTTATATTTGCGGCAGTAATCGCCGTCATAATCATATTCTTTATCGATTTAGGACTCATTCCCGTTCTGTATGCAGAATTTATCTTTTCGGAAATAACCTTAACCGCCGTCGAAGAGGCGATACTGCCGCCTGCGGCACCACCCATTCCGTCACAGACAACAGCCCAAGCCACCGAGCCGGGTAATTCGCCTGTTACATATGAATCCTGATTGGTGCTACGCTTTTTTCCGATGTCGGTTTTTGCAACAATTTTCAATGCCTGTATCCTCCGTTAAAGATTTTCCTTCTTTGCTCTAAGCTGACCGCAAGAGGCGTTAATATCACTGCCGAGCGTACGTCTGACGGTAACTGTAAGCCCGTGACGCTCCAAAACAGAAATAAACCTCTTTATGTTCTTTTCGTTACTTCTCTCATAATTATTCTCCCTGACATTATTGACAGGAATAAGATTTATATGACATAACATACCCGAAAGCCTTGATGCCAATTCTTCGGCACATTCAACCGAGTCATTAAAAGAATCTATCATTGCATATTCAAACGAAATCCTGCGTGACGTAACCTTTGTGTAATAACGGCAAGCGGTTAAAAGCTCTTCAATATTCCACTTTGAGTTTACGGGCATAGTCTGCGACCTGATTTTATCATTCGGTGCGTGAAGCGAAATAGAAAGCGTTAAGCCGAGCTTTTTCTCCGCAAGCTCATAAATCCTCGGGACAACACCGCAGGTTGAAAGCGAAATATGCCTCATGCTTATATTAAGACCTTTTTCGTCCGTCACAAGCTCCAAGAAACGCATAACATTATCATAATTGTCAAGCGGTTCGCCTGTACCCATAAGAACAATATGCGATATTTTAATGCCTAAATCACTCTGCGCCGTATAAATCTCCGAAAGAATCTCACTCGCAGTCAAATGGCGTTTGAAGCCGCCGATTGCCGAAGCGCAGAACTTACAGCCCATTTTACAGCCGAGCTGTGTGGATACGCATATTGAATATCCGTATTTATATTTCATAACAACACATTCGACAAACTCACCCTTGCCAAGCTCGAAAAGGTACTTAACGGTTTCATCAAGCTTTGAGCAAAGCTTCGTATCGATTGTGCAATTCCTGATAACAAATCTTTCGTCAAGAGCCTGACGCAAATCCTTTGAGAGATTAGACATTTCAGAAAAATCTCTGACACCCTTTTCAAAAAGCCAAGAGTAAATCTGATCTGTTCTGAATTTAGGAAGCCCGAGAGCCTTAACCTCTTCTGCAAGCTCTTGATAATTTAACGAACGTATATCAATTTTTTCCAAATTATATTCTCCTGAATACCGCTATAAAAAATCCGTCGGAATTGTTTATGTGTGGGAATAAAGTCAAATAGTCCTTATGCTTTTCAAAATTAGAATGTTCAGATAAAAATCTATCGCAAACATCTTCATTTTCCGCCTTGTTAAGTGAGCAGGTTGAATAAACAAGCAACCCGTCAGGCTTTAGATATTCGGACGCATTGATTAAAATATTATACTGTGTTTGAGTCAATTTGTCAATTAAGTCAAGGCTTTTATAGCGTATTTCAGGCTTTTTGCCTATAACACCGAGCCCCGAGCACGGCACATCGCAAAGCACTCTGTCGGCTGTGCCGATTAGATCCTTCCTTAAAGAAAGAGCGTCGCCCTGTCGAGCCGAAATAATATCAATTCCGAGCCTTTCGGCACCCTCCGAAATCAGCTTAACTCTGTGCTCATATAAGTCGAAGGCATATATTTTGCCTTTATTCTTCATATATTGTGCGGCGGTAAAGGTTTTTCCGCCCGGAGCCGAGCAAACATCAATAAAGGTCATATTTTCGTCCAATTCAAGACTTTTCACGCAAATTGCCGAAGCAATATCCTGAACATGAAAAAGACCGTCTGAAAACTGTGGCAATCGCTCAACCGCACAATGTGTTTTGAATTCAAAGTGGTTTTCAATATTTTCACAGGGAGAAATTTCTGTTTTTTCATTCTCCAAAGACCTTTTAAGACTGTCGAAATCGGTTTTAAGTGTATTTACCCTTGCAAAAATCCTCTGTTCGCCGATAGAGTGGCTTAAAATCCCCTCGGCGTTTTCCTCGCCATAGTCCTTACAGTAGTGTGAAACTAAATCATATGGGCATGAATAACGAATACTCATATCGTAAACGGGGTCATCCGTTTTTGGATATTCAAGCTTATCCGCCGATACCTTTCGCAATACGGAATTTACAAGACCAGATGCAAAAGTGCAGCCGTTATTCTTTGCGAGCTTTACGCTTTCATTAACAGCGGCTGAATTGGGAACGGAGTCCATAAATTTAAGCTGATAAGCACCCATTCTCAAAATGGTAAGCACTTCCGGCTTGAGTTTTTTTATCGGCTGACGTAAATATTTTGATAAGATGTAATCGAGCGTAATCAAACGCTCTGTTACACCGTAGACAAGAGCCGTAACAAAGGATGTAGAATAAACATTATCCGCATTACTTTTCAAATAAGAATCCAATAAAAGATTGGTATACGCCTTGTCTTTTTCTATTTTGTTGAGTATTTTGAAAGCTGACTGTCTGTCGTTCATTCGCTCAAAACCGAGCCTTTCTCAATTTTATGTCCTAAAAGAAAATCCTTCGAGCTCATACGTTTTTTGCCCTCTGCCTGAACAGAAAGAATGTCAACACATATTCCGTCTCCGCAAGCAACGGAAATAACACCGTCGGTTGATGCAACAGTTCCGGGCGCAAGATTAGTTTTACCGCCTATAACAGATGAATGAAGCTTCAGTTTTTTACTGTTAAGCGTTGCGGTTGCTACGGGCCACGGAGATAATCCTCTTATATGATTGTGAACCTCCTGTGCGCTCTTTGTAAAATCGGTCGGGCAAAGTGCCTTTGAGAGCATTGGCGAGTAATTTGAAAGCGAATCATCCTGCTTTTTAGGCTTCAGGGAATTTGCTTTAACCGCTGCTATCGTCTTACTCATAACCTCTGCGCCCATAATCGAAAGTGCGTCGTGAAGCTCTCCTGCATTCATATTTTCGGTTATTTCAATTTTTTCGGACAGAAGCATATCGCCCGTGTCAAGCCCCTCATTCATAAGCATTGAGGTAACACCCGTAACCTTTTCGCCGTTTAATATCGACCATTGAATAGGTGCAGCACCTCTGTATGCGGGCAAAAGCGAAGCGTGAATATTTATTGAATTATACTTCGGAAAATATAAAATTTCCTTTGGAAGTATTTTTCCGTATGCCACTACAATTGTTAAATCGGGATTGAGCGTTTCCATAATTTTCAACGCTTCTCCGTCTTTCATTGACTTCGGCTGAAAAACAGGAATATTGTGCTTTATCGCACATTCCTTGACGGGCGAAAACGCCATTTCATAGCCTCTGCCCTTCGGTTTATCGGGTTGAGTGAACACTCCGACAACCTCTTCTCCGTCTGAAACAAGTCTTTCAAGGCACGGCACGGAAAAATCGGGCGTTCCCATAAATACTATTTTCATATTATTAACCTTTCTGCTGATAAGTTTTTAAGCCGATTACTGCTTTTAAGGCTTTAATTAGTCTATGTCGTTTTCCAATTTGATTTGGTTTATAACCTCTTCGGGTGCAAGCCTTTCGGTGTAAAGATGTCCGTCAAGATGATCAATTTCATGGCAAAAGGCTCTTGCTTTAAGACCCTCTCCCTTGTACTGACACCATCTGCCGTCTCTGTTTTGTGCCTTAACCTTTACGCACATAGGACGCTTGGTAATGCCGCTTTTACCCGGCAAAGAAAGGCATCCCTCAACCTCGTACTGCTCGCCTGTCGCCTCGATAATTTCGGGGTTGATAAGCTCCAAAAGACCGTCTCCGACATCTATAAGCACAACTCTTTTGAGAACGCCTACCTGAACAGCCGCAAGACCGCAGCCCTCGGCTTTATATAAGGTATCCTTCATATCATCAAGCAAAATATCAAGTCTTTCATCAAAGACCTCAACCTTTCTGCTTGTCTTTTTTAATATTGGGTCATCATTTATTCTGATTTGTCTTATAGCCATTTTATACACCTCAAAACATATTTTCGGGATTTATATCCGCAAAAACGGTTACATCCTTAAATTTTCTGTCGTTCATATAATTTTTAAGCAATGTAGAAATATACGCCCTAAAGCTTGCGTTATTTTTACATTTGATTATCACTCTGTTACGGTATTTATCCGCAACCTTTTCAATTCTCGGCGCAATCGGACTTAAAAGAATTATTCCGAGGTCGGGATAACCGTAGCCGTGCAAATATTTCGCACTTTCAAAAAAGCTCTCCGCCGCTTGCTTTGTAAGTGCTTCGTCCTTACCTACAAAGTTTACGGAACAGAAATCACAGTACGGCGGATAAATCAAAGCCTTTCTTATCACTATTTCAGAGTTAAAGAAGGACTCATAATCCTGCTTGGCTGCCAAGCGTATAATCTCATTGTCGGGGAAGCCTGTTTGAATGATAGCTTTTCCTTTTACATCTCCCCTACCAGCTCTGCCTACAACCTGTGTAAGCAAATCAAATGCCCTTTCGGCACTTTTATAATCGTCGTTAAACAGTTGCTGATCTACCGAAACAACGCCTACAAGCGTTACGTTCGGAAAATCAAGTCCCTTTGCAACCATTTGAGTACCGACTAAAATATCATATTTGCCGTCCGCAAAATCTTTAAGAGAGTTTTCAAATGAATAACGTGCCGACGTCGAATCGGTGTCAAGCCTCAACACATTTGCATCGGGGAATTTTTCGTGAAGCTCGTCCTCAAGCTTCTGTGTACCAAAGCCCGAATATACAACAGCTTTTTCGTCGCAATAAGAACAAGTATCTGTAAACGGCTCGGAATATCCGCAATAATGGCACATTAAGCGTCTGTTTTTTGAATGATAGGTCAATGAAATGCTGCAATGCGGACAAACCTTAACCTTGCCGCAGGCTCCGCAAGAAGCAAAGGTGTTAAAGCCACGTCTGTTTAACAAAAGAATAGACTGTCTGTGTTGAGAAAGAGCCTCGCCGATTGCGTTTTCAAGCTCCTGCGAAAGATTTTTACGCACCTTTGAATCGGCAGCATATTTCATTTCGGTTGTAATTACCTCGGGTAAAACGGCATTACCGTATCGCTCATCGATAACGCTGAGAGAGATTGAGCCGCTTTTTGCCGCCGCATAATCTGATATTGACGGAGTTGCCGAAGCAAGCACAAGCAGGCAATCGTTGTATTTAGCTCTGAATTTTGCAACATCCTTTGCATTGTATCTCGGGGTCATTTCCGATTTATAAGAGGCTTCCTGCTCCTCATCAATTATAATCAGGCCTAAATTTTCTGTCGGTGCAAAAACTGCCGAACGTGTACCGACTGCAATTTTCGCTTTATTTTCGTAAACTCTTTTCCATTCATCCTTGCGTTCGCCCATTGAAAGTCCGCTGTGAAAAACAGCGACGTCATCGCCGTATCTCTCATAAAAAATCGAGAGCATCTGCGGCGTCAATGAGATTTCGGGAACCATAAAAATAACGGATTTACCGTCTTTTATCGCCTCGTCAATAAGCTTTAGATAAACGGTCGTTTTGCCGGAGCCCGTTACTCCAAACAAAAGCGACGTATGAGCCTTACCCTCTCGATATTTTTCGGACAATTCCGAATAAGCTTTATTCTGTTTATCGGAAAGGACTAATTCCTTGCTCTTATGAAGTCCTTTTTGAATTTTAGGCTTACGGTATGTTTCGTTTTCAAAAACCTCAATAATGCCCTTTTTCTGCAAGGTAACGACAACGGCATAGGTAACACCGGTAAAATAACAAATTTCCTTAACGCTTGCAGAGCCGATATCCTCAAGTAATTTTATGACAGACTTTTGTTTAGCCGAAAACTTGGGTAACGATTCACTTTCAAAGTAAAACTCGGTAAGCCTTGCGGTTTTAACGGATGCGTTTCCGACTCTTTCAACCGAAAAAGCATTGCTGATAATATAACCCTTTGAGCATAAGTCTTTTACGGTATCGGAATTTTTGTCAAACCCTAAATCCTTAATGATTTTATTTTCAAAGACATAATCCTTTGTTTTCAAGTATTCTATAACAGCACGCTCATCCTCGGAAAGCTTCATATCCTCATCATATACAAAATTGGGATTTAGTATATATGAGTTTACAAATTTCAGCCCGAAGCCCGACGGCAGCATAGCCTTTGCGCCGTCATATAAAGTGCAAAAGGTCTGCTCCTTTAAGAAAACGGCAAGCCTCAGCATTTCATTATTAAGAAGCGGCGCCGTATCAAGCACCGCAGAAATACTTTTAAGCTCAACACTTGCTTTATTTTCACGAAGTGCAAAAACAATGCCCTGTCTTTTTGTATTTCCACGTCCAAAGGGAACAAGAACTCTGACTCCCGCTTTAACCTCAGAACGCAAAAAATCGGGAATGGCATAATCAAATGCCTCATCAAAGCTGTAAGCTGTGTTTTCCACCGCTACCTTAGCAATGATTTCGGTCATAGACATACCACCTCCCGACAACATTTACCGATAAAATTATAAGTATCTGATTTCTTCCGGCTCGATAACCTTGATTTTGCCCTGAACAATTTCTTCAAGTGCAAGGCTTACAGGCTTTTCTGTGAGAATTTCGCCGTTTGCTTCAGCCTCTTCTGAAATTTCTCTCGCTCTTTTTGCCGTTGCAATAACAAGCGAATAACGGCTGAGATGATTTGATAAAACTTTTGCTAAATTTGGATTGAATACCATAAATATTACCTCTCTGAATATTTTAATTATCTAAGATTTTAATAACTTCGTTAGCGGCGCTTTCAAGATTGTCATTTACGATTATATAATCATAATCAACGCTTTTTTCAATCTCGGAAGTCGCAATTTTCATTCGTCTGATAAGGTCCTCTTCGTTTTCGGTGCCTCTGTTACGAAGTCTTTGTTCAAGAACCTCAATTGACGGCGGCATTATAAATATCGCGACAGATTCCTCCGGATACATCTTTTTGATATTTTCCGCACCGTGAACTTCGATTTTAAGAATAACGGTTTCGCCCTCGCTCAACCAATTATCAATCGGCTCTTTCGGTGTACCGTAAAGATTAACGCCGTATTGAGTATATTCGAGAACGCCGTTGTTGTCAATCATATTTTCAAATCTGTCACGTGATATGAAGAAATAATCAACGCCGTCTACCTCATTTTCTCTCTTTTTCCTTGTTGTAATCGACACAGAGTGACGAATTTCAGGCTTCTTTTCCAAGAGAATATCAAGTAAAGTATCTTTTCCGACGCCCGAAGGACCCGAGAAAAGAACAAGTCTTCCTTTTTTATTCATTTATCGGTTCCTCCGTATCGTTTTCTTCATTAAATCTGCTTAAAATTTTCTCCGTTTGGAGATAGGACAAAATAACATGATTGCTGTCGGTAATAATTACCGCCCTTGTCCGCCTTCCCTGTGTGGCGTCAATTAAAAGCTTTTCATCCTTTGCGTCCTGTATCAATCGCTTAACAGGTGCCGATTCGGGATTTACAACTGAAAGCACACGGCTTGCGTTTACCGCATTACCGAAGCCGATGTTTACAAGTTTCATTTTACAACTTCCTTATTCGATGTTTTGGATTTGTTCACGAATTTTTTCTACTTCCGCCTTAATTGAAATTACACGCTTTGCAATTTCAACGTCCTGTGCCTTAGAGCCGATTGTATTCGCCTCTCTGTTAATTTCCTGAACAAGAAAGTCAAGCTTTCTTCCTATTGCCTCATCAGCCTCCAAAAATGTACGAAGCTGTGATATGTGGCTTCTCAAACGAACGGTTTCCTCCGCAACGGCAATTTTATCCGCATAAATAGCAGCTTCGTTTAACAGCCTCTGCTCATCGACCGCCGCATCTCCGATAAGTTCCTGAATTCTAGCTTTAAGCTTTTCGTTATATTCCTTTACCGTCTGCGGTGAACGCTCTTCAACAAACTCAACACATTCAATAATGTAATCAGCTCGTGAAAGGACATCCGCTTTGAGCTTTTCGCCCTCAACCTGACGCATATTTATAAATTTGTCAATGGCATCCTTTGCGACGACCTTAACCGCATTCCAAATTTTTTCTTCATCGTCGGCAGCCTTATGAACGGAAAGTACGTCAGGATAACGTGAAAGTGTCATAGCAGAAATTGTGCCGTCAATCGAGTAATCCTCTGCAAGCGTCTTAACTGCGTTGAGATACCCTTCGGCAAGTGCCTTATTCACAACAATTTGAGTTTCCGAGTCCTCAAGGCATTCAATGCTGACATAGCATTCAATCTTACCTCTTGAAACAAGAGAATTTGTAAAGGTTTTGAGCTTTTCCTCAAGGAAGCCGTACACTCTCGGTACCTTTGCAGAAAATTCGAAATATCTGTGATTAACACTTTTTATTTCTACGACAATGTTCATTGAATCGACAGTTTCTTCAGCCCTGCCGTAACCTGTCATACTTTTTATCATAATTATACCGTCCTAATTTAGTCCTAATATTTTACTATTTTTATCAACTAATGTCAATATTATCTTACCAAATACGATAAAATCATTTGCCTGCAAGCTCATAAAGAGAGCTAACTTCATCCTCAGTCAAATGCCTGTATGCGCCCTGCTTTAACATACCGAGTTTCAAATTGCCGACCTTTGTGCGTTTAAGCCTTGCAACCTCTATGCCGAGTGCCTCAAACATCTTTCTTATCTGTCTGTTTCTGCCCTCGTAAATCGTAACTTCAACAACCGTCCTGTTCTCCTGTGTCTCCAAAACTCTCAAATCCGCAGGAGCAGTCATTCTGCCGTCAATTTCTATGCCGTTTCTGAATTCGGTAGCCTGTTCTTTTGTAATAGTAGGTCTGATAGTAACTCTGTACGTCTTTGAAACGTGCTTTGACGGATGAGTGAGAGCGTTTGTAAATTCGCCGTCATTCGTCATTATAAGCAAGCCCTCTGACTCTCTGTCAAGACGACCGACCGGATAAACCCTTGTATTTATATCCTTAACAAGCTCTGCAACGCATTTTCTGTCGTGCTCGTCATTCATTGTGGTAATAAAGCCTCTCGGCTTGTTGAGCATAATATAAACGTTTTTCTTAACGCTTACAACCTTTTTACCGCTAACGGTAACCTTATCGTGCTTCGGGTTTACCTTATCGCCTATCAAAGCTATTACGCCGTTGACCTTTACCTTGCCTGCTGCAATCAATTCCTCGGATTTTCTTCTTGAAGCAACGCCGCATTCGGCAAGATATTTTTGAAGTCTGATTTTATCGTCAGCCATCTTTTTCTCCCTTGATTTTTCTTAAAATTCTATGTATAAAGCTAATTTTAGCCTTCTCTTCGTATTCGTTTTGCCCTATATCGCTTTTAATGATTATTGGCACGGTATCGGCAAGTGTTCCGTTTTGATAATAAAACTGAGAATAACCGACAACGTCATTTTTCTTTACAGGCGCATATAAAAAATGCTCGATATACACCTTTTGAGTAATTTGCCCGTTGAGTGTGCCGATTTTCGGTGTCCTTTGAAGCTGTGCGTTTGCGGAAGCTTCCTTTCCACCGACAATACCGATTAAAAAATCTCTTTGGTAATTATCATACAGCTTTACTATACCAAAGCCGTAATCAAGCAGCTTTTTGTGATCGTTCCAATCATCCGCATCATTCAGTGTAACGCAAATCAGCGTAACACCGTCTCTTTCGGCAGCGGAAACAAGACATCTGCCGCTTTTCTTTGTAAAGCCTGTCTTTATGCCGATTGCACCGTCATAAATTTTAAGCAGCTTATTATGATTGGTAAGTCTGCGCTTATATGGCGGATTACCGTAATCCACAACAGCCGACGAAGAAGAGCATATTTCTAAAAATTGCTCGTTCTCGATAGCGTAAGAGCCGAGCAGAGCCATATCATATGCAGTTGAATAATGGTCATCGGCATCAAGCCCCGACGGAGTTGCAAAATGAGTGGAAAGCATACCGATTTGCTTTGCCTTATCATTCATCATTGAAACAAATGCGTCTGTACTGCCTGCAATGGTAATAGCAGTCGCATTCGCCGCATCGTTACCGGAGGACAACAGCATTCCATAGACCAATTCAGAAACGCTTACCCTGTCATTCGGTAAAAGACCCATTGATGTACCTTCTACCGCCGTCATTTCCTGAGTTACGGTAATTTCCTCGTCAAGTCTGCCGCTTTCAATAGCGATAATCGAGCTCATAATTTTGGTTGTGCTTGCCATAGGTCGCTTTTCATAAGCGGATTTTTCAAACAAAACCTCATTTGAGCCGCTGACGAGCAAAACAGCCGAGGAAGCTGAAACATCTATTTGCACATCCTCGGCGTAAGCACCGACACTTAACAATAATATCGTTGTTAAGCTCAACAATATTATTCTTATCTCTTTACGCAAATCAACCACCTGCCTATTAAAAATATGCAGGCGGTGATTAAATTATTTTATATTTTATTACTCTGCGGTAACGCTTACAACAGGCTCTTCTGCCTTTGCAGCTTCACTCTTTTCTTTCTTTGCCTTGTTAACAACGCTTGTAACCTTATCAAACATTTCGGGAACAAGGTTAACAACTCTTTCAGCCGCATTATCATAAGCTGTAATGTGTTTAAGAGTAACTTCGCCGTCAGAAACTACAAGGAATGCAACAGGTGTGATTGTAACGCCTGCTCCACCGCCGCCGCCGAAGATTTCTTTGTTGGATTTTGAGGGGAAGTCAGAACCGCCCGAAGCAAAACCGTATGTAACCTTTGAAACGGGAATAATTGTAATTCCGCCGTCAACCGTCATCGGATCGCCGATAATCGTGCTGACGTTAACAAGGTTTTTCACCTTTTCAATTGTTGTTTCGAGAATTCCTGCTGCTGACTGTTCTTTCATTGAATAGCACCGCCTTCTGTATTTTGTAATTCATTATTTATAGTGTCTTTTTTCGGTTTTGAAAAAAGAAATTTGAAAACAACATTAAATAAAAATCTAAACACAAACGCAATCGCAGAGTTTATTAAGAACAACGGTCTGAACGAGCAGTTAAAAACAAACCTTGCGCTGCTTAATGTTCCGATAAAATCGGGATTTATCTCAATATCATATCTCTTAACCTTGAAATTAGAGCAAATATAGCCCATTGACGGAAATACCTTTTGGCAAATATTACCGTATTCAAGCGCCGTACCTGCCGCATCGTGGTTTTTCGATACCGTAACCCAAAGATACATATCATCAATGAAGAAATGCTTTTTCATTCCCTTCATCATTGTTCCGAGAGCGTCTGCGCCGTTATTTACAAGCTCCATAACGCCGTCGAAGCCTTGATTTTCATAGAATTTCTTGAACGGGTTTTCCTTTTTTGTAATTGCTTCCTCTTCCTGCTTATTGTCCTCGGGCTCGGCAGGAGCTTCTTTCGGCTTTTTATCCTTAGTCATCTTATTTATTAGCTTGACGATTTTTTCATCAAGCGGATAAATAGAAATCTGAAAAAACAGCCATTTGATTTTCAAGCAGAATTCATCAAAATATTCCGCTTCAATCCTAAATCTAATGCTTAAAAGGAGAACAAAAAACAGAATTATCGCAAGTATTATAATCAATGCCTTCATATTCATCCTCCTTTTTGAAATTTATAATTTTATTAGTTTTCACTGCCGCTTTCGCCCTTTTCGGACTCTGCGACAGCATCGTCAAGCATTAACTGCCTGTCGGTATTTTGGTCATTAGGCAATTCGGGTAAATCGCCGAGCGAGGAAAACGAAAAGCACCTGAGAAAATCCGTTGTAGTCCCGTATACCAAGGGTCTGCCCGGTAATTCAAGCCTGCCCTTTTCTTCAATAAGCTTTTTTTGACAAAGAGTTGCGATAACGCCCGAGCAATCAACGCCTCTGACCTGCTCAATAAAAGCCTTTGTAACAGGTTGATTATAAGCCACCACCGCAAGAACTTCAAATGCCGCCTGCGAAAGCGGTGCATTTTTCTTCACTTCAAGAACTTTTCTTATGTAATCGCCGTATTTTGTTCTCGTTGACAACTGATATTTGCCATCAAGCTCCAAAAGACAAATTCCGCTGTGTCTTTCATCAAGCTCTGCCGCAAGATTTAATAAAATCTGCTGCGTCTGCTCGTCCTCAATGTCAAGCACCTCTGACAAGCGACTCAACTCAAGCGGCTCGCCCGAAGCAAACAAAACAGCCTCGACTATCGCCTGTAATTCATTTGCGTTTGCCATTAAATTATTCCCACTCTTCCGAATTCATTTCTTCAATATCGGTTGCGAGCAGCTCAATGTCAGCATCCGCACCGTCACCGATAACATTTATCTTTTTCGATTTTGCAAGCTCAAGTATCGCAAGAAAGGTTGCGACAAGATCCGAACGGCTTTCGGCACCGTTGAAAAGCTCTGCCATTTTTTCTTTCTTTCCCGCTTTTGAAAGCTTTGTAAAAATAGATCTGATTTTTGAGCCGACAGAAACTATCTTTTTCGCAACTATTTCACGAAAGACCTCGACCGGCGGAGGTAAATTACGAAGCTTTCTGCCTGCCGCATTGAGATAGGCACGCAAAAGCTCGTTACCCTCATGAAGCCTTGTATATGTATAGTCAATTTCCAATTCAGTCGGCTTTCTGATAAATTTATCAAAGCCGTCGGTCATCTCGGAAAGCTTTCCTGCCATAAGCTGACAGTCTCTGTACTCAATCAGCTCTCCCGTAAGTTCACGCTTTAACTCCTCCGCCTCCTCGTAAACAGGCAAAAGAGATACCGATTTAATATAAACAAGCCTTGCCGCCATTTCGATAAATTCACTCGCAACGTATAAATCGTCATTTTCCATTGAGCGAACATAGGCGATATATTGATCGACAAGCTCAACAATCGGTATGTCGTAAATATCCAATTTATGCTTAGAAATAAGGTAAAGCAAAAGGTCAAGCGGACCCTCAAAAGCCTCAACCTTATAAGAAATCTTTTCCATTAAATTATCCTTTGAAAGCTCTGAACGGCAAGCTGACAATATAATTAAGTGCCGAATAGAGATGATTTTGCAAAAATGCAAGCGGTGCGTCAAGCACACCGAAAATTATAAGTCCGAAAATAACAATAACAATATATCTTTCGTACTGTGCAAATTTATAATAGTATTTATCGGGAATAAGCAGTTCCAAAACTCTTGAGCCGTCAAGCGGCGGTATCGGAATAAGATTGAAAACGGCAAGTCCGATATTTATTGAAGCGGCAAATGAGAAGAAAACGTAAAATGCCTGAACAAATAATGAGCTTCCGAAAAGAGACAGAACGTTTGACAAAAACATAAAGACAACAGCCATTAAAATATTTGAAAACGGTCCTGCAAGCGCCGTAAGAGCCATTCCTTTTTTGGGATTTTTGAAATTACGTGGGTTGACAGGCACAGGCTTTGCATAGCCGAAGCCGACAAACAAAATCATAATTGCACCCAAAATGTCAATATGAGCCATCGGATTGAGTGTAAGTCTGCCCGAAAGTCTTGCGGTTTTATCGCCCAATTTATCAGCTACAAATGCGTGTGCGTATTCATGCACGGGCAAGGTGCAAAAAACGACAAACAAGCGTGCCAAAAAGAGAATTGCAATCTCAATACCCGATGCGCCACGTAAAATACTAAACAACATATTTTTCTCCTGAATATTATATTATTATACATTTATTTTGACTGTTCTGTCAATATCGTTAAAGTCATACAAGACCGAAATTTTATCGGATTTATCGGAAAACATACTTTTTATATCTTCCGACTGCCCGTCGCCGCACTCAAAAACGATAATTCCGCCTTTTTTTATGCCGTCAAGCCATCTGTCGTGTATCGCTTTATAGAAAACAAGTCCGTCCTCTCCGCCCTTCAACGCTGTGTCAGGTTCAAAAGAAACCTCTTTTTGCAAAAGCGGTACTTCATCATCTTTAATATACGGCGGATTTGAAAGCAAAACATCAGCTTTCGGAAAATCGTTTGGAAAGCCGTTAAAAATATCATATTTTAATATTTTAACATTTGAAAGGTCGAGCAAGCCTGCGTTCTCTCTTAAATATTTAAGAGCACTGTCGTATTTTTCAAAAAGACAGACGGTTACATTCGGATTATACCTTGCAACGCTTAGACCGATTGCGCCGCTTCCTGCACACAAATCGAAAACAACCGCATTTTCCTTATTTTTCAAAAATTCATTAGCTGTTTCAACAAGCATTTCGGTTTCGGGACGAGGAATAAGCACGCCTTCCCCCACCTTAAAGGGAAGTCCCACAAATTCCCACTCGCCGAGAATATACTGCAACGGCTCGCCGTCAATTCTTCTTTTAACGGCAGAAAAAAAACTGTTTTCGACTTTGGCGGAAATATCGTCGTCACGGTTAATAATCCGCCTTGTCTTATCAACGCCCGTAAAAGCTGTAAAAAGGCAATCGCAATCGAACGAATAATCGGCATTACCGCTTTCCTTGAGCATTTTTAAGCCGATACCGTAAAGCTCATTTACCGTCATTTTATTTCGTCATCCTCGGGATTGTCGGTAAGGACAGCCTTAATAGCCTCAATTCCGACCTCAATTATATCGTCAGTAGGCTCTTTGGTTGTAATTCTCTGCATCCAAAGTCCGGGTGCAGAAAGAATTTTAACAAGCAGGTTATCGTGCTTGCCTGCGTATTTGATAAACTCATATCCGATACCCATTACAAGCGGCATAATAAGAAGCTTAATAAGTATCCAAAGCATTCTGTTTATGTCGGCAAGATTCGGGAAAATAAGTACAAGTGCAGACGAAAGTAAAATGCTCAAAAGTATCATTACAAACATAAAGCTTGTACCGCATCTCGGATGAAATCTGCTCTGCTTTCTGACGTTTTCAACAGTCAATTCAAGTCCGTTTTCATAGCAAAAAATCGATTTGTGCTCTGCTCCGTGATACATAAAAACACGGTGAATATCTTTCATATGAGAAACAGCGAGCATATAAAGAACAAATATCATTATTCTGATTATTCCCTCAAAAAGCGGATGAAATTCAAGCAGCTTTCCGAAGGTTACCTTATCGACAACAAATGAGGGAAGCCACATAAACAAAAAGAAAGCAATACCAAAGCCTAAAACTGCCGATATTACTCCGACAACGTTCATCATTTTTTCGCCAAAGTGCTTTTCAATCCACTTATCGAATTTTGAAAGCTCCTCTTCGGGCGAATTTTCAAGACCTTGCGTTGATTTTTCGGCAGACTCCATAAGATAACCGTAGCCCGTAACAAGCGACTCAACGAAGCCGACAATGCCTCTTACAAGCGGCAAGGAAAAGAATTTATTTTTTTCTCTCCACGGCTTAACGTCCTTGTATTCAGTCTCAATCGTACCGTTCGGAAGCCTTACGGACATAGCTGCGCCCTTAGGTCCACGCATCATTATACCCTCAATCAACGCTTGACCGCCGACAGAGGTTTTATGCTTTTTGCTGACTTGATTACTCAATTTTATACCTCACAATAATTATGAATTAGCTTTAATTGTTACTTGAACGGAATAATCTCCGTTTGCCCAACACGACGTGTTATCCCGTATTGAAATATTAACGGGAACAGTAACCGTTCCGGAGGTTGCGCTGACCTGCGAAACGTCAATATCGGCATATACGTTGTTGGGGTTTATAGAGTCAATAACGCTTGCAGGTCCGACAATTTTTACATTTGATATTGATTGCTGTGCGACAGTAGCTTCATAGCCTGTTTTTTGCTTAACAACAGAAATATTTGACGACGGAATATTAACATAAGTTGATACAACATTGCCCATATTCACGCTGACTCTGAATTTTTCAACCGAGTCGGTTATCATATAATCTGTAATATCATCCTTCTTAAATGTGAATGTGTTATTACCTGCATCAAGGCTGTTAAAATCAATCGTTCCTACGCTGATTTCTTTAATATCATCAATTTTTTCAACGGGAATACCAACCTTAACGCTTGACGGATGCACAGACATATTCATTGAGCCCGAAAGATAATCCGCAGGCGCATTTTTAAGCGTAACGGTGGTCGGCAATACAACCTCCTTGAGAACAGGAACTGTAAGCGTAATTCCGGCATCTCCTATATCAACCGAGGTGTTGGCAAAATCCGAACTCGGTGCGCCGAGAAGCTGAATATCGGGTGTAAAGGTTGTTGTCGCTTCAATAACCTTGTCAACGTTTACGGTTGCGGCAACGCCAGTTACCTTGTTAACCTCCGTTGTCGGTCCGCTGACTCTGACGGTGCTTTTTGAAAATACCACATTGCCTTGAATACAGCCGTCAGGAACAATACTGCTAAGCTCGGTAACAATATTTGCCTCTAACGGAAATTCCTTTTCTTTGTAGGTATCAAAATATACGGAAATATAGTTTTGCGAAAGTGATACGATTGTAAAATCTTGATTTTTTGTCGGTGTAGCCTTCAAAAGCAAGGATTTATTTCCTGCGGAATCGACAAAGTTTGTTTGCGCCGTAACTTTAATATCATCCGCTGTAAGTGAAGAAACGACGAATTTTTTACCCGAGACCGTGACATCAACCGTATAATTTGAATTTCCGAAAACCTTTAGTCCGAGCTGAGAAGGTACGCTGTTTTCCGTTTCAATATAAACGGGAACGGAAACTATAACATTCTCAACAATCGGGCTTTTGTCAATGGAGATCCACAGCCAAATGCAAAATGCGGCAAAAAGTGAAAAGCAAGCAACAAATTTGTTGTTTGAGAACCACTTATGGAAATTAAAAAAGCGTCTGAATTTTAACATTTTTTCTTTCATTATTTACGACGCCCCTTTATAAAAGATTTGAAAATTCTTTTTTCATCATTGTCTGCGGGAATAAATGTTTTGGTAAGCAATTCACGTAAATCTCCGTCTGAGAGATTTCTTTTAAGATTTCCCTTTTCGGCAACTGAAATAGTACCCGTCTCCTCGGAAACAACAACCACCAAAGCGTCGCTCTGCTCACTCATACCTATTGCGGCACGGTGTCTTGTGCCGAGAGCACTGTTGATATTTGTGTTTGCGGTCAACGGAAGTATGCAGCCTGCCGCACAAATTCTGCGGTCCTTTATAATCATTGCACCGTCATGAAGCGGTGCTTTCGGGAAAAATATATTCTCAATCATTTCAACAGACGGCTCTGCGTCAATTCTTGTGCCCGTTTCGATTATTTGTCCGAGCAGTGAGCCTCTTTCAAAAACTATCAAGGCTCCAATTTTCTTATCGCTCATTTCTGCGCACGAACGGCATACGGAGTTAATCATTCTGCTGACAGGCTCATATTTTTTTGTTTTGTCGTTACCCTTAACGATATTGACAAATGAGCTTCGTCCTACGCTTTCAAGTGCGTGTCTTATCTCGGGTGTGAAAATAACAATCAGTATTAAAAACAAATTCGGGAAAAACAAGGAGAAAATATAGGAGCTTGCCTGCATTTTAAGCACAGAAACAATAGAATAAACGATCCAAATCAGAACAAAGCCCTTTGCAAGCTGTATAGCCTTTGTATCCCTAATCAAAACCAATGCGCCGTAAATAATCAACGCAACAAAAAGAATATCGAGTATGTCCGAAATTCCGTTAAAAGATAAAATGGCGTTTTTTATTTCATAAAAGAAGTCTGACACAGCCATCATTTTTTCCATTAAACCACCCTTTTCGACAAAAAATACAATATATCACGTTAAATAAAAATATAATAGTATATAATCGTGATATATTGTATCATAAATATCAGCCTTTTGCAATTTTAATTACTGAATTTAACAATAAATTAACATCATTTTTATTTGTGAAAAACGACGGAGCAATTCTGACCGTTCCCGTTTCGACCGTGCCGTAGGCTTTGTGTGCCAAAACGGCACAATGCAAGCCCGAACGAACAGCTATTCCATTTTCATTCAGAAGCTTTCCGACCTCTTCGCTGTTCATTTTTTCTATATTGAAGGAAATAATCGGAGCAAAGCTCTCGTATTCGGCTTCAAAATCGTTATAAACTATAACATTTCGAATTGATTTCAGCTCATTGTTAATTCTTTTGACAACGGATAATTCGTGCGAGCGTATATTTTCAATACCTACCCTGTTCACGAATTTCATTCCTGCGTTTATGCCTGCTATCAAAGGCACGCTCAATGTGCCGCTTTCAAATCTTTCGGGCAAATTATTCGGCTGTGAAAGCACGGCGGAATAGCTGCCCGTTCCACCCTCAACGACGGTTTCAAGCGGAACATCTCCGTTTATTATCATCATTCCCGAGGACATAGGCGCATATAAGCCCTTGTGTGCGGCAACACAAAGAATATCGATACCGTCTCTTTTGCAATTTATATCATATATACCCGATATTTGTGCGCCGTCAACGATAAATTTCAAGCCGTAATTTTTGCAAAGCGATGCTATGCCCCTTAAAGACGGCATTTTACCGAAAACATTTGAAGCGCCTGTACATATTATCGCAACTGTATTATCTCTGATGAGCCTTTCAAAATTCATATAGGTTTCGCCGTCATATTTTTCAACCCTTGCAATACTGTAATCACATACGTCCCTGTTTTTAAGCGTTTCAAGCGGTCTTACTACGGCATTATGCTCCAAAGAGGATATAATAAAATGCGAGCCCTTTTTAGCCAGGCCTTTAATCGCACAATTTAATGCGTAGGTGCAGTTCGGAGTAAAAACAACGTTTTCCGGTTTATCTACGCCGAACATATCACTTGCGAGCTTCCTTGTGTTATATATCATTTCAGCCGTGGAAAACGCCATATCGTGTCCTGCTCTGCCGGGATTGGCACCGTAAAACCGCATTGCGTTTGAAACGGCATAAATCACACTTTCGGGCTTTGGATAGGTCGTTGCGGCATTATCAAAATACACCATTATTTCCACACGGCTTCCGTTACAGGAATTCCGTGACTTTCTAAAAGCGAAATCGTATCCTTCGGTGCGTTATAAACATAGAGTATATAGCTGCACCCCTCTTTCATTTTAGGCCTCGGATTTTTTTCCACGGTTGAACGGACACCCTTCAGCTTTAACGTATCTCTTGCCTTTAGAGCATAAGTAACCGAGGAAAGCTTTATTATAAGATTCATTGTTTCACCGCCCGTAAAATACTTCATTACATTTTATGCACTCTAGCTTATTTGTTGAAAAATGCCCCTCGATTTCTCGAAGGGCGATAAATTATACAGACGGTATGTAAAGCTTTTGATTTTGCTCAACACAATCGGAATTTATATTATTTTCGGCACATATCAAATCAACTCTTGTGTTGTATTTCCTTGCAATTTCCCAAATTTCCTCTCCCTGTTCTGCAAAGTAAATAGTCAGTGCCGCCGAACGCTTTTTCTTTTTCTTTGCTTCGTCGCAGGATATATCCGAAATAATCTGTTTCTTCGAAGCGTCAAAAATCAAGCCGCTTATTTCGGTTTCAATTCTGATATCAAGCTTGTTTTCGGCAGAAAGAATATAATCAATGCCCGTTGGCGTAACATTACAGCTTGCTGAAAAGCTTTCTCCCAGAGTCGTTGCACGCTTATATTGAAAATCAAGCTCCCTGTCAAACGATTGCAGCTCATCTTCAGAATTAACAGCAAGGAAGCTGACATTGGCCTTACCGCTTATGAGCATTTCATTTCCCGATAACGATACTGTATAATTTAATTCGTTACAGAAAATATCCTCAATCGATTTTACTGCCGAGCCGCTTATCTCAACCGATCCCTTGCAAAGATAAGTGTCGCTAAACTTTTCAAATATGCTTTTAAGCTCAACGCTTTCTCTTTGAAAATCCGTTTCATATTCCGTTGAATACGCATCGGTAGTATACTGTATTTCCTCATTTTCATAAACGTTTACATCCGCCCTTATTATAGCCGACACATCAATAAGCCGCAATGCACCGCTTGAATCTGTTTTTGCATGCACATCGACGGACGGAACACTAAGCGTCACAAAATCAGAGCAGCTCTCTGTCGTTGCAGCCTCGATAATTTGACTTATGGGCATTGAATTTTCAATTTTTTCCAATACACACTCGCCGTCAGTCAAGAAAACTACCTTGACCTTCAATTCTCCTTTAAAAAGGATTTTGCCCGCAACAAGCTTTGTGCTGTCAAGCACGGCAATCGCATTACAACGAACAATCTGTCCGATAGTACCCTGTGAAGCACCGATTTCAATCGTTTCATTCATTGAGAAGCATCTCGAAACGCAGTCTTTTAGATTTGAAACGTTCGCAGTTTTAGTCCTCAACTGAATATTTTTATTCTCGCACGAAGAAACAATGCTTTTATCGCATTTTTCATACGCCTTAAAATCAATCCCTATGCTGCCTCTTATATCAATTCTCCGCTGACTGATAACACGGCAATTTACATATTGCGTTTTTGCGCTCGCAACACACGTGCACTCCTCTGCCTTTGGCGTTTCGACGTATTTTGAAACGGGAATTTTCTGCTCAAAGCAATGCAGCTTACCGCTTTCACATATGTAGAGAACAGAAATAATTGCGTTTCCGTCAGCGGTTATACGATTTCCGCCCGAGGACACCGAGACAATATTTGCTTTCAGCGTGCATTTTATTACCCTGACAATATCGGGAAAATAATCGGGTAAGGTTATGTCGCTTTCTATCTGTTGCTCGGCAGCTTCCTCAAAAGCAAGCCTTTTCATTGAAATATCGGTATTTACCGTGTTGATATTCATTTGCGTTCCTCCTTAAAATTTACCTATAAAAATATATTCGGAGAAACGGACAATTATTCAATAATTTGAAGGTTGAAAAAAATATAAAAATCTGTCATACTGTTATGGGTGAAAAATTTATGAATGAAATGTACGAAAGAACACAAATGCTTTTCGGCAATGAAAATATGGAAAAGATTAAAAACTCCTATGTTGCGGTTTTCGGCGTCGGCGGTGTAGGCTCGTTTGCCTGTGAAGCGTTGGCAAGAGCAGGTGTCGGCAAATTAGATCTTATTGACAATGACATTGTTTCCCCGACAAACCTTAACAGACAATTGGTCGCTCTCACAAGCACGCTCGGCCATTATAAGGTTGACGTTATGAAGGATAGAATTCTCGATATAAACCCAAACGCCGAAGTGAACACCTATAAAACCTTTTATCTGCCCGAAACGGCAAATGAATTTGATTTCTCAAAATATGATTATATAATTGACGCTATCGATACGGTGGCAGGTAAAATTGAGCTTGTTGTCAACGCAGATAAAGTAAAAACGCCGATAATTTCAAGTATGGGTGCCGGCAACAAGGTAAACCCCGAAATGTTTGAAGTTGCCGATATTTATAAAACCTCTGTTTGTCCGCTTGCAAAAGCAATGAGAACGCAACTCAAAAAACTTGGAATAAAAAAGCTAAAAGTAGTATATTCAAAAGAAAAGCCGATTAAAAGCGAAACGGGCGTGCGTTACCCCGGCAGTAACTCATTTACTCCGTCTGTCGCCGGACTGATAATTGCAGGCGAAGTGATAAAGGACATTACAGGCTTTAGAAATAAAGAGTAAAAAGACGGCAAAACCGTCTTTTTTATTTTCCCTTTATTCTGTTTATAACATTCTTTTCAAGTCTTGAAACCTGTGCTTGCGATATGCCTATTTCCTTTGAAACCTCCATTTGTGTTTTCCCTTGCATAAACCTAAGTGAAAGAATACGTTTTTCTCTTTCGGACAAGTCTTTTATCGTTTCTTTAATAACAATTTCATCAAGCCAATCAGAATCAGTATCGAAGGAACTTACTTGATCCATAACGTAAATCGTATCTCCGCCGTCATTGTAAACAGGCTCAAACAAGCTTACGGGGTCGACTATTGACTCAAGTGCAATAACCACCTGCGAGGTTTTAACATCAAGCTCCTTTGCGATTTCTTCGACCGTCGGCTCACGATTTAATTCGTTTTGCAATCTTTCTTTCACCTGCATTGCGTGATATGCCGTGTCTCTCATTGAGCGTGAAACACGAACGGAATTGTTATCCCTCAAATATCTGCGTACTTCCCCGATAATCATCGGAACGGCGTAGGTTGAAAATCTTAGATTTAAGCTGATTTCAAAATTATCTATCGCTTTTATAAGCCCGATACATCCCACCTGAAACAAATCATCAAGGTTTTCTCCCCTGTTTGTAAAACGCTGAATTACAGACAGCACAAGACGCAAATTTCCGTTAATCAGCTTATCCCTTGCGGTTTTATCGCCGTTATGCATAGCTTTCAGTAGCTCAATTTTTTCTTTTTCTTTAAGAACGGTTAATTTTGAGGTGTCTACTCCGCATATTTCTACTTTACTGTATTGCACATAATCATTCCTTTTTTGAAAATATGTACAAAACAGAACCCCTGCTCTTATTATGAACAGGGGTTGTAATTTTTATAAGATTTTTAGTTAAATATTATTCCGAATAGCAATGCTCATTATCACTTGACGTAATTTTAACCGTAACAGGCTTACCTACCTCAAATTCCTTGAGCCTTGCTAAAACAGGAGTGTAATTTGCGGTATAGCCGAAAACAAAATCTCCGTCACGCTTGGTTTCGGGTATGATTTCAACCGTTTTACCGATTTGCTCTTTTAAGAAATTGCTTCGTATTTCCTCGGCAACCTGTGAGAGCACGGCGACACGCTTTTCTTTAACGGACTTTTCAATTTTACCGTCAAAAGAAGCGGCTCTTGTGCCCTCCCTTACAGAGTACGGGAAAATGTGAATTTTCTCAAAGGCGACTTTCTTTGCAAACTCAACAGTATCGTTAAAATCCTCGTCGGTTTCGCCCGAAAAGCCGACCATAATATCGGTTGTTAAAGTACAAGCGGTAAAATTTTCACGCAGCTTTTTACAAAGGTCATAATACTCATCGGCGGTATAGTGTCTGTTCATACGCTTTAACGTATTGTCGCAACCGCTTTGAAGTGAAATATGAAACTGCGGACAAAGCTTTTCACATTTTGCAAGATTAGACAAAACCTCATCTGTCAAATGGTCAGGCTCTAAAGAGCCGAGTCTGACACGCTTGATTTTATCGTTCTCACAAGCCGCCGCAACTGCGTTGTAAAACTTTTCGCCTGTGTCCTTGCCGTAAGCCGAAAGGTTAATTCCGACAAGCACAATCTCTGAGAAGCCTTTTTCCGCCAGGGCCGAAACCTCACTTTTAATCTGCTCAATCGGCTTTGAACGCACTCTGCCCCTCGCATACGGAATTACGCAATAAGAACAAAATCTGTCACAGCCGTCCTCAATTTTCACAATCGCACGGGTTCTCTCGTTAAACTCATAAATCGGATTGCCGCAAAACGCCTCGCCCGATAAATGCTGATTTATCTCAACAATTCTCTCCCGATTGCTTATAAATCTTTTGAGCTTTGCAACCAAAGAAATATTGTCTTTATTTCCGATTACAACATCTGCCGCAGTAAGCTCGCTTGCCATCTGCGGAAAAGCCTGCGGCATACAGCCTGTTAAAACAACAATGCTGTCGGGATGATTTCTTTTGAGATGGCGCACGGTCTGTCGGTTTTTTCTGTCGCTCTCGGCAGTTACTGTGCAGGAATTGACAACAAAAACATCTGCTTCATCATCATTTAATGTGACAGAAAATCCGTTTTTTAATAAATCCTCTGTTATTTCCTGTGTTTCATATTGATTGACCTTACAGCCAAGCGTATAGAGCTTAACTTTCATTGATAACTCCTATTTTAGATTGATTTTACACGGAAAACACGAACTCCGTGCGGTGCAACACGAGCGTTAATAGCGCCCGAGGTTACGTCAATTTCCTTACTCCAAAGGTCTGTGTACTGATAAGCGCCTACATCGGACAGCTCAACATAGCTGAGATTTGCAACCTCTTTTAACGAAACGCTCATATCCTTTTCGGAATTTGACTTGTTAAAGAAGCATATTGCGACTTCGCCCTTGTCAAGAGGCTTAACAAGAATATCGGTAATAGCGTTAGTTTTCATTCTTCTGCACTGAACGCCCTTTTTATCCTGATCAACAGCAATAAGCTCTCTGTTGGTTACAATCTGCAAAATCTTGTTATTATAATCAACATTTCCGTCAACGTCGATAAACTCTCTTATATCGTTACCGAGTATAAGCGGTGCAGAAAGCATACACCAAAGAGTAAAGTGTGCCTTGTTTTCCTCAACGGTAAGGTTACCGTTGCCGACCTCAAGCATATCGGGGTCATTCCAACCGCCGACACCCGAATAATCTGCAAGCTTTACGTTAATTTCATAAATTCCGAGAATCGAGCTCCACATAGGTCTGATATCAAGAGTCGTTCTCCAAAGGTTGCCTGCCTGTGCGCCCCATTTCCACGGCTTGTTTTTACCCCACTCGCAAATTGAATAAACAATCGGCTTTTCGGGTACATTGTTCTTTTCAGCGTAAAGCTTTGTAGCACGCTTTAACTCCTTACCCATATTTATATACTGAGTAGCCGCAGAGTCCATTTTCGAGCCAATGGGATTTTTAATTTCTATTGTATTATCGCCCTTGTTGAGCTTAACGGCAATTTGACATCTGCCTGTTCTGCTCCAAGCCTTTGTAGGCGGGATATCAACAGGATAAGAATCACGGTCATTAACTGTAACAACCGCATATTTATCGGCTTCGAAAGCCTTTTTCACAACAAGTGTAAGCGTATATTCGCCGTCCTCTGCTATATTGACAAAGCTAAATCTAACGCTGCCCATATTACTGTCGAGGTTTGCAACATAGCTTCCGTTTTTATCTTTTATAATTCTTGCAGTACCGTAAAGCTCGCCGTTTTCAGCCTCAAGAACCTGCTCGCTTCCGCCGTTTTTATTGGTAATTATAACCTTATCGATAAGCGGAGCTTTTGAGGTAATAGGCTTATTGTGGCAAAAATCATATTTGAAATATTCAATGCCCCACTCGGCAAAAGTTTCCGCATCAATTCTCTCATGACCGAGAGAAGCCGGCAAATCCTCACAGGTAAGAGTACCGTTTGAGGAATATATACCTGCCTTAAAGCCCATTTTATTCAAATCCTCAACAAGCGGTTTGATTCCTCTCGGGAATGTTGCAAGGTCGCCCTGCAATTTGCCGTCCTTGTCACGAATTGAGCTGTGCCAGCAGTCGTCAAGGTTTACGAAATTATAACCTGCGTCAAGCAAGCCGCTTTTTTTCATAGCTTCGGCAATTTGAAGGATTTTTTCTTCTGTAATTTCCGTTCTGAAGGAGTTCCAGCTCGACCAACCCATAGGAGGTGTAAGAGCCACTCCGTTATCATATTTTTCAGTTGTTTTGATATGCACGCCGAGCTTCGCAACAGCCTTGCGAATATCGCACTCGGGACAAAAATCAGGATTTTTCTTTTTTGCAATATAACCTGCGGCAGCAGCCGTACCTGCCAAAACTACGGCTGAAATGATTTTTCCTAACATATTATAATCCCCTTTACAAAATAAAGAGGATAGCGAAATAACATTCACTATCCTCCTTGATTTAATAAATTAAATTATTCCTCAACGGGAGTTTCCTCAGCAGGAGCTTCAACTGCTTCTTCAGCAACGGGAGGATCGAGGAGAGCCTTTATTGAAAGGCTGACACGCTTCTTGTCAAAGTCAATGTCAAGAATCTTTGCTTTAACTTCCTGACCAACCTTGAGAACATCAGCTGTATTTGCAACGTGGTCATATGAAATCTCGGAAATGTGAATAAGACCGTCGATTCCCGGAATGATGTTTGCAAATGCGCCGAATGTTGTAAGTCCGACAATCTTTGCTGTGATTTCCTTACCAACGGGATAATCTCTCTTGAGAATTTCCCACGGATTGTCCTCAACCTTCTTAAAGCCAAGAGAAATCTTCTTATTTTCACGGTCAAGAGCCTTTATGTAAACTTCAACAGTGTCGCCTACATTAACAACCTCTGACGGATGCTTAATTCTTGTCCAAGAAAGCTCGGAAATGTGAATCATACCGTCAACACCGCCGAGGTCAACGAATGCACCGTACTTTGTAAGTGAACGAACTGTACCTGTGTACTTCTGTCCCTCTTCAGCCTGTGCCCAGAACTTCTCTGCCTCTTCCTTGCGGATGTCTCTGTTAGCAGCCTTAATTGAGCCTACAACTCTGCGTCTTCTCTTATCTGCTTCGATAATCTTGAACTTAACAGTCTTGCCGACCATATCCTCAAGAGAATCGTTTCTGCTGAACTTTGAAAGTGATGCCGGAACGAATACACGAATTCCGTTGTACTGAACATAAAGTCCCTTACCGTCGCCTACAACGCCTGTAACCTTACCTTCAACAACCTCATCGCTCTCGGGATCGATTGTTTCCCAAGCCTTAGCTGCGTCATAACGCTTCTTTGAAAGCATAACCGTACCTTCGGCATCGTTGGTTTTCATAATGATAAGGTCAAGCTTGTCGCCGATTTTAACTTCCTTTGTGATGTCGCAAGAGGGATCGTTACTGAACTCGTTAGCAGGAACATAACCTGTATGCTTTCTTCCTACGATTTCAACCTCAACCTCAGACGGTGAAACGCCTACGACTACGCCTACAACTTTTTGGTCTGTGCTTTCATCTATATATTCTTCAAGCATAGCAGCAAAAGATGTATCTTCAGCCATTGTTGCCTCCTCCTTTACTGCATTTGTGCTGACATTTTGTTCTAATTTCTCGGTCATTGTTTTTAGTACCTCCTTAATTATACTGTCAGGAGTCGATGCTCCCGCAGTAACGCCGACTGACTTAAACCTTGAAAAATCGATGCCGTTCAATTCCTCATAAGTCTCAATCAGGTAAGTAGGGCAATTGGATTCACACACAGCCTTAAGCTTAGCCGTATTAGAACTTTGACGGCCGCCTATGATAATCATAGCATCGTTTTTAAGCGAAAGCTGAGTGGCTTCCTTTTGTCTTTCTTCTGTCGCATTACATATTGTATCAAAAATTATGGCGTTTGTATAGTAATTTTTAATTTTTTTTGCATATTTTTCAAAAGATTTTATCGAAAAAGTGGTTTGAGAGACAACTATTAGACGATTTTCAACTAAATTCGGATTGGAATTGATGATTTCGTCAAGCTCTTCCTCGGTATTGAACACAAAAGACGGTCCCTTGCAGTAGCTTCTGATACCTATAACCTCGGGGTGAGTCTTGTCGCCCGCTATAAAAGTTACTGTGTTTTCATCGGATTTTTCACTGACTGTCTTATGAATTTTCAAAACAAACGGACATGTAGCATCACAAAAATTCGGGGAAACGCTCTTTACCTCTTGCAAAAGGTCTTTTGTAATTCCGTGAGTTCTGACAACAATCACATCACCGCTTTTACATTCATCAGGATGCTCTATAATGTGGACTCCTCTCTTTTCGAAAGAAGAAATGACCTGTGGGTTATGAATAATCGGTCCTATCGTACAAACGCTTTTGCCCTCGTCAACCATTTTTTCAAGCAAATTTATTGCTCTGTTAACGCCGAAGCAAAAGCCTGCCGACTTGGCAAGTGTTATTTCTCGCAATGTCCTTCCTCCCAGAGTGCCGTAATTTCGCCCATAATACGCTTGGTGGCGTCTTTAAGCTCCTTTGTATTGTGAGGCTCGTCGGTAAAGCCGAATTCTTCGTTTTTAATTACCTTACCGAAGCGAACAGTCAAGCGTGTACCTTTTTTGTACTCATCGCTTGTATAAATCGAAACGGGTAAAACGTCCGCACCCGTAACCTTAGCGATAAGAGCCGTTCCCGATTTACCTCTTGCAGGCTTGAAGTCCTTTGAACGTGTGCCCTCAGGAAAAACACCTAAAATATAGCCTTTTTTAACTACATTTTCCGCATATTCAACAGCGGTTGTGTCGCCCTGTCCTCTTCTTATCGGGAAAGCGTTTAGGTGCTTTATGAAAATTCCGAGAGCCTCGTTTTCAAAAAGCTCTTCCTTTGCCATAAAGTGAATAGTACGCTTTACGCCCCTGCCTAAAACGATAGGGTCATTGTTGCTTTGATGATTGCAGGCAATTATAAGTCCGCCGTCCTTCGGTATGTTTTCAAGTCCGACATAGGTAATCTTAAACTTAAGACAATAAAGCTTTGCGACCCATCTCAAGCCTTGATAAAGCTTATATTCCTTAACATTATTAAAATCGAATTCCATCAAATTCTCTCCTTAATGATATTGACAATTATATTTTTAGCCTCATCAAAATTGTAATCTGAGGTATCGACAATAACGCTGTCCTCGGCAGGCTTCAACGGTGCAATCTCTCTGTGAGAGTCCTGATAATCTCTTTTTTCCAAATCGGCAAGGACTTCTTCATAGGTGTCCTTTGCTCCCTTTTCTACAAGCTCCTTGTATCTTCTTTTCGCTCTTTCCTCTGCGGAAGCCGTAAGGAAGATTTTAATTTTAGCGTCGGGCAAAACAACCGTGCCTATATCCCTGCCGTCCATAAGACAGTTATTTTTCTTTGCTATATCCCTTTGTAAATCGAACAAGAATGCTCGAACGCAAGGAATTGCCGACACGTCAGAAGCCGCCATAGATGCTTCGGGTGTTCTTATTTCGGTTGAAACATCTTCTCCGTTTAAGAAAACGTGCTGAACGTCTCCGACAAATTTTAATTCGACAACTATATCTTTAAGTGCCTTTTCAATATTTTCAGAATCCTTTGTGCCAATGCCGTTTCTTAACGCATAAACACCGACTGCACGGTAAAGAGCGCCTGTATCGACATAAATAAAGCCGAGCTCCTTTGCCGCCGCACGTGAAATTGTACTTTTTCCTGCTCCTGCAGGGCCGTCAACAGCAACATTAACAACCATAGTATCTTCCTTTCTTATACGCTTTTTCCGGCAACGTGTCCGGTTGAAAACGCAATCTGCAAATTAAAGCCGCCCGTGTAAGCGTCAACGTCAATGACCTCGCCGGCAAAATAAAGATTTTTGCAAAGCTTTGACTCCATCGTCTTTGGATTTATCTCCTTGCAATCGACTCCGCCCGAAGTGACAATCGCTTCATCGATTGAACAGAAATTGAGAACGGTGAGCTTCATATTTTTTATTGTTTTAACAAGGATTTGACGCATTTCCTTTGTAACCTGATTACATTTTGTAGACGGTCTTATCCTTGAAAGTCTGATAACGGGATTTATAATAGCTCTCGGCAAGAGCATACCGAGTGAGTTTGAAATTGCCTTGTTACAGTTATCGAGCAAATCCCTCTGTATTCTCTCATCAAGCTTTTGCTCGTCCAAAGCAGGCTTCATATCAATATATATTTCATATCTTCCGCTTTCCATATTTCTCATATGGGCACTTGCCGAAAGAATCATAGGTCCCGAAACGCCGAAGTGCGTAAACAGCATTTCTCCGAAATCGGAATAAATCTGTTTTTGAGTTTTAGTGTCAATTACTCTAATTGCACAGTTACGAAGCGAAAGGCCCATAGCCTCGCTGCAATATCCCTCACGGCAGGTCAACGCAACCAACGACGGTTTAATATCAACAATATTGTGTCCGACGCTTTTTGCAAGCGTATAGCCGTCGCCCGTTGAGCCCGTCCTCGGATAAGACTTACCGCCTGTTGCAATTATTATTTTATCAGCGTAGTATTTTTCGCCGTCGTCTGTAACAACGCCTTTTGCTTCGCCGTTTTCCAAAATAAGTGCCGTTACTCTGCCCTGCTTACGCTTAACGCCGCTTTTCGTAATATATTTATTAAGAGCGTCAACAATGTCAACTGCTCTGTCGCTCGCAGGAAAAACTCTGTTTCCTCTCTCAACCTTCAGTTCAACACCGAGGTTTTCAAAAAAGCTGCGTGTATCACTCGTTGAAAAGTCCGAAAAAGCTCCGAATAAAAATCTGCCGTTTTGCGGAACATTTGAAATAAGTGCCTGAATATCCGTTTCGGCATTTGTAACGTTACATCTGCCCTTTCCTGTAATTAAAACCTTACGGGCGATTTTATCGTTTCTCTCAATTAAAATAACTTCATTTCCGTTTTCGGCAGCCGTTCCCGCAGCCATACAGCCTGCTGCTCCTGCTCCCACTACAATAACCTTACTCATCGCCGTCATTTTCTTCCTTTTCGTAAACCTGATATTTATCCCATACGCTTTCAAGCTCGTTGAAGTTTTTATAAGCCTCGTTTTTACGGCTCAAGGTAACGCTTGCAATCAAAGCATTTATAAGGCTAAGCGGTGCGGCAAGTGAATCGACAACCGAAGCCATATTACTTTTTGCAACAAGAAGATGGTCGCCGAAAGGCGCAATGGGAGAATTTTCAGTGTCGGTAATTGAAATAACCGTCGCTTTCCTGTCTGAAATAAATCTCAAAGCATTTACAGCCTGCTTCGAATATCTCGGAAAGCTGATAGCGATACAAACATCCTCCTCACTTATTCTGAACACCTGCTCAAACATCTCCGAAGCACTCGAAGAATCGACAAGTATAACGCTGTCAAACAAAAGATTGAAATAAAATGCAAGGAAATATGCAAGCGCAGCCGATGAACGAACGCCTAAAATATAAATCTTTTTAGCGTTGTTTATAGCCTTTACGGCATTGTCAAAAGCCTCTTTAGACACCGTTTCCGCAGTCTGACGGATAAGGTTAATATCGTCGTTGAGCACGGTGCTGATTATATCGTTATTGCCGATTAAGCTTTGAGAAACCTCCATTCGCTGAACGGTGGTAAGCTTCGTTTTTATCATTTGCTGAAGCTCTTTTTGCATTTCGGGATAGCCCTTAAAGCCAAGCTCACTTGCAAATCGAACAACAGTTGACTCGCTGACGCCGACTTTTTCACCGAGTGCGGCAGCAGTCATAAAAGCCGCTTTGTCATAATTCGTTATGATGAAATCGGCTATTTTTCTATGACTTTTTGAGTATTTTATGCTTTTGTCCTCAAGCCTTGACAATAAATTGTTTTTCATAAATACTGTTTTTCCTCTTCATATGAATATCTTGAATATTATAATTGAATTTAATTGATTTTGCAAGAATTCCTGCAAATTATTTTATTTTTTGAGGCATATATCTCATTTCCGCACCGCAAGGCTCGGTTTTTGAAAGTGAAAGTGAAAAAATATCCGTAGCCTCACATTCTTTTTTGAAAACGCAATCCGCAATTTCATCTTTCAATGCCGCTACATCCGAGTAAGAAGCTATAAACGGCAATTTTGCATTTTTAACGCATTTCCCGAGAGCTTCGGAAGCGTTTGTGTTAAAGCCCAAAAGCCTTATATACGGCGCTTTAATGCTTATAATATCTTTAGTTATCCCAAACGCAGAGGCAAACACGGCACGGCGAATTCTCGAATGTGTATATCTTTTCGTTTTAGCCGCATCAAATATTCCGTCAAGTGTTGTTTCGGTTGAAATTGCAGCCTTAACACGGTTTTCAAGTCCCTCGGACATATAAGCTGTTTTTTCATCAATACAATCTTTTTTTGAACGCAATAAAGAAAGTGCCGCAAGCTCATACTTATTCTTATCAATTACTCTGCCGTCATCTGCTGCGGGCTTATATATTCCCCATGTATTTTCAGGAATAAAGCGTGAAATATCGTCTTTTTCGCAAATCATTTTTCTCAAAAGCGTAGCCGAAGCAAAGCTTTCGTTATCATCAAGTGAGTTATAACCTGCACCCTCTCTTTTTACGGTAACAGGCTTTATTTTATATCCGTTTTTATTTATCGCCTTGATATATTCAACGGCAAGTATATCGTTTGGCAAAGAAATGCACGTTCCGTCAGAAAAATCCCTAACAGCCGTTTCTCTTGCCGTCGGGTAGCTGACTCCCTTTTCAAGATACTGCTTTATTTTCTCGTTAAAATCGGGATTTGCGATTATCTCGGCAGCTTTTTTGAGCGTGCCTATATCTCCGCACTCACTTCCGAACGCCAAAGTATCACAACCGAAGCCCTCTAATATACGAACAGCATTTTCGCAGAAAAATTCGGCACTTGCGGTAGCGTAAATAAACGGCAATTCAAGCACAATATCAGCACCGTTTTTCAAAGCCGCTTCAACTCTTATTTCCTTTGGAAATATCGCAGGCTCACCACGTTGAACAAAGCTTCCGCTCATCACACATACAAGCGTGTCTCCGCCCTTTTTTACCGAATCGATTAAATACTTATGACCGCAGTGGAAAGGGTTAAATTCACAAACAATTCCGATTATACTCATTTATTATTTTCCACTCCTTTATAAGCTTTTCTAATGAATAAGCCGCATTTGCAGGGCTTGTTGACGGCAAAGAAATTATATCAAAGCCTGTGCTCTTTTTTATATACACATTATATAAGCTCTGTGCGGTCTTACCGTTTGCGTATATTTTTTTGATATCGGCAACCGATAATATTTCCGATAAATCATTCGGTATAACGCTTTTTATTGTGCTGTCAGCCGAGCCTGTTATTTCACAAGACTTTATGACGTCCCACACGGCGATTTTATTGCTTAAAAGCATATTTTTCTTTTCCTCGACAGTTTTCGGAACGGGACAGGAATACACCGATGCCACTACCCTCCAAAATCTGTTTTGAGGATGCGCATAGTAAAAATTGTTTTCTCTCGATTTAACAGACGGGAAAGAGCCGAGCACGAGTATTTCCGAGTTTTTGTCGAAAATCGGCTCAAAGGTATGAGTAAATATTTCCCCCATTCCGTCATCTCCTGTCAAAATTTGCTTTTTAACTTGAAAAATTATATTGATAAGTATATAATATTTACGGAAAAATTTCAACCGATAACTCGGAGGAGGAAAATAATGAAAATTCTTGTTATTAACGCAGGAAGCTCATCTCTTAAATATCAGCTTATTGATATGGAGCATGAAACCCTGCTTGCGAAAGGTATTTGTGAACAAATCGGCGACGCTAACGCAACCTTTACTCATAAGGTACCCGATTGTCCCGAAAAGACAATCAAGAGCGAGCCTCATCTTATGGCTGACCACAGCGAAGCAATTCAGCTTGTATTGAATACTCTTGTTGACACAGAGTACGGCGTTATCAAATCGATGGACGAAATCGGTGCGGTAGGTCACAGAGTTCTCCACGGTGCCGAAAAGTTCTCAGCTTCTGTTCTTGTAACGGAAGAAATGAAAGAAACCGTTAAAGAGTGCTTCAAATTCGGTCCGCTTCACAACCCTGCAAACCTTAAAGGTATCGAGGCTTGCGAAAAGATTATGAACGTTCCGCAGGTAGCTGTTTTTGACACAGGCTTCCATCAGACAATGCCCGACTATGCATATATGTATGCTCTCCCCTATGAGCTTTACGAAAAGGACGGCATCAGAAAATACGGCTTCCACGGCACATCTCACAGATACGTTTCAGGCAGATGCATCGAGCTTCTCGGCGGCAAGGCTGAGGGTACAAAAATCGTAACCTGCCATCTTGGTAACGGCTCATCAATTTCGGCAGTTAAAGACGGTAAGTGCTTTGATACAACAATGGGTCTTACTCCTCTTGAGGGTATCATAATGGGTACTCGTTGCGGTTCAATCGACCCTGCAATCATTCCCGTAATTATGAAGTCTCACAACCTCACACCCGATGAGGTTGACCATCTTATGAACAAAAAAAGCGGTATGCTCGGTCTTGCGGGTACAAGCGATAACCGTACAATAGAGCAGATGTCAAAAGACGGCGACAAAAAGGCTCAGCTCGTTGAAAATATGCTTTGCCATCAGCTTACAAAGTATATCGGCGGTTTTGCGGCTGCTATGGGCGGCGTTGACGCTATCGTATTCACAGGCGGTATCGGAGAAAACAATCCGCATTACAGATCAAGAGTTGCTGAAAAAATCAAGTTCCTCGGAACCGAAATCGACGAAGAAAAGAACAGCATCAGAGGAGAAGAGGTTGAAATCTCCGTTCCCGGCTCAAAGGTTAAGATGTTTGTTATTCCGACTAACGAAGAGCTTGTTATCGCAAGAGACACTCTTGAAATCGTAAATAACCTTTAATAATTAAACACTAAACTCCTGTATGCCTTTGTGCTGCGGGAGTTTTTTGAAAATAAGGAAAGGAATGAACGTTATGAAAGAAAACAGAAAGCTGCTTAAAGAGGTTTTACAGGAAATTCGCCACGACATGACTGACGAAGAGGTTTTGAATTTACTTGCAGACAGTAAAATTTCCGTTAATCCGAACAAGAAAAAAGAAAAATACACTCTCGGGCAGCGTGCTGCGGATGCCATAGCGAAATTTGCAGGAAGCTGGGCATTTATCTTTTCTTTTGTTGCAGTGCTTGTACTTTGGATGGTTATAAACGTAATCCTTGCGGCAAAAGCGTTCGACCCTTATCCGTTTATTTTGCTTAATTTGGTTTTGTCCTGCGTTGCGGCAATACAGGCACCGCTTATTATGATGAGCCAAAACAGGCAGGAGGAAATTGACCGCCGCCGTGCCGAAAACGATTATAAGGTAAATCTTAAAACCGAAATAATGATTGAGGACCTTTACGATAAAGTAAATGCAATTCTTGCAAAGCAAAAAGCACTTGAAAAGAAATTGGATGCCGAAAAAAGCGAAAAGAATAAAAAAGACACCGAAAGCAAATGAAAAAAGCCACTCATTGAGTGGCTTTTTTACTGCGCTTATCTGATTTTAATTGTCACAATTTCAAACGGCTTTAAGGTTATCGGAATTGAGTTTTCTTTTGCTGATATAACCTTTAAGTCATTTTCAAGCATATCACAAAGGGTTACAGACTCAAAGTCAAAGCCTGTTTTAAGCACGGTGCTTGTACGTCTGTTGAAGCTCTCATACATTCTGACAATGATTCCGTCTCCGTTTTCAGCTTTCTTAATTGTTTCGATAACAACATTTTCATCCTTTACAGAAACAAGCGAATAGCTGTCGGCGAGCTTACCCGAATGCTTATCAATCTTCATAGCGGTCATAGGATTATTAAGCTCATAGGCTGTTTTGATTGTTCCTGCCTCACGGTAATCCCCTGCGTGCGGATAAAGCGAATAAGTAAAATAATGCTCGCATTTATCGGCTGACGGATCGGGATAAGTACCGCTTTTAAGCAATGTTAATGTCATAATACCATCGTGAACAGAATGACCGTACTTGCAATCATTTATAAGACTGACGCCGTATCCGTACTCTGAAATATCGGAATATTTATGAGCACAAACCTCAAAGCGTGCGCTGTCCCAGCTTGTGTTATAGTGCGTGGGTCTTTCAACAGAGCCGAATTGAATATCGTACGTCGCTTTGTCAGTATTGACGTCAACGGGGAACGCTGTTTTCAAAAGAATATGTGACTCTTTCCAGTCAATATACGTTTCAAAATCAATGCGGTCAAGGTCATCATAAAGCCATACTTTTTGCTTTAAGGTGCTGTTCAAGAATGTCTTTTCAATTTCAAGACCTGCTCTTGCACCGTCCTTTATCGGATTTATCGACTTAACATTGTTGACTTCCCACGATTTATCGGTATAGTAATTGCTGATTTCCCAGTTGTCATAGTCTCTCGGCAAATCCTCATAAGCGGTAATAACATTACCACGCTCATTATTTTTAAGCACTTGACGCATATTGCGCTTATCAAAGATTTCGGAAAGAGTACCGTTTTCATCAAGAGTAATACGGAAAAATTTATTTTCGATTTTGTTGTCGGTTATTTTAACGTCAGCTTTAATTTCAGGCATCGTAATAACCTTATAGCCCTTTGCGGGAATGTCATTAACGCAATATGTAACGCCGTCAATTTTAACAGCACCGTCGCCGGTAAACGAATTAGGATTGAAAACCAAAATTCCGCCGTCGGTATTGATATTGTCGGCAATGTCGCTATATGCTTTTGAAGCGATTTCCCTGCCCGAAAGCTTTAGCTGCTCATACTGCTTTGACGAAACCTCATATACCTCTTTAATCGAAGAGCCGGGTATAATATCGTGGAACTGATTGAGAAGTATTGTTTCCCATCCGTCGTGAAGTGCTTTTTTCGGATATTCCGAGCCGTTAAGCTTTTCGTTCATAACGGCAAGTGTTTCAGCTTTTTCATAAAGGAACTCGCACTTACGGTTATTCCTCTTGTTTTTAGCCTGCGAAGTATATGTGCCACGATGATATTCAAGATACAGCTCGCCCTGCCAAACAGGAGTTTTCGGGTTTTCCTCTGCTCTCTTTTTAACTCGTTCAAGCATCGTGCCTACAAACTCCATTTTTGCAACGGGCACGCCCGAAATACCTTTTTTGAGAATATCGTAATATTCAAGGTCTTTTCTTACAGGTCCGCCGCCGCCGTCGCCAAAGCCAAAGGTAATCATAATATCATTGTTTATATTCTTTTGCTGATAACGGTCATATCCGCCTTGAAGCTGACTCGGATTGAGCTTTGCGTTATAGGTACAATTTGTCGCTGTCGGCACTCCCCTATGCTTGTCCTGTGCAGTCATAAAATAAGCAAAAATATCCGTGCCGTCTATGCCCTTCCACCAAAAAGTATCATAAGGCATACGGTTTGACTCGTTCCAACCGATTTTTGAGGTTACGAATTTGTCAACACCGCTTTTCATAAGTATCTGAGGCAATGCGGCTGAATATCCGAACACGTCGGGAAGCCACAAAACATTTGAGTCAACGCCGAATTCTTCTTTGAAGAAGCTCTTTCCGTAAAGCACCTGTCTTACAAGGCTTTCTCCCGAGGAGAGATTGCAATCGGCTTCGACCCACATTGCACCCTCGACCTCCCAACGTCCTGCCTTAATCATTTCCTTGACCTCGGCATAAAGCTCGGGACTTTCTTCTTTTAGGTACTTATAAAGCTGCGCCTGACTTGACATAAATTTGTACTCGGGGTACTTTTTCATTAAGGCGAGTACAGTTGAAAACGATCGCTGTACCTTTTCCCTTGTCTGTGCAAGCGTCCAAAGCCAAGCAACGTCGATATGCGTATGACCGATACAAATTGCATTGACATCTTCCGGTGTGCATTTTTTGAAAAATTCTTCGTCAATATACTTTTGTGCCGCTTTTACGGAATTATTAAATTCCGCACTTCCGACCACACGCATATCAAGAAGATTTACCGTATTCAAAATGTGCTTTTCTATATCAATATATGTTTTTTCATCGGGATTGAGATATTCCGTAACCTCAAACGGAACTTTAAGACTGTAATAAAGCTTTCTTGCTTCCTCGTTATAAACAACAAGCTTTGCGTCAAGGTCAAGCCAACCGTCGCCGTTCATACCCGTGTACGCATATATGTAAAGCTCATAGCTTTCTTCGGCGTTATCGAGAAAAATTTCCCTATGGTTCATATCAAGCCCTTGAACAAGAGCGCCGTTAAGGTAAACTATAAACTGCGGGTTTATTGCGTCCCAGCTTTGATTATAGGCGTCGGTTGAGATTACAAGCTCAACATTTTTGCCTCTATATTGCTTAGGAATGATAAGTTTTTTATAAAACCAAGCGTGCTCATCCTGCTTGCCTCCCCAACGACCGATTTTATCGTATTCGACAAAGCTGCCGTCGATTTCAGGCAAGGTATTATCGGACTTGTATCCGCATTTTTTATAAAGGAAGCCGTCAACGCGCTCCTGTGAGACTGTCATAAATTTTTGAAACGTGTCAAAAAACACTTTCATTCTGTCCTCGTAAAAATCAGTCATAGGCTTTATCTCCATCCTTAAATATATCGGAAATCAAATAGAAAGAACCGCACACTAAAACGAACTGCGAATTTTCTACCGCTTTATGATAAGCGATTTTCGGATTAATTTCAATACTTATTTTATCAATATATTTTTTTGAGTATTCGGAGAGCCTTTCGGGCGACTCCGAGCGTGGGTTATCGGGCTTCGTAAATATAACACGCTTGCAATAGGGCAATACGTTTGAAAGATATTTTTCGCAATCCTTATCCGCCATCATTCCGATTACAGCGGTTATTTCCTTATCTGAATACTCACTCTTCAAAACGCTTGACAACGCCCTTGAGCACTCCTCATTATGTCCGCCGTCAATCAAAACATTATCGCCTATTTGCTCCATTCTGCCGTGCATAACCGTATGTTTTAATGAGTATACAATATTCTCGTATTCAACTTTTTCGATTTTATTAAGAGCCTCGATAACGCCGATTGCATTTTCAACCTGATGCCGTCCGTCAAGCGAAACAAAATATCTCTTATCCTTGTAAATAAAATCCGTACCGTTTTTGCCTTCTGAAAGTATTTCGACATTATCAAAATCGGCAACGGTCAAATTCGCATTTTTCTCTTTTACCGTCTTTTCTATGACCTTTAATGCCTCGTTGTCCTGAAGCGAGGTTGTAACAACGGATGTTCCGTCTTTTATAATTCCGCACTTTTCAAAGGCAATTTTCTCGATAGTGTCGCCCAAAATATTCGTATGGTCCTTTGAAATTGAGGTTATTACCGCCACCTCGGGCTTTTTAATTACGTTTGTTGCGTCAAACCGTCCGCCCAAGCCTACTTCCATAACCGCATAATCGCATTTTTGTTCGCTGAAATATAGCAAAGCGACAGCTGTTATAGCTTCGAATTCCGTTATAATAAGCCCGTTTTCGGAAAGCTCGTCAATAATCGGCTTCACTCTTGAAACAACACGTGCTAGCTCTTGCTTTGGAATGTTTGTGTCGTTTATTCTTATTCTTTCGCAAAAATCAAAAACATAAGGCGAAGTGAAAAGTCCCGTTTTATAATTTGCGCTTATCAAAGCGTTCGAAATCATCGTCGAGGTCGAGCCTTTTCCGTTCGTTCCCGCAATATGTATAAATTTCAAATTATTCTGTGGATTTTCAAGCTTTTCAAGCAATACGTTTAATCTTTCAAGTCCCGGCTTAATACCGAAAACCAAAAGCGAATGGATATAATCCACCGCCTGCTCATATGTCATAAAATCATCTCCTAAAAAAGTATAACATAACAATTAAAAATATTAAAGATTTTATTTACAATCTCTTTTTCAGGGTGTAAACTGAAATTAAATAACAAACGGAGGGTTGTGCGATGACAGAAAGAAAATTAACAGGTAAGCGTAAGCTCGGCTACTGCTCGGGTGTAATTACAGAATCCTTGCTCTATAATATGTTCTGCACATATTATCTTGTTTTCCTAACTGACATTATTCATATGAAGCCCGTATTAGCAGGTACGGTAAGCTTTATTTCAATTTGCTGGGACGCAATAACCGACCCGATTATCGGCGCTTATGCCGACCAAAACGGCGCAGACAAAAGAAAATATATGGCAAAATCGCTGTTTCCGTTAGTTTTGCTGTTTATTGCCGCTTTCTTTAATATCGGTACGGATAACAGCGTTATTCAGTTCATTTATTATACCGCAATCGCCATGCTTTTTTGGCTTGCTTATACAATATATACAATTCCGTATTATGCAATCGTTGCGGAAATCACGCAGGACTATGACGAGCGAACGGAAATCAGAAGTACAAGCTCACTTATCAATACTGCGGCGATCTTTCTCGGAAATGCCTTGCCTGCCGTCGTACCGTCGCTTTTTGCAGGCGTTGTAATTTCAGGAAAGCATATCGGCGAGTCGCTCGGTTGGGAAATAACTGCGATTATAATGTGCGTGCTCTCACTTATGTTCGGTATCTTTACGGTCAAGTCCCTCAAGGGAGTTAAGCTCATTAAGGCGGAAGCCGAAAATGTCACGGGCGAAAGAAAGAAAATCAAAGCAATATTTGCAGAGATGCTTGAAGTGCTTAAAATCAAGCCTTTTAAGTGGTTTGCAATGTTTATCGTTTTCTTCCTTATTGCCTCATCAATGATACAATCGTCATTTGAATATATGATTAAGGATTGCGTCGGCGCAGACCCCGAAATATATATGGTTGTGGTTATTGTCGAATTGGTTGTCGTAATGGCAGCGTTTATTCCGATAGTTACAAAGGTTGCAGAGAAAAAAGACAGAAGATTTTCAAGCCTTGTATTTATGTCAATAATGTGCGTCGGTCTTATCGGCTGTAAAATAGCAGGTGTTAAGTCTATTGCGGTTGTGCTTATAATCACGTTCTTTATGGCTGTCGGTATGGCTAATTTCTGGACTGTATTTTACTCAATTGCCTATGATCTTGTTGAGGTAGACGAGTTCGCATACGGCTCACGTCGAGAAAGCGTAATAACCGCCTTACCGCAATTTTTCCAAAAATTCGGCTCGGCAATCGGTGTTTGGACGGTAGGCTTTGTGCTTCAGCTTGCAGGCTATAACAAGACAAACTCCGTACAGCCTGCAACCGTTGCAAAGGGAATTGAAAACAACGTAACGATTTTACCTGCGGCATTTCTTGTGCTTTCGATAATCGGCGTTTATCTCTACCCTGTCACAAAAGATAAATTCTCAAAGCTTAAAGATGAGCTTGAAAAGAAAAAAGCCGGTCAAGAATACTCAACCGGCGGCCTTGAAAAATTGGTGTAAATATATGAAAACAACCCTCTTATTAGAGGGTTGTTTTCATATGGTCGGAGTGACAATACTTGACAAGGCAAGCCTTGTCAGCTTTTCTTCAATTATATGTCCGTTTTGCTTCGCAAAACATGGACTATGCAGGTTCAAGTACTGCTGGAAATTCAAAGATCAAAAATAGCAGCTACAAAAATACATTCAAAAAAACTAATAATAATAACCCGAAACGGGGTGGTAGCGAAACAAAGCCGTTGTGAGGGCGTTTACAACCGAACAGGCGACTT